>Ga0136612_10000316_pt1 | contig 16286 bp, 11 predicted proteins | sample AntDryUQ224A2306_2_FD_106644 | JGI IMG/M metagenome (GOLD analysis project Ga0136612, IMG submission 106644) | Polar desert sand microbial communities from Dry Valleys, Antarctica - metaG UQ224A (23.06) | ecosystem: Environmental > Terrestrial > Soil > Desert | place: Antarctica: Dry Valley... | reverse complement strand
GCGAGACGGCGAAGACCGCCCGGCCCATGAGCCGTTGAGAGGCGCTGCGCCCGGTGCGCCGCACTGGATTCACGCGGGGAGGTCCTCGACCATGCTCAACGGCTGTCGGCTTCAGCAAGAACGCCGCCCGGCGTGAGCGGCTCGTCCAGGAGCCGACGGAATCGGTCGCCCATCGACGCCCCACCCGGCCGCGCATCCAGCCAGGACGAGAGCAGGCGATGACCCTCGACGTAGGTCGAGGTGTAGGCCCGCCACAGCGGATCAGTCAAGAAGCGCAGCGACTGTTGTGCTCGCTCCGGTGAAACAAGAGCCCAACGCTGCAGGTAGCCCAGCACCTCGTCCTGCCCACGACCCCTGTCGTGCAGCAGGATTGTCGCATCCTGACGAACGTCGTTGAGCGGAGCGACGGCCGTGGCCACCCGTTGGGCGAGCTCACCGTCGGCGGACAGCCCCAGATCCCGCAGGATCTCCTCGGTCCATGCTCCCCAGCTCTCACCGACGGTCACCTTGATGCCCAGATCGGCAAGCCCCTCGGCCATCAGGCACTCCGGGGTGTTCACCAGGAAGATCGTGTGTTCGAGGTGCCCGTCCCTGGTCACAAGCCTCACCCCCTTGCGGCAGTGCTCGGTGTGATGCCCGGGATAGGACTCGTGCGCGACCAGATGCGGCAACTGGGTGAGCCGGTGCGGCAGATCGGCGTTGATCGCGACGTCGGAGTGGCTCTCGCCGCGGAAGTAGTTGAACCCGGACCAGGGCTTGTCGGTCACGATGTCGTAGCTGACCGTCTCGTTGGGCGGCAATTCGTACTCGGCTCTCACGTGGTCGCGCAGTCGACTGGACAGCGCGTGGACGACCTCGTGAAGCCGGTCCGGCGGGCATTCGTCGGTTCGTCGGTAGTCGGCGTATCTCTGTGCGAGGGTTCCGCTCCCCGGGAGTAGCGCGTCCAGCTCGGAGTGTGCTGCGGTATAACGGCTTTCACTGCCCAGCTCAATCTGCACGTCGAAGTAGGCGGCCACCTCTTCGACGAAGCCGACAGGCTCAGCGGACATCACTCGAGCGCTGCAATGCAGGCCGATGAGCTGTGCCCGTAGAAAGGCCACCCGCTCTGGGGCCAGGCCGCTCGAGTCAAGTTCGGCCAGGAGTTCTTCGGCCCGGACCCGAAGCTCGACCGGACGGGGGGCCGGTTCGTTCTCGACCTCGGCACGCAGCGCCGGGTCGCCGGTGTACGCGTCGACGAAGCCGGGCTCGAGGCGGTCGAAACGCAGCCCGAGAAGGAGGTACTCGGTAATCACGTCCACGGACAGAGAGTCTGCCTCAGTCGTCGCCGGCGACTCAGGCGCCGAAGCGTCGATGGCGTGCCGCATAGTCGCGCAGCGCCCGGAGGAAGTCCGTACGGCGGAAGTCGGGCCAGTTGACATCGCAGAAGTAGAACTCCGAGTGAGCCGTCTGCCAGAGCAGGAATCCGGACAGCCGCTGCTCGCCGCTGGTCCGGATCACCAGGTCGGGGTCAGGTTGGCCTCGCGTGTAGAGGTGCTCGGCGATGTGCTCGACGTCGAGTACGTCGATGAGCTCGTCCAACGTCCTGCCGGCGGCTGAGTGTTGCGCCAACAGGGAGCGCACCGCATCGGCGATCTCTCGGCGACCGCTGTAACCGACGGCCAGATCCACGGCCGCACCGGGCCGGCCGACGGTCGCCTCGTGCGCGGTCTTCAACGCCTCGACCGTGCTGTCGGGCAAGAGTTCCAACGCGCCGACGGCCCGTAGCTGCCATCGCCGAGTGGGTCCGGACAGGTCCGCGGCGAGGTCTTCGATGATCTGCAGCAGCGGCGTCAGCTCCGGCTCCGGCCGGTTCAGGTTGTCGGTGGACAACAGGAACACCGTCACGTGGTCGATCCGGGCTTCGTCGCACCAGCCGAGGAAGTCGACGATTTTGCCCGCGCCGCGGCGATGACCGTCGTTGACATCACCCAGTCCGATGGATCGGGCCCATCGTCGGTTGCCATCGACCATGACACCGACGTGCCGGGGCAGTTGGGCGCCCGAGAGTTGATGCTGCAGTCGTCGCTCGTACAGCCGGTACGGCAGATCGGCCCAACCCATGATCTCCGCAGGGTACGACGCTGCGCTTGGGTTCGGTGTCGGCGCCTTGGCAGAGAAACCTACGCTCACGTAACCTGGGATCGATGGCTAGTGAGCTTGCGTCCAGCGTTTCCACCCCGCTGGAATTCGGCGATGCCGACTACGACTCGCCAGACATCCGTCCACGGCTGCGTGGCTGGTTGCACCTGGGAGCCTTCTTCGCCTCGCTCGCCACGGGAGCCGTCCTCATCCCGCTGGGGTGGGCGCAGAGCCCCTCTGTTGGTCTGGCGGTGACGATCTACTGCTTCACCGTCTCGGCGATGTTCGGCGTCAGTGCCGCCTACCACCGCCGCGCGTGGTCGCCTCGCGGCTGGAAGATCATGAAGTTGCTCGATCATTCGACGATCTTCTTGTTCATCGCAGGTAGTTACACCCCGTTCAGCGTCATGGCACTCGAGGGCACCTTTTTGTGGGTCATCCTGGGCATCGTCTGGGGCGGCGGGCTGGCCGGTATCGCGCTCAAGACTTCCTGGCCGACGGCTCCGCGCTGGGTCGGGGTGCCGATCTACCTCGCGCTCGGCTGGGTCGCGGTGCTGTTCTTCCCGGCCATCCTGACCAACCTCGGAGTGACCACCCTCGCCCTGATCAGCGCCGGTGGCTTGCTCTACTCCTTGGGCGCGATCGCGTACGCCACATCGAAGCCGAATCCGTGGCCCGGCGTCTTTGGCTACCACGAGGTCTTCCACGCCGCGACCATCGTGGCCGCGGCCTGCCACTACATCGCGGTGTACTTCGCGATGTACGCCAACTGAGGCGGGCAGCGCCTCGGTCCAGCGGCTCAGTCGTCTTGGAGAACGGAAAGAAAGTTGCCGGCCGGGTCCTTGAACCAGGCGATCAGCGGACCGCCCTGACGCATGATCCCGTCGTCGTCGATCCCGTGCCCGGCCTCGAAGCGGACTCCGCGGGTCGCCAGTTGCTCTACAGCCGAGGCGATGTCCTCCACCGGGAAATTGAGGATTGTGAACGTGGCCGGCGTGTGGTCATCCTTGGGATAGACCAGGGTGTCCCGGTCGCCGGCGATGTGCAGGGTAAGCATCTCGTGCTCCTCGGACACCCGGAGTCCGAGCGTCTCGCCGTAGAACTGCTTGGCCCTGGGGATGTCGTCCACGGAGAATCCGCTGAATGCCTTGGTGTGCTCGAACATCGCGCTTCCTTTCGTAGGTGTCTGGCGGTTTCGGTCAAAACCGCCCCGGGGTTGTGCTGGCTGCATGGCCGTAGGGCCTAGGGCTGGAGGTCGACGGCGGAGTTGAAGGATCCGTCCATGTAGAACGGTGTCGAGTCGTGCTCATGGGTGATCTGCCAGGTGCCGTCGATCTTGCGCAGTCCGAGCGTCGAACGGAACCACAGCGTGAACGACTCCGGGGCGCCGAGCGGCGTCGCGGTGAGGCGGTTCAGGCTGTGGCAGAACCCGACGTCCGCGCCGGCAGTTACTGAGAGGTCGCGGATCTCGAACTCGATCGGACCGTCGAAAGTATCGAACCAGCTCTGCAGGCCGTTCATGTCGCGCACCTCCGGTCCGCTCTGCGCCAGCGGCGGCGCCAGTCCAAACCGCACCGTCTCCGGCGCGAGGCGAGCGAAGAGCCGCTCGACGTCCGCCTGCTGCATCGCGGTCTCCCGATCGGCCACCAACTCGCGAATCTGCGCATCGGCCTGGCTTCCTACGGTGCTGGTCATGGCAATTCCTCCTTCGCTTGGGCACCTCCTGCGGGAGCCTTCACAGGGGATGTAGAAGCTGGGGTGCTGGTTTCGACATGACAGGTGAGAAAGTTTTCCCAACCTGATGGAGGCCACGATGAAGTACCTGATCCTGATCCACACGAACCCGGCGTCCCTCGAGGTCTGGGACAGACTCTCTGACGGCCAGCGCACGGAGTTCGGGCTCGGCCACATGGCGCTCAGCGAGGCGCTGGCTGAATCCGGGGAGCTGATCGTGTCGGAGGGGCTGGGCGATCCTTCGCTGGCCACGATCGTGTCGGTGCGCGAGGGGCAGACGATGACCAGCGACGGGCCCTTCGCTGAGGTGAAGGAGCATCTGGCCGGCTTCTACCTCATCGAGTGCGACAGCCTCGAACGCGCGATCGAGCACGCGGCTCGGGTTCCGGATGCCGGGTACAGCTATGTCGAGGTCCGACCGATCCTGGACATGAGCGGGATGGAGTTCTAGCCGAGAGTGGGCGAGCAGCACAGCAAGCAACCATCGATGCCTCCGATCGAGGCCCTGTTGCGGGAACTGGCGCCGCAGGTCCTCGGCCTGCTCGTAAACCGGTACGGCGGCTTCGACACCTGCGAGGACGCCGTACAAGAGGCCCTGCTGGCAGCTGCGGTCCAATGGCCGACCGAGGGGGTACCCGACAACCCGAAGGGCTGGCTGATCACTGTCGCCGCCCGGCGGCGGACCGAACTGTGGCGTAACGAGTCCGCCCCCGGCGCCGGGAGGACACGGCCGCAGCCCTGGCACCACCGGACCCGGAGCCGATCCCGGCGGTCGATGACACGCTGACCCTGCTCCTGCTGTGTTGTCATCCCGCCCTGTCCACGGCGTCGAAGGTGGCCCTGACGCTGCGCGCAGTCGGCGGGTTGACCACTGCGGAGATCGCCCGCGCGCTCCTGGTTCCGGTGTCGACCGTGGGCCAGCGGATCAGCCGAGCCAAGCAGCAGATCAAGGCCAGCGGCGCCCAGTTTCAGCTGCCCGATGAGGCACACCGCCTGGAGCGGGTCGCTGCCGTGCTGCACGTGCTCTACCTGATCTTCAACGAGGGATACACGGCCAGTTCCGGGTCTGCGCTGCAGCGGGTCGAGCTCACGACCGAGGCGATTCGGTTGACCAGACAGCTTCGCGAACGGCTACCCGAGGACGGTGAGGTCGCAGGATTGTTGGCACTTCTGCTGCTGACCGACGCCCGCCGAGTCGCTCGGACGGGTCCGGACGGCGCGCTGATTCTGCTCTCAGAGCAAGACCGTCGCCGTTGGGATACCGCAGCCATCGCCGAGGGCATCCGGCTGATCACCGAAACCCTGGCCGTCGCGCCGATCGGTCCCTATCAGCTGCAGGCCGCGATCGCGGCGGTGCACGACGAGGCGGCCAGCTCCCAGGACACCGACTGGAAGCAGATCCTCGGGCTGTACGACCTGTTGGGCGTTCTCGCGCCCGGACCGATGGTCGCGCTCAACCGGATCGTGGCAGTAGCCATGGTCCACGGCCCACAGGCCGGTCTGCAACAACTCGGCGCAGCCGAGGCCGAACCCGCTCTTGGCGGGCATCACCGGGTCGACGCCGTGCGGGCTCATCTACTCGAGCTCGCCGGCGACCACGGGTCGGCCCGGGCTGCCTACGAGTTGGCCGCCCGCCGAACTCTCAGCGTCCCTGAGCAGCGCTACCTGAAGTCCCGGGCGGCACAGCTTGGGCCGACGACTCCAGCATGACGAGCCGGCTGGTCATGTCTGGACCGCATCCAGGAGGTTCTGCACGCTTGGGCGGTCACCGATGATGGTGACCCGGCCCGCCTCGATCGCAGCCGGCAGGGACTGCGGCCTGCTCAACAGAGCCTGCCAACCGGCGAGATCGGTGTCGATCCGCACATCTGTCTGTGCCCCTGTGTCCCCGCGGGTCAACGAGGAGAGTCGACCCTCGGCGACGACGATGCGATAGCTGTCGCGTTCCAGGCGCACCTCATAGCTCGAAGTCCAGTTCGGATCGGCTTGGGAGTCGAAGAACGTACGCAGACCGAGCATCACCGAGTCCGCGCTGACCTCCCCGGCCAGAGGTACGACTGGTGAGCGCATACCCCACGGCGCCAACGCGCGGAAGACCGGCTCGAGTTCGGCACCCCAGTCGGTCAGTTGGTACACCTGGTTGCCAGCCGGCGGGGACAGCCTCCGCCGCCGGATCACGCCGACGTCCTCGAGGTCGCGCAGGCGCTGGGACAGCACACTCGGCCCAAGATCGGGCAGCACTCGACCCCAGCACTCAACTGAGACGATGGTCCACGTCAACGGCGTCGACCTGTGTGCCCAGACTTTCGGCGATCCGGAGGACCCCGCGATCCTGCTCATTGGCGGCGCGGCCAGCTCGATGGACTGGTGGGAGGACGATTTCTGTGCCCAACTAGCGGCCGGGGGCCGAGATCCCGATCGAGTCGCGACACTTATCCTGATCTCCACGAGCCCTGGCGGTCCAGGCGGTCCCGACAACCCGGACCTCCCGCCGATGGGCGAGCAGATCGAGGCGGCCTTCTCCGACCCCGCACCGGAACCGGACTGGTCCGATCGCAGGGCGGTGATCGACTACATGGTCGAGGGGCAGCGGCCGTTCGAGGGAACCCATCCCTTCGACGAGGCGGGTCTGCGAGTCCTCGTCGGTCAAGTTTTCGATCGCACGAACGATATGGCCGCCAGCATGACCAACCACTGGATGCTCGAGGGCTGCGATCCGATCAGAGCGCGGCTCGGACAGGTCGGCGCCCCGACACTCGTCCTGCATGGCACCGAGGACCCGCTGTTTCCGATCGGTCACGGCAAGGCGCTTGCCGACGAGATCCCCGGTGCTGTGTTGATTCCGCTGGAGGGGGTCGGCCATCAGATGCCACCCCGCCAGGTGTGGGAGGTTGTGATCCCGGCAATCCTGGCGCACACCGCGATCAGTGCAACGGAGGCAGGCCGCAGTTCAGAGTGACCCGTCGACGAGCTGGCGCACCACCTCCACCGCCGTACGGTGGCAGTCGGCGACGCACTCGGCGCTCAGCCCGACGCGAAGCAGCGTCGAATCCTCGTTCAAGAGCCTGCTTCCGGGCGTGACCGGGTCCCGTCCCCGAGGACGACCGCCCCCCGCCTCGAGCAAGGGGTCATCGTCCAAGGGCGGCCTTCTTTGCCATCCCGCCTCACGTCCGTGCGTCGAGTCGGTTGCTTGCGACCGAATCTCGATACCGGGGCGAGGGTGAGAATTCAGATCGTGATGTGGGCCTTGATCGCCAGCCGGTCGTCCATCATCGCGTAGCCGTCGGGTAGCTCCTCGAGACCGATTGTCAGGTCCAGGACCGCACTGGCGTCGAGCTGTCCATCGACGACCGAGCCGAGCAGGGCCGGTAGATAGGCCCGCGCTGGCGCCATCCCGCCGCGGATCCCGATGTTGCGAGCGAAGATCGCGGACAGATCGATGCCCTCGACAAGGTGCGGCACACCGACGTACCCCACGCTTCCCCCGTCGCGGGTCATCGCGAACGCGTCATCGAAAGCTGCTTGCGCACCTACGCATTCGCACACGGCGTCCACACCGCCGGTCAGGCTCATGACCTTCTCGAGCACCTCGTCGCCGCTGCCCTGCACGACGTCCGAGGCGCCGAAGTCCACCGCGAGGTGCAGTCGCTCGGCGTGATGGCCAATGGCGATGATCCGCCGAGCTCCGAGCCGGCGAGCCGCCAGGACCGCGCACAGTCCGACCGCTCCGTCGCCGATGATCGCCACGGTCGTGTCGTGGTCCACGCTGGCGCTGATGGCCGCGTGATGCCCAGTTGCCATCACGTCGCTGAGCGGCAACAGCCGGGTGGCCGGAACGGCATCGGCCGGGGGTAGGACGACCAGGGTGCCGTCGGCATGCGGAACACGAACCGCCTCCCCCTGCCCGCCGTCATGGCCCGGCTCGGAAAACGTCCCCCCGTCCACGCACGAACTGCTCAGGCCGGCGCGGCAGTAGTCGCACACCCCGCATGACCACGTGAACGGCGCGAGCACCCGATCCCCCACTCGGACCGTACGAACGTCGTCGCCGACCTCGCTGACCAGCCCGAGGAACTCGTGGCCGATCCGTGCCCCCGGCGGTCGCTGGCCGTAGCCCCGGTAGGCCCACAGGTCGCTGCCGCCGATAGCCGCGTCGGTCACCTGGACGATGGCATCGGTCTCGAGGACGAGCACCGGATCCGGAACATCCTCCACGCGGACGTTTCCGGGGCCCTCGTACACAGCCGCGCGCATGCCCCGACCCTAGCCAGTACCAGCCGGGTGCCCGCAGCTGCGGGCACCCGGCTGGTACTGGCTAGGGTCGGGGCATGCGCGCGGCTGTGTACGAGGGCCCCGGAAACGTCCGCGTGGAGGATGTTCCGGATCCGGTGCTCGTCCTCGAGACCGATGCCATCGTCCAGGTGACCGACGCGGCTATCGGCGGCAGCGACCTGTGGGCCTACCGGGGCTACGGCCAGCGACCGCCGGGGGCACGGATCGGCCACGAGTTCCTCGGGCTGGTCAGCGAGGTCGGCGACGACGTTCGTACGGTCCGAGTGGGGGATCGGGTGCTCGCGCCGTTCACGTGGTCATGCGGGGTGTGCGACTACTGCCGCGCCGGCCTGAGCAGTTCGTGCGTGGACGGGGGGACGTTTTCCGAGCCGGGCCATGACGGCGGGCAGGGGGAGGCGGTTCGTGTTCCGCATGCCGACGGCACCCTGGTCGTCCTACCCCCGGCCGATGCCGTTCCGGCCACCCGGCTGTTGCCGCTCAGCGACGTGATGGCAACTGGGCATCACGCGGCCATCAGCGCCAGCGTGGACCACGACACGACCGTGGCGATCATCGGCGACGGAGCGGTCGGACTGTGCGCGGTCCTGGCGGCTCGCCGGCTCGGAGCTCGGCGGATCATCGCCATTGGCCATCACGCCGAGCGACTGCACCTCGCGGTGGACTTCGGCGCCTCGGACGTCGTGCAGGGCAGCGGCGACGAGGTGCTCGAGAAGGTCATGAGCCTGACCGGCGGTGTGGACGCCGTGTGCGAATGCGTAGGTGCGCAAGCAGCTTTCGATGACGCGTTCGCGATGACCCGCGACGGGGGAAGCGTGGGGTACGTCGGTGTGCCGCACCTTGTCGAGGGCATCGATCTGTCCGCGATCTTCGCTCGCAACATCGGGATCCGCGGCGGGATGGCGCCAGCGCGGGCCTATCTACCGGCCCTGCTCGGCTCGGTCGTCGATGGACAGCTCGACGCCAGTGCGGTCCTGGACCTGACAATCGGTCTCGAGGAGCTACCCGACGGCTACGCGATGATGGACGACCGGCTGGCGATCAAGGCCCACATCACGATCTGAATTCTCACCCTCGCCCCGGTATCGAGATTCGGTCGCAAGCAACCGACTCGACGCACGGACGTGAGGCGGGATGGCAAAGAAGGCCGCCCTTGGACGATGACCCCTTGCTCGAGGCGGGGGGCGGTCGTCCTCGGGGACGGGACCCGGTCACGCCCGGAAGCAGGCTCTTGAACGAGGATTCGACGCTGCTTCGCGTCGGGCTGAGCGCCGAGTGCGTCGCCGACTGCCACCGTACGGCGGTGGAGGTGGTGCGCCAGCTCGTCGACGGGTCACTCTGAACTGCGGCCTGCCTCCGTTGCACTGATCGCGGTGTGCGCCAGGATTGCCGGGATCACAACCTCCCACACCTGGCGGGGTGGCATCTGATGGCCGACCCCCTCCAGCGGAATCAACACAGCACCGGGGATCTCGTCGGCAAGCGCCTTGCCGTGACCGATCGGAAACAGCGGGTCCTCGGTGCCATGCAGGACGAGTGTCGGGGCGCCGACCTGTCCGAGCCGCGCTCTGATCGGATCGCAGCCCTCGAGCATCCAGTGGTTGGTCATGCTGGCGGCCATATCGTTCGTGCGATCGAAAACTTGACCGACGAGGACTCGCAGACCCGCCTCGTCGAAGGGATGGGTTCCCTCGAACGGCCGCTGCCCCTCGACCATGTAGTCGATCACCGCCCTGCGATCGGACCAGTCCGGTTCCGGTGCGGGGTCGGAGAAGGCCGCCTCGATCTGCTCGCCCATCGGCGGGAGGTCCGGGTTGTCGGGACCGCCTGGACCGCCAGGGCTCGTGGAGATCAGGATAAGTGTCGCGACTCGATCGGGATCTCGGCCCCCGGCCGCTAGTTGGGCACAGAAATCGTCCTCCCACCAGTCCATCGAGCTGGCCGCGCCGCCAATGAGCAGGATCGCGGGGTCCTCCGGATCGCCGAAAGTCTGGGCACACAGGTCGACGCCGTTGACGTGGACCATCGTCTCAGTTGAGTGCTGGGGTCGAGTGCTGCCCGATCTTGGGCCGAGTGTGCTGTCCCAGCGCCTGCGCGACCTCGAGGACGTCGGCGTGATCCGGCGGCGGAGGCTGTCCCCGCCGGCTGGCAACCAGGTGTACCAACTGACCGACTGGGGTGCCGAACTCGAGCCGGTCTTCCGCGCGTTGGCGCCGTGGGGTATGCGCTCACCAGTCGTACCTCTGGCCGGGGAGGTCAGCGCGGACTCGGTGATGCTCGGTCTGCGTACGTTCTTCGACTCCCAAGCCGATCCGAACTGGACTTCGAGCTATGAGGTGCGCCTGGAACGCGACAGCTATCGCATCGTCGTCGCCGAGGGTCGACTCTCCTCGTTGACCCGCGGGGACACAGGGGCACAGACAGATGTGCGGATCGACACCGATCTCGCCGGTTGGCAGGCTCTGTTGAGCAGGCCGCAGTCCCTGCCGGCTGCGATCGAGGCGGGCCGGGTCACCATCATCGGTGACCGCCCAAGCGTGCAGAACCTCCTGGATGCGGTCCAGACATGACCAGCCGGCTCGTCATGCTGGAGTCGTCGGCCCAAGCTGTGCCGCCCGGGACTTCAGGTAGCGCTGCTCAGGGACGCTGAGAGTTCGGCGGGCGGCCAACTCGTAGGCAGCCCGGGCCGACCCGTGGTCGCCGGCGAGCTCGAGTAGATGAGCCCGCACGGCGTCGACCCGGTGATGCCCGCCAAGAGCGGGTTCGGCCTCGGCTGCGCCGAGTTGTTGCAGACCGGCCTGTGGGCCGTGGACCATGGCTACTGCCACGATCCGGTTGAGCGCGACCATCGGTCCGGGCGCGAGAACGCCCAACAGGTCGTACAGCCCGAGGATCTGCTTCCAGTCGGTGTCCTGGGAGCTGGCCGCCTCGTCGTGCACCGCCGCGATCGCGGCCTGCAGCTGATAGGGACCGATCGGCGCGACGGCCAGGGTTTCGGTGATCAGCCGGATGCCCTCGGCGATGGCTGCGGTATCCCAACGGCGACGGTCTTGCTCTGAGAGCAGAATCAGCGCGCCGTCCGGACCCGTCCGAGCGACTCGGCGGGCGTCGGTCAGCAGCAGAAGTGCCAACAATCCTGCGACCTCACCGTCCTCGGGTAGCCGTTCGCGAAGCTGTCTGGTCAACCGAATCGCCTCGGTCGTGAGCTCGACCCGCTGCAGCGCAGACCCGGAACTGGCCGTGTATCCCTCGTTGAAGATCAGGTAGAGCACGTGCAGCACGGCAGCGACCCGCTCCAGGCGGTGTGCCTCATCGGGCAGCTGAAACTGGGCGCCGCTGGCCTTGATCTGCTGCTTGGCTCGGCTGATCCGCTGGCCCACGGTCGACACCGGAACCAGGAGCGCGCGGGCGATCTCCGCAGTGGTCAACCCGCCGACTGCGCGCAGCGTCAGGGCCACCTTCGACGCCGTGGACAGGGCGGGATGACAACACAGCAGGAGCAGGGTCAGCGTGTCATCGACCGCCGGGATCGGCTCCGGGTCCGGTGGTGCCAGGGCTGCGGCCGTGTCCTCCCGGCGCCGGGGGCGGACTCGTTACGCCACAGTTCGGTCCGCCGCCGGGCGGCGACAGTGATCAGCCAGCCCTTCGGGTTGTCGGGTACCCCCTCGGTCGGCCATTGGACCGCAGCTGCCAGCAGGGCCTCTTGTACGGCGTCCTCGCAGGTGTCGAAGCCGCCGTACCGGTTTACGAGCAGGCCGAGGACCTGCGGCGCCAGTTCCCGCAACAGGGCCTCGATCGGAGGCATCGATGGTTGCTTGCTGTGCTGCTCGCCCACTCTCGGCTAGAACTCCATCCCGCTCATGTCCAGGATCGGTCGGACCTCGACATAGCTGTACCCGGCATCCGGAACCCGAGCCGCGTGCTCGATCGCGCGTTCGAGGCTGTCGCACTCGATGAGGTAGAAGCCGGCCAGATGCTCCTTCACCTCAGCGAAGGGCCCGTCGCTGGTCATCGTCTGCCCCTCGCGCACCGACACGATCGTGGCCAGCGAAGGATCGCCCAGCCCCTCCGACACGATCAGCTCCCCGGATTCAGCCAGCGCCTCGCTGAGCGCCATGTGGCCGAGCCCGAACTCCGTGCGCTGGCCGTCAGAGAGTCTGTCCCAGACCTCGAGGGACGCCGGGTTCGTGTGGATCAGGATCAGGTACTTCATCGTGGCCTCCATCAGGTTGGGAAAACTTTCTCACCTGTCATGTCGAAACCAGCACCCCAGCTTCTACATCCCCTGTGAAGGCTCCCGCAGGAGGTGCCCAAGCGAAGGAGGAATTGCCATGACCAGCACCGTAGGAAGCCAGGCCGATGCGCAGATTCGCGAGTTGGTGGCCGATCGGGAGACCGCGATGCAGCAGGCGGACGTCGAGCGGCTCTTCGCTCGCCTCGCGCCGGAGACGGTGCGGTTTGGACTGGCGCCGCCGCTGGCGCAGAGCGGACCGGAGGTGCGCGACATGAACGGCCTGCAGAGCTGGTTCGATACTTTCGACGGTCCGATCGAGTTCGAGATCCGCGACCTCTCAGTAACTGCCGGCGCGGACGTCGGGTTCTGCCACAGCCTGAACCGCCTCACCGCGACGCCGCTCGGCGCCCCGGAGTCGTTCACGCTGTGGTTCCGTTCGACGCTCGGACTGCGCAAGATCGACGGCACCTGGCAGATCACCCATGAGCACGACTCGACACCGTTCTACATGGACGGATCCTTCAACTCCGCCGTCGACCTCCAGCCCTAGGCCCTACGGCCATGCAGCCAGCACAACCCCGGGGCGGTTTTGACCGAAACCGCCAGACACCTACGAAAGGAAGCGCGATGTTCGAGCACACCAAGGCATTCAGCGGATTCTCCGTGGACGACATCCCCAGGGCCAAGCAGTTCTACGGCGAGACGCTCGGACTCCGGGTGTCCGAGGAGCACGAGATGCTTACCCTGCACATCGCCGGCGACCGGGACACCCTGGTCTATCCCAAGGATGACCACACGCCGGCCACGTTCACAATCCTCAATTTCCCGGTGGAGGACATCGCCTCGGCTGTAGAGCAACTGGCGACCCGCGGAGTCCGCTTCGAGGCCGGGCACGGGATCGACGACGACGGGATCATGCGTCAGGGCGGTCCGCTGATCGCCTGGTTCAAGGACCCGGCCGGCAACTTTCTTTCCGTTCTCCAAGACGACTGAGCCGCTGGACCGAGGCGCTGCCCGCCTCAGTTGGCGTACATCGCGAAGTACACCGCGATGTAGTGGCAGGCCGCGGCCACGATGGTCGCGGCGTGGAAGACCTCGTGGTAGCCAAAGACGCCGGGCCACGGATTCGGCTTCGATGTGGCGTACGCGATCGCGCCCAAGGAGTAGAGCAAGCCACCGGCGCTGATCAGGGCGAGGGTGGTCACTCCGAGGTTGGTCAGGATGGCCGGGAAGAACAGCACCGCGACCCAGCCGAGCGCGAGGTAGATCGGCACCCCGACCCAGCGCGGAGCCGTCGGCCAGGAAGTCTTGAGCGCGATACCGGCCAGCCCGCCGCCCCAGACGATGCCCAGGATGACCCACAAAAAGGTGCCCTCGAGTGCCATGACGCTGAACGGGGTGTAACTACCTGCGATGAACAAGAAGATCGTCGAATGATCGAGCAACTTCATGATCTTCCAGCCGCGAGGCGACCACGCGCGGCGGTGGTAGGCGGCACTGACGCCGAACATCGCCGAGACGGTGAAGCAGTAGATCGTCACCGCCAGACCAACAGAGGGGCTCTGCGCCCACCCCAGCGGGATGAGGACGGCTCCCGTGGCGAGCGAGGCGAAGAAGGCTCCCAGGTGCAACCAGCCACGCAGCCGTGGACGGATGTCTGGCGAGTCGTAGTCGGCATCGCCGAATTCCAGCGGGGTGGAAACGCTGGACGCAAGCTCACTAGCCATCGATCCCAGGTTACGTGAGCGTAGGTTTCTCTGCCAAGGCGCCGACACCGAACCCAAGCGCAGCGTCGTACCCTGCGGAGATCATGGGTTGGGCCGATCTGCCGTACCGGCTGTACGAGCGACGACTGCAGCATCAACTCTCGGGCGCCCAACTGCCCCGGCACGTCGGTGTCATGGTCGATGGCAACCGACGATGGGCCCGATCCATCGGACTGGGTGATGTCAACGACGGTCATCGCCGCGGCGCGGGCAAAATCGTCGACTTCCTCGGCTGGTGCGACGAAGCCCGGATCGACCACGTGACGGTGTTCCTGTTGTCCACCGACAACCTGAACCGGCCGGAGCCGGAGCTGACGCCGCTGCTGCAGATCATCGAAGACCTCGCCGCGGACCTGTCCGGACCCACTCGGCGATGGCAGCTACGGGCCGTCGGCGCGTTGGAACTCTTGCCCGACAGCACGGTCGAGGCGTTGAAGACCGCGCACGAGGCGACCGTCGGCCGGCCCGGTGCGGCCGTGGATCTGGCCGTCGGTTACAGCGGTCGCCGAGAGATCGCCGATGCGGTGCGCTCCCTGTTGGCGCAACACTCAGCCGCCGGCAGGACGTTGGACGAGCTCATCGACGTACTCGACGTCGAGCACATCGCCGAGCACCTCTACACGCGAGGCCAACCTGACCCCGACCTGGTGATCCGGACCAGCGGCGAGCAGCGGCTGTCCGGATTCCTGCTCTGGCAGACGGCTCACTCGGAGTTCTACTTCTGCGATGTCAACTGGCCCGACTTCCGCCGTACGGACTTCCTCCGGGCGCTGCGCGACTATGCGGCACGCCATCGACGCTTCGGCGCCTGAGTCGCCGGCGACGACTGAGGCAGACTCTCTGTCCGTGGACGTGATTACCGAGTACCTCCTTCTCGGGCTGCGTTTCGACCGCCTCGAGCCCGGCTTCGTCGACGCGTACACCGGCGACCCGGCGCTGCGTGCCGAGGTCGAGAACGAACCGGCCCCCCGTCCGGTCGAGCTTCGGGTCCGGGCCGAAGAACTCCTGGCCGAACTTGACTCGAGCGGCCTGGCCCCAGAGCGGGTGGCCTTTCTACGGGCACAGCTCATCGGCCTGCATTGCAGCGCTCGAGTGATGTCCGCTGAGCCTGTCGGCTTCGTCGAAGAGGTGGCCGCCTACTTCGACGTGCAGATTGAGCTGGGCAGTGAAAGCCGTTATACCGCAGCACACTCCGAGCTGGACGCGCTACTCCCGGGGAGCGGAACCCTCGCACAGAGATACGCCGACTACCGACGAACCGACGAATGCCCGCCGGACCGGCTTCACGAGGTCGTCCACGCGCTGTCCAGTCGACTGCGCGACCACGTGAGAGCCGAGTACGAATTGCCGCCCAACGAGACGGTCAGCTACGACATCGTGACCGACAAGCCCTGGTCCGGGTTCAACTACTTCCGCGGCGAGAGCCACTCCGACGTCGCGATCAACGCCGATCTGCCGCACCGGCTCACCCAGTTGCCGCATCTGGTCGCGCACGAGTCCTATCCCGGGCATCACACCGAGCACTGCCGCAAGGGGGTGAGGCTTGTGACCAGGGACGGGCACCTCGAACACACGATCTTCCTGGTGAACACCCCGGAGTGCCTGATGGCCGAGGGGCTTGCCGATCTGGGCATCAAGGTGACCGTCGGTGAGAGCTGGGGAGCATGGACCGAGGAGATCCTGCGGGATCTGGGGCTGTCCGCCGACGGTGAGCTCGCCCAACGGGTGGCCACGGCCGTCGCTCCGCTCAACGACGTTCGTCAGGATGCGACAATCCTGCTGCACGACAGGGGTCGTGGGCAGGACGAGGTGCTGGGCTACCTGCAGCGTTGGGCTCTTGTTTCACCGGAGCGAGCACAACAGTCGCTGCGCTTCTTGACTGATCCGCTGTGGCGGGCCTACACCTCGACCTACGTCGAGGGTCATCGCCTGCTCTCGTCCTGGCTGGATGCGCGGCCGGGTGGGGCGTCGATGGGCGACCGATTCCGTCGGCTCCTGGACGAGCCGCTCACGCCGGGCGGCGTTCTTGCTGAAGCCGACAGCCGTTGAGCATGGTCGAGGACCTCCCCGCGTGAATCCAGTGCGGCGCACCGGGCGCAGCGCCTCTCAACGGCTCATGGGCCGGGCGGTCTTCGCCGTCTCGC
>Ga0136612_10000315_pt1 | contig 16297 bp, 21 predicted proteins | sample AntDryUQ224A2306_2_FD_106644 | JGI IMG/M metagenome (GOLD analysis project Ga0136612, IMG submission 106644) | Polar desert sand microbial communities from Dry Valleys, Antarctica - metaG UQ224A (23.06) | ecosystem: Environmental > Terrestrial > Soil > Desert | place: Antarctica: Dry Valley... | reverse complement strand
GGAGGTCGACACGGGCCAGATCACTGGCGGCGACGTATTCCATGGCGGATTGTCCCGCGCTCCGCTGCACGATCAGCTTCCATCCCGCTCGGCTCGGCACCGCGTACAGGACGTATTTCCCCGCGGGGAGACTCGTGCCGCCGAGCACCAGACTCACGTCGGTGGTCAGCGTCGTCGGCGCGTTCGCGCCCATGCGCCACGGCTTGTCGTATGGCAGCAGGCTGTCGGTGTGCATGACGCGACCGCGCAGATGTGGCTGACCATAATCGAGTGAAATGACGAACGGTTTCGCGGCGCTGCCGGCTGTCGCCGGCATCTGCGACGTGGTTGGCATCGCCATGCTCGAGCCGCTGTCGACTCGCCCGCTGGAAGGCGCCGAGGTCGTCATGGGAGCTTTGGTCGCGGGCGGCGGTGCAGCAGGCCGAGCCGCTTGCGTCATCGGAGTCGCGGCGGTCGCAGCTGCCGGTGTTGCGGTCATCGACGGCGCCGCCGGGTATGTGAGATTCACCACGGCGGTCGCGCGGCTGCTGGGAGCGGCACGGAGGACCGGCTGGGATTGCGCCACTTGGCCAGAAGCCGCGGCGAGCGCGAGACACCGACAAGAAAGTCGCAGAAGACGGAGCACGCTGGTGTCCATGATTGGAGAGTAGTGTAATATGCGCTCAGTGGCCTGCGTGCCCGGCCCCATTACTGAGGACGCCGGCGAGTGCTTCGATCGCGCGTACCGCCGGCGAGTTGGGAGCCGAGTCGATCGGCGCCCCACCGCCGCGCTCGACGTCCGCCAGCGAGCGGTCGAAGGGCACCTCACCGACGAGCCGCATGTCGTGCGCGCGGCAGAAGTCGGTTATCGCCTCACGGTCGGCCACATCGCGCACCTTGTTTGCTACCACAACCACGTCCGGAATACCGAGCTCGGTCGCGAGCGCGGCGACGTTGCGGGCCGTCTCCATCGAGCGGTAATACGGCTCCAGCACGGCCACCAGCCGGCCAACGTGCCTGCCGGTGCCCCGGCTCAGATGCTCGAGACCCGCCTCCATATCCACCACGATATGCCGGTCATTCTCCGCGCGCGCGACGATCTCACCGAGGAAGCCACGAACCGTGGCGTGGGCGCTGCACAGTCAACCCGCGCCGCCGTGTCCGACCTTGCCCATCACCATCAGCTGAACGTCGTCGGGGCCTCGGATGGCGAACTCCCTGATCAGCGCTTCGGGGTCGGCCGTGAAGACCACCTTGGTCGTGCCGTCTTCCGCGGTCTGCCGCTGCATCAGGTTGCGTGGCAGACCCGCGATCTCCTGCGCGCGCTCCGCGGAAATTCCGAGCACGCTGGCGAGATTCGGATTCGTGTCGGCGTCGATAGCCAGCACTTCTCGCCCCGTCCGCGCCAGCGAGCGGGCGAGCGTGCCGGCAATCGTCGTCTTTCCCGTGCCACCTTTGCCTGCGATCGCGATGCGCATGAATTCCGGTTATGTGCGAAAAGTGTGAAGTTCTAATGTGACTCGTGCGAATGCTGGTGCTGCCGCGCATGACACTCGGCGGCGCCCCCTTCACTCGTGTGACAGTCGCACTCCGGATCGCTGCACTCGCCATGACCCTGGCTGAGCAACGGTGCGAACTCGGCGGCGAAGCGGCGCGCGGCTTCCTTTCGTCCTTCTTCGGTCAAACGATACTCGACGCCTCGTACAGCGTCCAGCACGATGTCGCCACGTGCCGTCAAGCGCTCGAGCGTCCGGCGCACGAGTGGCTCCTCGAGGTTCGTGAAGCGGATGATCGCGTCGAGGGTGGCGACGCCGCCGAACCCTTCGCCCTCGAACCAGTAGAACAGCTCCAGCAGCTCATCCTCGCGGGCAATCCCTTCGCCCCCCTTATCGTGGCTCACAGCAGTGTTTCGACCGCATCCGCGGCCCGATCCACCGCCGCGGCGACGCGCGGACTGAGCTCGGTCGTGAGCTCGTCCACCGACGCCGGCTCGCATCCGACGAGAAAGATCTCCGGCGGCAGCGGGCCGAGTGCCTGCGCGACCTCGAGTGCGCGGGACGGGACGGTAGTGTGCATGTCGATCTCCTTCGTGGGGCGAACGCCTTCGATCGCGAGCGTGTACACCGTGCCCGGCTCACCGCCGCGCGTCGATGCATCAATGATGATCAGCCGATCGTAAGGCGACATCAGCTCCTGCGCGAGTCGGATGCCGCCGGTACCGACATCGAGCAGCTCCACCGAGTCACATGCGACACCCCGCGCGCCGAGTCTCCGCAACACTTCGACGCCGAATCCATCGTCGCCGCGCAGTACGTTGCCGAATCCGGCGATGAGCGTGCGCGTCACGAAGGCTTCAGCTCCGCGCTGCCGAAGGCGCCGTGCCGACGACAATCTCGACGATACCCTCGTGGATGCGCACGGGATATACGACGAGCTGCTCTTCTGGTGTCGCTTTCTCGTAATCGAGCCGGCGGCCGGTGCGGATATCGTACCGGCAGCCATGCCAGCTGCACGTGAGCTCCGTCCCCTGGAGCAGGCTGTAATTCAGCGGCAGCGGACCGTCACCACAGGCGTTCCGCACCGCGTAGATCTCGCCGTCGATGCGCGCGAGCAGCACGTTCGTCTCATCGACGGTTACGGCGCGCGTCCCACCAGGTGGAACCTCCTCCACCGGGCAGGTCGCGCGATAGACCGGCCGCTTCGCGCGTCTCAGCGCCTCCGCCGGCAGAAACACCGAATCCGCGGCGACGGGCCGAGCTCCCTTTCCCTGCCGAATCTCGAGCTCCTGAAAACCGAGGAACCCGGCGCTGAGGGCTTCATCCAGATCCCGGAGCACGGCCGCGTAGGCCGGGTCATCCCCGGACGGCGCTCCGTGCAGCCGAACGGCGACAACCCCGCCCAGCACTTCGACGAGCTCGACGTCAACGCCATGCGCGTGCAAATGGCCGCGCACGGCGTCCAGTGCTTCTTCCGCCAGCGTGCGGCGGTCCACGGCGAGCAGGTCGTACGACATCAGCAGCAGCCGGATGCCGGGGTCTGCTGTCAGGCGATTGACGAATGCGTCGCCCGCCATCGACTGGATCGCGCCCATGAGTCGTGTGAGCGCCGTCCGGTGCACGAGATCGATGCGCTCCAGCAGCGCCGTCGCCGTTTCACCGACCGCTGGATCTGCGTGCGATGACAGGACGGCGATGAGTCGCTCGACCTCGACGAGGAGATCGTCCGACTCCTGCCGGATGTCCGCGTCGTCGCGCGATGCGGAGGGTTGATCGACGGCTGTCATCGCACCGCTCTCCACACCGCCGTCGATGTCCACTCTCCTCCGAGCGGGAGGACCGGGAGTGCCCGTGCCGCCGCTTCATCGGTCGCGAATTGCATGACGAGCCGCTTCGCCTCCGGAAACACCGCCGCGACCGCGGGACTCATTGAATCGCCGAACGCGTGCGCCTCTGGCTCGACTTCCACGACAATCGTCTCCTCGGGCAGCGCGCCCATCCATTGCGTGACCACCAGCGTGTTGTCGAGCAGGATCACGCCGGTCACTGCCTCCGTCACAGCACGATGAATCTCATCCTCGGCCGGTAACACGCGATCCCAGCGGTACGCCGAGATCGTGCCCGGCGGCCGGCCATCCTCGCGCGCGACAGCCGTCACGAACACCGCCCGTGTGATCGGTGCATTCACCGCCTCATCGAGTAGCCATTGTCCCACGGCCACCGGCCCGTAGCACAGATCCTCGATCAGGAGACGGGGCGGATCCGCCAGCGGCTCCAGCTCGTCCGACATGACGATGCCGAAGGAGTGGTCGCGCAGGTTTCGGTAGCCAACGCCGCCGATGACCGTACGCGCCGCCGGTCCTTCCTTCATTGTCTCAATCGTCCAGTCCGCACGCGCAGGTGTTCACTTCCCGCGTGATCATCCCCGCTTCCGACTGGATGTGTGTCGTGCACGGCATGCACGGATCGAAGCTCCGGATGGCGCGCAGGATATCGATGCCCCTGAAGTTTTTCGGATCGGTGGACTCTTCGAGAAGAGGCGTGTTCATCACCGCCTCCTCATACGGCCCGGGCTGTCCCCACTTGTCGGTGGGCGACGCATTCCACGTGGACGGCGTGACGATCTGATAGTTGGATACCGCGCCGCGATCGAGCACGAGATGATGCGTGAGATAGCCGCGGCCGGCGCCCCAGAATCCGACACCCATCTGCTCGCCACGCTTTGGAATCTCGAATTTGGTTGAGGTCTTCGTGTCGCCATCCTTGAGCCGCTCCATGGCCGCCATCCAGGTATTCATGGCGATCATCGCCGTCCAGCCGATGCAGTACGCCCGGGCGCGATTCCGCTCGAACGCATTCCAGACGTCCGGCACGTGCCACTCGATCTGCGTTTCCGGCAGCTTGCCACGCGGCAGGCGAATCTTCAGGGAATGACCGGTGGATTCGATGAAGGGATTATCGGGCATCTTGCGCGCGACGGCGGTATTCCAGAGGCGCGCATAACACCCGGCTTCCATGGCGAGATGATCCCAACGGGGCGCCGTGTCCCACGTGTACTTCTCCTTCCAGCTCTGCGCACCCGGCTTGGGCTTGGTGACCTTGTTCCACGGGTGGTGGGGCGAGAGCGGGTTCCCGGCGGGATCGGTGGGAAAGTGCTGCTTCTGTCCGTTCCCGGTCCACGCGTCGTAGTACGAATGCTCGATGAACTCCTCGAGCCCCATGTTGAGCGTCTGCAGATCGGTGGTCACCAGCTTCCCGTCGACGATGGCGCCCGGGGTGCACCACCGTCCATTACCCCAGGTGTTGCAGTTCTTGTAGGTCGTATCGTACAGCTCGTGATTGTCGAAGATGCCGGTGTCGATCATGTTCGCCCGGCGCGCGCCCACTTTCTTGTACTCCGGATTGGCCTCGTAGAAAAAGTCGGTGAGATCATCCCAGATGCCGGCCATTTTCTTCGCGTAGTCGAAGAACTGGCTCATGCGCACGTACATCTCGTTCATCACGGTCAGCGTGATCGTCGAGCTCATGCCGCCCGGCACGATCGTCTGCGGGTGCGGATACTTGCCGCAGATGAGCACGTACGCCTCGCGCGCGACGCGCGTCATGTGCAGCGCCTCGAGATAGAGCCCGCCGCTCAGCGGGTTCAGGTCCACCATCAGGTCGTGCATCGTGCGATACCCATGCACGTCCGTGTGCCGTGCTTCGGTCACCTTCGCGCGGTCAATGAGGCCGGGGTTGGTTCCCTTCACGATCGCTTCCGAGAAATCCGGACCGGCGAGCAGGTGGAGATGGAGCGGGTTGTCGTAGAGGAACTCGAGCGACAGCGCGAGATTGCGAATCAGGACGCCGAGCGGCGGCGGCTGGCACCCGATCGCCATTTCGATCGCGTGCGCCGAGCACGTCGAGTGCACGCCGCCGCAGACGCCGCAGGCGCGGCTGGTGATGTAGATCGCGTCGCGCGGATCGCGACCGATCATGATCACTTCGTATCCGCGGAAGAGTGTCGCAACCGAACGCGCCTCCAGCACCTTCCGCTCCTTGATGTCGGCCACGGTGTGAAAGGCCAGCGCGCCGGCAACCCGGGTCACAGGATCGAAATCCAGGTCCTTCACGTGACCGTTCCGCTTTACCAACTCCTTGATCCGCTCCGGATCCAGCTGCTTCGGGGTGTTCGGCGGGCCGGCGGTGGCGGTTGAGTACGGATTGGCCGCACCCTCTTTGAGGAACGCCTTGCCTTGGGCGTCGAATTCGATCGGCAGGTTCTTGAAGCACATGGTGGCGGGGTCCGGTGGCGGTCAGCCGAGCTTGAAGACAGTCGCGGCGCGCCCGAGATGGCGGTCGGCGACCTTGAGGCCGGTCAGCAGCTGTGTCAGCGCGCTGTTGATCGTCGTCAGCCGCTCCGGCAACGGTTGGGTGTGGCCGGCAACCGCTTCCAGGCCATCAGCGATGGCGGCGACGTTTCTCCGCGCCGAGACGAGCTGCAGCGCGATCAGGATCAGATATCCGGCGAGCGCCAGGACGACGAGCGCCACCGTGATGAGCGTGAGGGTCAGGAGCATGGTGGCGTCCTCATGAGGCGCGTTCCGCGAGCACCGTCGCCGTGGTATCCAGCTTGGTGGCAATCTGGCCGGCGACACCCACCATCGCGGCGCCGACGGAGATCGTCGAATCGAGCGCCGGAATGTGCTGGGTGTTCCCGGCTACTCCCGCGGCGGCCTTGAGCGTCTCGGCGGTATACTGGTTGATCGAGCGCGCCGCCACGTACGTCCGGTGGAGCAGATAGACTGACAGCGGGACAAACACCAATAGCGTAAGGCCCAGGCCAATCCACCACAGGGTGTAGACCGCGGCGGGCATGGCAGAAGAAGTCATGGCGCCACCTGCTTCGAGACGGCCGCGATCAGGCCGCCCAGATTGTTGTCGACGACGATCAACCCGTCGCGAACCGACGTGAGCGTCTGGTTGAGCTTCGTGACCTGGGTCGGGATCATTCCGGTTTCGATTTCGATGGCGCGGACGCCGACGCGAATCTTCGACAGGAAGCTCGCGCGAACCCCGTAACCCTTCTCCTCGCCACCGATTTTCTCGAGCTGCGTGGTGATCGCGTTGAGAAAGAGCGCGAGCGCAATGAACAGCGCCGCAGCGCCGACGACTGACAGCAGCATGAGCAGCGTGAAGGGATTCATCGTTTCCACCTCTCCCCGAGAACACAGGTTGGGCAGCCTGGACACTCTTCGGCGTGCGCTTTGATGGCGGCCGTCGCGCCGATAATGCCCACCGCCGAAGTGAGAATCGCCGACGCTCCGGCATTGGTTTTTTCGAGCAGCGACAGCTGCACGGTGTTGTTGGCAACGCGCTGTCCGACGTTCCAGATATGGAAGACGCCCATCTTGATGTCTTTCGCGGTCCGCAGGATGAGCGTGAGCAGCGCCGCCACGACGACGAGCACGACGACGAACACGACCAGTGAGAGCGTCCAGATCGAGCGGATCGTGTCGGCTGTAGGATGATCCATTGGATTCCCCCTGTCAGTGAGCGCCGGCGTGGGACTCGAGCGCGGCAGCCAGAGCGCCGCCCTTCTTCTCGATGTCCTGTACCGTGCCCAGCATTTCGGTTGCAACTTCGTTGGTTGTCTCGAGCGCCCAGATGGGCATCGTGCTCTCCCGAATTCGCTCGGCGGCCTTGAGCGCGCGCACTGCCTCGGCGTGGATACCGCGCGCGGTTCGCCAGATCACGATCAGCAGGATCGCCGCGACCAGGATGATCGCCGCGGCCACGACCATCCACAGTCGCCAGGCGGACCAGAGTTCGGCGTCGCTCATTTTCCCTCCGAGACACTCTTGTCGTGGTAATCGCCGGGAACGCCGGGACGCGTCCCGCCCCAGAGCCACTCTTCCTCTCCCTTGCGACGGCCGGGTTTTCGAGCACCCCAGTACTGCCACTTCTGATAAAAGAATTCCATGGCCTTGAGCCCAACGGTGGCGCCGGGAAGATTCGCCCAGCCGCTCGGGACGTCGTTGTTGACATCCCATCGGGACTCGCGGCTTGCGTGCCGGTTGCTCAGTCGCCGCAGCCGCCGGATCACGCCGCCGACACCCTGCGACATGGTCGTCGAAATGATGCCGCCGGGCGGCGCCTTGTAGAACGGCGAGAACTTGTCGGGAAAACCGGGCATCGTGCACGCGATGCAGACGCCGCCCGCTTCCATGCATCCGCCCATGTGATTGATGGCCCCGCGCTTGACGATGTTGCAGTTCACCACCGGCCCCCAGCATCCTATCTCGACGAGACATTCCGGCTCGCCGTAGTTCTTCGCGAAGACGCCTTCCTCGTAGTAGCCGGCGCGGGTGCAGCCGCGGTGCACCGTCTCGCCATACAGCCACGACGGACGTCCAAGCTCATCGAAAGCCGGAAGCGGTCCGAGTCCCTGCAGGAACAACAGGATGGCGAAAACGGTCTCCGTGAAGTTGTCGCCCTGCGGAGCGCATCCGGGAATGTTGATGATCGGGAGGCCGAAGGCGCTCCGATAATCCTTTCCGAGAAAATCCATCACGCTCATTGCGCCGGTAGGATTGCCTTCGGCGGACGGGATGCCGCCCCACGTCGCACAGGTGCCGATCGCGATCGTCGCCGCCGCACCGGGCGCGAGCCGATTCAGCCACTCCGCCGTCGGGACGAGCTGGTGAGGTCCATCCTCGGCTTCGCCTGAGAGCACCTCCGAGCCCATCGCCGACCAGTAACCACCCATGCGCTTCGCGATCCGCTCGTCGGGCACGGATCCCTCGAACACGACGACGTACGGATCGCCCAGTGTGCCGGCGTACGCGTCCTTGAACGACTGCATGAACTCCGCCCCCGCTTCCACCGACAGCACCGGATGGTGAAGCAACACCTTGGGCATTGCCGGCACGGTTCCGGTCAGCAGCCCCTCGATGCCCGGATTCGTCGCGCCAGCGACCGTGATCGTGCATCCATCGCAGGACATTCCCGCCATCCAGAAGACATGCACCGTCTTCAACGGTCCGAGGGGCAGCCGCTGGGGCTTCTCCTCCGGGAGCGTCTCGGCGATCGGCGGTTGTCCGCCGCGAACCTGTTCAGCCGTTGCCGTCATCGTGTTTCCTCGTGTCGCGGGTTCTGCTAACAGATGCGTGGGAGCGGATCGCCGACAAGCATGTCCAGCACTCGCGACCCCCCTACCCCGGTACGTAACAGCACCATCCCTGCCGGATCAACCTGCACGTTACCGACCACCGCCGCATCGCGTCCCAGCGGATGCGCGCGCAGTGCGGCAAGCGCGGCCTCCGACTCGGCGCGTGGCACGATGGCCACGAGCTTCCCTTCGTTGGCAATGTGCAGCGGATCGAGGCCCAGAATCTCGCACGCGCCCCGCACTGCCTGGCGCACCGGCACGCTTTCCTCCTCGATCGCGATCGCCACCCGCGCACGGCTGGCGATCTCGTTCAACGTGGTGGCCACACCGCCGCGCGTCGGATCCTTGATCGTGCGCGTGTTGGGCGCCGCAGCGAGCAGCGCCGCGACGAGTGTGTGCAGCGGCGCGCTGTCACTCTCGATGTTGGCTTCGAGCTCGAGCGCCTCGCGCGCCAGCATCACCGCCATGCCGTGGTCGCCGATGTATCCGCTGACGAGCACCGCGTCCCCCGGCTGGATCGTATCCACACCGAGCCGGACGCTGTCCTCCACGATGCCAACCCCGGTCGTGTTCACGAACAGCTGGTCGGCCTTCCCCCGATGGACGACCTTCGTGTCGCCGGTGACGACCGGCACACCGGCCGACGACGCCGCCTCCGCCATCGACGCGATCACTCGGCGGAGGATCTCCATGTCGAGACCCTCCTCGAGGATGAGTCCGACACTGAGTGCGAGCGGGCGAGCGCCTGCCACAGCGAGATCGTTGATCGTACCGTGCACGGCCAGCTTGCCGATATCGCCGCCCGGGAAGAAGAGCGGGCTCACCACATAGGAGTCGGTCGTCATCGCAATGCGCCCGTTACCCTGCCCGGCGTGGAAGACCGCGGCATCGGCGACGCCGTCGAGCAGCGGATTCCGGAACGCTGGCAGGATGAGTGACTCGATCAGAGCGTGGCTCGACTTCCCACCGCTTCCGTGACTGAGGGTGATGTGCGTGTCCCGGAGACGAGGCTCGCCGTCACGGACGACGCGCGCCCGCTCCATCCGGCCGAGCTGCACCGGCAGCGAGCTCTCGATGCGGCTGCTCACGTGAGCACCGCCGGGCCGCGCGACGCAATGCTGACCGGGGCGGCCATCGCGTCACCCTGCCGCATCAGTGAATACCGGCCGTAGTTGTAGTAAGCGGCGCACGCGCCTTCCGGTGACACCATGCACGACCCGATTGGCGTCTCCGGCGTGCACGCGGCGCCGAACACCTTGCATTGCCAGGGCTTGATCACCCCTTTCAGCACCTCACCGCACTGGCACGCCTTCGGGTCGGTGACGCGCAGATTCGGCACCGCGAACCGAAGCTCGGCGTCGAAGCGCGCGAATTCCGGGCGGAGCGCCAGCGCGCTCTGCGAGATGAACCCGAGCCCACGCCACTCGAAGAAGGCGCGAAGCATCATCGTCTCGCTCAGGATCTCGAGCGCCCGGCGGTTGCCATCCGGGCGCACAACCCGCGCATACTGATTCTCCACGCGCACCGGGCCGTCGGTCAGCTGTCGCAGAATCATCACGACCGACTGGAGAATGTCGGCGGGCTCGAAGCCGGTGATGACGATCGGCAGACCGAAATCGCGCGCAATGAATTCGAAGGGCGACAAGCCAATGATGGTGGACACATGACCCGGCCCGATGAAGCCATCGAGCTGCATTCCGGGCGAGTCCAGGATCGCCTTGATCGCCGGGATGATCGTGACGTGGTTGCAGAAGATCGAGAAATTGTCGAGACCTTCGTCACGCGCGCGGAGCAGCGTCGCGGCGGTGGACGGCGCGGTGGTCTCGAATCCGACGGCGAAGAAGACCACGTCCTTCGTCGGATTGTTGCGGGCGAGCGTCAGTGCATCCAGCGGCGAATAGATGAAGCGGACGTCCGCGCCGTCGGCTTTCGCGTCGAGCAGGCTGCCGTGCGAGCTCGGCACCCGCATCATGTCCCCGTACGTCGCGAAGATGACTCCCGGCGTCCGGGCGATGGCCATGGCGTCATCGATCCTGCCCATCGGAATGACACACACCGGGCAGCCGGGACCGTGCACGAGCTCCACATTTTCCGGCAGCAGGTCCTGGATGCCGTGTTTGTAGATGGCGTGGGTATGTCCGCCGCACACCTCCATCAGCTTCACGCGCCGGCCGCGCGAGAGCCGCTCGATCTCCGCGCTCAGGTGCACCATGTCCGCGCGCTCGCGGTATTCGTCCACGAAGCGCATACTCATCGGTGATCCTCTTCGCGCTCGGCGAGCGACGCCTGCACGAGCTCCAGCAACACGTGCCAGAGCGTGGCGTGCCCTTCCTGGATGCGTGGCACGAACTCGCGGCGCGCGACGAAGCAATGATCCACGCTTCCGTCGCGCGCGACCGCTCCGCCATCGTAACCGCTGAATGCCACCGTGAGCAGCCCACGCCGCCGCGCCTCGGCCAAACCGGCGACGACGTTGGCGGAGTTCCCGCTGGTCGAGAAGCCAAGCGCGATGTCGCCGCGCTCGCCGAGCGCCGCGATCTGGCGCGAAAAAACATGCTCGAATCCGACGTCGTTGGTCAGCGCGGTGAGCGTGGCGCTGTCCGCGACGAGCGATACCGCGGGGAGCGAGCGCCAGTCGCTGGTGGGCGGGTTCGTGCAATCCGCCGCGGCATCCTCGGCATCGGTCGCGCTTCCGCCATTGCCGAACGCAAGAAGTTTGGCACCATTCGCGAACCGCTCGGTCATCGCGCGCGCCGCCACCAACAGACCGTCTTCGTACTCGGCGAGCAGCTCACCCCGAAGGGCGACGACCTCGGCGCACTTGGCGAGCGTCGATTGCCTGACCGCCGCGAGCAGCGTCGCGACCGGCTCGCCACCCTTACCCGCAGACGGATAGAGGAACGGATACAGGCTCCGGCCATAATCGCGCGAGGCGTCTGTCACGCGTTCTCCAGCCGCTGGATGGCGAAGCCGAGATGCACGAGCAGCTCGTCGCCAACACGGGCATCCACGAGGTCGAGCGCGACCGTGACTTGTTGCGATCCCAGGGCCACCAGCGCCGTTCGGGTTGCCGCATCGATCTCGAGCACCCGACCCGGCACCGCCTCGTCGCCACACAGATGACAGTGTCCATCGGGTGCGTCGCAGGCCGCAGCCTCCCCGGTACGCAGTGTCATTCGGTCGCGGTGCGGTGCTCCAGGAACACGTGCACGAGCTCCCAGAGAATGTGATACAGCATTTCGTGCGTCTCCTGCACGATACAGGCGTCCGCCGACGGCACCGGAAAGGCAAAGCGTGCGGGTACCGGAAGATCGGTTCCCGGCTCGACGCCGGTGAGGGCGATCGTCAGCATTCCCATCGAATCCGCGCGCGCGATGAGAGACTGCTCCGACGCTGTCAGAGTCCGATCGGTGAGCAGCATGAAGATGTCCGACTCGCGTCCGATGACATTGAGCCGGTGGAGCGTCGCCGACGGGTCTCCACTCCCCGCATCGGCCAGCGCCAGCGATGCGAGGGCTCGCTTCCCGACGACCACCGGGTGCATGAATTCCACGACGACGTGGGAGACGTCGCTCCGTCTCGCGCCCTCGCCGTGGATCAGAAGGCGCCCGCCCGCCTGAAAACGCTGGGCCATTGCGTGACAGGCACGGGAGACGCGTTCGCTGTGCGTCGTGAAGAATGCCACGCTCGCTTCGCTGGTCGCAGCGAATCGCGCGCGCGCGGCCGTCGACATCGGCGTCCGGGAAGGCAGCTCCGTCGCGAGCAACGTCATTCGATCCTGCTGTCCATGACCTGCCGGAGCTCGTCGTCGTAATCGGAACCGAGCGCCTTGAGGAATTCGGTCGTTCTCCGCGCCTCCGCCTCATCGATCTTGCTCAGCGCGAAGCCGACGTGGATGAGCACCCAGTCTCCCACTTCGAGTCCATCCGGCACGAGCAGGCCCACGTTGATCGCCCGGCGTACACCGGAGATCTCTGCCTTGGCGAGGTGGTGAGTGTCATCAAGGAATTCAACTATCTGCCCCGGGACGCCTAGGCACATGTGTCCTCCTCGAGCGCACAGGCCGCCACGTAGGCCTGACCCAGTGACAATCCGCCATCGTTGCAGGGAACCATTCGGGGAACATGGACGGAGAACCGGGCCTTCGCGAGCGCGACGGTCGCCAACTCCAGCAACAATGCGTTCATGAACACTCCGCCGCTGAGCGCCACCACCGATACGCCCGAGGACTCCCGCACGCGTTCACACCCCTGGACCACGAGGTCACTCAAAGCGTGATGAAATGCTCCCGCTATAGTGGGAACATCGAGTCCTGCGTCCCGGTCGTCGAGAATGCCGCGAATGATGGACGTCGGGTTCCCGGTCCACGCCGCACCGGCGGAGAGCTCCGCCGTATAGCGCGGTCGCGCGCGCGGGTTCGCGGCGGCTTCGAGTGCCATCGCCGCTTCTCCCTCGAAGCGCGCGACGTGGCACAGGCCCAGGAGAGAGGCTACGGCGTCGAAGAGCCGTCCCACGCTGGACGTTCGCGCGAGGCCCGCTCCGTCTCGAGCAAGCAGCTGTTGCACGAGTGACCATTCGCTCTCGTCGACGACCGGCGGCTTTGAGCTCATATCGGATGCCAGGCCCGCCTGTGACATATGCGCAGCCGCTGATCGCCATGGCCGACGCGCCGCGGCGTCGCCGCCGGGAAGCGGAACGTAGGCCAGATGGCCGCAGCGCGTGAACCGGGCTCCATCCGCGAGCAGGAATTCTCCGCCCCAGATGGCGCCGTCGGTTCCGAGACCCGCACCGTCAAAGGCGACGCCAATCACCGGACCGCGCACTCCATGTTCGGCGACGCACGCCGCGACGTGAGCATGATGGTGCTGGACAGCCACGCGTCGTTCGATCCCCAGCTCGGAAGCGACGGCCCCCGCCATGCGCGTCGAGGCGTAGTCGGGATGCAGATCGTGGGCGATCGTGCTGCTGCCTGTACCGGCCGCCCGTAGCACCTGGGTTACTGCGGTCCGGAAGGCCGTCCGCGCGTCGACGCTCTCCAGGTCGCCCAAATGTGGCGAGAGAATCGCGGTGCCGTCGGCGATCACACACACGGTGTTCTTCAGATGCCCGCCAAGCGCGAGAACCCCGCCGCGCGGCGCGGCGGCAATGGGAATCGTTCCCGGCACGTAGCCGCGCGCGCGCCGGATCACCCGTTCGTGGCCACCCGTCACCCGGACCACGCTGTCGTCGCACCGGGCCGCGATCGCACGGTCGTGGGTCAGCCACAGGTCGGCGACGTCACCAAGGGTTTCGCGCACCTGCGCGTCGTCGATGACGACCGGCTCGTCGCTCCGGTTTCCGCTCGTCATGACGAGCGCACGGTCGAGCCGCGCGAGCAGCAGGTGATGCAGCGGCGTGCTCGGAAGCATCACCCCGAGCGTGGGTTGCGATGGGGCGACCGAAGCCGCGACTGCCGACTCGCGGCGACGGAGCAACACGATCGGTCTGGCGGACGATTGGAGCAGACGCTGCTCATCCGCGGAAAGAACGCAGAGGCGTGCCGCGGAACGCGCGTCGCGAACCATGATGGCGAATGGCTTCGCCGCGCGCCGCTTCCGCTTCCGCAGCCGCGCAACCGCCTCTTCATTCATGGCGTCGCAGCTCAGGTGGAAGCCACCGAGCGCCTTGATGGCCACGATGCCTCCGGCCTCGATGGTTTCGACCGCGACATCGAGCGTAACACCTCCAGCGACCGCGGCGTATGTCGGACCATCGACCGCGCGTTCAACGCGAAGTGTCGGTCCGCAGGCAGGACACGCAATAGTTTCGGCGTGAAAGCGGCGATCGAGGGGGTCCGCATACTCGCGCCGGCACGCGGCGCACATCTCGAAGCCAGCCATCGTCGTGCGTTCCCGATCGAACGGGGTATCACGCACGATCGTGAAGCGCGGCCCGCAGTCCGTACACGTGATGAACGGATGTCCAAAGCGACGATTTTCCGGATCGAAGAGCTCGGTGAGGCAGTCGGCGCAAGTCGCAACGTCAGCCGGCACGCGCGTAACGCTTTCGGCAACCGCCGGCTCACTCTCGAGAATGCGGAATTCCCGATAGGCCGCTGGTGTCGCCGGTGCGACGCCGATCCGTTCAACCACGGCGAGTGCGGGAAGATCGACCGCAAGTGAGCGACAGAAGGCATCGACGTTCGCAGCCTCTCCCTCAATGTCGATGACCACACCCGCGCTGCCATTCCGCACGGAACCACACAGCTGACCAGCGGCCGCGAGCCGGTGAACGAACGGTCGAAAGCCTACACCCTGCACCACCCCTTCGACCTCGATCAGCCGTCGTTCCACCATCGACACCTGCCAGTTCGAGGTCAAAAAAGCCGGTTCCTCATCCCTCTATCCGCTTACGGTACCACAGGATACTGTTTCGCGGCAAATGCACTTCGATCAATCGAAGTACTCAACCCGGCGCCCTGTTCAAGCGGAGTCCACCTCGGTGAGAAGTTCGCGCAGTCGTGCGAGCAGCTTGGCACCGGAATCCGTCACCGCATACATCAGGTGCGGACGCTCATCCGAGTGCCGCTCATGGCGAATGAGGCGCGCTGTTTCAAGCGCGTGCAGCGTCTCCGCGAGCGTCGAACTGCTCATCGCGGGTAGTGCGGTGGCGATGTCATGATACCGTGCCCGGCCCCGGCCATGGATCGCATTCATGACGGCGAGCGAATAGCGCCGCCGAATAATGCGCAGGAGGTCCTCGACGCCGCAGTAGCAGGTCGAAGCGCCCGCGACACCGGGCTCCGCGCATCCGCAGGGTGGAACGTCGCGATCGGTGACTTCACTTGGCACGCGGGACATCGACGGATGTTAATGCGTGGGCGACCGATACCATAGATGAAGGGCCGTGGTGTCGAGGTCTCCTTCGGATTGGCGATTCTCCTGCTGACGTTCATCCCTAACGGCTGTGACAGCGAGGGGGCCCACCGTCGCGAGCGGATACTGGTCGCGGCCATCAGCAGCAACCCCGGACATCTCAATCCAGCCATCACGACGAACGGCGGCGTTCACACCGCCGCCGATCTGCTCTTTGATGGCCTGCTCTCCTTTGGCGATGACCTGAAACCGCGGCCGGCGCTGGCCGAGCGGTGGAGCGTGGAAAATGGCGGCACGCAATATCGCTTCTTTCTGCGCCGCGACGTGCGGTGGCACGATGGCCAGCGGTTCACCGCGGCCGACGTCAAGTTCAGCTTCGACTCGGTGCTGCTGCGATTTCACTCGCGCACACGGGCGTCGCTCGGTCCGGTGCTGATCTCGATCGAGACTCCGGACGACTTTACCGTCGTGTTCAGCTTTCGACGTCCTTATGCGCCACTGCTCTCGCAGCTCGATGTCGTCGAAGCGCCGATCATTCCGAAGCATCTCTTCGCCGGCGCGGATCCGCTCCGCAATCCCGCCAACGTCGCCCCCGTTGGGACCGGGCCTTTTCGGTTCGTGTCGTACGTTCCAGGTACCGAGATCCGCTACCGGGCGAACCGCGAGTACTTCCAGGACGCGCCGAAACTGGATGGTGTCGTCCTCCGGGTGATCCCTGACGCGAGCACGCAGGTCGCCGCGCTCGAGGCGGGGGAGGTCGACTGGCTGTTCGGAGTTCCTGGTCCAGAGCGCGCGCGCCTCGAGAGCAATCCGAAAAT
>Ga0136612_10000314_pt1 | contig 16324 bp, 15 predicted proteins | sample AntDryUQ224A2306_2_FD_106644 | JGI IMG/M metagenome (GOLD analysis project Ga0136612, IMG submission 106644) | Polar desert sand microbial communities from Dry Valleys, Antarctica - metaG UQ224A (23.06) | ecosystem: Environmental > Terrestrial > Soil > Desert | place: Antarctica: Dry Valley... | reverse complement strand
GCACGCCCGAGGCGGACGACATCTCGGTGTTCCCGATGGCTATCCCGATGATCAGCGGGCCCGGGTCGATCGCCAGCGCGATGCTGTGGGTGTCGCGCGCCGACGATGCCGCGCAGGTGGCGACGGTGCTGGCCGCGATCACGGTGGTGATCCTGATCACATTGCTGTGCCTGCTCGCCGCGGGGCCGCTGATGCGGCTGATCGGCGAGCGGATCGAGGGCATGATCACGCGGATTCTGGGCGTGATCCTGGCGGCGCTGGCCGCGCAGTTCATCGTCGATGGCCTCAAGCAAAGCTTTCCGTCGCTTTAGCGGGCGACCTTCCACATCTTGAACGGCGAGTCCGCCGGCAGCTTCACTTGTGCCAGCCACGCCGGGACCTGGCCAGTCTGCAGCTGCCCGTAGAAACCCTTCGGCGCGGCCGCCATGAACAAAGTCGTGGTCGAGCTGTTGGGGCAGATCAGCAGATAATCCGCCTGGTATTTGGCGATGATGCCGCGCGCCTGCCCGGCGCTTCCGCGGAAGGTCTTCATCACGTCGGCGATCTGCTCGCCGTTGCGGTGGTACGGGCCGATCACCGCATTGTGGTGGGTAACGGTGATAATGCGCGGGCCCAAATCGACGAAGGTGAACACCATGCCCTTGGGCTGCCGCGCCACCGGCTTGAGCGCGGGCAGCGAGTTGCACAGCCGGTTGGCCCTGGCGATGGCGATCTCGCGCGGGGTTCGCTTGGTCGCCGGAAGGAATTGCATGACGAGCGGGACGATCGCGCCGAGCCCGATCATCGCCACCACGACGAAGCCGAGCGTGCGGACAAACGGCCAGCGCGCGTTTTTCACCAGCGGCCCGAGGATCCACAGGAAGGCGATCGCGCCGACGATGCTCAGCATCTGCGCCGCCGGCCCGGTGCGGGTCTGCCACAACAGGAGCAGGGTCGCGGCCAGCGCCGGGGCCGCCGCCGCCAGAGTCCGCCTGGACAGGTTGCGGTCGCCGCGATTGCGCCACGCCAGCAGCGCCCAGCCGATCGCGCCAGTCAGCGGCAGCGCCACGATCGCCGTCGCCACCCGCCAGCCGTGGCGATAGACCGGCCGCGCCTCGCGCACGTTGTCGAGCCACAGCCGCTGCACCTCGGGCGACACGCCCTCGAGCCGCGACAGGCAATGCGGCCACATCATCGCGTGGAAAATCGCGATCACGACCGCCGCCCCGGCCGCGAGCGCAAGGCGCCGCTTCCAGTCGCCAGGGGACAGCGCCGCCAGCCCGAACAGCAGGGCGCCGCCGAGCAGCGCATCCGACAGCCACACCGGGGACAAGGCATCGCACACCGCCAGCCAATTGGCGTTCGACGCGAACAGCAGGAACGACAGCGCGGTGCCGCCGGCCAGCGTCACCGCATAAGCGGCCAGGCGGCGCTTCTCGTCACGGTCGTCGACCCAGAACAGCACCGTCGCCGCGGCGGCGAGCGCGAGGTAGATCAGCAATTCAAGCCCGATCGCCAGCGACAGCGCGGTCGCCAGCCCAAGCGTCGCGCCGCCGCGCGCGCGCTTCGGATCGGCGATCCCCGCTACCGCTATGCCGAGCAGCGCGAGCTGCCAGCCGTGGTGGTCGATCCGCGTCGGCATGAACATGCCGTTGGTCGAGCCGGCGCTGAACAAGGCGACAAAGGCGAGCGCGTAGGCGGCCGGATGGACCAGCCGCCGGGCGGTCAGCGCAACCCCGAACAACAGCAGCAGGTAGGGCAGCAGCGGCGCCACCGCGACCGCGATCCGCTCCGCGTCGGCGCCGCCGACCAGCGGCCGCAGCGACAGAATCAAAGCGGCGAGCGGAAGGTCGACCAGCCGCGACCAGTGCATGTTCGCGCCGATGGGCGGATTGAGGCGATGCTGCCGAAGATCGTACCAGTCCTGCCCGCCGAGCAACGCGCGCACCTGGCTGATGCGCATGTTGTCGTCGGTGTCGAGAAGCGTGAACGCGTGGATCTGGGCCCAGCGGGCATAGAGGAACCAGGCGCACAGCAGCAGCCAGGCCGCCGCCGTTACCCACTTCCAGTGGCGCTCGAGCAATTGCAATGCCCCGCCCCCGTCCAGCTGATCCTTGCGCTCGCTCACTTTTCGCGCTCTAGCCGCTCGACCTCAAAGGGCAAGGCGCGGGCCAGCAGGCCATCCGAATGCGAAAGCCCATTGCGAAGGTGCGATGCTCTCGACCATTTCCCCCCAACGCCGCGCAATCCTGTCCCAGCTGCTGCGCTTCCTGGTCAGCGGCGCGTTCGTCACCGCTTTGGGCGTCGGCGTCTATGCGCTGGTCGCGCTGGTGCTGCGCTGGCACCCGCAGCTCGGCAATCTGCTCGCTTATCTTGTCGCGATGGCGACCGGCTATGTGATGCACAGCCGGTGGAGCTTCCGCGACCATGGGGAGCAGCGGACCAAGAGCACCGCGGTCAAGTTCGTTGTCGTGTCGCTGATCAGCCTCGGGCTCAACAGCCTGTGGATCGCGCTGATCACCGGCCCGCTGGGGCTGGGGCCGGCGTGGCCGATCCTGCCGATGCTGTTCGTGACTCCGGCCGTGACCTTCATCCTCAACCGGCAATGGGTGTTCGGCTAATGGGGGTGTTCGGATAATGGCGGCGTTCGGCTGATGGAGCGGATCGTCTACGACCAAATGGCGCAGCTCGACCAGCGCCACTGGTGGTACAGGGCGCGGCGCGAAGTCCTAGCCGCCTTGATCCGCCGCAAAGCGCCGCCGCCCAAGGGAGCTCGGCTGCTCGAGATCGGCTGCGGCACCGGCCACAATCTGGCGATGCTAAGCGAGTTCGGCGAGGTCGATGCGCTGGAGCTGGACGCAATTGCGCGCGCGGTCGCCGAGAAGCGGCTCGGCCGGCCGGTGATGGGCGCGCCGCTGCCCGAGCTGCGCGGCGTCCCCGAGCATCATTATGACTTGGTCGCCGCGCTCGACGTGATCGAGCATATCGACGACGACCGCGCCGCGCTCGCCTCGATCGCCAGGCGGCTGAAGCCGGGCGGGCGGCTGGTGATCACGGTTCCCGCGCACCAGTGGATGTGGTCGGCGCACGACGACGTCAATCACCACCAGCGGCGCTATTCGAAACGGGCGCTGAACGCGTTGATCGGGGGTTCGCCGCTCAAGCTCGAGGCGATCGGATATTTCAACAGCCTGCTGTTCCCGCTGGCGGTCGCGCAGCGGCTGGTGTCGCGGCTGTCGGGGTCGAAGGACAGCGACCTGGCGATGCCGCCGGCGCCGGTGAACTATGCGCTCGAGCGCGGCTTCGCGGCCGAGCGTTTCCTGATCGGGAGGGTGCCGCTGCCGCCTGGGCTGTCGCTGTTCGCGGTCGCCTCGGCGACATAGCCGAGCTTCGCTTGCCGGTCCCGATCGCGCTCACCGCCGGCGATTTCCTGGACGATGTAGAGCGGCCGCTGCTTGGCCTGATTATAGAGCCGGCCGATATATTCGCCCATCAGCGCGAGCACGAACATCTGCACCGCGCCGAGGATCACCACCACCAGCATCAGCGAGGTCCAGCCCTGGATGCTCTCTCCGGCGAGCCACGCGTAAGTGATGTAGAAAATGATCAGCAGCGAACCCAGGGACAGCGCCAGGCCGGCGTGGCTGGCGAGCTTCAACGGCGCCGAGGAAAATCCGGTGATCGCGTCGAACGCGAAGCGGATCATCTTGCGCAGTGGATATTTGGTGTCGCCGGCGAAGCGCTGGTCGCGATTGTAGACGATCGGCACCTGCTTGAAGCCGATCCACGCGACCATGCCGCGGATGAACCGCGCCTGCTCGGGCATCGCCATCAGCGCGTCGAGCGCGCGGCGGCTGATCAGCCGGAAATCTCCTGCGTCGACCGGAATCTCGACTTCGGTGGCGCTCTTGAGCAATCTGTAGAAACCGGCCGCGGTGGCGCGCTTGAACGCGGTTTCGCCGGCCCGGCTGCGGCGCACGCCATAGACCACGTCGGCTTGCTCGTTCCGCATCGTCGCGAGCATGTCACCGAGCAATTCGGGCGGGTCCTGCAGGTCCGCGTCGATGATCAGCACGACATCGCCGCGGCACAGGTCGAGCCCCGCGGTGAGCGCCAGCTGATGGCCGTGGTTGCGCGACAGGTTGACCGCGACCAGCCTGGGATCGTCGGCGGCAAGCCGCTGCATCATCGGCCAGCTGGCGTCGCGCGAGCCGTCGTTGACCAGCACGATCTCGTAATCCTCGCCGGCCGCTGCGCGCGCGGCGGCGCTCAGCCTGTGATGGAGCGCGTCGAGGCAGGGCTCCTCGTTGTAGCAGGGGACGACGATCGAAAGCGCGGTCATGGCTGCGCACGATAGAGGATCGAACCGGGGCCGCGCCAGACCGGATGCATGCCTTCGACCAGCCGCGGGTCGAATTTCGGCGGGTCGACCAGCCACACATAGTCGAAGCGGTCCCTCGGCACCGCCTTCAACGCGGTGTCGATCGTCCAGTAGATCGGCCGGCCGCAATTGGTCTCGCCGACGATCTGCGACGGATCGGCGCCGAACCGGCCGGCCTCGCGATACCGCAGCTTGAGCAGATTGACGCCCGCGGTCACCCACTGATCGTTGGAGAAGCCGTGGCGCCGGACGATCGTCATCGCCCCCAGATGGGTATTGCGCGGCAGCTTCCAGGACCGGCCGCAGCCATCGCCGACCAGGGTCAGCACGCGCGCGCCCATCGGCACGTGATTGAGCGCCTCGAGCTTGGCGCGCTGGTCATTGGCGGCAATCGCCATGCTTGCGGTGAGGCCGCCAATGCGAATGACGAAAAACAGCAGGCCGAGGATCGCGAGGATGCGCGCGGTCCGCATCGGCACCAGGTCGCGGAACCGGATCGCGAGCAGCGCGACCGCGACCACGTAGGGGAACAGACGCATGTCGGCGTAGGCGGAACCGAAGATCATCCACGGCAGCGTCAGGAAGCCGGCGAGCAGGACCAGCGCCGAGAAAGCGAGGTTGCGCGAGAAGGTCAGGTCCTTCGACCGGCGCGCTTCGATCACCACGATCAGCGCCAGCGCCAGCCAGGCGACGTCGAACCATTTCCAGCGGTCGCGCAGCGCCAGCAGCATGAACGAGAATTTGAGCTTCGGCTCGAACCAGCCCCTGGTCATCCCGCCGTGCGTCTCGCTGCGCCAGGCGAGCATGACCAACAGCGGCAGCGCCATCACCGATGCGTGCAGCGCGGCGTTCAGCCCCGAGCGCAGCCAGCCGGCGCCGCGGTCGTGCTGGCGCACCGCCTCGGCCGAGAAGCACAGCAGGCCGAGCACGCCCCAACCGAAGGTGTGGGCAAAAAAGACGATGATCGAGATCGGCACGAACAGGATCGCGCGGAGCCGCAGCCGACCGAGCCGCGCGAGGCGCAGCCACAGCCCGAACGCGAGGAACGCCAAGCCTATCGACAGCGCGTAATTGACGAAGCCGAACATGAACGGGTGGCTGTAGACGAACGGCAGCGCGAACAGCGCGGTTGGCGGCACCCGGCCATGGACCTCGCGCGCAACCCACAGGAAGCCGGCGACCGTCATCATCGGGATCGCCAGCACGATCAGTTTCACCCCGGGTTCCAGCCCGAACATCTGGCGCATCGGGATGATCAGCAGATCAACCCCGAGATTGCCGATCGGCGCCCAGCGGAAATCGTAATAATCGCGCAGCCACGGCGAGCCGCCGAGGTCGAGCTGCACGCGATAACGGCCCATGTGCCCGATGAGGTCGACCAGCGGCGGCACCGACGGATAGAGCAACGGCACCGCCGACAGCAGGATCAAGGCCGCGACGAACGGCCTGGTCTCCCACCAAGGGCGCGTGGCCATCCCGCCGTCATTGCTCAACACTGGCTGCGGCATTCGGTTTGCGGGTCCCCGTTCGGCGATCCAACTAGCCGTCGCCGCGGCTTTGTCCAACAGCGCGCGCGGCGGCCACTAGCCTCGCATCGCACACTTTCGTATCGCCGGGTTGCCGACCGAACGGGGGATGCAGGTGCCACGAGACGCTTCGTACGGGTTGACCGCCGCAATCGGCCGCCGGAGCCCGTGGGTGATCGGCTCCGCGCTCTCGATGCTGCTGTTCTGGGTGGATTTCACCCATTCGTCCGGCGGCGCACTCGACGGCAAGGCATTCTGGGGCCGCGACTTCGTCAATCTGTGGGCGGGCGGCCACCTCGTCACCGCAGGCCGCGCCGAAGCGATCTACGATGTCGCCGCCTATCGGGAATATCTCGGCAGCCTGTTCGGCCCACTGGGCGGCCACAATTATTCCTACCCGCCGGCGACCTTCCCGATCGCCCAGTTGTTCGCCCTGCTGCCCTACGGGGCGGCGTTGGTTGTGTGGCTCGGCTCGACAGGCGCCTTGTTTGTGTGGGCCGCGCGCCGCTGGTGGCCGCGCGACTGGAACCCGGCATGGCTGGCGGTGCTGACCCCGGCCGCGCTGATGAACATCTGGGCGGGGCATTACGGCTTCCTCGTCGGCGCCTTGTTCCTGGTGGGATGGGAGCGGCTCGAAAAGCGACCGTGGCAAGCGGGGCTGTTGTTCGGCTTGATGCTGGTCAAGCCGCACCTCGCCATTCTCGTCCCGCTCGTGCTGCTTCTCAAAGGCGAGTGGAAAGCCTTGCTGTCGGGCGCGCTGGCGGTTCTGGCGCTGATCGCCGCCACGTCCGCCATCTACGGCTGGGAGACGTGGTCGCAGTTCCTGTTCGGCGCCGGCACGGTCCAGGCCGGGCTGATCGACGCCGGGACGTCGTTTTACGGCTACATGTCGACTTCGCTGGCGACGGGGTTGCTGCGGCTGTCGGACAATCTGGTGGTGGCGTTCGGTGCGCAGGCGCTGCTCGGCACCGTCGCGGTGGCGATGGTCGTCGCCGCCGCGCGCTCCAGGGTGCCCACCGCCGACCTCGCGATGCTGACGGCGACCGCGACCTTCCTCGTCCTGCCCTATGCGTTCAATTACGATTTGACGGTGGTGATGATCGCCGCGGTGCGGCTGTGGGCCGACCCCAGGGCCAGCCGGCTCGAGCGCGCGCTTGGCGTCACCGGCTTCCTGTGCCCGCAGATCGGCATGCTGCTGGCGCCTCTCGGCATCCCCGCGACCCCGCTGATGCTGGCCGCATTGTTCGCCGGGCAGTTCAGCCGCGCGCTGCGGTTCAATGCCCCCGCCGCCGCTCGCGCCGAGCCAGCAGCCGCAACCTGAGCGCGTTCAACTTGATGAAGCCTTCGGCGTCCTGCTGGTCATAGGCGCCGCTATCGTCCTCGAACGTCGCGACATTCGGATCGTAGAGGCTTTCGGGTGACCGGCGGCCGGTGACGCGGGCCGAGCCCTTGTAGAGCTTCAGCCGAACCGTGCCTTCGACCCGTTCCTGGCTCAAGTCGACGAGCGCCTGAAGCATCTCCCGCTCGGGAGAGAACCACAGGCCGTTATAGATCAGCTCCGCGTAGCGCGGCATCATCTCGTCCTTCAAATGCGCGGCGCCGCGGTCGAGCGTCAATTGCTCGATCGCGCGGTGCGCGGCGTGGAGGATCGTTCCACCGGGGGTTTCGTACATCCCGCGGCTCTTCATCCCGACCAGGCGGTTCTCGACCAGGTCGAGGCGGCCGATTCCGTGCGTCTTGCCAAGATCGTTGAGGCGCGCGAGCAGCGCCGCCGGGCCGAGCGCCTTGCCGTTGACCGCGACCGCGTCGCCGCGCTTGAACTCGATCGTAATTTCCTCGGGCGCGTCGGGCGCGGTCAGCGGATCGTCGGTGCGCGAATAAACGTGCTCCGGAACCTCCGCCCACGGGTCTTCGAGCAGCTTCCCCTCGCTCGAGGTGTGCAGCAAATTGGCGTCGGTCGAGAACGGAGCTTCGCCCCGGCTGTCCTTGGGCACCGGGATCTGGTGCTTCTGAGCAAAATCGATCAGCGCCGAGCGGCTGGCGAGGTCCCATTCGCGCCACGGGGCGATCACGCGGATATCCGGCGCCAGCGCATAATAGCCGAGCTCGAAGCGCAATTGGTCGTTGCCCTTGCCGGTGGCGCCGTGCGCGACCGCGTCGGCGCCGACTTGCCGCGCGATCTCGATCTGCCGCTTGGCGATCAGCGGCCGAGCGATCGCGGTGCCGAGCAGATAGGCGCCCTCATAGAGCGCATTGGCGCGCATCATCGGGAACACGAAATCGCCGACGAACTCGTCGCGCAGATCCTCGATGAAGATATGCTCGGGCTTGACGCCCATCATTTCCGCCTTGGCCCGCGCCGGGTCGATCTCCTCGCCCTGGCCGAGGTCGGCGGTGAAGGTCACCACTTCGCAGGCGTAGGTTTGCTGCAGCCATTTGAGGATGACGTTGGTGTCGAGCCCGCCCGAAAAAGCGAGGACCACGCGTCGGATCGGATCGGCCATGCCCTTGCCAATGCCCGCTCGGCCAAGGCCATTCAAGCGCGATACAGCTTGGCGCGCTTACCCCTCGCAGCCGGAAATTCATATGGGAGTGAGTGGATGAGCAAGTATCTTTTGGGCGGAGCAATGGCCGCCGCGATGGTCGTATTCGCGCCGGCAAATGCTCAAATACCGGCGCCGGCACCGGTTGTGCCGCAAGTCCAGGGTCATGTCGGTGCACCCGGCTGGCACGGACGCGCACGGACTTCAGTTCACAATCGCGCCGAAGTCGCGGCGCACGTCCGCACGATGTTCGATCGCCTCGACGGCAACCGCGACGGCGCCATCACCAAGGCCGAAGTCGAGGCCCGCAAAGCCAATCGCGGCGCTCGCACCGCCATGCGCATGCAACGGCGCGGCGCGGGCTCGCCTGAACAGCGCCACGCCAATCGCGGCGCGATGTTCGATCGCATGGACACCAACCGCGACGGCGCGATCAGCCGCGGCGAGTTCGAAGCGGCCCCGACGCGTGAGGAACGCCGCGTCGTCATCCGCACCGACCGCAACAATGACGGCCGCCCCGACGGTGCGCGTGCAATGCGCGGCAAGCGGATGGGCTTGGGCGGCTTCGGCGGCCGAATGTTCGACATGGCCGACGCCAACCGCGACGGCCGGGTCACGCTTCAGGAAGCGACCAACGCCGCCTACCGCCATTTCGACACGGCCGATGCGAACCGCGACGGCCGGGTCACGCCCGAGGAGCGGATGCAAGTGCGCCAGCGCATGCGCGCCGAACGCCGCCCCGGCTAAGCCCGTATTTTGTGATCACCAGGAAGGCCCGGCGCGAAATCGCCGGGCCTTTTTCTATTGCGGCGCTGTTCGATAGCGTGCCTCGGCCGCGGCCATGAAGTCGCGGGTGATCGGCAGCGCGTTGCGGTCGCGGATATACTGGATCTGGTAATTGCAGCCGGCGCCATGCTCGAACAGCACGATCCCACCGGCGAGATAATATTCCCACATCCGGAAGAAGCGCGCGTCGTACATCGCCTCGATCGTGGCGCGCGCCTGGGTCGCCCGCTCCAGCCAGTGGCGCAGCGTGTAGGCGTAATGCAGCCGCAGCGTTTCGACTTCGCTGGCGATCAGCCGCGATTTCTGGCTCGCCGACGCCATCTGCGACAGCGACGGCAAATGGTAACCCGGGAAAATATACTTGTCAGTGAACGGATCGGGCGCGGCATTGGCCGATCCAAGCTTGCCGATGGTGTGCAGCAGCATCACCCCGTCGGGCTTGAGAAGATCGCGGCACTTGGCGAAATATTCGTCGTAATGGGCGAGGCCGACATGCTCGAACATGCCGACCGAGACGATCCGGTCGAACTGCCCGTCGAGCTTGCGATAATCGATCAATTCGAACTTGACCTGATCGGCGACGCCGGCGTCCCGCGCCGACTTGCGCGCGACCTTGAGCTGCGCCTCCGACAGGGTGATGCCGAGCACCTCGACCTTGGCGACGCGGTTCAAATAGAGCGCCATGCCGCCCCAGCCGCAGCCGATGTCGAGCACGCGCTGCCCGGGCTTCAAAGCGAGCTTGGCGGCGATGTGCGCCTTCTTGTCGGCCTGCGCAGCCTCGAGGCTGTTGGCGGAGTCGGTGAAGTACGCGCAGCTGTACTGCCGGTCGGCGTCGAGAAAGATCTCGTAGAGCTCGTCGCGAAGATCGTAATGATGGGCGACGTTGCGCCGCGCGCGCTCGGGACGGTTGCGCCGCCACAGCGCCATCAACGCGCTCAATTTGCTCTTGCCGATGACCTTGCGGCCTCGGCCGCCGTCCTCCCAGCGATTGGAGCCGGTGACCAGCTCCAGGAGGTCGAGCATGGTCCCGTCCTCGATCACCAGCCGCCCGTCCATATAGGCTTCGCCGAAGCCGAGCCGGACGTTGCGGATCAGCTCCAGCGGCACCTTGCGGTCGGTGAAGCGGACGGTCACCGCCTTGCCGCCGCCGGGGCCATAGGTCGCGCGCTTGCCGTCGGCGGCGATGACGGTGATGCTGCCGCGCTTGAGCAGCCGCTCGATCAGCTTGCCGATCAATGCCATAGAGGTGACCTCTTACGCGGTTTTGCGCTTCCGCGCCGCGGCCGTCTTCAGCTGACCGCAGGCGGCGTCGATGTCGCGGCCGCGCGGGGTGCGCACGGGGGCCGAGATGCCGGCCTCGAAGATGATGCTCGAAAATGCCCGGATGCGTTCCGGCGCCGAGCATTCGTAGGGCGCGCCCGGCCACGGGTTGAAGGGGATCAGATTGACCTTGGCCGGCAGCTTGTACTTGCGGATCAGCCGCACCAGCTCGCGCGCATCCGCGTCGCTGTCGTTCTTGTCCTTGAGCATCACATATTCGAAGGTGATCCGGCGCGCGTTGTTGGCGCCCGGGTAAGCGGCGCACGCCTCGAGCAATTGCTCGATCCCGTACTTGCGGTTTAAGGGCACGATCTCGTCGCGCACCGCCTTCGACACCGAGTGCAGCGAGACCGCGAGGTTGACCCCGATCTCCGCGCCGGCGCGGGCCATCATCGGCACCACGCCGCTGGTCGACAAAGTGATCCGCCGCTTGGAGAGGCCGAGCCCGTCGCCGTCCATGACGATCTTCAGCGCGTCGCGGACATTGTCGAAATTGTAGAGCGGCTCGCCCATGCCCATCATGACGATGTTGGTCAGCATCCGCCCTTCGGGGCGGGACGGCCATTCGCCGAGCGCGTCGCGGGCGAGCATCACCTGGCCGACGATCTCCGACGGCTCGAGGTTGCGCACCAGCCGCATCGTTCCGGTGTGGCAGAAGGTGCAGTTCAACGTGCAGCCGACCTGGCTGGAAACACATAGCGTGCCGCGATCGGCGTCGGGGATGAACACCATCTCGAAGTCGTTGCCGTCGTGTGTGCGCAGCAGCCATTTGCGGGTGCCGTCGGAAGAGACCTGGGCTTCGATCACCTCGGGGCGCGAGATGATGAAGCGCTCGGCGAACCACGGCTGCTGCGCCTTGGCGATGTCGGTCATCGCCGAAAAATCGCCGACGCCGCGATTGTAGATCCAGTGCCACAATTGCCTGGCGCGAAGCTTGGCCTGCTTCGGCTCGAGCCCCTCCGCCTCGAGCGCGGCGCGGATCGCGTCCTTCGACAGGCCGGTGAGCTCGACGCGGCCGTCGGCGCGGAGCCGCGGCGCGCGCGCGACCGGCACGGGGTCGATGGCGCCGGGGATCGGCATCAGGGCGGTGGCGACGGGCATGGCGAGAGGCCCATCTAGGGGGGCTTGCTAGATTTTGCCAGCGCAGCCCGCCGCGGCGGCGTCGATCGCGGTCGGCGCGCCGTCGAGCAGGTAACGGTCAGCAAACCACCTTCCGGAACCGTCGCGCGCCTCGACCCGCATCGAGGTGGCGGCGCGCGCGGCGTCGATGATCGCCGCTTCCTGTCGTGGGCCGCGGCTCCACGCCCGGTCGCCGCGCGCGACCAGCAGGAACGGGCGCTCGCCGATGGTCAGCATGACGCTCGACCCCGCGCGCGCCACGCGGCTCAGCCGCACGTGGAACTCGCTTTGCCTGGAACCGCCGCCGCCAAAGCCGAAGCCGGCGCGAGCTTCGGGCTGGCGCCGGGCCGCGGGCGGCAGCGGCCGCGCCATCGCCTCGCACCGGTCCCCGAACTTGAGCGCCGCCCAATGCCCCCGCGCGAACAGGATCTGCGCGCGCGCCGCCGCCGGCGACGGCACCAGCAAGCCAATGGCGATCATCAAGGCTGCGGATCGGGTCAGCACCGGCCGACGATAGCCCAAATCGAGGCAAAGCCGCCACGCACGGCGGCCAATCGCGCCGCAAGCGCTGGACATGTTGTTGACTTGAATTAGCTTCACGCCGCCGAATCGCCCCGTTGCAGGGCACGTAGAATGGATCGAGTTCAATATATCGTGACTGAGCTTCAAGGCCGGTGGTTCGTCAAGTTGCTGGGGCAGCGGCATGGTCCCTACGCTTCACGGCAAGCCGCGATCGAAGACGCGATTCGCGGCGCCCAGACCGTTCCGGGTTCCGAGGTGCTGGTCCAGTCTGGTGAAAATCGGCTCGCCGCCGAGTGGACTCATGGCAAGGACCCCGATCGCTATCCGCCACGCGGCTAGCCGGCGGATCCAACGAGCCGGCTGCGCAGCAACATGCGCGTGCACCTCGATTGGCGGCAGCGCATTGCCGGAAATGCCGAGCCGGGATCGGGGCCGGTGGTGACCCTCGCCGCCGACTTCTAAGTCGCTTCCCAACAGATAGCCGCAGCTTGGCCTTGGTTGCGCTTTGCGGCTAGGGACCCGGTCCTAGATGGACATCTACCTCCCGATCGCCGGCCAGTCGGTCAACGCGCTGTTCATCATCGCATTGGGGCTGCTGGTCGGCGTGCTGTCGGGGATGTTCGGGGTCGGCGGCGGCTTCCTGACAACACCGCTCCTGATCTTCTACGGCATTCCGCCGCCAATCGCGGTCGCCTCCGCGGCGAGCCAGATCAGCGGCGCCAGCGTGTCCGGCGTGATGGTCCATCTGCGCCGCGCCGGCGTCGATTTCAAAATGGGCGGGGTGATGATCGTCGGCGGCCTGTTCGGTTCGCTGGCCGGCGCCGCACTGTTCCGGATGCTCCAGGCGAGCGGCCAGATCGACCTGGTGATCGGCTCGCTCTACGTATTGCTGCTCGGGTGGATCGGCGGGCTGATGCTCAAGGACGCGCTGGTCGCGCTCGGCTATATCAGCGAGCCCACGACCGACGACCGGCCGCGCCACAACCGCTGGGTCGCCTCGCTTCCATTGCGCTGGCGCTTCTACACGTCGGGCCTCTACGTCTCGCCGCTGGCGCCGCTCGCGCTCGGTTTCGTCGCCGGAGTGCTGACCCTGCTGCTCGGGATCGGCGGCGGCTTCATCCTGGTTCCGGCGATGATCTACCTTCTGGGCATGCCGGCGCGGGTGGTTATCGGCACCAGCCTGGTGATGATCCTTGCGGTCAGCGCCGCAGCCACCTTGATTCACGCGATTACGACCCAATCGGTCGACATCGTCCTCGCCGCGCTGCTGCTGATCGGCGGCGTGATCGGCGCGCAATATGGCGCGATGCTGACCACGCGGCTGAAGCCCGACCTGCTGCGGCTGGCGCTCGGCGTCATCATCCTGATGGTCGCGCTGCGGATGGCGCTCGGCCTCGCCTGGCGGCCCGACGAAATCTATTCGATCGAATATCTGTGATCGGCCGGCTGCCCTCACTCGCCGCCGCGGCGCTGGCGCTACTGCTGATGGGTGCGGCAAAGCCGGTGCTGGTTCCCGACATCTCGTCGCGCAAGGTCGAGATCCGCTACAGCTTCACCGGCGCCCAATTGCTGCTGTTCGGCGCGATCCTCTATCCCGGCGGCCGGGCGCCGACGCGCCCCGCCGACATCGTCGTGGTGCTGCGGGGGCCCGTCCAGCCGATCGTCGTGCGCGAGAAGCAGAAGATCGCCGGCATCTGGATGAACGCCGATTCCAACCGCTTCCGTTCGGCGCCCTCATTCTACGCGGTGGCGTCGTCGCGGCCGCTGTCGCAGCTGGTCGATGAACGCACCGCCGCCATCTATGAAATGGGGCTCCAGAATCTCCAGCTGTCGCCCGGCGGCGGCGCGCTTCCCGAAAAGGAACGCCGCTTCGAGTCCGGGCTGCTCGACCTCCGCCGCCGCCAGGGGCTGTACGCGGAGCATTCGCGCGGCGTCGAGATCAACGAAGGCGTGTTGTACCGCGCGAGTATCTCGATCCCCAGCCAGGTCCCGGTCGGAACCTACACCGCGGAGACCTTCCTGATCGACCGCGGCCGCGTTCTCGCCGCCGCAACCCGCGAGATCGAGATCGACAAATCGGGCTTCGAGCGGTTTGTCGCTCTGTCGGCGCGTCGCCATGCTTTCCTCTACGGGATGATCTCGGTGCTGCTGTCGCTGGGCCTCGGCTATGCCGCCGGGCTGCTGTTCCGGCGCCGTTTCTAAGCCAAATTTTAACCGCTCGGCTTTACTCCCGCCGTCGACGTTAAATGCATGCGAGGCAGCCCAGGAATGACCGATCAGCCAAATCTGAAGCAGTTCCTCGATGAGATGGGGAGCTTCAGCGACGAAACCGGGACGGACGGCGCCAAGCCCGCGTCCAAGGCGGCGCTGCCGCCGATCGGGCATGTCGTCGAGATCGCCGGCTCGGGATCGCAGATTCGGCTGGATCCCGCGGCGCTGGGCACGCTCGAATCGCATTCGGACAAGTCGGTGGCGATGTCCGGACAGGTCGGAAGCCAGGTCAAGATGGTGGTCGGGTCGAGCTGGCTGATCGCCAACGTCCGCACGATGCGCGCCGATGAGTCGACCGACATCGTCGCCCACGTCGACTTCCTCGGCGAAGGCGACCGCGATTCCTCGGGCCGAATCAGCAATTTCCGGCGCGGCGTCACCAAATTCCCGATCCCGGGCTGCAAGGTCCATCCGGTCACCTCCGACGACCTTCGCTCGGTCTTCGCCGCCGACGACCGGGCCCACATCGAGATCGGCACGGTTTACCCGACCGACGACATCCGCGGCGCGCTGTACATCGACCCGATGCTGTCGAAGCACTTCGCGGTCCTCGGCAGCACCGGCACCGGCAAATCGACCTCGGTCGCCTTGATCCTGCACCGGATTTCCGAGCTTTCGCCCGAAGGCCACATCGTCATGATCGACCCGCACGGCGAATATTCCGCCGCGTTCAAGGGCTGCGGCGAGCTGTTCAACGTCGAAAACCTGCAGCTGCCCTACTGGCTGATGAACTTCGAGGAGCATTGCGAGGTCCTGCTGACCACCCAGGGCGCCGAGCGCGAGCGCGACAGCGACATCCTCGCCAAGCTGCTCCTCGCGGCGCGCACCAAGGGCAAGAACCTCGAGACGCTCGGCAAGGTCACGGTCGATTCGCCGATCCCCTATCTGCTGACCGATCTCAACACGATCCTGGTCAACGAAATGGGCAAGCTCGACCGCGCCGGCGACGTGCTGCCGTTCCAGCGCCTCAAGAACAAGCTCGACGAAATTCGCGCCGACCCGCGCTACTCCTTCATGTTCTCGGGCATGCTGGTGTCGGACTCGATGCCGAGTCTGATCGCCAAGCTGTTCCGCCTGCCCAGCCACGGCCGGCCAATCTCGATCGTCGACGTTTCCGGCGTGCCGTCCGAAATCACCTCGGTGGTGGTGTCGGTTCTCGCGCGGATGGTGTTCGACTATGCGATCTGGTCGCGGACCGAGGCGCAGCGGCCGTTGCTGCTGGTGTGCGAAGAGGCCCACCGCTACGTGCCCAAGGACGAGCACAGCTCGGGCCAGGCGGTGCGCCGGATCCTCGAGCGGATCGCCAAGGAAGGCCGTAAGTACGGCGTCAGCCTCGGCCTGATCACGCAGCGCCCGTCCGACCTTGCCGAAGGCGTGCTGTCGCAGTGCGGCACGATCATCGCCATGCGCCTCAACAACGACCGCGACCAGGCCTGCGTCCGCGCGGCGATGCCGGAAGGCGCGCGCGGGTTCCTCGACGCCATCCCGGCGCTCCGCAACCGCGAGTGTATCGTCTGCGGCGAGGGCGTCGCGATCCCGCTGCGCGTGCGGTTCGACGATCTCGAGCCGGAAAAACGCCCGGCCTCGTCCGACCCGAGCTTCGCTTCGCTGTGGTGCCAGACCGGCGACGAAGAGGGCATCATCAACCGCACCATCAAGCGCTGGCGCGGCCACGGCAGGTGAGCCGCCTCGCCTGCGGCTAAGCCGCTTCAGCGGCGCAGATCGACAGGAGCAACGTCACGCGAATCATTCGCGTAACCACTCTCGCGGAACAATTTCTCTCAGCGCAAACGTCCGCAATGGGTGGAAAGCGGACATTTCATTCTCGTTCACGGTCCAGCAACATCTCGCGGTGCCCGGAAAGCTAACTATTGCTC
>Ga0136612_10000312_pt1 | contig 16345 bp, 16 predicted proteins | sample AntDryUQ224A2306_2_FD_106644 | JGI IMG/M metagenome (GOLD analysis project Ga0136612, IMG submission 106644) | Polar desert sand microbial communities from Dry Valleys, Antarctica - metaG UQ224A (23.06) | ecosystem: Environmental > Terrestrial > Soil > Desert | place: Antarctica: Dry Valley... | reverse complement strand
GTTCCACTAATCGCGACGTGACACAGAAAGCGGCAGCTGCGGCTGCCGCTTTCTAAAGGCTTCGCCATTCGGGGATGTACACCACGTCCGCATCGACATCTCGTCCCGCTGTGACGATTCAACCGAATCGCGGTTGTGTCTCGAGCAAGACCTGGGCGGCGGCCGCCGGCACGGGCCTGGAGAAAAAATATCCCTGACCGTGCGAGCATCCCAATTGACGAAGGCGGGCAAGGTGCTCCGCGGTCTCGATGCCTTCGGCTACCACGCGGAGCCCGAGGATCTGAGCGAGGTTGAGGATCGCCCGCACGATTTCCTCGTCCTTCGGATTGGTGGTCATCCCCTTCACGAACGACTGGTCGATCTTCACGATATCGACGGGAAATCGTTGCAGGTAGCTGAGCGAGGAATAGCCAGTACCGAAGTCGTCGACCATCAGGGTGATTCCGAGGGCTTTGAGTTGGTGGAGGATTGCGATGGCCTGGTCCGTATTCTCCATCATCTCGCCCTCTGTGATCTCCAGTCGAAGGGTTTTGGGGTCGATGGGATTCACGCTCAGGATCTCCCTGACTTCTTCGACGAGATGCGGATCGGTGAGCCGCTTGCCTGAGACGTTGATGCTCACGCTCAGTTGCGAGAGCGACGTCGAGCTCGATTGCCATTGTCCCAGCTGCCTCGCTGCTTCTCGCATGATCCATTGATCTACAGGAACAATCAGTCCGCTGGCAACCGCCGCAGGAAGGAACGCGGCGGGCGAAATGAAACCCCGCTCAGGATGCTCCCACCGGATGAGAGCCTCAAATCCCGTGATGCCACCAGTGGCAATTGCCACGATCGGCTGATAGAAAGCTCGCAGTTCGTTGTTCTCGAGGGCCCGCCGCAACTCACGCTCGATCTGCATCATTGCCAGGGCACTGGCGTGCATTTGGGGATCAAACAAAACGTCACGCGCCCCACCCTGTTGACGAGCCCGATCCATCGCCAGATTGGCGTCGCGAATCATGTCGTTTGGTTTTTCATATCCCGTCGTACTGACGGAGATACCAACGCTCACGGACGTAAACACAGGCTGTTCATCGATGGTAAATGGAAGTCCCAGTGCGTCGTGGCACCGGCGTGCAACGCGAATCACGTCAGTAATCTCTTCGACATCAAACACGACCAGCACGAACTCGTCGCCACCAACGCGCCCAACCATGTCGCCCAGCCGCAGACAGCCTTCCAGACGGGCAGCGACGTCCCGAAGGAGCTGATCCCCCGCATGGTTCCCGAAGCTGTCGTTCAGAGAAGTGAAGCGATCGAGATCCAGAAAAAGGACCGCGAACCGAAACGTCGGAACCCGTTGCGCACGCTCCAGCGATCGTCCCAGTTTATCGATGAGATAGGCGCGATTCGGAAGTCCGGTCAGGTTGTCATGAGTGGCCTCATGTTTTGCTAGCTCCTCGGCGTGAACCCGGTGCTCAACCTCAGTCACGATCCGACGATTGGCCTCAACCAGTTTCCGGGTACGTGTCTCGACCTCCCGTTCCAGAACCTCAGGCCGGCGCAATATGTCATTCACGAACAGAGCAGCAAGCAGCGCCACGATAAACGCGATACTCGCAGAGCGCAGAACATCAGGTCTTGAGGTCCACCCTTCCCGTGGCGTGAGCTCGAGCAGCCAGCGTGATCCGGGAAGTTCGATCACGACAGACCGCGGGGAGATGAGCTCAACTTCACTGGATCGGATGAACGTAATCTTGCGCGCGGTGACCGGTTCCAGCCAGGACAGTCTGTAGTTGTATCCGGCGTCGCGCAGCTGATCGACCTCCGCCAGACGCGTCAGATCGTCGATGCGTGCATATCCGACGACCATCGAGTTCTCCACGCCTTCCAGTGGCACGTATATGTGAAGCATCGTCCCCTCGGCGGTTCGGGCCAGGGGGGTACCAACGACGGGTTTCCCGCTGTCGACGGCACGGACGACATCGGGTCCGCGCGTTGGTTCCGTCGTGATCAGAAGCCCCTTCTCCCTGGAAAGTGCAGCAGGACTGACCTCACGAATCACGCCCGCTTCCGCCAGGGCCAGACCAAAAGCGGCAGGACTTGCGGCAAGAGCGTCACTGGCAACTTCGCGGAAATTTCCCCGTCCCGACTGCTTGATGACCGCAGCGGTCTGGCGCGCGATGGCTACGACTCCCTCGACCTGACGCGTCAGAGCGAGAGCTCTCGCAGTAACCCGCTGCGTGGCCGCCTGATACTTCGCGTCCAGTCGTCGGTTCTCTACCAGCCGAACGAACGCGGCACCAACGGCAGCAACGACCAGGAAAACGAACGCCGCTGTCGCCAGTGCCCTGCGTGCTGCTCCTCGTTCCGCCATCGTCAATCAGCGAAGGTCCAGCTTACGCTTGCACGCAGCCGATCATCGCTTTCTGTTGTCGTTGAGCTCACGATGAATGTCCCCTTCCCCGATCGGGTCAGGAACGATACGCCGCCGAAAAACTCACTGGAGCTTCCCGGTAGTGCCAGGCCAGGCTCCCGAAAGTACCCGGACTCAGAGCGGCCGACGCTTGCGCCCGCGAGCAAGCCGATCGGGGATGGATTCTGGTCGATGCGCGCCGTCAGGTATCGCATCTCCAGATTTCCACCAAGTGAACCATACACCGAGGAGGAGAACATCCATTCCGGACTGGCAAGCCACGTCAGGCCCCCTCGCAGCAGATTTCCCCTGAGACGATCGATGTTCAGAAACCTCTGCTCGACGTCGACATAGAGGCGCGCTGGAACCACTTCGCGGGTTGCGCTCAGACGGAACACCCTGTAGGGGAACGATTCCTCGGCCCGCCCCGCACCGAGGTTCGCTTCGGCTTGAGTGATCCATCGCGCCTTTCGCCATGTGTATGTCGCGGTCCCGTACGTCCACTCTGCACCACGAAAGCGGTTGTGACTGAGACCGTACGCCAGGCGAGGCCCATTGATCCAGAGAACACTTGCGCTGGCTCCATCCTGCTCACCCGACAGCGACAGTGTGACCTGGGCGTCTGCAGGCGGAGACAAGGCAAGCACCACGAGGATGAAAAAAAGAATCGAAGCTTCGATTGTTCGCGCAGGAACAGTGTGACGAGGAGCGTGACTCATTCGCAGAGCGCCTGGCATCGACGCAACACTCCAACGTGTCACGAAGAAGGCCCGCGGGACGAGTCAGCCCGAGACGAGAGCGAAAGGAGTACGACTGGCTCCGAGTCAGCCAGACGAAGGGGCGTGCGCGTGACTTCGAATCGGGGATCACCGGAAGAAGATTCGGTCAGCCAGCGCATGTCACGGCCAAAGTACATCTCGTCCTCGAGCGCATCGGCTGCAGCACGGTTCGCATAGCGGAGCCGCTGGTCCTCTTCTCCCACCAGAATCAAAGGACGATCGATTGTGTCTGCTGCCAGCGCGAGGTACGCCACGTCACTCCAATCGCGAATCGCGAGGGCACAGTAACTCGCTTCATGGTGTACGAACTTCTCTGCATGTATCGAGGCGACGCGGGACTCTTCCCCGATTCGATACCGCACAAACTGCAGGGCGCCGCCGGACGTCAGCAATCTCTCAATCGAGGCGCGGTCCTCAAATTCCAGGAGGTCGAACAGCTCTGAGCCCTTGTGTGAGCCGGTCCGGATCAACATCTGATTGAAGAACGATTCACTCGCGTCAACGAGTTGAGCAGTCTCGTCGGTGAGCACAGCGACCGGGATGGGGCCAGCGCGCCAGGCATGCTCAACCATAACTCCGTCGCTCTCCTCCAGTGAGGTAGTGCGCCGCTCAATGTCGAGTCGCAGAAAACGAGCAGCGCCATTGATGAACACCGCCATGGCAAGCATGGAAAAAGTGAAACAGACAACAACCGCAAACAGCTGCGCTGGAACGGTCTCGAGAAGCTGCTCATCCGCCGACAGTAAGGGCACGCGGCGCAACAGGGTGTCCACGGGAAATCCCAGCCGGTGCAGATACCAGCCGAGGCCCGGCGACTCCATTGCGGCCGTCCAGCCGACCACAAAGCTTGCAAACACTGCCACGGCAATGACAGCTCGGCGCGAACTGAGTAGGGCGGTCCCCAGCAGCGGAACGGAGAACAAAACAAGCAGGACGGGATTACGAATGCCGCCCGCGAAGTGCCAGACCAGCGCGCTCATGGCCACCGCCGCAAATGGGGAGACGAACATTGCTCCGGTGATTACACGATGGCTTCCCCATCGATCGATGACCAGAGCCAGAGCCAGATAAATGGCCGAAGAGATGAACGCGCTCCAGGCCGCCGCCGCGATATCGACGTCGAGTAGCTGGAGAAACCAGGGAACGCCTGCGGCGAAAAACATCGCGGCCACCGCTGCAATGGTCAGCGCGTCGAGAAACCGCTTCCGCTCCAGCCGCGCCAGCCGGCCTCCTTTTGGACCGAGTGGCGTCACTCTGTGACCTCCCGAGGCGGTCGGTAGTCGCCACGAACCGCTTCGTTGAGCACATTCGCGCGGAACGTGTTGGCCTCGAGACGCGGGGCTGCCGGCACGCGAGGTCCACTCCAGGGTACGAAATCCAGGATTCGAACCGCCGAAGCTCCGTTCTGAATGACCTGATTATTGCGAATCAAAGGCGAGGCACCAACGACGTAAATGCCATCCAGAGTATTTGCCAGAATGAGATTGTCAGCCAGGACGGCCGGGCTGGCAGGATCTCCAAAGATCACCGCCAGTCCGAACGCATTCGCGTAGACCCGGTTGCGCGAGACGGTCAGACTCCGAGAGTTACGGACCAGCAAAGCAACCTGTGCAGCGCGATCGACCTGGTTCTGCTCCAGGATCGCCCCATGCGCGGAATCGGTCAGAATGCCGGTGCCTCCGCCATGAATTGAATTGCCACGGGCGATGGTTCGTGAACCGAGAAGATAGATGCCGATCTCGCGGTTGAGCCGGATCTCGTTCGACTGGATCAGTGCGGCCACATTGATCAGGGCGATCGAGATTCGATCGGCTTCGAAACGATTTCGATGGATGGACACCGGTCGCGCATCGCTGTCACTGGCGGGAACCGCAGCCGACGCCCAGATGGCGGCCTGTTCATGACGCTGGAAGTCGTTGTTGCGGACGACCACGCCACGCGATCCCGGTGCGATACGAATGCCGCTCGTATTCTCCACGAACGTCGAGTCCTCAATCAATGTCTGGCGCGATGTGCCGGCTATGCTGATTCCATCGCCGCACCTGGTCAGTCTGACTGCGCGCAGCTGCACGTTGTTCGCGCGAACAATGATCCCTTCCTCTCGCGCGTTCTTCACGGCAAGCCCGGTCACCGTTGTGGAGGGCGACAGGATCTCGAGAAGAGGCCCGCCCGCCACGGCTGAGCCATCCAGTTCACATCGGCTTGCTTCCGCGTCGAGGACCACTCCATCGACTCCGAGAACCGGAGGCAGCGGTGTTCGCAGACGGATCAGCCGAGGGTGAATGATGATGCGAACCCGCTCGCCGGCCTGCGCCGCGTTGAAGAGAGCTTCGCGGAGTGTGCCCGCGCCGCTGTCGGCGCTCGCGACAACAGTGATGATGCGTCTGGCCTGCAATTCGAGCGAGGCAGGGCGACGGGAAACGAGCCATGGGGCTGAGATCGCCGCGATCACCAGCAGTAGAACAGTGACGACGCTGCCCAGATACCGTCGCATCCACATCAGGTTATGGTGTTCTCCAGCACAAAGACCTTGTGCCATGAAGCGGCCGTCATTCGCCGCCCGAACAGTGCTTCGATCGGCAGCGATGCAGCCGCGACTGCGAGAGCGGCAAGCGGCTTCAGACCATCGGGGAGATTGCGATAGCGGGGCAGCATGATGGTCTTGAACGGAGCTGGGTCGACACCGGTAACCGCCGTCGTCCGCAAACCTGCATCCTCGAAAGCGCGGATGTAAAAGTCGGCTGTGCGTGCGCGAAACACTCCGGTATCGCATCGGTTGTCGCCCCGCGAGGGCGCAGCCTCCAGAATCACCGCGCGACCGTTCGGAGAAAGGTGACGCCGGATGTTCTCGATCGCTTCTGCCAGTCGGCTCTCGTTCAGGATGTGCTGGAGCACAGTCACCGCGACAACCAGATCGAAGGATTCACGGAGTCTCACGGTACTGATATCGGCTGCCAGAAAGCTGCAGCGGTTCGTTACACGTTCGATCGAAGCTCTCCGGCGGGATTCCGCGATCATTGTCGGCGAGAGGTCTACACCGACTACACGAGCACCTCGCCGCGCTGCCAGTCGACTCCATCGCCCTACTCCGCAACCAAGATCGAGAACGGAGGTTCCTGGTTGAGGATGAATGTGAGGCGACATCGCCAGAAATTGCGTGACGTGAATCTCCGCGTTATAGAACCAGGGCATTCCGTATGAGCAGACCGCACGTAGCCCTGCGCCCTCTCCCGCGAATGATTGAGCCCTCGCTTCCCAGTACTGGAGAGCTCCGGAAGACGTTGTGACGTCGATGGAATGGAAGTTCGTCACGCCGTACCTCTGTGAAACTGTCGAGAGAACTCGCGCACGAGCGATTCCTCGTCCTGGAAATGATCGCGATAGACGCGCCGCCCAAGGTAGCGCAACGTAAACCAGTTCATGAAGCCCAGCGTGATCGGGATGATGTGAAGGAGCTGATAGATGTAGAAGATCGGGACTGCAGGGAGAAGTCGCCTCCTCTCTCCTCTCGTACTGAGCATGAGCATGAACCCGGCGAGAAGCGTGTACTTGGCATAGGCAAGGAGAAAGTAGAGAGGGTTGGTCCAGCTGGTGTTTGGAACTACGTTCAGATCGAGCAGGTCGTCGAACGCGTTGACCACCCCGGCAATAGAAAGCAGCAGCGCAACGACTTTGAGCGGATGGAGGACGATCGCCCAGACTCCCATGTAGAAAATGTAGTGGTAGACAAAAAAAGGACGATGGCCAGCAATGCGCTTCACATCAGCGAAGCGATCGTGGTAGACCTTGATCAATCCGAAGAACCATCCCACGCGCTGCGAGAACCAGGCTCCCATAGTCCTCTTGCCGTCGGTATCGATGACCAGTCTCTCGTCGTAATAGATCTGCTCGCCATGTCCCAGCAGAAGAAGGGCATTGCTCAGATCTTCCGCGTACACCGACAACCTGTGCTCCCTGAACACATGCTCCAGAGCATCTCTTCGGTAAAAGGCCACTCCCGAAGTGATGTTCCGGTCTGCCAGGCTCTTCCTGCCGACCGCGAATGTGATCGCGTACTCCAGCCCCTGCAGCCGGGCCAGCCATCCGTCGGGACGTACCTCGATCCTGGGGCAGAGCGCGGCAAAGCCGCTTCGCTGGAAGTTGAACAGCGCGCATTCGAGATCTGTCAGCTCGCTTTTCGAATGATTCTGAATCCATACGTCGGGATCGAAGATCCCCACGGTGCGAATCTCTGGTGGGAGTTGTTCCAACAGTTCCTTCAAAGCCCCCGGCTTCTTCCGATTCACTTCTCCGCGAATGCAGTGAACTCCGGCCTGACGGAGTCGCAGATACGTGCGGTCTGTCGAACCGTCGTCAATGAACCAGAGCTGTTCCTTGTACGGCTCCATCGCCTCGAGAAAAGGATCCAGGTCATCCTCTGCGTTGTACACGGATACGATCAAGGCATAGGGTTGGAGATGCATCTTCATCTGATAAGGACTGAACGTGCCGATACGGATCGGCACGGATGTCGGGATTGCGCCCCACTTCCGGCGCGAGATGTAGATACGCAGACACATGTCGAACAGGTCCAGGAACACGACCAGACTGACCAGCACGTAAACGATGACGTCGAAACTTGTGGACGGATCGTCGGAAAGCAATCTCAGCATCCGGTCGAGCAGAAGCAAAACGATCGTGATCGTCAGCGCGACCTGAAGAACCGTCCAGCGCATCAGAGCGCGGCGCGGCGCTGCGCCGATCCCCCGAGGTCGTGGCGCAGCTCACTCTGCCTCTGCAAACTGAGAGTCGGTAACTGACCGACCAGTGTGTTGATGGCATCGTCCAGGGCCGGCGTGGCCTCACCGTTCGCCGCAAGGATCGGAATTGCCGAGACGATCCATAGCAACGAGCGGACCCGGGACGGCAGATGCGCGACGTCCAGCTCGAGTGTGGCCAGCCTTTGCTCGAACGTGCGCTCGATCATCACGATTGCCTCTCTGACGATCGCATCAAATGGAAGGATTTTTGCCGGCTGTTGCCACTGAATCGTAGTTCCGTGAACATGTTGCGTCGCGAAAACGGTCTGAGGAATCAGCGCCGGGTCCGTCGACATCGCTGCGCCGGAGAAGGGAATGACGTAGGGATACATCCCCACCTCGCACCCGGCGGCGATCCATCGATATCCTTCACGGATCGTCTCCCCCAGATCGCCGATGGAGCAACCTGGCGAGGTGAGAATCATGTCCAGGAATGGCGTGATGCCGAGACGGAGAGCATTGTCGAGCACCGGGACGATGTGATCGTAGATCTGACTCTTGTTGAACTCTGCGAGGACTCCGGGGGAGAAGCTCTCGATTCCGAACCCGAGTACGCGAAATCCCGCCTCACGCATCGCCTTGAGACGCTCGGCATTCATGGCGTCTATGCGATTCGTGCTGATGAACTGCAATGATCTGGGAAGCCGTCCCGACTCCTTCGCCTCTTTGATCGCCGCGCACAGCGGCAGGACCCTGGCGTCGGCGCGAAAAACGAAAATGTCGTCCTGAAAAATGATCGTCCGAACGCCTGGATGAGCCTCCACGATCCTCTCGAGCATATGCATGCACTCTTCGGGGTCGAGTCGAGCTATGCGAGCCGTGCCACCCTGAGCGGCGTTGAGAAAATTCGTGGATGAGCAAAACGTGCAACCCATCGGACAATAGTTGAGGGTGATCAGACGGACGGAGCGAATCTCAGCCAGACGCGCTTCGCGAGCCGCCTTCGACGGAAGCGATCCGATCCGATAGGCGCGCTCGAGATGCTGCCAGTATCGTTCATACGGCATCTCCTCGTAAGGCGTAGAGAAGATCGCGTCACGTAACTCATCGTGCGTCATCGCCGCCTGCGGAACCTGCACAACCTCGCCATCCTCGGAGCGCCAGGCCGTTCCACCGATGCCGGTCATCTCGCCACCTTCCGTCACTCGCGCGAGAATGGCGATGAGTGGCTTCTCACCTTCTCCGAGAACCACGAGATCGAAAGGCCCCAGCTCGAACATCGCTGCGGCATTGAATGTTGCTTCCATCCCTCCCGCCACCAGCAGAGCCTCGGGGCAAACCATTCTCGCTTGATGCGCAAGCGCCAGATCGAATCTCAGGGTCATTCCTGTCGTGGAAAATCCCAGGACATCCCACGCTCGAGAGCTGAGCACGCAATTAAATGACTGCTCGGGGGTGCCCGCTTCCACACAATTCGGATCGAAAACCTCCACGGCAAAGCCGCGCGCCTCGAGCACACCCTTCAAACGCCACACGCCAAGTGGCGGGGCGAGAAAGGTGTACTCACCCGAACTCGGATCATAGGGTCCGACCAGCAGGACCGACGAAGCTGACTTTTGCATTAACCGGTAATCTCCCTGACTTTCGACTCGATACTGACTCCATCGCCCCATCGGCCAAAGAAGTCATCCATGAGCTCGTCGCAACGACGAGCATCGATGACTCCGAGCAGCACAGCTCCAGGTGGAAGATCGAGGCCGGGCAGTATGACTGTTCCGGGGCAGATCGTGGTGGTCCCGCCGATTCTGACCCGGTCGCCCATCATCACGCCGAGGTACGCTCTGCCCGTCAACAGCCTGCCGGCCCGCAGGCGGAGCGCAATCTCTTCCCCTCTACGGATGTGGGTATTCGCGACAGCGATGAACCCTGACATGAGAGCGCCACCGCCGATGATGCTGTCGCCCACGACGACGTGATGGCCGAGAGCGGTATCGGGTCCTGCGATGACACTTCTCATGATCTCGCAGTGCGATCCCACCATGCAGTCGTCGCCCACAATCACTTCGTCACGCAAAACGGCGCCGCTCCGGATCGTACTTCGTTTTCCCAGGATCAGCCGGCAGGATTGATGAAGGATCGCGCCCGCTTCAATGACACTTCCCTCTCCCATCGAAACGACGTCCCCTTCGACCAGGGCCGCGGGGTCGATCGTCCCTTCGATGAAGCGAGGCGCATCATCGAAGTGTTTCTGAAGACGTAGGTAAAAATCTGAAAGCGATTGGAGGTCAGTTGGCAGTAGAGAACGGAGCGAAGGTGTGAGCGACCGGTCCCACAACTGCTGGAGCATGAGCTCGAGCTCCTCCGCGGGGCTCAAGCCTCTCCCCGAGAGGTTCGCTCATCGTGTTCGATGACACCACTATGACGAGCGATGCGAGCGAGAAGCTCTTCCCCGGCGCTCTCCGAGTCCTTGATGAGATCCGCATGTACGGATCGAAAGATTGCAGTGCGCTCTCGATCCGACTCAGCCCAGTTGATCGGATGAAGCGACAACTGCAGTCGTTCTGGAAACTCTCCGGTCTTCAACATCGTCCAGGTGCTGTCCCGCCATGCGCGGGCGGAATCCGAGACGTACGTAGAGTCTCGGATGAAACGATCGTCATACGCGTTCACGAACCCCAGAGCCTGGCCGCGAAAAGGATCGTCGCCGTTCAGAGCGGGCTGATGCATCGCAATGGACCTGACCGGCGCAGCTGCCAGCTCACCGAGGAGTGTCGCCTGGGCCTTCAGAAGACGGGGCCATTCCGGGCGGGGAAATGGTCGGAAACTATTGACGTCGTAGTGCAGACCGACTTCGTGGCCGAGATCGGTAAGCCGCTTCGCCACGTGACTGTGCTCGGGCGCCATCAGATTGTAATAGCGAGTACCGGCAAGCAAAAAGTAGGTTGCCCTGATCGAGCGAGCCTCTTCCTGCTCCGCGAGAATGAGAGCGGCCTGCGGTGAATAATCCACGTCATGTCGAAGGATGAAGTAAGGCTCCTTCGGATCTTCGTGATCGAAGTCACAGAAGCGAAGACAACGTCTCTCTCGAGCCAGCCGACCGACGATGTGCCAGTAGGTCTGAAAATCGAAGCTATCGCGCATTCAGAAAGAATACGGCACAAGGCAGAAGAGGACGTCAGACCAGCCGAATCCAGCGGAGGCGATTGAGTGCTTCAGCGTCACTTCCCGCTCACCACCGCTACAGAGTAGTTGTCCTTCGAAGTACTTCTCTGCAATCGCCTGCATCTGTTCCATGGGGTGGATAGAGTCTGGATAGGGGTCAGTAGGGAATGTCGCAGTTGTTGATGCGAAGCTCTGACCCCTCTTGCTCCCTGCTTTCGGGTGATGTAGGACAGACACTCTCGTCTGTCGCGCGGGATCAAGGCAGAGACGACCTGAATCATCGACACCATTATCAACCACGCAAGAGCGAGACCATCGAGTCATGACTCGATGGAAATGGCCTCGGCCTAATCCCCTTGTTTACGAGGCAGAACGACTCGAGCTCATCAAACTTCCGTCTGAACGTAAAGCGTTCTATCCCGCTAGTGGAGTGTGTCGTAAATCTCACGCATTCATTGGGGTGACGGGAGGTCGTATGCGAGATGGCTCGACGCGAGGCAATGCGGGGCCATTGTTGAGGAGGGCCAGCGAAGCAGACGGCCTTCCGACGCCCCAAGGAATGTGGGAGGATTTACGACACACTCCACTAGTGTGTCGTGTGAATTCCCACTTCACTTCGTCCGCTGGCCGACGATTCACTTGCCCGGAACGCCAATCACCGGACGCTGCTGGATGTAATCAGCCGGAACTTTGAACATTTCGTTTTCCGAACGAACATCGGCTAACCGGGAGGCATCGATGCTCATCGTGCCCGTCATCTTCGGACCTCCTTTGTACTGCCGGGTCGACACGAGCGACAGATGTCGTGGAAATCCGACGATTGAAGCATCCGCGCGGACGAGCACATCGTCTATGCTGGGGTGAAACGTCTGAGGAAGGATCCGTCCGATCCATTGTTCGCGACTCAGCGCCTCGGTCGTCGTAACTTCATAGACGAACTCATAACTCACTGGAACCTTCTCGTTCCAAAATTTCAGAACCTCGTCGTAGGAGAATCGACCTCGGTACACTTGCTCGCCTTCAGCATTCCGAACCGGTTGATCATTCCGAATCACGACCTTGCGAAGAACCGGTTCCTCCGGGAACCTGGCCAGATACTCCGACGTAAGGGCGAACAGCGCGGATGACTCGAGTTCATACCAGGTTGCGTTCTGCGAATTCAGTGCGATCGTCGGAAGACCTTTTCGCACCAGCAATGAATCGTAGACCGTCGGTTCCGGGCTCCCACCGTCTTTGATGGCGGTCGCGCGCATTCGCTCACCGTCGGCAATGACGAGGAACGTTCGCGTTCCCTTGCCGAACCCCGTACCTGATTGTCGCAGTTTGTACGAAGTCGCAGCGTGGACAGGGAATGCCGCAATGAGAAGCAGACAGGAAATGACGGCGATCGAGAAAGCGCGCATCCCGCTACTGTAGCAAAGTGTCGAAGCGTCCTGAAAGGCGATCTCAGTTTGAAGCTGCGGACCGACATGTCCGTCATTTACAGCGGCAGTTTTTCGACGCAGATGTCGAGGAGCGAAACCGTCGTGCAACTCGTCCTGAGCCAGCGAAGCGAGTCGAAGGGCGAAGCAGACAGGCCGCTGGCCGCTGCGGGGAACTCACCGCTTTTCGATACGAAGAGTAGAAACGAGGAGTAGGGTCAGGCCTCCGAAAGTCAGGAAACCAGTGTGTTCCGGCTTCCGCATACCGATCTCATCGCGAGAGCTCATGTCTAACGGGCCACGACTTCGCTCAGGTGTGGCTCGGAGTGCGTAAAGGATGATTCAAGTCGATGTCTTGAAGAAGCGACTCGCGCGAGCGTCCCTTCTCGACAACCCTTCGGACGGCTCTGACACTCAGGGTGACAGTGGAGCAGCTATCGAGCCACGGCTGGACTCACGCCTCGAGCTCCATGGCTCACGGTGAGGACGATTCTCGAGGGGATCTCCGGGGTCTTCGGAGCTTCAGTTGGTCCAGCGAAGGTCGATGAAATTCATATTTCGCCGCCCATAAAGTTCTGACCATTTCACAACTCGAGGTTTATGAATAGCTTACAGTCACCAGTTCCGACTGAATCTCCGGCCCCAGGTCGTCTTCAACTCAAGTGGCGCCTGCACGCCTATGTGTTGATGACCAATCACTACCACCTCATCGTGGAAACAGTCGATACGCCCGTTAGGGGCGTCATCTCTGTAGCCCAGGCCGTAAGGCCTGGGAACGATGACCCACGCGATACAACGTGAGCCCCGTTAGGGGCGGCATCGTTCCAGCGATCATTCACGAAGCGAGGTGTGTACGAGGCGACGCTCCCGCGTCGCGGGCCTACACGAATTATTACCCAAGGCTGGTAATAAACGGTCTCAGGTTGCGTCTGCACTGAGCGTGAACGTCGCGCTGGTGCGACTACCCGTCCAAAGGAGATCTGCAATGTCCTCTCGCTCACGCCTGCTGTTGTCGTCTCTCGTGCTGTGCGCCGTCGCTTCGACGGCGAGCGCATTCAATCCACAACCCGAGCCTCCGGGCTTCCCGATGCTCGGAATCATCAACAGTCAGACCGCTCGTCTGAACATTACATTCGCCGCACCTCCAGAGGGAGGTAAACGGACATTCCCTCCCGGTCCCTGCCGAGGCACGATCCAGCTCCGATTCGTGGATGCGATGGGCGGCGTCCTTGCGGAGACGACGCTCCGGATCGGGCCCGGAATGTCCGAAGCCCTGGAGTTGGTGGGCGGCCGTGGCAGCGAGGGAGGACCACCTCTCGGCACGTTCAATACCGGGCTCCGCCAGCAGATTCGCGCCATCGTCTCATGGGCGGAGTTCCCTCCCGGACCTTGCCGTGGTGGAGCACTCCTCGGGAACGTTGAGGTCTACAACACTTCGACCGGGGAGACGGGATTCGTTCTACCGGGAACCCTCGGCGCTTTTCAGGATGTAGCCGACTAGACGGAACCGATCGAGCACGTGTCGCGGAGAACAGAAATGACTCGTTTCTGGAGATCAAGCCTTCTGGTGGTGTCCGTGTCGGTTACCGCTGCACAACTCGCTGCGCAGCGGATGAGCTTTGTTACCTACTCCGGCTTTCCGACGGGAGCGGGTCACGTGGATGGCCGCGGGAGCGTGGCTCGCTTCAACCAGCCTCGCGGTGTTGCGGCCGCTCCCGACGGAACGCTGTATGTCGTCGAAGCGGTGGGCTCGATTATCCGCCGCATTGCGCCGGACGGCACGGTCACGACCATCGCCGGCGCGGCGAACATTCCGGGCACAACCGACGGGCCGGGCCCGAACGCTCGCTTCCGCAACCCTGAAAGTATTGCGCGCGACAACCAGGGCAATCTCTACATCGCCGACACCGGCAATCATACGGTCAGGAAAATCACACCGGCAGGGATGGTGAGCACACTCGCTGGCGCTGCGACGATCACCGGAAGCAGCGACGGTAGCGGTTCGGTCGCCCGGTTCAATTTTCCAAGATCGATCACCAGTGACGGAATGATGCTTTACGTTGCCGACACGAGCAATCACACGATTCGAAAAGTGACGTTGGCAGGAGAGGTGACCACGCTGGGCGGCACCGCCGGAGCATCAGGATCGACGGATGGATCCGGTCCCGCGGCGCGTTTCAATCGCCCTTCCGCAATGGCTGTTGACGGAGCCGGCGACGTGTACGTCGCCGACACTTCGAATCATACGATTCGAAAGGTTTCTCGCGATGGCGTCGTCACGACATTCGCCGGAGTAGCGGGATCGTCCGGTACCATCGATGGGCCGATTTCTTCGGCCCGATTTTTCTCACCGGCAGGCCTTGCTATCGATGCAGCGGGATCACTCTTCGTCACGGAAAACAGCAAGAATCACATCCGCAGGCTCTCGGGTGGCGCCGTTTCACGGTACGCCGGACGTGAGACTGAGCGTGGATCAGCGGACGGAGCTGCCTTGACTGTTGCACTCTTCGATGGCCCTGACGAGATGGCGGTCGATGCGAACGGAAACCTCTACGTCGCAGACTTCAACAATCACACGATCAGAAAAGTCGACACCGGGCAGAACGTGACAACTGTTGCCGGCAAGGCTTCGTCTTCAGTGGACGGTATGGTCTCAGCCGCGGAATTCATCGCTCCGTCCTCGCTCGCACGCGACACCGGCGGCAACCTCTACATAGCCGACGCCCACGGAATTCGCCGGATCGATTCCACGGGGATCGTCACGACGTTTGTTGGAAATCCCGCCAGGTCAGGCAACTCGCCTGGCCAGGGGATGGCCGCCGGCTTCTTTTCGATTCAATCGATTGCGATCGACGGCAGCGGCAATCTCTTCGCCACGAGCTATAACGATAAGATATGGAAGATCACCCCCAACGGCACCGCATCGGTGTACGCCGGAACCGGGCAGCGCGGCGGTGCTGATGGCCCCGCGCTGAGTGCACAATTCAATTTGCCCAGTGGCATCGCCATCGACGCGGCCGGAAATGTCTTGGTGGCCGACACGGGTAGCCGCACCATTCGCAGGATCACGCCGTCTGGAGCGGTCACAACGCTTGCTGGTGTCGCAGGTGTAAGTGGAATGGAAGACGGTACCGGTGCCGCGGCACGGTTCAACTTCCCTGGCAGGATGGTCATTGATCCTGCCGGCAATCTCTACCTCGCCGATAGCGCTCGTATTCGAAAAGTCACTCCTTCCGGCGTCGTGACGACCATCGCCATCTCGAATGGGATCATCTCCGGCATTGCACTCACGGAAAGCGGAGAAATCTTCATCTCCCAGACGGACACGATCCGTCGTTTGCGGGCCGATGGAACGTTCGAGATTGTGGGTGGAGTCGTCGGTCCCGCCGGCGTCGCTCCCAGAGGAGGTTTCGCAGATGGAATCGCCACCGCCGCCCAATTCAACGGTCCGGAAGGGCTACTCTGGGCCGGCTCCCGGCTCTATATCGCCGACAGGGGCAACAACGCAATCCGCATCGGCTACTACGCCCAGCCGCGGCGCCGCGCCGCGCGACCATGACAGTTTCGGCTCTTAGGGCTCATAGGACTCATAGTGAAATCCACACCGCCAGCCGCGTGATGCAGCTCGCCACTCAGCCTGGAATCGCGCAGGCGCCTCACGGTCACAACAGCCAACCATCAGGTTTCGGGACGACCGTGGGGCATTAGCGAAGAATCTGATCGCTCGGGAGCCGACAACCGTCTTCACCCGATCCTCTCCTAGCCCGCCTTTCTCACAGAATTCGGGCGTAGGGACGCACGGCTTGCGTCCGGCACCTTCTCGCGCGGGGAGAAGGGGGAGGGGGGAGG
>Ga0136612_10000310_pt1 | contig 16360 bp, 17 predicted proteins | sample AntDryUQ224A2306_2_FD_106644 | JGI IMG/M metagenome (GOLD analysis project Ga0136612, IMG submission 106644) | Polar desert sand microbial communities from Dry Valleys, Antarctica - metaG UQ224A (23.06) | ecosystem: Environmental > Terrestrial > Soil > Desert | place: Antarctica: Dry Valley... | reverse complement strand
GGTCGAGCGTGTTCGCGCGGACACAGGCGTCACAGTTGCAGGTCCACAGCTCACCGACCTGCGCCAGGCTGGCGCGGAAGCCGGCGTAGCAGCGCCGAAGGCAGTCGAGCACAGCACCACCACGCGGCACGTCGGGACCGATGCGTGCGAAGGCGAAGACCGCATCCCCCTCCAGCTTCGAAAGCGTGAACGGCGGCACGAGGGACGTCACGATCCCGTCGAGCAGGCTCGACATCATGCGGTATGCCTCCGGAACGGCCCCGCCCGCGAACGCGTCGTCCTGGTGCGCCGTCGCGACGGCCTGCAGGAACGACGTGTAGCCGCTGATGTCAGCGAGCAGCAATGGACCCTCGCCGCTCGTCTGCTGAAATCTCGCCACCACGTGCGACATTCTGCCCGATCCGCCCGTGCGCACGTCGTCTTGAGCGGGCCGCTCAGCTGGGGCGGCTGCGAATGGAGCTGAGGGCGTCGCGCATCGAGCCGACCGGGGCGATGTGGCGGAGCTTGTCGGGGTTGACGATGGACGCGACGCCACGGATTGCACCGTCCGCAATGTCTAGCGCCCACGGCGTAGTCGCTTACCATCGGCGCGTGATCCCAACGCCCAGTCCCCGCGACCACGGGCTGGCGGCGAGCATCGATGGGACCAGGATCGCCTGGTACCGATACGGCTCCGGCGATTCCGAGGTCCTCTTCGTGCCGACCTGGAACATTGTGGATGCCCGCGTCGTGGGCAACCAGGTCGCCGCACTCGCGCGGTACGCGACCGTCGTCACCTACGATCCGCGCGGTGCGGGGGCAAGCGACAGGCCGGTCCGCGGCTATGACTTCCCCTCTCACGCGGCCGATGCGCTGGCCGTCATCGACGCGACGGACCTCCGGCGACCCGCAATCGTCACCGCCTCCCGCGGCATGAACACGGCGGTGCTCCTGGCGGCTCAGCACCCGCAGCGGGTTGGCCGTCTCGCTGCCATCGCGCCATACATGCAGCTTGGAGTCACGGCGCCGCCCGACCCAGCCCGGCTTGAGGCATGGCGGACAGATTGGGCCGGTTTCATCGTGCCGTTCATGCAAAACGTCTTTATCGAGCCGGATTCGGATGCGTTGATCGACGAGATGATCGGCATCGGCATGCAAGCCTCGCCGGAGGTCGCCATCACGCAGGAGCTGGAACTCGACTGGGCGGTGGCGGCTCGACTCCTCGGCGATGTCGCCTGCCCGACACTCCTGGTCCACGGCGAGGCCGACGCGGGCGTGCCCGTCTCGCTCGTTCGCAGCATTCGGGACACCATGCGCGACGCGCGATTGGAGCTGATTGCCGGCGGTGGCCACCGTCCCGACATTCGGACCCCCGACGTCGTCAACCCGCTGCTGTTGGGGTTCCTCAAAGATGCGGGACCCTAGCGTTTCGCTGTCAGCCTGCGCCAACCGCCGGCGCGGTTGTGCTCGACAATCTCCTGAAAGATCCGTTTGAGGGCCGGCGCGTTGATCGGCTCACCCTGGTAGATCTTGATCTGGCGCCCGGTCGTTGCCTCGAACCCGCGCGTGATGATGCCCTCCGGGTCCGACACGAGCGGGTCGTACAGGAACACGTTGACGTGGTCCCTGGTCGCCTGCAGCGCAGCGATGTTGCCCTCGAGGACAAAGTACGGCTGGACCGTGCGCTTGATCGTCTCGATCACTTCGGGATCTGCGTCATGCACGATCTCGCGCACCTCGCGACAGATCTCCTGCTGCCATTCGGGCAGCGCATCGATGTATTCATCGACCCGTGGATCGACTTCGTACGACACCCCTTCACTCCTCGCTGATCTCGATCGTGGAATTCTGCCAAGGACGATCGCGGGTGAAGGTTATCGCGAGTTGCCGCATTGTCAGCGGTAGACGTCCCGGCGGTGACCGATTCGGATGATGATGATCAGCACCCGGTCGTCCTGAACCTGGTACAGATCCGGTATTCGCCGACCCGCGCTCGCCAAACTCGATGATTGACACGGTCTGGGCCGGGATCGCGGCCTAGCAGCCGGCGACACAGCGCCAGGCGCCGTCCCACTCCCAGGTGTCGTCCAGCGCGGCACCATCGGGATCGAAGCCGCCGTACAGGACGAAAACGTCGCGATCGGGGTCGTACCCCAGCGCCGGCAGGCCGCGAGCGGACGGGCCGGGGCCGTCGAGTTGCGACCATCGATCCTCCGCCAGGAGCCAGGTCTCGTCGACCAACGAAGCGAATGTCGACGTGCTCGTCGCGCCGCCGAACAGGAGCACCCCGTCCGGACCGGCTGCCAGGCCATGATGCGACCGAGGACCGGGGGCGTCACCTTGCACCGGCAGCTCCGACCAGGCCGATCCGTCCCACGCCCAGAGGTCATCGAACACGCGGCTGTTGTCGAGGCCGCCGAACAGGAGCACCCGGGCGTTCGCCTCATCGGTGACGAAGCCGTGGTGTGTGCGCGGCGGTGGTCCGGCATCGGTTAATTGGCTCCACGCGGTGCCGTCCCACCGCCCACGTGCCCGGCACGAGCTCCTGTCCACGACCACCGCCGACAAGCAGCATCCGTCCGGCCGTTGCGTCCCACGCGAGCTCGACGTGGTCGCACGGCGCGGGAGGCTCAGCCGCCACCTCGCGCCACTCGGTCGTGTCCCACTCCCAGGTCTCGGTGCTGCATTCCTGGCTCGGCAACGGGATGCCGCCGTAGCGCACGAGGACGTCACGATCGGCATCCCAACCGACCCCGGTCACGACGTTCGACGGCGGCCCGTCGTCCGCGAGGAGCTCCCAGGCCGATCCGTTCCACGCCCAGACCGTCTCGACGCTCGCGAGATCTTCCTGGTCGGCGCAGTTCGCGAGGAGCAGCCGATCGAGGGAATCGGCCCAGACGAGCTTCGCGTCCAGGCAGGCGGGCGGGCCGGCCGCAGCATCGGTGCCGGAGGGCGCGATCGTGGCAGGCGGAGAAGTCGGCTTGCCCGTGGGTGGTCGGAACGTTGGTCGAGGCTGGGGTACAGGCAGCCAGAACGACGGCGACACCGGCGAGCACGGCGCGTGGACCGGAACCGTCGCGCAGGATCACACCCTCCTCTACCGGAAGACGTCGCTAAGGTTTCAGTGGCTCAAGCGGCGTCAGCCCGCGCGCCACTGGTCAGACGGGCGCAGCTCGGCGCGGTGATCGCGGTCGCGGTTGCCGCCCGCGCATCGGCGTGGGGCAGGGCTCCGAGGAGACGCTGCTGACCGCCATCGCCGACGCTGGTGGCGGCGACTTCTCCTTCGTCGCGGGCACTGGGTTCACGCCCCGGGCTTGAACACCATGAGCGCGATGATCACAACGATCGTCAGCATCAGCCAGGCGGATGCGATCTTTGCCCGCGGCTCGTTGATCACGGCGATCAGCTCAGCCGTTTGCGTGTCCCCCGCCGCAACCGCCGACTTCTTGAGGCGTCCGACCCACGGGTCCGAGAAGAGGATCCCCGCCACGATGGCCGTCACGAACAGCACGTAGGTCGCGATCAGCCACGGCGCGGTGAAGTCCATCTGCCCGGTCCAGGCGGCCAGCAGGCCGAAGATGGCTCCGCCGATGAAGAGGACCGGCAGCACCTTGCCGATGCGTTCGGCGATGTGCGCCATCGTGATAATCGATCGGGTGTCCCGCGTGTTCTCCACGGCGTGCAGGACGACCTCCGGGATCACGGCCGAGGCCACCGCGGTGAACATCAGCGCGATGTGCAGGAACTTGAAGACGATGAAGGGCGAGTCCACGGTCACGCTCCGCTCAGGTGGGCCGGCCGTGCCCGTTCCCCGGGCGTATTCCAAGCCGCCAAGCGCATCTTCGCCGATCAGCTGAGGCTCCGGCGACCGATGCCGCCCTTGACGTCAGTATGCAGCGGATGGGTCTACCAGCCACGCGATCCTGCGTTGCCTATTGTCACCGGGTGCGCTGCGGCGTACCGTAGGGGCCAACGGGAGGCAATGACGCGCGGTTCGATTCCCTAGGTCGCCCGCTGGTATCCCCAGCGCGCTGCGCGCCTGCCAATGGCGAACCCGGCCCGTTCGCACGGAGGAGGCCCCATGGGTCGCGAACGTCCCCCCGTCTCCAGGTCCGATCTGGGACCGCTCGGCCGCCCGCTCTCCCGCCGCAGCCTGCTCGCCGGCGCAGCCGGAGGCGCAGCCGCGCTTGCGGCCGGCGGCCTCACCGGCTTCGGCGCGTCGCTCGTCCGCGCCGCACCGCCGCATGCACCAGGCGTCCAGGAGGCGATCTGGTTCGAGAAGTCGATCCCTGAGCTGCAGACACTCATGCGCCGCGGCCGCCTCAGTAGTCGCGAGCTCACCCGGGGGTACCTGAGTCAGATCGCCGCGCTGAATCCGACGCTCGGCGCTGTCATCGAGACGAACCCGCGGGCCAACGCCATCGCCCGGCGGCTCGATGATGAGCGGCGCCAGGGCAAGGTCCGCAGCGTCCTGCACGGCATACCGATCCTGGTGAAGGACAACATCGCCACCGAGGACGCGATGCAGACCACCGCCGGCTCGCTGGCGCTGGTCGGGGCAAAGCCACGGGACGACGCCGACCTCGTCGAGCGGCTGATCGACGCCGGCGCGGTGATCCTCGGCAAGACGAACCTGAGCGAGTGGGCAAACTTCCGCGGCTTTCCGCCGCCGGACTTTCCCTTCGCCACGAACTATCTGAACGGCTGGAGCGCCCGGGGCGGCTTCACCCACAATCCGTACCTGCTCGGCTTCGACCCGTGCGGCTCGAGCTCGGGTTCCGGCGTGGCGCCGGCGGTGAACATGTGCGCCGCGGCCATCGGCACCGAGACCGACGGCTCGATCGTGTGCCCGGCCGGCAACAGCGGCATCGTCGGCCTGAAGCCGACCGTCGGCCTGATCGCCCAGCGCGGGATCATTCCGATCGCCCACAGCCAGGACTCGGCCGGACCGATGGCCCGCACGGTCATGGATGTGGCGATCCTCATGAACGTGATGAAGTCGCCATTTGGACCCGTGAAGGGCAAGCGGGTACCGGACGACTACCGCCGGTTCGTCAACCCCAAGGGCCTGCGCGGCGCCCGCATCGGGATCGAACGTCGGCAGTTCCTCGAGGAGTACTTCGCCCTTCCCGAGATCAACGCCGTGGTGGAGGCGGCCATCGTCGAGATGGAGCGGGCGGGTGCGATCATCGTCGACCCGGTTGACACCGGCGACACGTACGCGTGGTTCGACGCCGAATTCACCGTCCTCCTCTACGAGTTCAAGAACGACATCCGCAAGTACCTCGAGTTCACCCGGCAGCCCGGGCCGAAGCGCCTGAGGACCCTGGCCGACCTCATCGCCTTCAACATCGCGCACTGCGAGGAGGAGATGGAGTTCTTCGGCCAGGAGATCTTCGAGCTGGCGAACGCCCTGTCCGGCGACCTCACCGATCCGGAGTACGTCGAAGCACGGGAGCTCTGTCTGCGGCTCACTCGCGACGAGGGCATCGACCGGGTGATGCGCGAGCACGACCTGGACGCCGTCCTGTCGCCCTCGTATGCGTTCGGCTCCTCCGCGCCGGCGTGTGCCGGCTACCCGGTCATGTCGGTACCGGTCGGGATCACCGAGTCCGGCTACCCGGCCGGCGTATGGCTGTACGCCGGCTTCCTCCAGGAGCCGCAGCTGCTCCGGGTCGCAGCGGGCATCGAGGCGATCTTCGGTCGCCAGCAGCCGCGCTTCCTCGGGGCGGTCCCGGCCGATCCGCCGGATGCCGGCATCTGCGACATCGGGACCGCGGCAGCCCAGGGGGCACGCGTCGCGGAGGCCAGGGAGCAGCTCAAGGCCGGCAGGCTGCGCCGGCCACTCGGGCTCTAGCCGTTCGTGTCGGCGCACCGGCTCGCCATCTCGGGCGGGCCGGTGCCCGACGTGCCGCCCGCGCAGTGGTCGGAGGTGGACTTAGTCCCTTAGCGGCAGCTGCGCCGCCTGACGCACGACCTTTTCGACGTGTCAAGGGACAAACGAACTGACGAAGGCGACCTGCTCCTCGGTCTCGATGGCTCTATGCCGCGCGGTGCGAACGGCGCCGATGGCCTCGCGCGCGCGCGCCCCGGCACCAATCAAGGTGCAGGCGGCGATCGTCCCGGTCCGCCCGAGGCCACCGCGGCAAGCGATGGCCACGTTATCGCCGGCCTCCAACCGGGCGCGGATGGCGCGCACGAGCTCCCGAGCCTCTTCGCCGTTCGCCGGGACGCCGCCATCCGGGATGGGGAGTCTGACCATCTCGATACCGACGTCCGCCATGACCTCATCGATGTCCCCGACCCCGAATCGCGAGAGTTCGTGATCCTCGACGAGGACCACCAGCAGGTCGATGCCCCAGGCACTGCGCAGCGCGTGGGCATCGGTCGCCAGCGTTCGGTCGTGACGTCCGAAGATGCCGTCAGCCTTCTTGCCCGGCAGGAACGTCATGCCGAGACGTCCGCTGAACGCATGATCGATCCAGCTGACCCGAATCGGATTGCTCTCGCTCGTGTGGGTGGCCCTCATGCCCTCCGAGCATGACACGCGAGCGCCTATCCCCGCCCAGCCGCGGGTATCTACGGACATACGGCTGGGGCTGTCGCCAGTCCGAAAGGTCTGTCGCGGGCGGGGACGCATCACGTTGGTGTGCGGTCGATCTCATCCCGCAGGGCACCCAGGATCTCGAGCTCGACGCGGTCCTTCGGGCGGCCGGCGGCGCGCTTCATCCGGATGAGGTCCTCGAGCGACGCGATCCGCACCACCAGGCCGTCGTCCAGCTCTGCCTCGTCGGCGTTCACATCGAGCCCCGCGAAGCCAGCGACTCCAGCCGGCGTTCCAATGATGTCGAGGTCGCCGTAGTCCGTCGTGAAAGTGAAGACGTCGCCGCGCTCCAGCGTCTTCCGGTCAGGATGAAACGGAAGGTCACGAGGCGCGCCACGGAGCACCGCTCCGAACTCGCCGAGCGCGGCAGCCAGCCGTTCGAGATTGTCGCGGTCACGGGCGTAGCACACGTCGAGGTCGACGGTGAACGTCGGCGAGCCATGAGCCTTGGCTGCCAGGCCGCCGATCAGGACGAACCGCACGCCGTGCGCCTGGAGCCGGCGGAGAAGATGGACAGGATCGAATCGGCGCGTGCTCATCGGCGCACCCGGATGGTCGGCATGGCGCTGGCCTCCTCCACCGCGAGCTGGATCCGCTGGGCGGGTGTCATCCGCAGCCGATCCCGGATGAGCGAGCGGTCGACGCCATCGCCGAGTCGCGCCTCGACCGCCAGCTCGTGCCCGGTGGCGTGCAGCAATCGCGCAAGAGTGTTGGCCCGAGGACTGACGATCCCGGCCTCGATCCGAGCAACGGTCGCCTGAGGCACACTCGCGGCGGCCGCCAACGTCCGTTGAGTCATCCCCGCCCGTCGGCGCGCTTGGCGTAGAGCCCTTCCAGTCGTCATGTCCCTGGATGATAGCAAACATGCTATCAACGTATGCGCCGGGAGCATCGGAGGCTCCCTTGATTCGAAGGTAGTGTCGCCGGATGCAACCAGGCCGGATGCCCTAAGGGTCGAGCGCCGTGAAGGTGCGCGCCTGATCGCAGTCGCCACAGATCCATCGCCCGCCGTCCATGGCCGGCGGGAGTCCGTCCGACCACAACTCTCGACCGCAGATGGCGCAGCGCTCCGAAACAACCGGGGCGTCGGGTGGATCCTGCTCACGGGTCATCGGCATCAGTATCGACCGATGTCGGGCTCGGGACACCCGAGCTGTCGCGGACGGGTGCGAACATATGGACGTGGCACCGAAGAACATCGACCACCGATGCACCGTCTGCGGCTCGCGGCTGCGCCTGAGTCCGCAGGTATGCTCGGTCTGCCATGAGCCCGAGAGGCAGCCGCGCCTGCCACCGATGGATCCAGAGTTCACCTGGGACATGGCCTCTGTCGATGCCTACGAGGCGGTCGTTGCCCGTGGCGCCAAGGCCCGGCGGGCGGCCACGATCTGGGGCCATCTCGTTGGCGACGCGATCGGCGTGCCGTACGAGTTCGGCCATCACGTCGAGACCGTCGAGCTCCGGGGCCACGGCAGCCACAACCAGCCGCCAGGCACGTGGAGCGACGACGGCGCGCTCATGCTGGCCCTCTTCGATTCGCTGCTGAGCGCAGGCGGCTTCGACCCCGAGGACCAGGGCAGGCGAGCACTGGCGTGGGCCGATACGGGCAACTACACCCCCGATGGCGACGGCATGTTCGACATTGGCAACGCCACCCGCGCGGCGCTCGACCGTCTGCGCCGTGGGACGCCGGCCATCGATGCGGGCGGCACTTCCGAGCGCGACCAAGGCAACGGCAGCCTGATGCGGATCCTGCCGATCGCCCTCGTCGACGTCCCGGACGACGACGCGGCCCTTGTCGAGCGAGCGCACCTGTCATCGCGTGTCACGCATGGCCATCCGAACGGCCAGACCGCATGCGCGCTCTACGTGCTCATCGTGCGCGAGCTCAGTCGTGGCCCCGGGCCGGAAGAAGCGCTCGAGACAGCAGTCGATCGGCTGCGCGCGGTCTACGCCGGAGATCCGGCATCCGCATCGGTCCTGGAAGGGCTGCTGGCGCATAGGTCAAGCATTCGCAAGCCCGGCGGTGGCTGGGTACTCGACAGCTTCTGGTCGGCCTGGGAGGCGTTCGCGCAAGGGACCTCATACCGCGACGCCGTCGAGCGCGCAGTGAAGTACGGCAACGACACGGATACGACCGCCGCCATCGCCGGTGGCCTAGCCGGCCTTCGCTGGGGCATCGACGAAGCCGAAGGCGGGATCCCGCGCGGGTGGCTCAGCGCGCTCCGCGGTCACGACATTGTCGAGGGGCTCCTGCGGCGTACAGTGGCCACATGACGCGCACGCGGGACACCACGGCTGCAGCTCATCGCGCTCATGTCGAGGCGTTGCGACGGCTCGATGGCCCAACGCGGCTCGAGATGGCCCTCCAGATGAGCGATGACTCGCGCGAGGTCACCCTGTCGGGCATTCGGCATCGGCACCCGGATTGGATGGCCGGCGAGATCCACGCAGAGCTGCTGCGGCTGATGCTGGGCCGCGACCTGGCCGCGGTGGTTCTTCGACGCCCCACCGTCGGTCGGTGAGCGCGCAGGGCGCGCTGCTCAAGCCATCCTGACGGCGTTGACCCTTGCCGCGCCAAACGGCGATACTCGGCTTCCGAGTTGGAGTCGTGCCCCGTGACCTGCGGTACCTGCGGCAGCCTGAACGACGTTGGACGCAAGTTCTGCGTCGAGTGCGGCAGCCCCCTGGCGATCCCGTGCCCCAGCTGTGGCACGCCGAATCCAGGTAGCGGCAAGTTCTGCGGAGAGTGCGGGGTCCCTCGGGGCGCCTCGGGTCCGGGTACGACCACAGCGACAGGGGGCATGGCTACGACGGCGCCGGCGAACGCTGCGCCGGTGGCCGAGCGCCGACTGGTAAGCGTGCTCTTTGCCGACCTGGTCGGCTTCACCACGATCTCCGAGAGCCGCGACGCGGAGGACGTGCGCGAGCTCCTGGAACGATACTTCGCACTATCCCGCGAGACGATCGGTCGATACGGCGGCACGATCGAGAAGTTCATCGGCGACGCGGTCATGGCCGTGTGGGGCACGCCGATCGCGAAGGAGGATGACGCCGAGCGGGCCGTGCGTGCGGCGCTCGACCTCGTCGACGCGGTGCGCCGCCTGGGTGAAGCGGCCGGCGTGCCGGACTTGGCACTGCGGGCCGGCGTCCTGACCGGCGAGGCGGCGGTCACCCTTGGTGCCAGCGACATGGGGATGGTCGCCGGAGACCTCGTCAACACCGCGTCCCGGCTCCAGTCGGCGGCGATGCCCGGCACGGTGCTCGTCGGCGACTCGACGCGGCGCGCATCGGGAGACGCGATCGCCTACGAGGCCGTCGCCGACCAGGTTCTCAAGGGCAAGGAGCTGCCGGTCGCCGCATGGCGCGCGCTCCGTGTCGTCGCCAAGGTCGGTGGCGCGGGGCGCAGCGAGCAGCTCGAGGCGCCCTTCGTCGGGCGCAGCGCCGAGCTGCAGCTCATCAAGGACTTCTACCACGGCACGGCGCGCGAGCGCGGGGTTCGGCTCGTCAGCGTCATTGGCCAGGGCGGCATCGGCAAGACCCGCCTCGCGTGGGAATTCCTCAAGTACATCGACGGCGTGACAGAAATCGTCTATTGGCACCAGGGTCGCTCACCGTCCTACGGCGACGGGATCACGTTCTGGGCCCTGGGCGAGATGGTGCGCATGCGCCTGGGCATCGGCGAAGGAGCCGATGAGGAGTCGACCCGCGAAGCCCTCACGATTAGCCTCGCGGAGTTCGTCCCCGACGAGGAAGAGCGGCGGACCCTGGTGGGTCCCATGCTCCAGCTCCTCGGCTTCGACGACGGCTCCGGGGCGGAGCGCGGCGAGCTGTTCCCGGCGTGGCGCCTTTACTTCGAGCGTATCGCCGAGCAGGCGCCCGTGGTGCTCGTCTTCGAGGACCTCCAGTGGGCCGATGAAGGGCTCATCGACTTCATCGAGGACCTGCTGGCCTGGTCGCGCGGGAAGCCGATCTACGTCATCACCCTGGCGCGACCGGAGCTGTTGGAGCGCCGGCCGACATGGGGTGCCGGGCAGCGCGGCTTCACGTCCCTCGGCCTCGAGCCCTTGACGGATCCAGAGATGCTCGAGCTGCTGGGCGGACTCGTCCCCGGCCTCCCGGCGTCGGCGGCGCGGACGATCGTGGGTCGCGCCGAGGGGGTCCCGCTCTACGCGGTCGAGACGGTGCGTATGCTCCTCAACGACGGCCGGCTGCAGCAGACCGATGGCAGTTACCAGCCGGTCAGTGACCTGTCCTCCCTGGCCGTGCCGGAAACGCTCCACGCGCTGATCGCGGCACGCCTGGACGGGCTCGAGCCGGCTGAGCGCAGCCTTCTCCAGGACGCATCGGTCATCGGGCTTTCCTTTGCCGCCGATACGCTCGCCGCTGTGTCCGGCGTTGGCAGCGACGAATTGGAGAAGCAATTGCGCCACCTGGCCCGCCGGGAGCTGATCGCGCTCGACGACGACCCGCGGTCGCCGGAGCGTGGCCAGTATCGGTTCCTGCAGGGCCTGATCAAGGAAGTCGCCTACGGCACGTTGGCGAAGCGCGATCGACGGGCGCGTCACCTTGCCGCCGCTCGACACTTCGAGAGGCTCGGCGACGATGAGCTGGCAGGCGTCCTGGCCCAGCACTACATCGAGGCGTATCGAGCCCAGCCCGGTGGTGACGAGGGGGCGGCTGTGGCGGCGCAGGCGCGTGTGGCGCTCCGCGGCGCGGCGGCCCGGGCGAGCGCGCTCGCGTCGCCCGCCCACGCGCTCAGGTACGTGGAGCTGGCACTGGAAGTCACCACCGATCCCGCCGACGAGCTCGGGCTTCGCCGGGAAGCGGGAGGGTTTGCCACCGAGTCGGGCAGGGTCGAGGCGTCCATCCCCCATCTTGAGCGCGCGATCGTTCTCGCCACACAGCTGGGAGACGCCGCCGCCCGGCGCAAGGCGGTCGCGCACCTCGGCAACATCCTGATCGAGGGCCACCAGGACCGCAGCCAACAGCTGTTGACCGAAGCCATGGCTGAACCCGGCATCACGTCGGACGACGACGGCTACGTCGAGATCGCGGAGTCACTCGCGAAGCTGAACATGCGCAGGTCGCGCTTCGAGGAGGCAGTGGCGATCGCGGACCAGGCCCTCCCCGCGGCGGAGGCTCGTGGTCTCACGATCATCGCGGTAGAGCTGCTCACCACGCGCGCCGTCTCGCTCTCGAACCTCAACCGGCCGATCGAATCAGTCTCGGTATTGACGGGCGTCATCGCGTTGGCCGAGCGCCACAACCTCCACGACCCGCAGCTGCGGGCGATGATCAACCTGGGGTACGCACTCGACCCGGACGACCCTGAAGCGGCGTATCGGGTCTCGCGCGACGGGGCGGCCAGGGCTCGCCAGTGGGGCCAGCGCCTCGGGCTGCGCTACCTCTTCGGCAACGCCGCCGCCACCGCGGTCCTGGTGGGTGACTGGGACTGGGCGCTCGAGGAGGCTCGCGATCCGATCTGGGACGAAGCCGAACCCGCAGAGCGCCTCTGGTTGGGGGCGTTCGGGGTAGAGATCCTCGCAGCGCGCGGCGAGCCGGTGACAGAGCTGACTGCCGAGCTCGGGCGAATCGCAGCGGGGTTCGACGACCCGCAGTACCGCGGGATCAGCGAATACGCCGCCTGGACGGCGATGATGGCGTCCGGCGACTACCGCGACATCCTCGATCGGGGCAGGTCTTCGTTGATGTGGGCCGGCCAGGCCGCCATCGACGGCGCTCCACCGATCGTGAGTCGGGCAGCGCTGCGCCTGCGTGACGCCGATGCGATCCGCGAGATGCAGGCTGCGTTCGCTGGTGCCCGCAACGGCCGCGTAACGAGCGCCCACGGCGCCGCGATCGAGGGCGCGCTGGCCGCACTGGAAGGCCGTCGCGCGGATGCCCGGGCCCACTACCTGGAGTCGCTCCGGCTGTTTCGAGAAATGAATCTCCCGTGGCTGGTCGCCAGCACGGGCCTGGACGCGATCGTCGCCGATGCACTGGAGCCGGCCGAATGCCAACGGGTGGCCGATGAGACACGCGCCATCTTCGAGCGACTCGGTGCGCATCCGTATCTTGCTCAGCTGGACGCTGCGCTCTCCGGCGCATCCGCCACCGAAATTCGAGCATCCGCTCGGTCGGTGCCTGCCGCGGAAGAAGTGCGATCTGCGTGACGAACGAGCGTGGGTATCCCCCGTCAACGCTAGTCGCGCTTGGGGAGCTCCTGGACCGCCCGCCTGTTGCCATCGGGGTCGCTGAAGTAGATGAACGATCCCCACGCCTGCACATCGACCTCGCCGGTCTCGACGCCGCGGCCGATCAGCTCCTCGCGCAGCGCCGCCACGTCGTCGACGACGAGCTGGAGCCCCTTCTGCGAACCCGGTTCCATGTCGGTAAGACCGATGCCGAAGCAGATCGAGCAGCCCGAACCGGGCGGCGTCAACTGCACGAATCGCAGCTCCGGGTTCACAACCTGGTCGTGATCGGCGTTGAATCCGATCTTGTCGACGTAGAACGCCTTGGCGCGATCGACATCGGTGACGGGGACCGAGACGAGTTCGAGCTTCATGTCCATGTGCGTGTACACCTCCTGACCCCAATCCTCGCAGGGGTTCCTGCCAAGCGCTGTCTGGATTTACTCCGCGTCCATCCGTCGTATCCACCCGGTGGGTGGAACGGCCATAGCTTGGCCGATTAGCCGCGCGGCGGGTGCATCGGCCAAGGTGGAGGGCATCAGCCTGGCCGTCCGACCCACACCTCGGGTGATCGGCCAGGATGTGGCCGCTACGCCCACCCCACGCATATCCGCGGCACGACCGACTTCCACGACCCGACGCCGGACGAATACACGTGGTTCGCGGCGGGTGCCGAAGCGACGCCGCCCCCGAAAGCGGACGGTGTCTCCCTAGCAGCGGTGGTTGGCGTCGAAGCCCTCATCGATCCACTGGACCATCCGCAGCTCGCCGCCGGTGAACGCGGTGTCGTCGCATCGGTCCTTCGCGTCCTCCAGGTCGCTGGCACCGGCGTGCCAGCTTGGATAATCGGCGAAGACATCGGTCCCGCCGGTGATCCGGTCCCAGAGGCGGGGCGTGGAGTAGAAGCCGACCTCCTGCACCTCCATCGACTCCAGGTAATTGACCGCGCCCTCGAGGGCCGCAATATTCAGCCCGCGATCGTCGCGCCAACTGTTGGCATCTTCGACGTCGAGCCACCAGGTCGGGGCGCCGGGCAGGCGCTCCGCATCGGCATCGGCCCACTCGAGGTCGGCGAACGCGTCGAGGGCGAGGCCATACGCATGCTCGGCGGCGTTCCAGCCGTAGGCGTAGGCGCAGTCGACTGAATCGGCGCCGGGATTGTCCACCGTGTCACATTCGCGAGGCTCGGTCTGGCCGATCGGCCAGTACAGGGAAAGCTCCGGTCCCGGGTTGCCGGTGTTGGCGTAGAGCTCGGCGTACCGGCCGGCCCATTCAAGCTGGCTGGGGTCGTCGCCCGGGCCGAGGCAGGGGTTCCGGCTGTGCACGCGCCCGCCGTTGACGCCGACGATTGCGAACGAGAAGTCTTCGGGATAGTCGTCGCCGCATTGCGGGTACGAGATGTCGAAGCCCGGCGGCATCGGCGTGGGATCGGGCGTGGGGCTTGGCGTCGGCTCGGCCGACGGTCGCGCCCGCGGCGTGGAGGCGAGCCGGCGGAGTAGCTCGGCGACGGCTTCGGGATCGCTCGTCGGCTGCGGGCGCGGCTCCTCGAGTCGGTCGATCGGCTCGACGCCGAGCGCCGTCATCGGCGTAAGGGCAAGCGCGCCGAACGCCGCCAGGGTGAAAGCGGCGAGGAGCGAGGCGGGCACTCGGAAACGACGATTGGGGCACGACATCGGACCCCTACCCTACCGCCACGCGGGCGCGGTCGCAACGGGTCCAGTCGGAGGCAGCCGTTTGGAACAACGCTCGCACGGGGAAGCATTGTGTGGGGCGACCGCCTCAACCGGGGCCCGGCGGAGGCTCCACGAATCAGTAGGTGAGCACCGATGCGCCCTGGCGCTCGAAGTCCGGACGGTTGCGGGTGACCACGGTGGCGCCAAGTCCCGCGGCCACGGCGCCAATCAACGCGTCGCCGAGACCCAGCTTGCCTCCGGACCGATGGCGCACGAGGCGCGCATTCCCAGCGGCGCGGGCGGTCGCGGGATCGGTCGCAACGTAGTCGAGCGGTGCCAACAGGCGGGACACGACGGCGCGATGCTCGTCAGAGCCGCCGGACAGTGCTTCACAGACCACCACGTCGCACGTGAACAGCTCGGCGCCGTCCTCGTACAGCCGATGGAGCAGCGCCATCGCCGGGCCATATCCATGCGCGTGATCGACGATCAGCGTCGTATCGAGCAGGTAGCGCATCGGCCTAGGTGGTCTCCTCCGAGCGGAGGTCGTCGACCCATCGAACGACATCGTCAGGGGTCATCCAACCGGGCTGCCCGACCATCGCTCCCGCAGTCTCCCGGATGGCCGCACCGAGCGTGTCGCGTCGAACGCGCTGAGCGACGGCCTCAGCCACGTACCGGCTTCGACCTCGATGTCCGGCCAGGCGATCCACGTCCGCAAGCAGGGCCGCGGGCAGCGTTACGTTCGTCCTCGTCAGGTCGTCGCCTGAGTGTGCCATATCGTGTGCAATCGTAGCACACGTCAAGCTGGTCAGCTGGGCCAGGCCAGCCAGTCGCCGCTCGAGATCACGTCACCGAGCTCCTCGTTTGGGCCGCGGTAGAAGTACACGAAGGCGTCCTCGACCGGGCCGTCGACGACGGGGACCGTGCGCCGCACGTACTGCGAATTCGGCTCGTCGGCAGGGTCATACAGCTCGAGTGCGTCGAGGGTTGAGAGCATCGACGCATCGGCCAGCCGGTAGATCTCCACCACCACTCGGCCGTCGGCGGATTCGACGAGCGCTGGGTAGGCGTACGCGCGGTATGGAGTCCTCGGCACGTCGTACAACACTCCACTTACGAGCGCGGTGCCCAGGAATTCCGCCTCCTCGAGCAGCGAACGGTTGTGCTGACCGCGCCGAAGCGTGCCGTAAACGGCCACCACGGGACGCTCTGAACGAATCACTTCCGGGTCAGCGCCACGCCGGATAGGTGATCAGCTCCGGCCGAAGGTCGCGTCCGGAAACCTCCAGCAACAAAAAGCTGAACCGTGGCTGGCGGCGCCGATCAGTGGGCGACCCTGGGTTGAGCAGCCACAGGTCGCCCTGGCGCTCGATCATCGGCTGATGGGAGTGGCCGAAGGCGATGGCATCCGGCGGCGGATCCTCCGCGACGAAAGTCTGGAGGGCGCGCTCCGTGGTCGAGCGTCCGCGACCACGGTGACCGTGCGTCAGACCGATGCGCAGGTCGCCGACCGTGACCGTTCGCGCGTAGCCGAGCCGTTCGACCAGCTCGGCCCCATCGTTGTTGCCGGCGACCGCATGGGTCGGGGCGAATGAGTCGAGCAGATCGAGCACGAAGGGTTCGGTGATGTCGCCCACGTGGAGGATGAGCTCGGCATCGCGCAGGGCGTCGACCAGGGGAGGCGGAAGCGTGCGCCCGAAACGAGGCAGGTGCGTGTCGCCCACAAGGACGACGGTGGTGGCCGTCAGGGGTCGATAAGCTCGAGCGTCGCTGCTGCAACCATCCCGTATGCCATGTGCGGGACGAGATCAGACAGCCACCCGGAGACGCCCCAGGTCGTCGGATCGGTCGCGCCGAGGGCGGTCGCCGCGGAGTCGCTGACGGCCATGGCGACGCCCCCCATC
>Ga0136612_10000309_pt1 | contig 16412 bp, 15 predicted proteins | sample AntDryUQ224A2306_2_FD_106644 | JGI IMG/M metagenome (GOLD analysis project Ga0136612, IMG submission 106644) | Polar desert sand microbial communities from Dry Valleys, Antarctica - metaG UQ224A (23.06) | ecosystem: Environmental > Terrestrial > Soil > Desert | place: Antarctica: Dry Valley... | reverse complement strand
CTCCCGCGTGGCGACAAGTGTAAGAAACCGGTTAAATCCAGCAAAGAGGAGCCCAAAAAGAACGGGGGGTTGCCCGGACGGTTCACGACTTCCTCCAGCGAACAGAAGCAGTCGAGCCAGACCGTCGCTTCGGCCGGCGCGCGGGGAGGCTTCCCCGACCGCGATGCGAAGGGAGGGTCGAACCGCAGCCTCGTGAGCGTCAGGGTCACGCCCGCGGAACTCGAGGCATTCAAGAAGGAGATCGCCGGCTGACCCATTTTCCCGGGCACCTGATCATGGGCGTCGCCGCCCTCGCGGCGGCACTCGCCGTCTTTGCGCTCACCATCAACAGCCTGGTGCGGCGCAGGCTCCGGCTGTCCATCTTCCTGCTGGCAGCCTATCTTCTCCTGCACCTGTTCCTCGCACTGGTTCGGCCGGGCATGACGCCAGGTGTCGAAAGCCAGCTCAACTCGTTCGAGCATCTGGCGATCGCGGCGGCTCTCATCAATCTTCTCGCCCTCTCGATCATCAACCCGCTGGGCGCGGATCGCGTCCCCGACCGCTTTCCCGCGATTCTCCAGGACTTCGTTGTCGTCGGCCTGCTCGTCATCGTCGCCACCTTCGTCTTCAAGGAGAAGCTCCTCGCGACTTCTGCGGTCAGCGCGGTCGTTATCGGGTTCGCGCTTCAGGACACACTGGGGAATGCCTTCGCCGGCCTCGCAATCCAGAGCGAGAAGCCGTTCCGAGTGGGGCACTGGATCCGGGTCGGGGAATTCGAGGGGCGCGTCGCCGAGATTACCTGGCGGGCGACGAAACTCCGCACGAAGTCCGGCAACTTCGTCGCGCTGCCGAACAACATCGTCTCGAAAGAACCGATCACCAACTACTCCGAGCCGGCGGCACCGACGCGGCTCGAGGTCGAGGTCGGGGCGAGTTACCAGGCGGCCCCGGCCGCCGTGAAGGCGGCGATCTACGAAGCACTCGCCAACGCACCGCGGGCGCTGAAGGCTCCCGCGCCGGACGTCATGCTGGTCGGCTTCGACAGTTCCGCGATGACGTATCGCACACGCTTCTGGATTGAGGACTACGAGCGCGACGAGGCCGCGCGCGACGAAGTGCGGACCGCCATCTACTACGCGTTCGCCCGGCACGGCCTCGACATCCCGTGGCCCATCCAGGTGGAGTATTCAAGAGAATGGGTCGAGCCGGACACGGCGGCCCGGCAGCGGGAACGGGAGGGGCTCCTCGCGGGAGTAGACCTGTTCGCGGCGCTCACGGAGGAGCAGCGGCGCGAGCTGGCGGGGGCGTTGCGCGACAAGATCTTCGGGAACGGAGAAGCCATCGTTCGCCAGGGGGCGCCCGGCGACTCGATGTTCGTAGTGGGCACCGGTCGCGCGGTGGTTAAGCTCGAGCCCGACGGGCAGGAGGTCGCGGTCATCAACGTCGGGGGCTACTTCGGCGAGATGTCGCTGCTCACCGGCGACCCCCGGAGCGCCACCGTCGTCGCCCGCGGCGATACACGCGTGTTCGAGATCGATGCCGAGGTGTTCCGTCGCCTGGGCGCCGTCCATCCTCACGCGATCGAACAGATCGGCATCGCCGCCGTTAACCGGCGCGCGGAAGTCGAGCAGATCCGCGCCGTTTCGGCGCATGGAACCGCCGTGGCGGACGCTCCGGCCACCTTCGTTGCGCGGATGAAGAAGTTTCTCCGATTGTAAGCACCAGGCGTTCGCGATGAGCGGAGCGCAACGGGCGCCCCGCTCATCCCAGAGGGAGCTAACGGTAGCGTCCCCCGCCATAGCCGCGCTCGTATCCTTCCTGGAAGCCCCGCCGGTAGATGTCCTTGTACTGCTCACGAGACCCGTAGCGGCGGTCGTAGTCACGGTCCCCGGATCGGTACCAGGAGTGGCGAAGCGGGTCGAACGAGCGGTTCCTCCGGGCGTCCTCGAGCCCCTTCTCATACCCGTCGTTCGCGCCGTTCTGGAAGGCGGCATCTCCGTACCCGCGGTTGCCTCCGGGATACTGCCGGGCGGAGCCGGGATAGGTGCGGGAGTTCGGGTAATACACTGCACCTCCGCTGTCGCGTCTCGGCACCGCGCGCCGGTTGTCGTAGCCGCCGCGGGAGTCGTACACGGATCCCTGCCGGCCGTATGCGTCCGAGTACCCTGCGGCATACCCGGTGCGGAACGACTGGCGGTAGTGTTCGACATTTCCGTACTCGCGGTGGTACCCCTTGTCGGCCCGCTGGTACGTGCGCTCGTCCTGATAGCGAAATGTCTCGTTCCGGCGCCCGTCCTTCTGGCCTTCCTTCAACCCTTCTCGATAGCCGTTGTCGTAGGCGGCCCGTCGTGCGTCGTAGTAAGTCTGCCGTTGCCCCTCGGCGTATGAGGGGCGTGCGCTGCCGGCCCATCCCGGCGATTGCGCGCCGGCGGGAGCTGCCGTCGCGAACGCAGCGAGTCCGAGCACCGGCACGAGGAATAGGCGTTTCATGTTGCGACCTCCGTTACGGGAAATCTGTCCCCGCCCGGTGAGACCGCAAAAAGTAAGCCCTGAGCCACTGCGAAGAAATCACGGGAAACCCGCGGCCGCGGCGCCCCAGCAGGGCGCCTGGTGGCGGACACAGGACAGTGGGGCGACCGCGGGGGAGGACAATTTCAGGTTCGGGGTTCCGGGTTCGCCCTACTGCGACCAGACGACGACACGTTCGCCCGAGGGGCCCTGGTGATCGACGACGAGAGCGGGGCCGTAACGCTCGAGGTCCTCGACCGTGAGCTTGAGATCTTCGAGCTCCATCTGGTTGCCGTTGAAGTCGATCCCGCTGCCGCGCAGCTTCAGGCGCAGCAGCCAGAACGGAATCTCGACGCGCACGATCCGCGTTTCGTCCGGGTCGAATGCCATCACGTGCAGCGCCTCGGGTGTCTTTGCGCCAGGGGCTGCCTGGCGATCTGTGTGCGACCTGAGGTAGCGGCCATGTTCGTCGAGCTCGATGAGGGGCTTCTGGCCGGTGAACCGTCCGCTGATCTGTGCGAACTCTCTGGCCGCCCCGGCAGGGCTCTCGGTCCTGGTGTCGATGTGCTGTGAGAAAAAGTAAATACCCGCGCCAGCGAGCGCGATGATGCTGAGAATACCGATCACCACTACGGCAATCAGGACCCAGACCCACGTTTTGACTTTACCGGCCACGGGATTTCCTCAGCAGGCCGCGGGCCTCGTCGGCGCACTCGGGATCATTTCCCTGCGTGCAGAGCGACTCCGCGGCGCGTGCGCTGGCGGCCGCGCCCGAACGATCCCCGCGCGCCAGGGCGAGACGACCGAGCTCGACCCGGGCACGCCCGCCGACCCACGCCTGCGCATCGGCGCGGGTCGCCCGCTGCAGATCGTCGGTCGCGTCGACGCGTCCGAGTGCGACCCGTGCAGCGCCCCGCTTGTACCGCCACAAGGCCTCTTCGCCGGGGATAGGCGCCCGGGTCTCCTTCACAAACAGGCCCAGCCCCTCCGTGAGGAGCGCCTCGGCCTCGTTTGCACGGCCGGCGCGCAGCGCGGTCGCGCCCGCCTCGAGCAGGAGCAGCCGGTTGCGGGGGTAGAGGCGGCGCAGATCCTGGAGCACCCGCATGGCGTCGTCGTACCGGCGCTCCCGGTTGTACATCAGAATCAGCGCGAACATCGCCTCGGTTTGTGCATCGGTCCTGGCGCCGCCGACGCGGCGGCTCGCGCGTGCCGCTCCCTCGATCAGCTGGATGCCCCGCTGCCCGTCACCACCGAAGCCGGCCACGTAGGCCATCACCCGCATCGGAAGCGAGAGCGTGGACACGAGGTACCGATAGGTCCCGACAATCAGCCCTGCGTCGTTGCGCGACGGATCGAGGGCGAGCACCCGCTCGTGCTCGTCAAAACTGCGCCTCGCCGCTCTGAAGCCTGCCAGCATGCGCCCTTCCACCGTCGCCACGTAGGACGCCTCGAGGCCCAATGCGGACCCCAGATCGTAGCGGGCCTGGATGTCGGCGCGGTCGGCTGCCAGGCGCGCCTCCGCCAGCGCGATTGCCCGCTGCACATGCGTCTTGAACTCCGCTTCGATATCCGCGGGGGGTTTCGGTAGATCCATGCTCGCTCTGGTCAACGCGCCCAGGTAGTGGTCCACCGTCACCGCCCCGCGCCGGAACAGGATGTTGAGCCAGAGGACGGTGGCGAGCGATCGATGCGGCGCGGGATCGCCGGGGGCGAGCGCGACGGCGCTGCGGAGCATCACGATTGCCTGGTCGTGGTCGAGATTGTAGGCCAGGTCCAGCCCCTGTTCGAGAAGCTGGGGCCTGACCGGACTGTTCTGCGCGGCCGCCCGCGAATAGAATACGGCCGCCAGCAGCGCCGCAACGAGCAGCAGACGCACCGCGCCCGTTGGCCGCCGCAGGTCCATGAGGCTATGATAGCCGTTCGGCACAGGCGAGTTGTGCGCCGAGACGTTTGTGAACAGGAGGATTGCATGCCCCCAGGGCGACCGAGAAAGAACCGGAAAGACGTGCTGATGAAGTCCGCTGAGTTGATCGGCTGGGCGATAGGCGGCCTCGAACGGGAAATCAGCCAGACGAAGGAGCGGCTCGCGTCCCTGAACGTCCAGGCGGCACGGCTGCGTGAGCGCGCAGGCGCCAGAGGCGGGCGGGGTGCGTCGGCCGAAGGCGGCGAGGTCGCTGCGGGCGGCGATACCGTAAAGCCCGGGCGAAAGCGCCGCCGCGGCACGATGTCGCCCGAAGCGCGGAAGCGGATTTCCGAGATGATGAAGAAGCGGTGGGCCGAGAAGCGCAAGGGGAAGTAGCGCGCCGCCCCGGTTCCCGGGGACTCGGATCAGTATCCGATAGCAAGTCCGTCCTTGCGTGGGTCCGAGCCGCCCATCATCACTCCCCGTTTGTCGAAGAGGATCCCCTGGAACCCGCCGAACATGCCGATCTGCGTGACGATCGCATGGCCCCGCTGGCTGAGACCGAAGCGGGCCTCCGGCGTGATGGCGGACTCGAGCGCGAGGCCCGCGGCCGAGTGGCGGAACCGCGGCGCCTCGCCGGCTTCCTGCACGTTCATCCCGAAGTCAATCAGGTTGAGCAGAACCTGCACGTGGCCTTGCGGCTGCATATCGCCTCCCATCACACCGAACGACAGCCACGGCTGTCGATCCTTCATCACCATGGCGGGTACCAACGTGTGGAACGGGCGCTTGCCGGGAGCGATGAGGTTCGGATGCGCGGTCTGGAGCGTGAAGAGCGCCGCCCGGTTGTGCAGCGCGATTCCGGTCTCGCCGGCGACGATGCCGGCGCCGAACGCCTCGAAGATGGACTGGATGAGCGAGACGACATTGCCCTCCCGATCCGCCACCGTCAGGTAAATCGTATCGCCGTGCGCCTGGGGGTGGCTCTCGGCGGCCTGCGATGAGCCGGGCAGCGCTAGCGGGAGGTATGTTTCCGTCGCGCGCGCCGGGTTGAACTGGCGGCGTCGCTCGGCCGCATACTCCTTCGACAGAATCCGCTTCAAGGCCTCAGCGGGAACCGATCCGGCGTCGGCCAGCCATGCATCGCGATCGGCAAACGCCATCCGCTTCGCTTCCACGAGCAGGTGGAGGTATTCGGCCGAATTGTGCCGCATCGATTTGAGGTCGAAGCCCTCCAGGATGTTGAGCATCTGGAGCGCGACAACCCCCTGCGTGTTGGGGGGAAGCTCCAGGACGTCGTAGCCGCGGTACGTGGTCGCAATCGGCTCGACCCAGTCAGCCGTGTTCGCCGCCAGGTCGGCCTCCGTGAGCAGGCCGTTGCGGCGCCGCATGTCCTCGGCGATGGCTTTCGCAATCGCGCCTTTGTAGAAGGCGTCCCGTCCGCCCCTGGCAATCTGTTCGAGTGAGGCGGCCAGCTGCGGGTTTCTGAAGATGTCGCCCGAAACGGGGGAATGGCCGCCGGGAAGAAACGTGGCGGCAGCCGCGGGATCGCGCGCGAGGATCGGCTCGACGTCCTTCCACTGATTGGCGATGATCTCGCTGACCGCGTATCCGTCCCGCGCGTAGGCGATTGCCGGCTCCAGCGCGCGACCGAGCGGGACCGTGCCGAACCGCCGCAGCAGCTCGCTCCAGCCATCGACGACGCCGGGCACGCTGACGGAGAGCTCGCCGCGATACGGAACGGCGCTGAGCCCGCGGCGGCGGAATTCCTCGGGCGTCGCGCGCTGGGGCGCGCGGCCGCTGGCATTCAGCGCGTGCACGCTCCGGGCCTTGGCGTCGTACACGAGTGCGAATAGATCCCCGCCCAGCCCGTTCATCGTCGGTTCTACGACGGCGAGGACCGCGGCGGCGGTGACGGCCGCATCGAACGCATTTCCTCCCTCCTGCAGGACCCGCAGTCCGGCGGCGGAGGCAAGCGGCTGGCTCGTCGCAATCATCCCGTTGCGTGCGAGGACGACCGAACGCGTCGCCCGCGGATTGGCTGCGGGTCGATCGCCGGGACCGTGCTGGGCGGCAGCGGGCATGAGTGTCAGGCCTGCAAGGGCCAGAGCGCAGACAACGACTCGCCGCACGGCAACCCTCCAGTGTCAGCGCTGCAGACGCAGACGCAGCGCGCGGCCACGCGTGTCATCAGCGATTCCTCGGGGAACAAGACCGGCGCGATTCTATCCCAGTGTCGCGGTTCTGCAGCCCGACGAGCCTCCGCCTGGGCTGTGGCGGACGGCGGGAGCTGCGGGCGCCCCCGCGAGCGGGGCGCGAGGGGGGCCGGGGAGTCCGAGGACCCCGGTCTAACTCGTTAAACGAACGTGACGGCGAGGATGGCGATGGTCAGGAGGATGGCGACGAGCGCATCCGCGTTGCTGGAGAAATCAAGGTCGAACATTGTGTTTACCCGTCCTTTCAAAATGGTTAGACGGGCAACGCAGGCGGAAAGTTTAGCGGTCACCGATTTGTCGCAGCTTCCGCGGAAGCGACGTAACTCTTTCGGGCGCGGGCGGTCATCGAGGGCTTCTGTTTGATTTTCACGTCGATCTTATGAACTTTGCCGTCGAGGGCCTGCGGCGTGAAGCCGAGCACGTACTGGCTGTGCAACTCCTGCGCAACGCGGGTGAACGTCGGACCCAGATCGTCGGTTTTCTTCAGGAGGAAGAATCCGCCGCCCGTTTCCTCAGACATGCGCTTCAGGCCCCGATCCGGCGCGGATCGCACCTTCTGCTGGCCGTTGAAGAACACGTTTTCGAGGCCGACCGAATAGATCATCACGTCTTCGATGCGTGCGCGGCTCGTCACGTCGCCGGAGTCGGCCCGGCTGGCGCTGTCGGCGCCGTCCGTAAACACGAGCACGACCTTCCGGCCGGGAATGCCTTTCAACTGGGTCATGCTCTCATCGACCGCGTCGTACAGGCGTGTCGGGTATCCGAAATCAAGATCCTTGAGCGCCCGGATGAGCCGATCGCGATTGCCTGTGAATGCGTCAGGGTGGAACTCGATCTTGTCGTTGAACGCCCCGACCATCCCCTGGTCCTCCGGCAGTAACCGCAGCAGGAACTGTTCCGCGGCAGCCTTGACGAGGTCGAGCGCGAGCGTCATGCTCCCGCTCGTATCCATCATCACGACGACTGTGATCGGCAGGGGCTGGTTGCTGAACGACGTGATCCCCTGCAGCTTGCCGTTGTCGTAGATCTCGAAGTCCTCCTCGACGAGGTCCGCCACGAGCCGCTTGTCGGCGTCGGTCACCGTGGCGTACAGCGCCACGGTGTTCGTCGACACCTTGAACGTGCCTTGCTGAGCGCCGACGGGCGCGATGATCGAAACGGCGGCGAGGGCAGCGACAGCGGCTCGTATGTGCATTCAGTAACCCTGTGTGCAGAAACCGTTCCGTGCGGTGCAGGCACAAACAACATGTGCCCGGTAGCAGTGCAAGAGGACTGGCCTCTCTAGGATACAGCGCTGCTCACTTTCCCTGGAATATGATCGTGGACGGCGCCCGCTGACGCTGCAGCGTGCGGGAAACCGCTTCCGCGCGGCGCATCACGCGAAGGATATTCTGTCCGGCAATTTTCCTGATCTCCGCGTCCTTGTAGCCCCGCCGCAGGAGCTCGGCGACGAGCGCCGGATAGGTCGAGACATCCTCGAGCCCCTCGACGACGAACGTGATCCCGTCGAAGTCTCCACCGAGTCCGATGTGATCGATTCCGGCGATCTTGCGGAGGTGATCGATGTGATCGGCCGCCTCGCTGAGCGTCGCGCGCGGCCGTGGATTCGCGGAGGTCCAGCGCGCGACGCCGTTCGTCACGGCCGCGGGGTCGCCCGGAAACTCCTGCGTGAGCCGTGCCTGTTCCGCCGCCTGCAGACTGTTCCATGCGGCGGCGGCAGGCGACAGGAACCCCGGCACGAAGGTGACCATGACGATGCCACCGTTGTCGCGAAGGAGCTGCAGAACGTTGTCGGGCACGTTTCGCGCGACGTCGGTCAAGGCACGTGCGGACGAGTGCGAGAAAATGACGGGCGCCTCGCTGACGCGCATCGCGTCTTCCATGGTGTCGGCGGAGACGTGGCTCAGGTCCACGAACATCCCCAGCCGGTTCATTTCCCTCACGACCTCCTCACCGAATCCAGACAGGCCGCCGACCTTGGGGACATCGTTGGCCGAATCCGCCCACGCGGTGTTCTTCGAATGCGTCAGCGTCATGTAGCGCGCGCCGAGCCGCTCGAACATGCGCAGCGCCGCGAGCGAGTTGCCGATGGAGTGGCCGCCCTCCATCCCGATCAGGGACGCGATTTTGTTCTTCTTGAAAATTCTCTCGATGTCGGCCGCCGTGAGCGCGAGCTCGAACGTCCGAGGGTACCGCTTCATCATCTGGTGCACGATGTCGACCTGCTCGAGCGTGGCCGTCACCGCGGCCTCGCCAGCGAGCTCGGCGGGCACGTACACCGACCAGAACTGCCCGCCGATGCCACCGGTTTTCAGGCGGGGTATGTCCGTCATGATCGACGGCTGCGGGGCCGAGATGTCGAGCCTCGCGAGGTCGCGGCCCGCCTTTTCCCGGACGGCCCACGGATAGTCGTTGTGCCCGTCGATGAGGGGTGATTGTCTCAAAAGGGCCCGCGCCCGGTTCAACGCCCCGGGGTCCATCTCCGGCTGCGCCGCCGCGGTTATAGCGAGCAGGACGGTACAGACGAGCGCGGCCGGGAGAGCTCCTCGGATGAACATTGCGTAATGATATCTCCGACTTGACTGGTCGGACATCCCCGGATACGCTGGAAACGATCAGTCTCACTTGCACACGGCGCGGCAGGCAACGGGGGCGTCTGCTCAGCCCGCCTGGGGATCGGGGTTCGAACACATGGTTCAGGCGTTCATCATCACGCTCAGGGAGGGGATTGAAGCCTTCCTGATCGTGGCCATCAGCCTCGCGTATTTGAAGAAGACCGGCCGTCACGCGCTGCTGCCCGCCGTGCACTGGGGCATTGCGCTCTCCGTGGTCCTGAGCATCGGCGCCGGATTCCTTCTCGCCAGGGCGAACAACCAGGCGCTCTGGGAGGGCGTTCTCGCGATCGTGGCCGCGGTGCTCGTCGCCTCGCTCACCGTCCATATGTGGCGCGCCGGCCGCCGGATGAAGAGCGAGATCGAGGGTCGGCTTGAGGCGTCGTCCATCAAAGTGGGGCGCCCGGCGTTCCTCGGCGTTTTCGGCTTCACCGTGCTCATGATTACGCGGGAAGGCATGGAGACGGCCCTGCTGATGACGCAGCTCATTTTCACCATCAAGTCGACGCAGGTGGCCGCCGGCGCCGCCGCGGGAACGATCGGTGCCGCCTTCATCGCGTGGATGTGGTCGCGCTACGGGTACCGCGTGAACCTGGCGCGGTTTTTCCAGGTGACGGCCGTTTTTCTCCTCGTGTTCGTCGCCCAGCTCCTGATTTATGGGTTCCACGAGTTGACGGAAGCCAACATCTTCCCCGGCAGCCAGCCGCTGCACGAGGCGACCGAGCCTTACGGGCCAGACGGGGTGTACGGTCAGTACCTCACCTATCTGCTGGTGCTGTTGCCGGTGGGCTGGCTCGCCATTTCCAGCTTCCTGCATCGAGGTCAGCCCTCGCGGTCGCAGACCGCGTAGCGACGGACCCTGGACGCTGGCAGGGGCTCATTGACAATGCCCGAACCGACTACGACGGCACAATCCCGCTCGCTCGTCGAGCTCGTCTGGGAGCACGATCTCGTCTTCTCAGGGCAGTCCGGCGATGTGACGATGACGCTCGACAGCGAGTCGGCGGCGGGGCCCTCGCCCATGCAGGCGCTCGCCTTCGCGCTTGCCGGCTGCATGGCGATGGACGTCGTCCACGTGATCAGGAAGGGCCGCTACAACCTGCGCGGTCTCAGGGCAGACCTGTCCGGCAAACGCGCACCCGCGGAGCCGCGGCGGTTCACCGCGATTGCGTTGCACTACACCGTGACGGGAGACGTGCCGGAGGAGAAAGTTGCGCGGGCGATCGAGCTCTCGAAGGAGAAATACTGTTCCGTGTGGCACTCGATGCGGCAGGACATCGCGTTCGAGGTAACCTTCACCGTCGCGGCAGGCTTGTGACGCCCGCTCGATGAGCGACACGCGCCGGCGGCGTGCATATCTGGACGGGTCACGCGACAGGCGTGCATATCTGGATTGGATGCGGGGGCTCGCCGTCATCATAATGATCGAGGCGCACGTCCTCGACAGCTGGAGCCGCCTCGACACCCGCCAGAGCTGGCAGTTCATGTGGGCGATGATTGCCGGCGGCTTCGGGGCCCCCCTGTTCCTGTTCCTCGCCGGGCTCTCCGTCTCACTCTCCGCCGGCGCGAGCCACCGCCGCTCCGGCGATGTCGTCGCGGCTGCGCGATCGGTCCTGATCCGCGGGCTGTGGGTATTCGCGCTCGCGTTCGCCTTCCGGATCCAGTCCTGGATCCTCGGCCTCGCCCCCGTCGGGACCCTGCTGAAAGTCGACATCCTCAATATCATGGGGCCCGGTATCATCGTGGCCGCCGCGCTCTGGGGCGCGTTCCGGACGTCTCGAGCGCGAGTGCTCGCCTTTGGCGCCGCTGCGCTCGCAATCGCGCTCTTCGCCCCGGTGGTCCGGACCACGCCGCTGCTCGACAGCTGGCCTGATGCCCTCGCGAGTTATCTCCGGCCTTCGGCGGGACGATCCGATTTCTCCCTGTTCCCCTGGGGAGGGTTCCTGTTTGCCGGCGCTCTCGTCGGCGTACTGATCGACAAAATGCGGACACGGGAACGCGAGACGCGCCTGCACGTTGCGTTGTTCACTGGCGGCGTCCTGCTGGCGGCCGGCGCCTACGCCGGGTCCTGGCTGCCCAGCCCCTATGAACAGTCGGAGTTCTGGGGATCCTCACCGGCGTTCTTCCTGTTGCGCACCGGGGTGATCTCGGTCCTGATTGCGATCGCGTACGGGTGGCATGCCCGGCGCATCTGGACGACGCGTTCCCGCGCGGCGGCAGGCCCCCCCCGGCCCGAGCCATGGAGCCCGCTGCAGCAACTCGGGCGCAGCTCGCTCTTCATCTACTGGATTCATGTGGAGATGGTGTACGGGCTCGTGTCCCTTCGAATCCACAGGGGTCTCAGCGCTCCCGCGGCCTGGGGAGCCTTCGTGGCGTTTACCGTCTTCATGCTCGCCTGTGCTGTCGCCAAGGACAGGCTTCTTTCGCGCCGTGCCCGCGTGGGGGCCGCTCCCGATCCGGCGTTTGTCGCCACGGCGTAGCCGGCCGGACCAGCGAAACTGGTAAATGACCAGATTGCGCCAAACCGTGGGATTCTTCCTCCGACACAAGATAAGATGTGCCGTCCACGCACCCTGGAACCAACCGGCGGGACGGATTGTTCAACCGGATACAGCCGGTAATCACGTTCAAGTGTCGTCAAGCACAAGCCTATGATCAGTGTGGCCGCGATTCGGATGCAGCAGTTCGGCGTGCACTTCTACCAGGCCTCTCTGAGCGCCAGCGACATCGACAAACTCGTCAGGTTCGAAGTCCTCAGTTACGGCGAGCAGTCGCAGCCCGTGCGCGGCGGCCGGCGGAAGGGGTTGCCGTCGACGAAAGTGAACTGGGAACTGCTCGAGCGCCGCATCGGCGCGGACGAGAAGGCGTATCAGCGGCAGATCATCCGCAAGAAGATCGACGAGCTCGTGCAGTACTACGAACAGTGCCGGCAGGCGCGCGACCTGCCGTCCATTCCGGGCGCCGTCATCATTTCCTGCGACGAGGCTCTCAAGTTCGAGCCGATGGAAGCGGGATCCTCGGTTGGGACTCTCAAGGTGCCCGAGCGCGAAGGCATCCTGCGCGCCATCGACGGGCAGCACCGCCTCCTTGCGCTCCACGCGGACATCGAGCATTTCGGGGACGAGCCGTTCTCGGTCCCGGCCGTCATTTTCGACCGGCTCCCCGACGATCACGTCGTGCAGATGTTCGTCACGATCAACGCCAAGCACACGCGGCTGAACGCGTCCCATCTCGTTTCCCTCTCCGGGCGTCAGCTATACAGCGACGAAAGCCTGGCCGCGGCGCACGATATCGTCCGTGCGCTGAACGAGCGGGAGGACTCGCCCCTCCACGGCGAGATCAAGCTGCTGGGGGTAGGCAAGGGGCGGGTCGCGCAGGCGCCGCTCGCGCAGGAGTTGAAGAGGCTCTTCGCCGCGGAGGCATTCGGCCCCGGTCGCAAGGGAGAGGCGTTCCGCGAGGAATCCCGCCGGTTCTTCGTGAACTACCTGAAGCAAGCGGCGCAAGTGTTCGGTGCAGCCTGGAACGGCCGGAAGTACAGCATCAAGAGCGCGACGGCGCTTCGCGCGTTCATTCGCGTGGCTCCCGACGTGGTGCGCCGCCTCGAGCAGGAGCACGCGGATCGCGCCGACTTCCGGGCCATCGGGCGCGTGATTGCTCCGTGGGGGCGACGAATCGGCGACCTGAGATTCGAAACCGAGGGCGCGTGGAAGCGGTCCGGAACGACCGTGGAGTCGCTTGCGAAGGAATTGAAGCTCGCCCTGCAGTACCCAGAGGGGGCCGCTCTTTGAGCGGACGTGCGCCTCAAGCAACAAATACAGGGCAATAAAAAAGGGCATCGTCCGAAGACGATGCCCTGCGGTTTTGCGGGCGACCTGGCTCCCCAGCAACTCACGGCTCCCTGCCGTAAATATTCAGGCCGCCTGCACTTCCTAATTGAGCAAGCAGCGTACCGCGTTGTTTATGGCGTTTTCACGCGTACTGCACCTGCTGAGCCGACACAACTGTGTGCGAAATTACAATTTTGATCTCGCTTTGCCGTTTGCATTTTTGCCCCCATGACGCATCGCGATGTTCTCACCCGATTCGTCCTCAGCGTGGCGGTCCTTGCGGCGCCCGCCGCGGCGCAGCTCCCGGCGACGGGTGCGATCAGCGGCCGGGTCGTTGACGCGCGTACAGGGACCGGGCTGGCGCGTGTGCTCGTCCTGGTCGAGGACGGCGGTCCCTCGGCGCAGACGGGCGACGATGGGGGATTCCTGCTGACGGGTGTGACCCAGGGGCAGCGGCGGTTGTTCGTGTCCGTGGTGGGCTACACCCTGGTTCGGCGGGACGTCGAGGTGGTGCCAGCCGCAACCACGAGCCTGAACATTCCACTCAGCGAAGGCACCGGCACGTATACGGAAACGGTAACGGTCGCGTCTGACCGGTTCCGGTCCTCCGACACCGCAGTGGCGAGCCAGCAAACGCTCGGAAGCGCAGACGTTCAGAGTCTGCGTGGGGTTCTCGCCGACGACCCCCTGCGCGCCGTGCAGGTGCTGCCGGGAGTCGCGACGGGCGACGACCTGCGAAGCGAGTTCAGCGTCAGGGGCAGCGACTTCAGCCACATGAACCTGACGGTGGACGGCTTCTCCACGCCGCACCTGCTGCACACCGTCCGTGCGATCGAAGATCAGTCCTCATCCGGTTCCGTCGCCATGATCAACAGCGACATCCTGGAGGACGTGACGCTGCTCAACGGCGGGTATGCCCAGCGCTCCGGCAATCGCACGGGGGCCGAAGTGAACTTCCGGATTCGCGAAGGGTCGCGCCAGCGGCGGCAGGCGCGCACGGCGGTGAGCGGCACGAGCGCGTCGGTCGTGCTCGAAGGTCCGCTGGGCGGATCGCGGCGGGGCTCGTGGTTGTTCTCGGCGCGCCAGAGCTATCTGGATCTCATCCTCCGCCGGCTGTCCGAGGAGGGGCTGGACTTCGCGTTCTCCGACGCGCAGGCGAAGTTCACGTTCGATGCGTCCGCTACCCAGCGGGTTGAGCTCACGGTCCTCGCCGGCCGTTCCCGTCTCGAGGAGGAGCGTGAAGACGCCGACGCAGAGGAAAGAGCGACCGGCCGAAACGCGTCAGTCGTGGCCATCGGGAGCTGGCGGCTCACCGGACCCCGGGGCCTGCTCACCGCCCGCGCTCTCCTCTCCGGCAATCGCTTCCGCAACGAGAATCCCGGGGTCGTCGAATACGATCGCGGCCACGACGCGCAGGTGGGCGGGCGCGTCGATGTCCTGACTGCCCTCGCGCGAGGTGTGCAGCTGGAAGGTGGACTGCAGACCGATCGTACGGGCCAGAGTCGGGTGCGCCGCCGCGCGTCTGGCGGCGCGTACCGCGTCATCAATCAATTCCAGGGCAACAGCTTCCGGTCGGGCGGATACGCGCAGCTGCGATGGAGCGCCGGGCCATTGACCGTCGTTCCCGGCGCCCGGGCCGATCACTGGGAGTTGACGGGAGAAGCCACGGCTTCACCCTGGCTGCAGGCCGAGCTGAGGACCACCGCGTCGACCAGCCTCCGGGGAAGCGCCGGCGTCTACCGCCAGTTTCCCGATTTCGAGCAGGTAATAGGCGCCCTCGGGGACGACGGTGCGACGTCCGAGCGTGCCCGTCAGTACGACGTCGGCTTCGAACACCGCATCGGAGCCGACACACGGTGGCAACTCACACTCTTCAACCGCGCCGAGCGCGGCTTCTTCCGCCGTCCGGCTGCCGAGACGCGCCTCTCCAACGGCCGGGTGGTCCGAGGATCGACAGCCGGCATATACGTGCCCAGCCTGGACGGTGACGCCCGGGGCATCGAACTGCTCCTCCAGCGCCGAAGTCCGGCGGGCCTGTCCGGTTGGATCTCATACTCCTTCGGCCGTCTGCGGTATCAGGACCGCGGGACGACGGAAACGTTCTGGGGCAATCTGGACCAGCGGCATACGACGAATGTCTACCTGTTCTACCGGTTGTCGGATCGCGTGAGCGTCAGCGGCAAACTGCGGGCCGGCAGCAACGTACCCGCGCCCGGCTACTATGAGGAGCGTGACGGCAGCTACTTCCTCTCCCCGACGCGGAACGCCTTGCGGGTGCCGCCATATGCACGTGTCGACCTTCGCGCGAATCGGGCGTTCAACTGGTCACGCAAGCGACTGACGCTCTTTGGAGAGGTGATGAACGTGCTGAACCGCGACAACGTGCGATTCAAGCCGCCGGGCGTCAACACCCGCACCGCGCAGGTGAATGGGCTGTTCGAATCCATGATCCCAATCGTCCCGTCCGCGGGCATCCTGATCGAGTTCTAAATCCAGGAGCCGGGAGCTGGATGATCATCGACTTGAACTGCGACATCGGCGAGTCGTCCGGTGCCATCCCCAACGTCGACGAGGCCGCGACGATGGCAAGCGTCACCTCGGCGAACGTGGCGTGCGGCTTTCACGCGGGGGACCCGACACTGATGCGGCACACCGTGCGGCGTGCACGCGACGCGGGCGTGGCGGTCGGGGCGCATCCAGGTTTCTTCGACCCTGTCGGCTTTGGGCGCATCGAGACTCGACTGACGCCCCAGCATGTCGAAGACCTCGTGCTGTATCAGGTCGGCGCGCTTGCGGCCATTGCGTCGAGCGAAGGCGTGCCGCTGCGCCATGTGAAGGCTCACGGCGCTTTGTACAATATGGCGGCGCGCGATCGGGCGCTAGCCGACGCGCTCGCGAAGGGGGTGCGCGCGTTCGATCCCTCGCTCGTGCTGTTCGGGATGGCGGGCTCCGAAATGCTGGCCGCCGGCGCCGCCGCAGGGTTGAGCGTCGCGGCGGAAGGATTCGCGGACCGCACGTACGATCCCGAAGGACGTTTGACGCCGCGAACGCAGCCCGGGGCGGTCCTTCGTGATGCGGAGGTGGTTGTGCCACGGGCCGTCCGGATGGTCGCGGAGGGCGTGGTCGTTGCGACGGACGGCTCCGAAATCCGCCTGCGGGTGGACACCGTTTGCATTCACGGCGACACGCCCGGATGCCACGAGCTGGCTCGGGCTCTCAGGCTGGGCCTCGAACAGGCCGGGATTTCGGTCATACCGTTCCGTGGATCGCGGTGCTGAGGCGTTTCCATCCGTTCGCGCGCGAAACCCCTCCTGAGCGGGCGCCCTGTTCGCGTGTGCGGTTTCCCTGTAAGATCGGGAAGGCCCCG
>Ga0136612_10000308_pt1 | contig 16420 bp, 17 predicted proteins | sample AntDryUQ224A2306_2_FD_106644 | JGI IMG/M metagenome (GOLD analysis project Ga0136612, IMG submission 106644) | Polar desert sand microbial communities from Dry Valleys, Antarctica - metaG UQ224A (23.06) | ecosystem: Environmental > Terrestrial > Soil > Desert | place: Antarctica: Dry Valley... | reverse complement strand
TCCACGCCCCAGGGCGGCAAGGACACGAGCACCCCGGCCCCGCTCCCCCAGCCGTCGATCGCCGACGAGCTCGCCGCGCGCCTGAACCCCTTCACGAACCCCGCGGGCTCGCTCCGCGCCGAGGGTGAGGTGAAGCCGTGAAGGCCATCCGCGACCACTCCCGCGACTTCATCGCGATCCTCGCCCTGTTCGTCATCGCCGCCGGCGTCGGCGGGTACATCCTGAAAAACCAGCGCCTCACGCTCCCGAAATGGGTGCCGGTGCTCGGCTCGGAGTTCGTGACCTACAAGGCCGAGCTGTCCACCGCCCAGGCGGTCACGCCGGGCCAAGGGCAGACCGTGCAGATCGCGGGCGTTCAGGTGGGAGAGATTTCCAAGGTGGAGCTCGAGAACGGCCGCGCGGTCGTCTCGATGAAGATGAAGCCCAAGTACTCGGCGATCTACCGCGACGCCTCGATCCTGCTGCGCCCGAAGACGGGCCTCAAGGACATGACGCTCGAGCTGACGCCGGGCACGCCGACCGCCGGGAGGCTCAAGACCAGCGAGCGCATCCCGGTGCAGAACACGCTGCCCGACATCAACCCGGACGAGATACTCGCCGCTCTGGATTCCGACACGCGCGACTACCTGCGCCTGCTGCTCGGCGGCGCCGGCCAGGGGCTCAAGGGCCGGGGCCAGGACCTCTCAGCCACCATCCGCCGCTTCGAGCCGACCGCCCGCGACGTCCTGAAGATCACCCAGAAGCTCGCCCAGCGCCGGCGCAACCTGGCCCGGGTCATCCACAACTTCCAGCTGCTGTCCACCGAGCTCTCGACCAAGAACACCCAGATCTCGCAGTTCGTCGAGTCCTCCAACCAGGTGTTCGCCGCGTTCGCCCGCCAGGACGCGAGCCTGCGTGCGACGCTCCAGGAACTGCCCTCGACGCTCCAGGCGACCCAGAGCGGGCTCACGAAGACCGGCCGCTTCGCCCGCGCCCTGGGCCCGGCGACGCAGGCCCTGCTCCCGGCGGCACGCGCGCTCGGGCCGACCAACGTCCAGGTGCGCCCATTCCTGCGCGAGTCGACGCCGATCATCCGCGACCAGCTGCGGCCCTTCTCGCGCATGACGCTCCCGGTCGTGCGCGACCTGCGCGGGGCGATCGTGAACCTGTCGGCGCTGACCCCCGACCTCAACAAGGTCTTCGACGTCGCCAACTACCTGGTCAACGAGCTGGCCTACAACCCGCCCGGCGACACGGAGGAGGGCTATCTCTTCTGGGCCTCGTGGGCCAACCATCTGGGCGCGAGCGTGTTCGGGACCCAGGACGCCCACGGGCCGATCCGCCGCGGCGAGATCCTGCTGTCCTGCTCCTCCATCGGCCTGCTGCCGGCGATTCAGGCGGCCAACCCGCAGCTCGCGCAGGTCATCCAGCTCTCCAACCTCCCCAACAGCTCGGTCTGCCCAGCACAGGCCGGGGCCGGCGGCTGACCCATGCAAAAGCAAGCCCCCACCTTCGGTCGTGTCCTCGTGATGGTGTCCTTCGCGCTGTCGTGCTTCGGCCTGCTCCTGTTCCTGTGGCTCGCCTTCGGCGGGTCCATACCGCTCAAGCCGCAGGGCTATCGCGTCACGATTCCGTTCAAGGAGGGCACGCAGCTCGCGCTCGAGGCCGACGTGCGCATCTCCGGCGTCCCGGTCGGCAAGGTCAAGACGATCGACCTGGAGCCCGGCGGCTTCAACAAGGCCGTCGTCGAGCTCGACCAGAAGTACGCGCCGCTGCCGAAGGACGCCCGCGCGATCCTGCGCCAGAAGACGCTGCTGGGTGAGACCTACGTCGAGCTGACGCCCGGCAGCCCCACCGGCCCCACCGTGCCCGAGGGCGGCACCCTGGCGGCAGGCCAGGTCTCGCCGACCGTGGAGCTCGACGAGATCTTCCGCGCCTTTGACCAGAAGACCCGCCAGTCCTTCCAGCTGTGGCAGCAGTCGCTCGCCGTGGGCGTGGACGGCCAGGGCCCCAACATCTCCGAGGCCCTGGCGATCCTCGACCCGTTCGCCCAGGACACGAACGACCTGCTGAAGATCCTGGTCTCCCAGCAGGGGGCCGTGCAGCGCCTCGTGCGCAACACCGGCGTCGTCTTCAACGCGCTCTCCGAGCGCGACGGCCAGCTGCGCGAGCTGATCGAGAACGCCAACACCGTCTTTGCCACCACCGCCGAGCGCAACTCCGAGCTCCAGCAGACGTTCATCGCGCTGCCGACCTTCCAGCGCCAGGCCCGCGTGACGCTGGCGCGCCTGAACCGGTTCGCGCGCGACACGAATCCGCTCATCACCCAGCTGCGACCCGCCGCGCGCGAGCTCAGCCCGACGCTGATCGACCTCTCCGCCACCGCGCCCGACCTCGAGAACCTGTTCCGCAACCTCGGGCCGCTCATCACCGCCTCGCGCGCGGGGTTCCCGGCCGCCCAGCGGACCCTGGACGACCTGACCCCGCTGCTGGCCCAGTTCGACCCGTTCCTGCGCCAGCTCAACCCGGCGCTCCAGTTCGTCGGGCTCTACCGCCGGGAGCTCCAGGCGTTCTTTGCCAACACCGTCGCCGCCACGCAGGCGACCGACACGCCGGGGAGCGGCTCGAAGAAGGTCCACTACCTGCGCACCACCAACCCGAACAACCCCGAGAACCTCGCGGCGTACCCCTCGCGGATCGGCACCAACCGGCCGAACCCCTATGTGCTGCCCGGGGGCTTTGACAAGCTCGGCCGGCCGTCGCTGGACGTCTACGAGAACCGTCACTGTGGCCGCGGCGTGCCCCCGCTCAGCCCCGTCCTGCTCCCGAGCATCATCCCCGTCGCGCTCAACAGCCTGATCGGCACCCTCATCTTCCAGAACGGTGGCACGATTCCCGCCCCGCCGTGCAACAAGCAGGGCAAGTTCACCTTCAACGGCCGCACGACGGATTACCCGCAGGTCACCGCCTTCCCGCCGCCGTAGGCCGCGCGGGCCCGGCGTGAGCGTTCCAGCGCGTCCGGCCCCGGGCGCCGCTAGCCTGCTGGTGTGAAGCCGATCGACTTCGAGCGCGTCGTGCGCGCGGCCGTGCGACGTCCGGCGCTCGTGGCGGGGGTCCTCGCGCTGCTCGCCGCCGCCGGCGGGATCGCGGCGCTCGGCCTGCGCCCCAGCGCCGCGACGGACACGCTGGTGGACGGCGGCTCGGACACCTTCAAGGCCACCGAGCGCTACCACGAGCGCTTCGGCGACGACGCCGTCTACGTCCTCGTCAAGGGGGATCTGACGCGCCAGACCCTGACCGCCGACCTAGGCCGGCTCGTCGGGCTGGAGGGCTGCCTCTCGGGGAACCTCCCGCGCGGGGTCACCCCGCCCGGCGGGGCGCGCGGCCCGTGCGCGCGCCTGGCCCGGTCCAAGCCCGCCCAGGTGGTCTACGGCCCGGGGACGTTCATCAACGAGGCGGTCCGCCAGATCCAGGAGCAGTTCACCGCGCAGCAGTCGGCCACCCGCGCGCGCGAGGCGCGCGCCCGGCGCGCGGCCGCCGAGCTGGCCAAGGCGCGCGGCCTGGGCGCGGCCGAGCAGAAGCGCCTGGGCGACCAGGCCGCCCAGCTCGTCCAGGCCGAGTTCGTGCGCGACACCCTCCGGCTCGCGCTGAACTACGGCATCACCTCGATCCCCCAGATCAACGACCCGCGTTTCGTCTCCCAGCTGGTGTTCGACCCGACCCTGACACCGGACCCCAAGCAGTGCCCCGGGACGAACCAGGCCCCCAAGGCCCGCTTCGCCTACCTCTTCCCGAGTGCCTGCTCGTCGCTCGTGCAGGTGCGCCTGCGCCCCGACCTGGGTGACGCCGGGCGCACGCGCGCGATCGCGCTGATCCGCGCGGCCACCCGGATGCCCGAGTTCCGCCTCAAGCAGACTCGCGGCGCCGGCTACGTCGTCACTGGTGCGCCGGTGGTGGTCTCCGACCTCACCGATGAGATCTCGTCCTCGATCGTCGTCCTGCTCGTGGCCGCCCTCTTCGTCATGGCGCTCACGCTCGCCGTTGTCTTTCGCAGCGTGCCGCGCCTGCTGCCGCTCGCGCTGGCGCTCGCGGCCGCCGGGATCGTCTTCGGGGCGATGCGGCTCGTCGGCGCGACGCTCACGATGGCCTCGATCGCCGTCCTGCCCGTGCTGGTCGGGCTGGGGGTGGACTACGCCATCCAGTTCCAGTCGCGCTTCGACGAGGCGATGGCCGGCGGGGCCTCGGCGCCCGACGCCGCCCAGCGAGCCGCCGCGGTGGGCGCGCCGACGATCGCCACCGCCTCCCTGGCGACTGCCACCGGGTTCCTCGTGCTGCTGCTCTCGCCCGTGCCGATGGTGCGGGCCTTCGGCCTCCTGCTCGTCATCGGCATCGCGGTCGCCTTCGTGTGCGCGCTGACCGCCGGCTTCGCGGTGCTGGCCGCCGTGCGTTCCCCGGCCGCGCGGCGCTACCCGGGCGCCGCCGCGTGGCGGGGCGCCGCCGAGCTGTGCTCGGAGGCCGGCCGGCTCGTGCTCCGGGCCGCCGGCGCCGTCGTTCCAGTCCGGACCCGCCGGACGCTCACCGGGGGCGCACGGCGCGCCTGGGGTCGCGCGCTGCGCGAGGCCACGACCCGTCCGGCCCGGATGCTCGGGATCGCCGCCGCGATCGCCGTGCTCGGACTCGCGGTGGACACCCAGACGAAGGTCGTCTCTGACCTCCAGCGTCTGGTGCCGAGTGACCTGGGCGCCGTGCGCGACCTGTCCGACCTGCAGAGCTCGACGGGAGTCGCCGGCGAGATCGACGTCACGGTCGAGTCCGACGACCTGACCGATCCCCGCGTCATCGCGTGGATGAGCCGCTACCAGAAGCGCCTCCTGACCAAGTACGGCTACACCTCCAAGCGCGGCTGCGGCCAGGCGCTCCTGTGCCCCGCGCTGTCGCTGCCCGATCTCTTTCGCACCAGCGCGTCCACCACCGATCGCGCGCGGATCCGCACGCTGCTGGATGCCGTGCCGCCCTACTTCTCCCAGGCGGTGATCACCGGGGACCGGCGCCTGGCGACGCTCGCCTTCGGCATCAAGCTCGTGCCGCTCGAGCGCCAGCAGGAGGTGATCGACGAGATGCGCCAGTCGCTGGACCCGCCAGAGGGCGTCACCGCCAAGCTCGTGGGCCTGCCCGTCCTGGCGTCGGAGGCCAACAGCGCGGTCTCGTCGCCGTGGCGTCGCCTGCTCACCGTGCTCGCCGGGCTCCTGCTCGTCGCGGGGGTGCTGCTCGCGGTCTACCGCCAGGCCGAGCGCGCGCTCGTGCCCCTCGTCCCGATCGCGCTCGCCACCGGGTGGTCGGCGCTCGTGCTCTTCGCCCTGCGGGTCCCGCTCAACCCGATGTCGGTGACCCTCGGGGTGCTCGTCATCGCGATCTCCACCGAGTTCTCGATCCTGCTGTCTGAGCGCTACCGCCAGGAGCGCGTGGCGGGGCACGCCCCCGACGAAGCGCTGGCACGCACGTACAGCTCGACCGGCGCCGCGGTGCTCGCGTCGGGCATCACCGCGATCGCCGGCTTCGCCGTGCTGATCCTGTCGCCGATCCGGATGCTGCGCGACTTCGGCTTCGTGACCGTGATCGACCTGTCGGTGTCGCTCCTGGGCGTCCTCGTCGTCCTGCCGGCGGTGCTCGTGCTCGCCGAGCGCGGTGAGCTGCTGACGCTGCCGGCCCAGGGGCTGAGCCGGCTGCGCCGGGCGCTCGGGTGGCGTCCGCGCCGCGCGGCTCGCGCCGGCGGCCCGGCGGGATGACGGCGCCCCGAGACGAGGACGGCGAGGGCCCGCTCTCCTTCGACGAGCCCTCCGACGCGGAGCGCTGGGCCCGGCGCCGCGATCCCGACCTCGAGCCCGCCGACCCGCGGACCCGGGGCGCTGACCCCGCGCCACCCCCGCGACCCAAGGCCTCCTACTCGTGGCTGTTCGGGGTGTTCGTGGTCATCCTGCTCGCCTACATCTCGCTGAACACCCTGCGCAACACCGGCGCGGTCTCGCGCGGCATCGAGCCGGGCAAGCGGCTTCCGCCCTTTGCGGCTCCCCTGGCGGCGGGCCCGCTGGACGGGGACGCGAACATCGCCGCCGGCCGCGACCAGGGCCAGCGCGGCACTCGCGCCGCCTGCTCGGTCCGGGGGCCCGAGATCCTCAACTCCTGCGCGCTGACGCGCGGCGCGCCGACCGTCCTGGCCTTCGTCGCCACCCCGGAGAAGCGCTGCGCCGCCCAGCTCGACGTGATCGAGCGCGTGCGCTCGCGCTTCGGTGGCGTGCGCTTCGCCGCGATCGCCGCGCGGACCGATCGCGGCAAGCTGCGCAAGCTGATCCGCACGCGCGGCTGGACCTTCCCGGTCGGCTATGACCGCGACGGCGCGGTGTTCGCGAGCTACGGCATCGTGGACTGCCCGACGATCACCTTCGCCTACCCCGGCGGGGTGGCCATGAGGACCACCGTCAAGCCGCTGAGCGAGGCCCGGCTCTCCGCCGTGGTCACGCGCCTGGTGGCGGCCGCCGAGCGGCGCTGATGGACACCTCGGACCTGCACGACGGCGAGGCGGCCGGTGTTCCCGAGCCGGGGTGGATCGACGAGGACGTCGCCGCCGAGTTTCCCGAGCTGCGACTGCTCACCCTCACCCTCACGGCCGAGACGGGCCGCAGCCCCCAGGGCGTAAAGCAGCGTTTGCGCACCATGTCGGACCGCTTCCGCGGCGCCCACGCCGTGACGATGCGCCAGGACCCGATCCCGTGGGCCTACCGCGTCTTCTACCGCCACATCGGCCTGGATCCCGACGCCGACCGCACGCCCGTGGAGGCGGCGGCGCTCAACCGGCTCCTCCAGGGCGCCTTCAAGTCGCGCAATCGCGTCGACGATGCCATCACCATCGCGCTCGTGGAGACCGGCGTGCCCATCTGGGCGCTGGACGCCGAGCGCGTGGAGGGCCGGCTGGGGATTCGCACCGCGGGGGCCCCCGAGCGGCTCGGCCGCGACCCCGCGGCGCCCGGTATCCCGGCCGGCCGCCTGGTGGTCGCCGACGAGCGCTCCGCGCTCGCCGTCCTGTTCGGGGACCTCGCCCCCGGGCACGGTGTCGGTTCGCGCACCCGCCGCATGACGCTCTTCTCCGTGCAGGTGGCCGGCGTGCCCACGATCCACGTCGAAGAGGCCATGGCAACCTGTGTCGATGTGCTGCGCGCGGGGTGAGGGTTCGCCTCATGGGCGCGGAGCCCGGTGGTAAACTCGGCCCGCAGCGAGGAGGACGTCTTGGCTCTACTGGAATACCACGCTTTCGCTCCGCCCCGGAGCCGCCCGGGCACGCCGGTCAGGGAGACCGGCGAGCGGGCGGCGCGCCGCTCGCTGCGCGACCAGATCGGCCGGCTCGAGCACGAGCTGGGCGCCGTGCTGGTGTCCTCGGCCCCCGGCGGGGGCCTGGACGTGCGGGTGCGCTCCGTGGCCGGTCCGCGGCTGCTCTCGCTCGGCGAGCTCGAGCTGCTGCGCGACGACCTCGCCGCCCGGCTGGACCAGGGACGCGCGGCCCTCGCAAGCCGGGCGCTCGTCCACGAGTCCAACCGCCGGCTGATCGAGCGGATGATGCTCGACCCCGGCTCCCACCGCTTCGTGCGCGTCTCGCGCGAGGACATCGGCGAGCGCGGCTGCGGCCACTGGCACGTGCGCCCACGCCTGGGCATCATCGGCATGCTCATGGGCTGGTGGCAGGTCAAGCTGTCCTCGGGCTGTCCGTTAGCCACCGGGTCGCGGCGCTGTCCGCGGCCCGCTTGAAACCGTGATCATCTGATGGGCCGACGCAGCCGCAAGCGTGCCTCCCAGGGCGCTCCCGTGCGCCCGCCGACTCCGCCTGCGTCCGCTGCGCGCCGCCCGCGGCCCGGCGGGCCCCCGCCCGCGCCCTGGGGCTCGTTCCCGCTGGTCGAGCTGTGCATCCTGCTCGCCCTCGTCCTCGGGATCGTCGGCATCGTGATCTGGGGCCCGCGCGGGCAGGTGATGGTGCTCGCCGCCACCGCCCTGGGGTCGCTGGCCGGCCTGGAGCTGTCGGTTCGCGAGCACCTGGCCGGCTATCGCTCCCACACGACGGTTCTGGCGGGCGTCGCGGGCGTCGTGGCCCTGGGGATCGTCTTTTACGCCCAGGCCCCGCGCGGCGTCATGCTGGCGGCCGGAGCCCTCGTCTTCGGCGGCGCCTTCTACTTCCTGCGTGAGGTCTTCCGACGCCGCTCGGGCGGCATCACCGTGAAGGTGCGCTGAGGATGGCCGGCGCGCCGGCCCCCGGGCCCGAGGACCAGCGCCGGATGCGGCTCACGGGCCTGCACCACGTGACGCTCATCTGCCGCGATCTGGATCGCACCACCGCCTTCTACCGCGACCTGCTGGGGCTCGCCCTCGTCACCGAGGGGGCCAACGACGACGACCCCGACGCCCGCCACTTCTGGTTCGGCGACGAGGAGGGCCGGCCGGGGACGCTGCTCTCCTTCCTCGAGTACCCCTCGATGCCCCAGGGGGTCGTCGGCGCGGGCTCCACCCATCACGTCGCGCTGGCGGTGGAGTCGGCCTCCGAGCAGCTGGCCTGGGTGGACTACCTGCGCGGTCAGGGCGTCGAGTGCACCGACTCGTTCGAGCGCAACGGCTTCCGCTCGATCTACCTGCGCGACCCCGATTCGCACATCATCGAGATCGCCACCCGCGACGTGGCCTGACCGCGCCGGTCACGTCCCGGCGCGGTCAGGTCGCGCCGCTGCTAGGCCCGGGCGAAGTACCCGAGGCCGGCCATGGCGCGGTCCTCGTCTGCCTCGACCGGTCCCGTCGCCGACAGCATCGCCGCCAGCGTCGTGCGCTGGCGGTCGGTCATCGATCCGATGGACTTGTGCTCGCCCATCGAGATCGAGCTCAGGAACTTGCGACAGCGGGTGCGGCCCCACCGGCGCTGGCTCAGCAGGAGATCGGCGATCGCCATGCTCTCGGCCTCCCACGGGCAGGTCGCTATGACCTCACTCGCGGTGATCTCACCACCGGCGACTCGCCTCTTCAGCTCCGCTCGGGCCAGCCGCACGCGGTTGGCCAGTTCGAGGGCCCGCATGTGCTGCGGGGCGGCGATCGTCGCAGTCGCTTCCATTCGATCCTCCCTGCTCGCCTCGAGGCGAACACATCCGTTGTTGTTTTCCGAGGCTCCATCTACAGCGCGCGTCCACCCTCGGCCCGCCGGGAACACCCGGCGGGACCTCGAGAAGACACCTCCTGCGAAACCCCCCTCACCCGGGTTGGGAAACCGGGTCGCGAGACAGCGGTGAACCTAAAACAGTCGAGTCGGACGGGTCAACGCGCAACCGTGCGCTTCTGCCGCTCGGTGCGGCATTTTCGTCACAGTGGATGTTCGAGTGCGATCATGGACCGGGCAGCGGGCCGTGCTCGGCCTCGAACCGTTCCTTGACCGTGGCGAACGTGGCGAGCGCGCGATCCAGCGTCGCGCGGTCATGGGTCGCCATGACGCTGGTGCGCAGCAGCGCGCCCCCGGGTGGGACGGCCGGATGCAGCGCGACGTTGACGTAGACGCCCGCGTCATAGAGCGCGCGCCACAGCAGCACGGCCTTCCAGTCGTCGGCCACGACCACCGGGACGATCGGGGTGACGATGGTCGTCCCGTCCGCGAGCGCCGTGGGCGCCACCACGTGAAAGCCCAGGCCGGCCAGGCCGGCGTGGAGGTAGGCCGCGTTGTCGAGCACCCGGGCGAACAGCGGGGGCCCCTCGTCCGATCGGCAGATTCGGGTGGCCGCCAGCGCGGCGCCGACCGCGGCGGGCACGGCGGAGGCGGTGAAGAGGAAGGGGCGGGAGGCGATCCGCAGGTAGTCGATCACCTCGGCGGGGCCGGCGATGAAGCCACCGCAGGAGGCCAGGGACTTGGAGAACGTGCCCATCCGCAGGTCGACGCGGTCCTCGACGCCATAGAGCTCGGCGGTCCCGTGACCGCGGGCCCCCAGGACGCCGCAGGCATGCGCCTCGTCGACCATCAACCGGGCTCCGAAGCGCTCGCACAGGTCGGCGATCTCGGGCAGCGGGGCGACGTCGCCCTCCATGGAGAAGACGCCGTCGACGACGACGAGGATCCCGCCACCGTCGCCCGCGGCGCGCTCCAGCGTGCGCTCGAGCTTGTCCAGGCGGTTGTGGCGGAAGGGCCGCAGCTTTGCGCGGGAGAGAATCGCGCCATCGAGGATCGACGCGTGGTCACCCGAGTCCACGACGACGGTGTCGCCGGGCCCGAGGATGGTCCCGATGCAGCCCAGGTTCGCCTGATGCCCGGTGGAGAAGACGATCGCCTCCTCGGCGCCCAGCCAGCCGGCGAGCTCGGCCTCGAGCTCGAGGTGCAGGTCGATCGTCCCGTTGAGCAGGCGTGAGCCGGTCAGACCGCTGCCGTAGCGCTCCAGGGCGTCGCGGGCGCCGTCCAGGACGCGCTCGTCGCCGGTGAGCCCGAGGTAGTTGTTGGACCCGAGCATGATCCGCTCGGCGCCCTCCATCTCGACGACGGGCGCGGCGGGTGACTCCAGCCGGCGGAAGTAGGGCAGGAGGTCGGCGTCGCGGGCGGCGCGCAGCTGCTCGGCGCGCTCGTGGCCGCGGACCTTGGCGAAGACGTCGGTGGCGGTTCGGGGCATGTAGGGTGCGCCGCCCGTGAGCCTGGAGGTCTTCCCCGTCACGTCGCGGCGCGAGCTCCGGGAGTTCATCGAGCTCCCGTTCCGGCTGCACTCTACCTCGCCGCAATGGGTGCCTCCGCTGCGCCTCGAGCGCCGGATGTTCCTATCGCGCAAGCGCAACGCGTTCTTCACCCACGGCGCGGCCGCCTACTTCCTGGCCCGCCGGGGCGGGCGGGTGGTCGGCCGCGTGAGCGCCCAGATCGACCACGCCTTCAACGCCCACCACGACAACGCGTGGGGCATGTTCGGGTTCCTCGAGTTCGAGGACGACGCCGAGGTGCTGGGCGTCCTGCTCGACACGGCGGCCAGCTGGCTGCGCGAGCGCGGGCGCGACCGGATGATCGGGCCGATGGACTTCACGATGAACGATGAGAGCGGAGTGCTCATCGAGGGGGGCGAGCACCCGCCGATGATCAAGCAGCCATGGCACCCGCCCTACTACCAGGAGCGCTGTGAGGCCGCGGGCCTGGACCTGGACAAGGCGATGGACCTGCTGATGTGGCGCCTGGAGGTCACGGAGCGCGACCGCGTGCTGCCGGTGATCTGGGAGCTCGCCGACCGGGCCGAGGCCGAGCACGGGATCACCGTGCGCAAGATGTCGCGCCGCTCCCTGCGCCGCGACATGGACGGCTTCGCCGAGATCTACAACGCGGCGTGGGCCGAGAACTGGGGCTTCGTGCCCTACTCGGAGGCCGACCTCGACCACTACGCCTCAGAGCTCCAGCTCGTCTTCGACCCGCACTGGTTCATGGTGGCCGAGAAGGACGGGGAGATCGTCGCGCTGGCGATAACGGTCCCCGATCTCAACCAGGTGCTCGTCCGGATGCGGGGGCGCCTGCTCCCGCTGGGGTGGCTGCGCTACCTGCTCGACCGCCGCAGGATCGACCGCGTGCGGGTCGGCTTCCTGGGCGTCAAGCCCGAGTTCCAGCACACCGGGGTCGCGGCGCGGCTCTACCGGGAGCACTTCGACATGGCCGAGGTGCGCCCCCAGAAGGGCGGGGAGATGGGCTGGATCCTCGAAACCAACACGGCCATGAACCGCGGGATGGAGGCCATGGGCGGGCGCATCCTCAAGCGCTACCGGGTCTACGAGCGGGTCCTGGCCGACGGGTAGACTCGACGGCATGGAGGAAGCCCGCGCCGAGACCACCGATTCCGACAACCTCCCGGTCGTCGCCGCCGAGGTGCGCGCGATCGAGCCCGCCCGCCCGGCGGCCTCACCGGCCGTGCAGGCCGCCGCCGTGGGCGCCGCGAGCTTCGTGGCCGGGGCGGCCACCTTCGCGGTGGTCAAGCGGGCCAAGAACCGCGGATTGCCCCTGCGACGCAAGCGCCGCGCGCGCAAGCAGCTCGGCGAGGTGGTCTCGAGTCGCTCCTTCCTCGTCGACGTCCACCTCCTCAACCGCGACTGAGTTGCCCGACACCGCGGTCGTCGAGGTCCGACCGCCCTGGCCCTTCCGGCTCCCCGCCGCCGGGTCGCCCGACGGGGTGCTGCGCCGGCGCGACGGTGCCCTGCGCCGGCTGCTGCACGTCCAGGACGCGCCGGTGCTCGTCTCGGTCCGCCAGCCGGCGCGCGACCGCGTGGTGTTCGCGGCCTCGGCGCAGCGCGCCGACGCGGCGGCCCATGCCATCGAGCGCATGCGCTTCGCGCTCGGCGTGGACGACGACCTGCGCCCGTTCTACGAGCGCTTTCGCTTCGACGGCCTGATCGGTCGCGCGGTGCGCGCCAGGCCGCGTCTGCGGCTGTGGCGCCGCCCTGAGCCCTTCGAGGCGCTGGCGTGGGCGATCTGCGAGCAGCTCATCGAATTCGAGCGCGCGGTGGGCATCGAGCGGCGGATCGTGGATCGCCTGGGGCGGCGCTGTCCGGAGACCGGCCTGTGCGACGTGCCCTCCCCGGCCACCGTCGCCGGTACGGCGCCGGCGCGCCTGCAGTCCTTCGATCTGTCGGCCGGGCGCTCGCTCGCGCTGATCCGCTGCGCCCGCGAGGTCGCCGCGGGGCGGATCGACCTCCACGCCGCCGACCACGAGCGCGCCTGGGCCCGGCTGCGCGCGATCCCGGGCATCGGGCGCTGGACCATCGACATGCTCGCGGTGCAGGGCCAGGGCCGCTACGACCAGGTCCCGGCCGGAGACCTGGGCTACCTCAAGCTGGTGGGCCGGCTGCGCACCGGCAACCCGCGGGCGGTGGCGACCGAGGCGGAGGTGCGCGATCTGCTCGAGCCCTACGCGCCCTGGCAGGGGCTGGCCGCGGCGCACCTGCACCGCGCCAGCCGTGCCATCACAACCCCTGTCCCGGCAGGAACTCGTTCGAGAAGGCCCGCGTCGCCGACGGCGAGCGTTTGATGAGGTCGTTGCGCAGCATCCAGGCGCCGTAGGCAACCCACTCGCGGGCGTCCTGGTAACCGAAGGGACGCTTGGTGGAGGTGGGGAAGAACACCGGCAGAGTCGCCTTGACGCTCGCGAGCTGCAGGCGCGGGTCGAGATCGCGGTTGGCGGCCACGAGCTGTGAGGTCGCGCGCGCCGGGTCATCGCGCACCCGCTCGTATCCGGCCGAGAGCGCGCGCATGAAGCGCCGGACCTTCCCGGGGTCTGACTTGAGGTCCGAACGGCGCGCCACCACGACGAGCTCGTTGTAGGTCGGCACGCCGGCGCGATCGACCGGGATCACCACGGGCCGGCGCTTGAGCTGGGCGAGCTGGACGCCCTCGTAGTTCCAGAATCCGCCCAGCGTCGCGTCGACCTTCTTCGAGAGCAGCGCGGGGACGAGGTTGAAGCCGACGTTGATCTCCGACACGGTGGCGGGGTTGACCCGTGCACGCTCGAGGATCGTCTTGAGGTAGGCCGACTGGTAGGGGATCCCGGCCGTTCCCACGCGGCGGTCGCGCAGGCCGGCGGCGGACCGCACGGGGGAGGGGGGGACGGCGATGATCGAGGTGAGCGGCTTCTGCACCACGGCGCCGACGGCGACGACGTCCAGGCCCTTGTCGCGGGCGAGGAACACCTCGGGCTCATAGGAGATGACGAGGTCGGCCTTGCCGGCGGCCAGGAGCTTGAGCGGCGCGGCGGGGTCCGAGGGCGCGCGCGGCGTGACCTCCAGCCCGACCTTGGCGAACTCGCGGTCGGCGATCGCGGCGTAGATGCCGACGTGGTCGGCGTTGGGGAAGAAGTCCAGGATGAGGTCGAGCTTCTGCGTCTTCGGGGCCGAGGTGTTCTCGGTCTTCTCGCCGCAGCCCGTGGCCGCAAGGGCGGGGGCTGTGAGCACGAGGCACAGCAGGGCGAGCGTGGTCCTCTTCATCTGGAGACTCCTTCGGATCGGTGGGCCCAGGGGGCGAGGTGGCGCTCGGCCAGCGAGAGCGCGCCGAAGAGCGCGATCGCAAAGGCCGACAGCACGACCACCGCCGCCCACGAGCGCGCGGTGGCGAACTGGGGGATGGACTGGAGGATCAGGTGGCCGAGGCCCTCGCTGGAGCCGGCCTGCTCGGCGAGCACGGCGCCGATGACGGCCACCGCGACGGCGATCTTGGCTCCCGACAGCAGGCCCGGCAGCGCCGCGGGCGCCTCGACGCGGCGGAAGGTCTGCCAGCGCGAGGCGTCCAGGGTGCGCATGAGCTTGCGCAGGTCGGGGTCCACCCCGGCGAGGCCGTCGAGCGTCGTCACGGTGATGGGGAAGAAGCAGATCAGCGCGACGATCGCCAGCTTGGGGGCGAGATCGAACCCGAGCCACGCCACCAGCAGCGGCGCGATGATCACGATCGGCACGGTCTGGGAGGCGACCAGCACGGGGTAGGCGGTGCGCCGCAGCGTCGAGGAGAGATGCAGCGCGACCGCGAAGAGGACGCCGGCCGCCAGCGCCACGCCGAGACCGAGCAGCACCTCGGTCGCGGTGACGCGGAAGTCGCGCCACAGCAGCGCCCGGTCGTCGGAGAGGGCGGCGGCGATGTCGGTGGGGGAGGGCAGCAGGAACTCGTCGATCCCGCCGAGATCGACATAGGCCTGCCAGCCCGCGAGCACCACCGCCACGAGCAGAACGGCACGGATCATGTCGGCGCCCCCAGGGCGAGCAGGGCCTGCTCGCGCAGGGCCACCACGGCGGGATCGGTCCGCCGGCGCGGCCGGGGGAGCGCCACCTCGAGCTCGGCGATGGCGCGGCCGGGCCGGGGCGACATCACCACGACGCGATCGGCGAGCACGATCGCCTCCTCGACGTCGTGGGTGACCATCACGACGGTGCGCGGCTCGCGCTCCAGGGCGGTGGCCAGCCAGGCCTGCGCCTGGCCGCGGGTCAGCGCGTCCAGCGAGGCGAAGGGCTCGTCGAGCGCGAGCACGGGCTTGCCGGCCAGCAGCGTGCGGGCCACGGCGACCCGCTGGCGCATCCCGCCCGACAGCTCGTGGGGGAGGGCCGCCTCGAAGCCCTCCAGCCCGAGGTCGGTGAAGAGCGGGCGCGCCTGGTCGCGAGCCGCGTCGCGGCCCTGCCCCGCGACGCGCAGCGCCAGCGCCGCGTTGTCCAGCGCGCAGGCCCAGGGCAGCAGCAGGTCACGCTGGGGCATGAGCACGGCGGGACCGGACTCCACGGTTCCGGCGTCGGGGGCCTGGAGGCCGCAGACGAGCTCGAGCAGCGTCGACTTGCCACACCCGCTCGGGCCCACGACCGCCACGATCTCGTCGCGCGCGGCGTGCAGGCTCATCCCCGCCAGCGCGGCCACCGGGGCACCGCGGCGGGTCGGGTAGGCGCGGTCGACCCCGGCGACCCGGACGCCGGCCGGTGTCTGCGCGATGGACGGCTCCTGCACCGGAGCTTCGTCGAGGGTGGTCATGGCTCCCTTCGCGGGCATTACCCCACAGGTTCAAAGGGTCCGCGCCGGGTGGAGATCGTCTCCATGAGGCGCACTCTCAGCCGGCTTGCCCGCCAGCCCCCCTCCTAGACCCCCGGGATCCTAGCGCGGCCGAAACGACGCGGCGACCGCGGCCGCCTGGCGCTGCTGCTCTGCGGAGGCGCTGCGGGAGGCCCGGACGTCGATGGCGAAGCGGTTGGCGCCCGCCGCGACGACGGTGATCGCGCGGCGCGAGCCGCCCAGGCTCGACGTCACCCGGAGCCCGTCCAGTCCCGCCACCCGCACGGGCGCCGGCCGGGTGATCCGGGCGCCGGGGGCGGCGGCGCGCATGGTGTTGGCGGCGCTCGCCGCCATGCGCGCCAGCCCCAGGTCGCGGCGGCGGCTCGCGTAGACGTAGACCCCGATGGGGGCCGTCCGGGCGGGGGCCACGACCGTCGCGCCCGCCGAGTCGAAGGCCTCCCAGCTGCGCGGGCGCTGGATGGTGAAGCCCTCGCCCCGCACGGTCACCACGGGCGCCGCGGCCGGCGGGGCGGGCACGAGCGGCGCCGGCCGCCCGTCCGGCGAATCCACGCGGGGCGGGGGTGGCGACGAGGCGCGGTCGCCGATGTTGACGAGCTGGAGCACGACGAGGGCCAGCACGGCCAGGGCCAGGGCGGGCACGATCCAGCCATGCGCGAGCCGCGACCCGTCCTCCGCCGGGCCCGGCGCCGGAGTGAGCCCCGGCCGCTCCCCGGGCCACGAGCGGCGCGTGAGCTCCTCGTCTGACATGTCCAGCGGCCGGCGCTCGGTCGCCGGGCGGAGTGCGCTGCGCCGGCTCGGCGGCGAGCGCGGCGGCGACGGCGGCGGCGGCGAAGGCGAAGGCGAAGGCGGGTTGGCCAGGGGCGGAGGTGCGGCCGCGGCCGC
>Ga0136612_10000307_pt1 | contig 16426 bp, 15 predicted proteins | sample AntDryUQ224A2306_2_FD_106644 | JGI IMG/M metagenome (GOLD analysis project Ga0136612, IMG submission 106644) | Polar desert sand microbial communities from Dry Valleys, Antarctica - metaG UQ224A (23.06) | ecosystem: Environmental > Terrestrial > Soil > Desert | place: Antarctica: Dry Valley... | reverse complement strand
GAGCACGGCGGGCGTCACCGGCAGAGGCGGTTCGGTGACCTCGGGTTGATCGTGCAACTCGCGCAGCTGGCCTGCAACTTCAGACGCTTCGGACACGGCGCGCGATTCTACACGTCAGGCGCGCGAAGACGCTGTCGTGGCGGTGACCGGCACAGCGGGGTTGCGGAAGATCCGATGCGACCAGATTCCCTTCCGGTGAAGCTTGTAAAGGATCATCGTTTTCAGAATGGCCACGCCGTAGCGAACCGATTTCCAGAACCCGATCTGCGAAGCCTCGTCGAAGTACCTCGTCTGGATCGGCACCTCCCGGATCAGCATCTTTTTCGCGACACCCTGCGCGATGATTTCCGTATCGAAGACGAAGTCGTCAGAGTTGGCGTCGTAATCGACGCTCTCCAGGTAGCGGCGTGAATAGGCGCGGAACCCGGAGTGGTACTCCGACAGGAAAACGTAGAAGGTGGCGTTCTCCACCATGGTCAGGAAGAGATTGGCGAAGTACTTCCACTTCGGCATCCCCCCTTCGATAGGTCTTCCTCCCAGCATCCGCGATCCGAACACGGCATCGCACTCGCCGCGCATGAGGGGCTCCACGAGGCGGGGGATGATCTTCGGGTCATACTGATGGTCGGGATGGACCATCACCATAATGTCTGCCCCCATTTCGTACATGGCTGTTCGATAGCAGGTTTTCTGGTTGCCGCCGTAGCCTCGGTTCCGCTCGTGAACGACGGTCTTGATGCCCAGGCTGCGCGAGATCTCCACCGTCCGGTCGCGGGAACGATCGTCGACCAGCAGGATCTCATCGACCCAGTCTTTCGGGATGTCATCGAAGGTTGCCTGCAGGGTCTTTTCAGCGTTGTATGCAGGCAGGACTGCGACGACTTTTTTCTCGCGCAGCGGCATGTGGCGCGCGAGAATAGCACGTTGGATCAGAAGGGCCAGCCCGGCGGCGGCAGGGTCAATTCGACCGCCCGGCGGCGGATCAGGCCGGGCGGCACCCGGCCGGGCGGCATCGCCCTTTCCATGGCCCCTTTCTGCTCGAAATAGATCTCAGCGATGTACGCCCGCTGCATCGTGATCAATGAGTCGGGGTTGGAGGAAACCCAGGCCATGCCGGCGAGTATCGCCAGGGCAGCGCCGGCTAACGCCACGTAGCATCGGTGTGACAGTGCCAGCCACGCAGCCGCGATCACAATCGCAAAAGGAACAACCAGCGCAGCCGGTTTCCACACCAGGTGCAGAAGGTTCGGCCCGATCAGTCCCTCGCGGAGAAGCGGGATGGACAGAGAAGCCCACGGCAGCTTGAAGGCCTCCGGAACAAAGGGGAAAACGAGCGTCGTCAACGCAATGATGGCCGCAGATCCGCCCCCCAACACCGTCTCCATCGTGCTGCCTGAGCGGAAGAGGAGGGCTGCGAAAAGGAACGGGAGCATCGGAACCAGGAACCGCGGGCCGACGTTCCAGCCGCCGTGCCAGTACGGATAACCGGCGTAGATCACAACCAGGATCGCAGGTACGGCCACGAGCGTCCGCCATGCGGCCGGGGGGAGCGAACGCTTTGCAGCGCTCAACGAAGCCAATGCCATGATCAGCACCGGTGCGAGCACGACCAGTCCATAGGTGGGATCGAGAAAGATCCGGAGGCCCGTGACAGGCGAAGGAATCTGAAGGCCGAAGATGCCCGATGCGATGAGCTCCCGGAACCCTGGATTTCTGCTGAACTGATAAGGATTGCTGAACACGTTCCCGAAGGCGGCCAGGTGGTAGGCGCCGAGCAGCACCGCGAAAGGAATCCCTCCAGCAACCACGCGGGTCACCACTCTCCAGTCCCGGCTGGCCATCACGGAAATCAGTAACACCATGGCCGGGAAGACAGCGGTGTACTCCGAAACCACGGCGAAGCCGAGCATCGCGCCCCCCATCCAGGCACGCCGTGCATCGAGGCAGAGCCAGGCAAAAAAGAGAGAGGCAGTCGTCAACGCGTGGCCAAACAGCATCAGCCCGTACGCGAAGAGTGGAGTTGCAAAGAGCAGCATCCAGAGGACGACGCGGGCCCGTTCCGGGCTGACGCGATGGCGATGCGCGAAGTGCAGGAAGGCGAAGCCGAGCATGAGAACGGGAAGCGTCGCTCCTGCCAGCCGCATGGCCATCAGCGTGGGCCGGATCGCGTCAGTGAACAGTCGAGCCATTGCGTGCGCAGGGAGGGTCAGGATGGAGGTCCCGGGTGCTTTGTTCGAGTAAAGGCGACCCTCACGTTCCGCGACATCTTCGAATCGCGACCCGAAACCGGCAGCCAGACGGGTGACCTCGATGGTTCCATCCTCGAAGATCGACGCATCGAGGAGCCACCGCGAAAACTCGTTCGGGGAAACGAAATGAGGATAAACAGGGATGAAGAGAAGGGCCAGGAGGGCGTAACAGAAGATGATGCCGAGGGAGCGACGATCGTATGTCAGGGGGCTGCGGACAACACGTTCCGGATGCTTTCGCTCACTGGAACTCCGGCTGTCTGACATACATCGCGAATGGTCTCATAGGCTTCACGGCGGTGTCCCCCGCGCAGCATTTCCAGCACTCCGGCGGCGATGATCGCGTCGAAGAAGCGTTTCCGTTCGATGTCCGTGGCCAGAGTCTTTTTCGCAGCCGTTCGGAGACCTCCCATGAGCTGGTTCACTTCGTCGTACTCGAGGCCGACCAGCTTCTGCAGATCCTCCTTGAGTCTGCGGGCCAGTGCCGGCGATTTCCCTCCGGTGGAGACAGCGATCTGGATCGACCCGCGCTCGACGATGGCCGGGATGATGAAGTCACATAGATGGGTCACGTCGACGACGTTGACAGGGATCTTCCGGCGGCGACAGTCACGTGCCACTCGTGCGTTGACACACGGGTCGTCTGTCGACGCGATGACGATGACGGCCCCCGGCAGGTCGGATTCCTCGTAGGCTTTGCGCCGGACCGTGAGCCTGCCATCGCTGAGCCATTGCTCGATCTCGCCGGTCACCTGAGGCGACACGATCGTGACGCGCGCCCCGTACTTCATCATCGCATCGGCCTTGCGCGCGCAAACGCTCCCGCCGCCGATGATCACGACGGAACGCTCTTCGATGTCGAGGTAGACGGGGTAGTACGGGTAATTTTTCTTCATTCCTCGTAACCGGTAGCTGGTAGCTAGCTGGTTCTCTCAGCGATCACATTCAGGGATCTGCGTTTGGTGGAGGACAGGCAGTCCTGCCTGTCCTGAGTACACCGAGACGGGACAGGCAAGACTGCCTGTCCTCCACCAAAACACATCAGCGCGAATTGACGATCCTCTAATTTGCTACCAGCTACCCGTAGATCGGGAACCGATCGCAGAGTTCCTTCACCCCACGCTTGACCTGCGTAGTGACGGCGTCGTCACCTTTGCTGTCGAGAACGCGCGCGATCAGCCCTGCGATCTTCTTCATCTCCGGTTCGCGCAGGCCGCGCGTCGTTACCGCAGGTGTCCCGATGCGGATTCCCGAAGCGACCATCGGTTTCTGCGTATCGAACGGAATGGTGTTCTTGTTGGTAGTGATGTTGGCGGCGTCGAGAATGTTCTGTCCGTCTTTTCCGGTGATCCCCTTCGAGAAAACGTCCGCCATGAACAGGTGATTGTCGGTTCCGCCGGAAACAATGCGGAACCCGGCCTCGGCCACACCCTGAGCCAGCGCCTTTGCGTTGCGGACGATCTGAGTCTGGTACTCCTTGAACTCCGGCGTGAGGGCTTCACGAAATGCCACAGCCTTCGCGGCGATGATGTGCACGAGCGGCCCGCCCTGGATTCCAGGGAAGACCGAGCGGTCGATGTCCTTGGCGTACTTTTCTTTGCAGAGGATCAGTCCGGAGCGGGGTCCGCGCAGCGTCTTGTGAGTGGTGGTGGTGACAAAGTCCGCGTAAGGAACGGGCGAAGGGTGATTGCCGGTCACGACCAGCCCGGCGATGTGCGCGATGTCGGCCATCATCAGCGATCCGCTCCGGTCGGCGATCTCGCGGATGCGGGCGAAGTCGATGACCCGCGAATAGGCTGAGGCTCCGCAGATGATCATCCGCGGTTTGTGCTCCTGCGCCAGGCGGTCCATCTCGTCATAGTCGATCCGCTCATCGTCCTTGCGCACGTGATAGGCCACCACTTTGAAGTCGCGGCCGCTGTACGAGAGTGGATGCCCGTGCGTCAGGTGCCCTCCATGCGAAAGGTCCATGCCCATGATGGTGTCGCCCGGCTTGAGCATCGCAAAGTAGACGCCCATGTTCGCCTGCGAGCCGGAGTGCGGCTGGACGTTCGCGTGCTCAGCCTGAAAGAGCTCTTTGGCCCGGTCGATGGCGATGGTCTCCACGATGTCAGTCGGTCCACACCCGCCGTAGTAACGCTTCCCCGGATAGCCCTCCGCGTACTTGTTGGTGAACACGGAGCCCATGGCGGAGAGCACAGCCTTCGAAACGTGATTTTCCGAGGCGATCAGCTCCAGCGTGTCGTTCTGACGTGTGGTCTCGAGCCGGATCGCATCTCCGATCTCCCTGTCCACGTCGTCGAGACCGCGGTCGAGGAAGTCGTGACCCATGGCTGCGCGCTGCTCTTCCCTGATCGTGGACATCATCGATTCTCCCGGAGGGCGATCTTACTCGATAATCCTGAGCTGGATGAGCAAGGCGGACCGGTGGATCCTGACAGCTGCGGCGGTAGTCTTTCTCCTGATTTCGCCATTCACGCTCTTCTTTTTCCGGGACAACTTCAGCACGCACTATCCGTTGAAAGTCATCTCGGCGCAGGCGTACCGCAGTGCGGAAATACCGTACTGGAATCATCATGACTCCGGTGGTCAGCCGCTGGCGGGAAATCCGAACACGCTGACGTTCTATCCGGACAATTTCCTCTACCTCGCCTTCCCTGCCCGCGTCGCCTTCAACCTCCACTTCTGGATCCATCTTCTCGCCGCCTTTTTCGCGATGCGGGCGTTGACCCGTTCCTCGTTCGGCGGAGCTATGTGGGCACTGGGCGGGATCGCTGTCTCCGCCACCGCCTTCTACAATCTGATCGTTGCCGTGGCCGTGATCCCGCTCGCGTACCTGGCGGTGAAGCGCCGTTCCGCTCCGCTGCTCGGTGTCTCTTTCGGCCTGCTGATCCTGGCCGGCGAGCCGGTCATGGTCTTCGCCACGGCGCTGGCGGCCGGCATCCTGGCGTTCCGACGGATGAGCATCGCCAGACTGGCTCTCGCAGTCGTCATCGCTGTCCTCATGGCCGCGCCGCTCCTCATCGCGTACGCGGAGATTGCGGGCGAGGTGGAGCGGAGTGTGGCGATGTCGGCACGGACCGTTCTCAATGCCTCCCTGCACCCGGTCCGGCTTGCCGAGCTTTTCGTCTGGCCGGTCAGCGGGTTCCTCAACGATGCGGGGGGTGATCGGGGCCGTCTGTTCTCGACGGTTTTTCTCGGTCTGATCGCGCTGCCAGCGCTTGCCCGGCGATCCCGGTTCGTCGCTGTGGCCGCCGTTCTTCTCTTCCTAGCCCTGGGCCGCTACAACCCTCTGGTGAGCGCGGCCGTCGAACAGCTGCCGTCGCTGCGGATTTTTCGCTATCCCGAAAAGCTGGTGGTGCCGGCCGGCGCTTCGCTGGTGGTCCTTGCTTCGGAGTGGTTCCGCCTTTCCTCGTACAAGAGATTCTGGGCCGGCGTGACCTTTCTCCCGCTTCTCCTCGTTGCGTTTCGCGCTCTGCCTATCGATCGCTTCGAGCCGTACGACATTCCGTCGATCTCTCCACGGCGCATCCATGTCGAATCGCAGATCCGAGCGGGGATGTCACCGGCTCGAGACGAATACCGCATGCGGGCCCGGACGCTCGCGCCGCTCTTCGGCGCCGCGGCCGGCGTCCGCTACGCCATCAATCCATCTCCGGAGGGGATGCACGCCCTTCGGAGCCGGATGGTTCTGGAGCGATTCAACGCAATACCGGGCGAACTGAAGATGAAGTATCTCCGCATCGCAGGCTGCGACGTTCCGCGCGCGCTGCCGTTGGCGACGTTTGCAGAGCGGGTGATCGTGGAGAGCGACATCTACGCGGAAGTGAGGGCGCTGGAGAATCCGCGATTTGACGAACAGACGTCCGCTGTCGCGGCCGCACCCGCCCCGGAAGGTCAAGGGCGTGTCATCCGCTATTCGGAACGGGGGCAGGCCATCGAGATCGACGTGATTGCCGCGAAGCCTGCGTTGCTGGTCGTGAATCAGACGTACTTCAACGCGTGGCAGGCTCGGAGCGGCGGGCGGGATCTCCGGACGGTGCCGGTGAACATCGATCGGCTGGGAGTGATCGTGCCAGTGGGGCAGTCGCGGATCACGCTCCGTTTCGGGAAGTGGCGGACCGCGGTTGCTGCCGGCTGGCTGCTTTCGATAGCCGCGTTAACGGGCGCGCTGCTCGTCGAGAAACTCGATCGCCGCGCCAGCGAGGTAGAGCGAGCCGCCGACGAAGACGGCCTGTTCGTCTGAGGCCAGCGCGGCCTGGAGCGCTTCCCTCGGCGCCGGAAGCGCGATCGCCGGGACGCCGAGGCCGGCGGAGACGGAAACCAGCGACGCTGCGGACGCCGATCGTGGAGGATAGGGCTCCGTCGCGATGACGCGATCGAAATGCGGAACGAGATGCGATGCGACCTCGCCGAAATCCTTGTCGCCCATGATGCCGAATACGAGAAGACGGGGACGGGGAAGATTGGCCGCAATGAACGGCGCGACGACGCGGGCCGCGTGTGTGTTGTGACAACCGTCGACCCACACCTCCTTTCCGGCGATGAGGAAGCGCTCCAGGCGGCCGCGCCACCGCGTGTTCGCGATGCCAAGCTCGATGGACTCGGGGGTGATCTGAGGTAGCCGGGGGATCAGCAACTCCGCTGCCCGCGCGGCCAGGGCCATGTTGTCGCGCTGGAAATCGCCCAGAAGAGGAATCGGTCCTCTGGCTCGGGACGGCACCTCGTGCAGCTCGCTTCCGACAAGAGCGGCGCGGCGGCGAATTACGGACAGGATCTTCGGATCATGATTGGAAGTCAGCGCGATGGCCCCGCGATGGATGACTCCCGCTTTCTCGCCTGCAATCTTCACAAGGGTGTTGCCCAGGAACTCGGTATGGTCGATGCCGATCGGCGTGATCAGTGCGGCGATCGGCCGAATGACGTTCGTGGCGTCGAGCCGCCCACCCATTCCGACTTCCAGCACCGCGATGTCGCAGGAGGCTCGCTCGAAAGCGATGAATGCGATGAGAGTCAGCGCCTCGAAGTAAGTCGGTGTGATCACCGCCGCGCCAGACGCCTTCTTCAGGACCTCGATCGAGTCGGCGAAAACGTTTTCTCCGATCGGCTCTCCGTCGATCATCCACCGCTCCCGGATGTCCACAAGATGCGGCGACGTGTAAAGGCCGGTGCGATATCCGGAGTGGCGAAGGATCGAAGCCAGCGTTGCGGAGGTCGATCCCTTGCCGTTCGTTCCGGCCACGATGATGGAGGGATGGGCGCGGTGTGGATTCTTGAGCTTGCTGAGGATGGCCCGCATACGGTCCAGGCCGGGGCGGATGCCGCTGCCGAGCAGCCCGTCCAGCCAGATCAGATCGGGCTTACTGCCCACGGAAAATCTTGAGGAACCGGGCGATGGTGGGCTTCATCTCGCCGCGGGGAGTGATCATGTCCACCATGCCATGTTCGACGAGGAACTCCGCCCGCTGAAAACCGTCGGGCAGGGTCTGCCGGATGGTCTGCTCGATGACTCGCGCGCCCGCGAATCCGATCAGCGCCTTCGGCTCTGCGATGTGCAGGTCGCCGAGCATCGCGTAGGACGCGGTGACGCCGCCGGTGGTCGGATCGCTGAGGACGGAAATGTACGGGAGCCCGGCCGCAGACAGCCGTGACAAGGCGGCGGAAATCTTGGCCATCTGCATGAGGGAAAGGATTCCCTCCTGCATGCGCGCGCCTCCTGAACAGGAGACGATGATCAGCGGAATCTTCTTATCGAGCGCTCTCTCGATGGCAATGGTGATCTTCTCGCCGACCACCGAGCCCATCGAGCCGCCCATGAACTGATACTCCATCGCGCAGATGACCACGGGCAGGCCATCGAGCTTGCCCTCTGCGCAGAGAACCGCGTCACCCTGACCCACCCGCTGCTGGTATACGCGGAGGCGGTCCCGGTAGCGCTTGGTATCGCGGAACTCGAGCGGATCACCCGACCGGACGTCGGTTGCGAATTCCTTGTATTTGTCGTCGTCGAACAGGACGTCGAACCGCTCCCGGGCCGAGAGGCGGAAGTGGTGTCCACACTTGGTGCAGACGTTGAGATTCGCCTCGACTTCCTTCCGGTAGACAATCTCTTTGCACTCGTCGCACTTGAGCCACAGACCCTCGGGAATGGCGGTCTGCTTCTCGACAGCTTCCTTCGGCTTCTTTTCCTTCCGGAACCACGCCATGAAGCGGCGACTCTACTCACTCGCCGCAGCCGAGGCAACCACGAACGCCGCAAGCGAGGTGAGGAGCACCCGTTCCGACGAAGATCGGATCCAGAAAACGGGATCGGGAGTGTGGAGGTAGAAGTAGAGGGTGTAGGCGAGGCAGGCCATTCCGACCGTGAGCGGGATCGCGGCGCGCTTGAGCGAGCGGGCCGCAATGAGCGGTGCCAGCGCTGCGACCCACGGAAGATAGAACGCGCCGTACCGTACCTGTCGCGCCGTAGTCGAGAGTACGAGAGCGAGATTTTCGAGATGCATGCGACTCCCGGAACGGCCGTAGCTGTCCAGAAGGCCATGCTTCTGCGAGAAGGCAATCCAGGCTGCGAGGAGCCCTGCCGCAGGAATCCCGAGAAGGAGCGTCTTGAGCGACCGGCGGGTAACTACGGTGGCGGCGAGGAGAGCGATGACGAACAGCGTCCCCTCCACCTTGGTGAACGCTGCGCCGGCCATGGCCATGGCCGCGAGCAGGTCATCGGCACGGGACCGCCAGCACTCCGGCCAGAAGCAGCGGGAACTCGTTCGAGCGGGTGTAACCGCGGAAGACCAGCACCGCGATCAGAAGAAAGAGAGGGGTGAGCATCACCGCGCCCCACAGCGAAAAGCCGCCGGTGAAGATCGAGCTCCAGGCATAAGCGAACGGCACCAGCGGCGGATAGTCCGGGTGCATCAGGTAGTAGTGAGGAAAACGAAGGAGCTCGACGTCGATCTGCCGCGCGTCGAAAAAGTGCGTTCCCTTCGGCCCCCAGAAGTAGAGGAGATCGCCGCTGGTCATGCGGCCGGTGGCGGCGCCGTAGAGGAGCAGGAGGATCACCACCGCGATTCCGGCGGCGGCGAGTTTCGAATTTCGAATTTCGAATTTCGAAGTGCGAATTCTGAATTCTGAATTCGAACTTCGAACTTCGAACTTCCGCGTTCCTAAGATTCCGGCTACCGCGCAAAGGATCGCCGGAATCCCGAGCGACCAGACGGACCATCGCAATCCGATCATCGACTGCAGAAACATGACCGATGTGCCGATCACGATCCCGCACGTGACCGCAGCGGCGACCCGCGCCGGCCAGTCGAGATTCATCCTCACGGCGAACGCGCCGAAGAGAAAAAAGCCGGCCATGGTCAGAGCCCAGATCACTCGCGCAACCTGTACAGCCAGCCGTGAGGAAAACCGGCCACCGGCGCGTAGGCCGGGTGCGTGAATGGGCTGCCCACCGCCACCACCCATTCGATGAGCTCCTCGCGCGGTACGGTGATGTTGGCGGTGAAGGGAGGAAGCACGAAGTGATGCGGTAGAAGACCCACCGCCGTCAGGTAGGCGTCGTGATCGTTGTGCGCGAGGCCGTCCTTCGGATGGAACACAGTTACCTGGGCGCCGTGCGGAATCAGCGGTTCGACCTCGGGGAGGAGGAGCAGGACGTCGTGCAGGGGATGGTCCTCGATCCCCACATGGGCGACCACCGTACGAGGGCGATCAAAGTACGGGGGACGCCGGACGATCCAGATCTGGACCAGCGCGGCGATGAGCAGGACCGAGGCGGCCCGAATCAACCACATCAGACCTCCCGGAACATGTAAGGGCGCAGAACCGCGAGGTTCTCGTCCTGAGGCGTGTAACAGAACCCGACCACTCGGCGCGGGCTGGGGACAGTGTGGGTCGGCATCGGCACGACCGTCTGGGAGAGGATCCGGCCGAAGTAGCCGTGGTCGCGGCCGAAGGAAAAGATCTGGTTCACCGAGCGTTTGCTGGTCACAGCCACATGCGGATTTCCGCGAAGTTTCGCCTTGGCTTCTTCGAGCGTGGTGTCGTGACCGAGAGTGATGTCATACCAGAGCGTGTGCATGTACTGGGTGTTGATCTTGATGGCGGACGAGAAGAGGTCGAGCTTCTCGTCTAGGGTCTGGAAGAGATGATAGGCATCGCGGGCGTGATGCGTACCGAACTCGTGATCATCATGCTTCCCCGCTTCCGGCGCGGCGATGAACTGCTTGGTGTCGGAGACATCGTTTGCGCGACGCATGCAGACAAAGGTTCCGCTCTCGATGTCGAGCGCCTCCTCGGTGGTGTAGGAGACGCGATTGCCGAGGCGGGCAAAGTCGGAGCGCGCTTCCTCGTCCGCCACCAGCCGCGCGCCGCGGTCGATCAGGAACTGCACCATGGCCCGGTCGTCCGCGCTCGGCGTCCGCTTGTGGAACGTGACCTCGTCGATGTTCCACTTGTTCTTGTAGTCGGTGAAGAGTCCGATCAGCGGCTCGCCGATCGTCCCGGTTCCCACCACGTGCACCGTGTTCTTTTTCGCCATTTTTCGGGGCCGGGATTGTATCTGCTGCCGAGGGTCACCGTCCTGCTAGACTGCGCCGCCTATGCCCGCGGCTCCGGAGAAGGGCGAGAAGCTGATCGCCTCCAACAAGAAGGCCTATCACGAGTACTTTGTGCTTCAGAAGGTCGAAGCCGGCCTGGCGTTGACGGGCACGGAAGTGAAATCGCTACGCGATCGCGGTGGTGAGCTCAAAGACAGCTACGTCATCTTCAAGAACGGCGAAGCGTTCCTCTTCGGCGCCCACATCGCTCCCTACGCACACGGCAATCTTGCGAATCACGAGCCCCAGAGAACCAGGAAACTGCTCCTGCATCGGCGTGAAATCGACAAGCTGGCAACCCAGGTGGGGGAAAAGGGACTGACCATCGTCGCGCTCAGGCTCTACTTCAAGGGCGGTCGCGTGAAAGCCGAGATTGGTGTCGTCCGTGGGAAGAAACTGCACGACAAACGCGAGACCGAGAAGAAACGGGAAGCGGATCGGGAGACGCAGGCCGCCGTGAAGGCGAACGTCCGGCGTTGAATTGGTAGCTGGTAGATGGTTGGTGTGGTAATTCAGCCACAGGGGTGACCTAACCACACCACAGAACCGGCCCTTCTTTTCCCTCCACAGAACTGCCTAACAATAGGGCACGGTTCAAGTTAGGTCGTTGCCGTGGGCTCAGCTGTGCGTGGCACCTGCCCTGCTCCTTAGCGGGTTAATGATCGTCCAGCGCAAGACTCTAAAGTCCGACGTCAGCATTAGGGGAATCGGCCTCCACTCCGGGATCTACACGAAAGTCGAGTTGCACCCCGTACGCGGTGGCAGCGGCATCACTTTCGTCCGTGCCGATCTCGGCGGACTCCGGATCCCGGCGCTTCAGGCTTCCACGACCGCCCTCGACTACGCCACCACCGTGGGACGCGACGATGTCTCCGTCGGGACGGTCGAGCATCTCCTGGCCGCAATCATGGCCTGCGGCATCACCGACGTGGACATCCTCATCGACGGACCGGAAGTACCGATCATCGACGGAAGCGCGCTCCCTTTCATGCATCTGATCGACGCAGCCGGTGTGCGAAGTCTCGATGAGCAGATCCGCCCGTTGCGGATCGCGCATCCGATCGAGGTCGTCGACGGTGACAAGAGCATCCGCATCGTCCCCTCGGATCGCCTGATCCTCAAGTACAAAATCGATTTCGACCATCCCGTCATCGGGCGCCAGTCGCTCAACTTCGACTTCGGCCACGACAACTTTCTCCGCAGGATCGCCCCTGCCCGGACGTTCGGCTTCATGCGCGACGTGGAGAAACTTCGCGCGGCCGGTCTGGCTCGCGGCGGTTCGGTAGAGAACTGCATCGTCCTCGACGACAAGGGGGTCGTGAACGGCGCTCTCCGCTTCAAGGATGAGTTCGTCCGGCACAAGATCCTCGATCTTCTGGGCGATCTCGCGCTGATCGGCCGGCCGATTCTCGGCGAGATCACCGCCAGCCGTGCCGGGCATGCACTCCACTCGAAGTTCGTCGGAAAGATCCTGGAGACGGTGGCCGCTCAGGAAGCCGAAGAGCCGACGCTGCAGCCTGGAAGCTTCGAAAGCTTCGCGTAACGGACGGCGGCTCGCAGCGCGAAGTGTGGTAAAAAAGCCACACACGTGAGACGTGCCCTCGTCATCTGCCTCATTTTCGCAGCGCCGGCTCTCGCGGCAGAACCGAAAATCGAGGGTCTTTCCGCGATCGCGGCCGGCGGAAAAGTGAGCGTTCGGTTCTCACTGGCGGAGGCGTTCCGCAACGGGGAGATGGTAGAAGCGCTCCAGAGCGGGCTCCCCACCAGCTTCACTTACGTGGTGGAGATCTTCCGGGATCGGCCCAACTGGCTCGATGAAAACGTGGGCCGGTCGCGGGTCGAAGTCATCTGCACGTTCAATTCGGTCACACGCGAGTACCTTCTGAACTACCGGCGCGACCGGAAACTGGTCCGATCCCAGACTTTTTCCGACCTCCAGTCGCTGGAAGAGGCGATGACCCGCATCGATGAGCCGGAGCTGTTCGAAATCGGCAGGCGGAAGCATTACAAGCTGAAAGTGCGGGTCAAGGCTGACCTGATGCGCGGCTGGCTGCTCTACGTCGTCCCCTGGGAGGAATCCACCCGCTGGCGTGAGACGCGAGTCAGGAACAGTCAGGCCGCCCCATGACCCTGCGCGACCTCCTTCATCGCTACCGGAAGGATCCGCGGGTCCTCGTCACCGCGCCGCTTCTGATTCTTGCCGGGACGAGTCTCATCTACTACCTGATCCAGGAGGCCAAGCAACTCACGCCGGAGGCTCTTTCCAGCCGGGTCCTTCTTTTCGTTCTCTGGAACATCAACGTCATTCTGATTCTCGGGATCGTCTTCGTGCTGCTCCGGGTGGTGGTGAAGCTCGTTCTGGAACGTCAGCGCGGACTGATCGGCTCCCGCTTCCGAACGAAACTCGTCCTCACGTATGTGGTGACCTCGCTGCTCCCGGTGGTGATCCTTTTTCTCGTCGGGACCGACCTGCTTCGTGTTTCCATCGACCGGTGGTTCACATCTCCCGTGGGAACCATTCTCGAGAATGGCGAGGCGATCGCGCAGATGGCGCAGGATCAGGCGGCCGCTGTCGCGGACGGTGCCGCGCGGGAAGTCGCAGCGAACCCGCTGAGCCGCAGCGCGGGCGAGGTGGATGCGGCGCTGGTTCACGTCCTCGAGTTCCACGACGTGCAGCTTGCCGGAATCTATCGCGATGGAGTGCTGGTGAAGCTGCAGGCCGATCCGCGCGTGCCCATTCAGGAGATCTCGGAGCCGCCCGCCCGCTTTTTCGAGGAGGCGGTTCAAAAGGGGTCGGCCACCAAGATCGATGTGGCCGCGAGCGGCAAGTGGGTCCGTGCCGCCGTGAAGATCGGGGATGGAGCGGAGACCGCCGTGGCGGGGGTGTTCATCCCGCGCGCCATGAGCGACAGGATCGACGCCTCCATCCTGGCTCACCAGCGGTTCCAGCAGCTCTATTCACAGCGACAGACATTGAAGGCTTCGCAAACGTCCCTTTTTCTCCTGGTGACGCTGGCCATTCTTTTCGGCACGCTCTGGACGTCGATCTACGCGTCGCGGCGCATCACCGTGCCGATCAAAGCGCTGGTCGAAGCCACCGACAGACTGGCCGAAGGGGGTTACGGGCAACGGGTGAGCATCGTGGCCACGGACGAGGTGGGCCGGCTCATCGATTCTTTCAATCAGATGTCTGCTCAGATTGCCACACAGAGGAGTGAGCTGACCGAGACCAACCAGCGTCTTGGTAGCGAACGGGCCTTCATGCAGACGGTTCTCGACAGCGTGGCCACCGGCATCATCACCTTCGCCGATTCCGGCGAAGTGTTGTCGGTCAATCGCGCCGCCATGAGCATGCTGCAGCTGCCGCCGTCTCCGCCTCAGGCGGCGCTGGAAACCGTGCTCGCCGGCGATCTGAGCCCGCTGCTCGAAGCGGTTCGCGAGCTGACACAGCGTGCAGCCCGCGCGCGGGAAGTCACCCTCATTCGTGGAGGAGAGCTTCGTTACCTCGAGCTATCTGCGGCCCGCCTGGGCGGGGGAGAGTCGGGATGGGTGCTGGCACTCGAGGACTCGACGCAGCTGGTGCAGGCTCAGAAGCTGGCCGCCTGGAACGAGGCCGCGAGGCGAATCGCGCACGAGATCAAGAACCCGCTCACCCCGATCCAACTCTCCGCCGAACGGATCGCGCGCAAGTTCCGCAACAACGATGCGGACACCGCTCAGGTGGTGGAAGAGGGGACGAAGACTATCGTCTCCGAAGTGACCCAGCTCAAAAGGATGGTCGACGAGTTCTCCCGATTCGCGAGGATGCCGGCCGTTCACATGAAGCACGCTCAGCTGGCTCGCATCCTCGAGCAGGCCGCCGCGCTCTACCAGAACGTCAAACCGGGGGTGACGGTCTCGGTGGCGGTCGATGCCGGGATCGAACTGCTCATCGATCCGGACCAGATCAGCCGGGCGGTCGGCAATCTGCTCAAGAACGCGGTGGAAGCGACCGACTCGGGCGAGATCCATCTGTCCGCGCGCCGGGCTCCACACCGCGTGGTCATCGAAGTGGCCGATCCCGGCCGGGGAGTTCCCGACTCCGACAAGGACAAGCTTTTTCTTCCGTACTTTTCGACCAAAGGGCGCGGCACGGGTCTGGGTCTGGCCATCGTCCATCGCATCGTCAACGACCACGACGGCCGGATTTCGGTGCACGACAATCATCCGCAGGGAACGAGGTTCGAGATTGAATTACCGGCGTGAGAAGCCCTGATGTCTTCCATTCTCATCATCGACGACGAGCAGGGCATCCGTACGACGCTGGCCGGGATCCTTCATGACGAAGGGCACACCACGGTCGGATGCGAGTCGGGCGAGGAAGGTCTGGCCACATTCGCGCGCGAGGACTTTGATCTGATCCTGCTCGACCTCTGGCTGCCGGGCATGGATGGGATGACCGTCCTGGAGAGGCTGCGCAGTGCGGGGGCGCCGCCGGTCATCGTCATTTCCGGCCACGGCAATGTCGATACCGCGGTACGGGCCACGAGGCTCGGGGCGTATGACTTCATGGAGAAGCCGCTCTCTCTCGAGAGAGTGCTCCTGACCGTCCATCACGCGCTCTCCACGGCGCGGCTTCGCGAAGAGGTGCGCGACCTCCGGCGCCTGGCGCTCGAAGAGGTTCTCATCGGTGAGAGCGAGGCCATGAAGCGGCTCGATGCCCAGGTGCGCAGCGCGGCGCCGACCGGAAGTCGCGTGCTCATCACCGGCGAGAATGGCAGCGGCAAGGAAATCGTAGCGCGCACGCTTCATCGTCTTTCGCCGCGCGCCGATCATCCGTTCGTCGACGTGAATTGCGCGGCCATCCCCGAGGAGTTGATCGAGTCGGAGCTGTTCGGCCACCGCAAAGGGGCCTTCACCGGCGCCATCGAAGACCGGAAGGGCAAGTTCGAGCTCGCCGACGGCGGAACTCTCTTTCTCGATGAGATCGGCGACATGAGCCTCAAGACGCAGGCCAAGGTGCTGCGCGTGCTTCAGGAACAGACGTTTCAGCGCGTCGGCGCGCAGCAGACCATCCAGGTCGACGTCCGGGTCATCGCGGCCACGAACAAGAATCTGGAAGAGGAGATCGCGCGCGGAGCATTCAGGAGCGACCTTTATTACCGGCTCAACGTCATTCCGGTGGAAGTGCCGCCGCTGCGGGAGCGGCCCGAAGACGTGGTGCTGCTGGCCGAGCATTTTCTCCGCCGGTTTGCAGCGGAGACCCGTTCCCCCAAGAAGCGATTGTCCGCGGCCGCTGCGTCACGGCTGAAAGGCTATGACTGGCCTGGCAACGTCCGCGAGCTGAGGAACGTGATCGAACGAATGGCCATCCTCCTTCCCAGTGACGCCATCGAGCCGGAGGACATCCAGCTCGGCGGCAGGCGCGAGGCATCGCCGGCCGCCATCCCCGGCAATCTCCCGCTCAGGGAGGCGCGCGACGAGTTCGAAAGGCAGTACATCCTGGCGCGGCTGCGGGAGTTCGGTGGGAACGTCAGCCGCACTGCGGATGCTCTGGGGGTGGAGCGCTCAAACCTCTATCGCAAACTCAACGCGTACGGG
>Ga0136612_10000306_pt1 | contig 16458 bp, 17 predicted proteins | sample AntDryUQ224A2306_2_FD_106644 | JGI IMG/M metagenome (GOLD analysis project Ga0136612, IMG submission 106644) | Polar desert sand microbial communities from Dry Valleys, Antarctica - metaG UQ224A (23.06) | ecosystem: Environmental > Terrestrial > Soil > Desert | place: Antarctica: Dry Valley... | reverse complement strand
GCACATGACTCTAGGCGGCCCGGTTCGGCTTGCAGGTCGTTGACTGGCCCGCGTGGTAGCCAAAACAGACGCTTTCCTCGCCAACGACTCGGTGGTCGAGGTTGGCAACGGGATGCTGTCTGGTCCCGATGTCGTCGCAGTGGCGCGCACCGGTGCAAGGGTGCAGCTCACCGGCGCTGCCCTGGCTGCCATCACCGACGCGCGGGCGGCAGTGGATCGGCTGGCTGCCGCGGCCACACCGGTGTACGGCGTGTCCACCGGCTTCGGCGCGCTGGCCACGTCGCACATTCCACCGCATCGCCGGGCGGATCTGCAGCGCTCGCTGATCCGCTCTCATGCTGCGAGCACAGGTGCGGAGGTCGACCGCGAAATCGTACGGGCGCTGATGCTCCTGCGGCTGCGGACCTTGGCCAGTGGACGAACCGGGGTACGACCGGAGACGGCCACCGCTTTGGCCGCTCTACTGAACGCCGGCATCACCCCGGTCGTCGGCGAGTACGGGTCACTGGGCTGTTCCGGTGACCTTGCCCCGCTCGCGCACATGGCGTTGGCGCTGATGGGCGAAGGCAACGTTCGCGATGGCCAGGGTAGGGCGCTGGCGGCCGGCCAGGCGCTGGCTGCCGCCGGGCTGACCGCCGTCACGCTCGCCGAGAAGGAGGGCCTGGCGCTGATCAACGGCACCGACGGCATGCTGGGAATGCTGCTGCTGGCCGCCCACGACCTGCGTGCGCTCTTGGTGGCTGCTGACATCTCCGCGGCAATGAGTGTGGAAGCCCTGCTGGGCACGAACCGGGTCTACGCCGAGGACTTGCAGGCGCTGCGACCGCATCCGGGGCAGGCGGTCTCAGCAGCCAACCTCCGTGCGCTGCTTGATGGATCCGAGATCATCGCCTCTCATCAGGTCGACCCGGCGAACTGCCCGATCGTGCAGGACGCGTACTCGTTGCGCTGCGCCCCTCAGGTCGCCGGCGCGGTACGCGACACCCTGGCGCATGCCCAGGCCGTGGCGGATCGCGAGTTGGTGAGCGTGATCGACAACCCGGTTCTGCTGCCCGATGGACGAGTCGAGTCCAACGGCAACTTCCACGGCGCACCAGTCGGCTACGTGCTGGACTTTCTCGCTGTCGCCGTCGCGGATCTCGCCTCGATCAGCGAACGACGTACCGATCGGCTCCTGGACCCGGCCCGCAGTCACGGGTTACCACCCTTCCTGGCCGGGGACCCGGGTGTGGACTCCGGACACATGATCGGGCAGTACGCCGCAGCAGGCATCGTCAGCGAACTCAAGCGGTTGGCCGCGCCGGCTAGCGTGGATTCGATTCCCTCCAGTGCCATGCAGGAGGACCACGTCTCGATGGGATGGGCGGCCGGACTCAAACTCCGCCGTGCCATCGACGGACTTCGGCGGGTGTTGGCCATCGAGATCCTCACCGCTGCACGGGCACTGGACTTTCGGGCGCCATTGAGGCCGGCCCCGGCAACAGCTGCTGCCCGAACTGCGGTACGGACGCGCGTCGAGGGCCCAGGACCAGACCGCTTTCTGGCCCCGGAGATCGAGGCGGTGGTCGAGCTGCTCGCATCCGGTGCGCTGATCGAAGCCGTCGAGGCCGTCGCCGGGCCGCTGCGATGACGCATTTCTCTCCTGAGCAGAGTCCGTCGTCGAAACATTTCTCCTCCGCGGAGGGAAGTGCTTCGTCGAAACATTCCTCCTCCGCGGAGGGAAGTGCGTCGTCGAAACATTCCTCCTCCGCGGAGGGAAGTGCGTCGTCGGTGCGGCCGATGAACAACCCGGCGAGTTTCGTGTCGATGTGGTCCGATCTTGCCGAGGTAGGGCGCTCGCCGGCATCCGGCGGCTACCGCCGCTTCGCGCTGACTCCCGAGGACGGCCAGCTGCGGGAGTGGTTCACGCAGGAAGCGGACCGGCGGGGCCTGGATCTCACCGTCGACCGGGCCGGCAACATGTGGGCCTGGTTGGGCAATCCGGATTCCGACGGCCCGGGGATCGCCACCGGCTCGCACCTCGACTCGGTCCCAGAGGGCGGCGCATTCGATGGTCCCCTGGGGGTGGTCTCAGCGTTCGCGGCGTTGGATCTGCTCTCGTTGCAAGGCGTCACGCTGAGTCGCCCGATCGGAGTGGCCTGCTTCGTCGATGAGGAGGGCGCCCGCTTCGGCGTGGCCTGCAGTGGGTCGCGCGTACTCACCGGTGCACTCGACCCCGACCGGGCCCGGGCGCTCACCGACTCCGACGGGATGAGCTACGCCGACGCGATGGCGTGGGCCGGGCGCGCTCCGCATCTGCTGGGCGCCGATCCAGAGGCCTTGAAGAGGGTCGACACCTTCGTCGAATTGCATGTCGAACAAGGGCGCGGACTGATTGATCTCAAGGCGCCGGTCGGGGTGGCGAGCGAGATCTGGCCGCATGGTCGATGGCGCTTCGCCTTCACGGGCCGAGCCGACCACGCCGGCACGACCGCCATGTCGGATCGCGCTGACCCCATGCTGACCTATGCCATGACTGTGCTGGCCGCCAACAAGCAAGCACGCGGCCACGGCGCTCGAGCGACCTTCGGTCGAGTGAGCGTGGCGCCCAACGGGACCAACGCCATTCCGTCGCAGGTCACCGCCTGGCTCGACGCTCGCGCCGAGGCGCCGGACACCCTCGATGCGCTGCTGGCCGAGGTGAGCCGGCAAGCCACCGAGCGAGCCGAGCGGGACGGTACGAGCCTCGAGGTCACGGTGGAATCCTCGACCGGTCTGGTCAGCTTCGACCTGCCGTTGCGCCACCGGTTGGCAGCCGTCCTCGGCGGCGCCCCGGTGCTGCCCACCGGGGCCGGACACGACGCTGGAGTCCTCTCAGCGGCGGGGATCCGCACGGCGATGCTCTTCGTCCGCAATCCCACCGGCATCTCGCATTCACCCGACGAGCAGGCCGAACTCGGGGACTGCGCCGCCGGAGTCCGGGCGCTGGCCGAGGTACTTCGGGAACTCGCTACCTGACCACGATCGGTCAGCCAGTCCAGTGGCAGACTTATCAGGGTGCCTGAAGGTCATACCCTGCATGGCTTGGCGAGGGATCAGACGCAGCGCTTCGCAGGGAAGCCGGTTCGGGTGAGCAGCCCACAGGGCACCTTTGCGGCCGGCGCGGCATTGGTCGACGGCCGGGTCCTGGACGTGGTGACCGCGCACGGCAAGCATCTCTTCGCGGCCTTCGGCGAACAGATCGTGCACGTTCACCTGGGACTGTTCGGTAAGTACACGGCCGGAACCGGCGATCCACCCGCCCCCCGAGGCGCGCTGCGGATGCGCTGGGTCGTCGACGATTATTGGACCGACCTCCGCGGGGCGACTGCCTGCGAGGTACTCACCCCGCTCGAAGTCAATGTGATCCTCGCCCGGCTCGGACCGGACCCGTTGCGGCCCAGGCCCAACGGCCGTGCCGCCTACGCTCGGATCGCCCGCAGCCGGGCACCGATCGCAGGGCTGCTGATGGATCAGACCGTGCTGTCCGGCGTCGGAAACGTCTACCGCGCCGAGATCCTGTTCCGGCACCGGATCGCGCCGTACCTCCCCGGCCGGGAGCTCACCGAGGACCGCTGGGTTGCGCTGTGGACAGATCTGGTCAGGCTGATGCGAGCCGGCTTGCGTACTGGCCGGATCGTCACCACGCGGCCACTCGATCGCTCCCGCCAAAGTGGGTACGTCCGCAGCGAGGACGCGCACTACGTGTACCGACGTACCGGCCTGCCGTGCCGCGTTTGCCGTACTCCGATAGCGATGAAGCTGTTACAGGCCCGAAAGCTGTACTGGTGTCCGACCTGTCAGGCCTGACGAGCCGGGGTACGGCGAAGCACGCTGGGCAGAAATCGCGCCCCGGGTCCCAATGCGGCCACCGCGTCGTTCGGGTTGCTCAGCGCACAGCGCTTCAGCGACAGACAACCGCAGCCGATGCACGAGGTCAGCCCGTCCCGGAGTCGGGTCAGGCCCGCGATCTGCTCGTCCAGTCGAGCCTGCCAGGACCGTGAGAGCCGAGCCCAATCCGCGCGCGTCGGTGACCGCTGCGCGGGAAGGGTGGACAGCGCGTCACGGATCTCGTCGAGGGACAGTCCGACGTTCTGCGCCGCACGGATGAAGGCAAGTCGGCGCAGCACTGCCCGCTCGTACCGGCGTTGCCCACCGCCCGTACGGGTGGAGGCGATCAGGCCTTCGCTCTCGTAGTACCGCAACGCCGAGGGGGCGAGCCCAGCCCGATGGGCGAGCTCCCCGATCGGCAGCAGTTCGGAGCTGTTCACGTTGGGCCACTTCTTGACATGAAGTTCACTTTAACTTGCATTCTCGATCCATGACAACTTCTCCCCACCCCGCAGCGCCTCGGGTCGCCCTGGTGACCGGCGGATCTCGCGGACTCGGCCGGGCCCTGACCATCGAGCTGCTCGGCAGTGGCTGGCACGTCGTCACCGATGGCCGCGACCCCGATGCCCTCGCCGACCTCGGTGACCAAGCATCGAACCCGGAGGCGCTGTTCACGGTTCCTGGTGACGTTGCCGAACCCGGACACCGCGCCACCCTGATCGCCAGGGCCGCGAGCCTTGGCGGAGTCGACCTGCTGGTCAACAACGCATCGCTGCTGGGCCCGAGTCCGCAACCGGCGCTCGCTGACTACCCGATCGACACGCTCGAGGAGGTGTACGCCGTCAATCTGTTTGCTCCGCTGGCGCTCACCCAAGCGGCTCTGCCGCATCTCGAACGCCGTTCCGGACGCATTCTCAACATCTCCTCGGATGCCGCGGTCGAGCCGTACGAGGGCTGGGGTGGTTACGGCTCGTCGAAGGCCGCACTCGACCAACTCACCAATGTGCTGGCCACGGAGAATCCAGGACTGCGGATCTACGCCCTCGATCCCGGCGACATGCGGACCGGCATGCACGCACAGGCATTTCCTGGTGAGGACATCTCTGACCGCCCGCAACCCGAAACCGTGCTGCCGGCCCTCATCCGGCTGATCGAGGGCGATCTGCCCAGTGGCCGATACCGTGCGGCCGCCCTGCTCCCCAAGGTGGCGGGTCAGCAGTGAGCTCTGTGCTCGCTCCTCATCCGGTCACCGGCTTCACCCTGCCGGACAACAGCGTGGCCACCGAGCCCGCGGAGTACCGGGGGCTGCAACGCGACGGGATTCGGCTGCTGGTCGCGGAACCCGGGGGGATCTCCCATTCCCGTTTCCCCGAGCTGCCCGATCTGCTCGCGCCTGGTGATCTGTTGGTGATCAACACGTCGCCGACCCTGCCGGCTGCACTCGATGCCGATCTCGGCAACGGCGAGCGCAGGCCACTGCATGTCTCCACTCCCCTGGACAACGGAGACTGGGTGGTCGAGGTCCGGCTGTCCGACAACTCCGGACCGGAACGTGGAATGACCGCTGGTGCGCGCGTGCGAATCCCGGGTGGTCCTAGCTTGCGGCTGCTGTCGGCCTATCCCGATGCCTCGGCTCGAGGCAGCCGGCTGTGGCGGGCGGCCGTACCCGCCGGGATCAGCCACGGCCCCTACCTGCGTCGATACGGCCGACCGATCACCTACGGCTACCAACCGCGGCGCTTCGCGTTGTCGGACTACCAGACGGTGTACGCCCTGGACAATCAGTCTGAACCGGTCGGCAGCGCCGAGATGGCAAGCGCCGGAAGACCCTTCACCACTCAGATGCTGACCCGGGCACTGTCCCGTGGCATCGCCGTCGCACCCATCGTCCTGCACGCCGGAGTCGCCAGCCCCGAATCGTACGAGCCTCCGATGCCTGAGCGGTTCGCGGTGCCCGCAGGAACCGGTCGGCTCGTCGAGGCGACCCGGGCTGCTGGGCGACGCGTCGTGGCCGTGGGCACGACCGTCGTACGGGCGCTGGAGACCGCCGCCCGACCCAACGGCCGGGTACCGGCCACGCAGGGGTGGACCGACCTCGTGCTGGGTCCGAACCGCCGACCCCGAGTGGTCAATGGCCTGATCAGCGGACTGCACGAGCCGCAGGCCAGTCACCTGCTGCTGCTCGAGGCAGTCGCCGGACCGAAGCTGGTCGGCGATGCCTACGCCGCCGCCGTCGCCGAGCGCTACCTCTGGCATGAGTTCGGAGATTCGATGCTGTTCCTACCCTGATCCATCTTCTTCCCTTGAAGCTCCACCTGCCGGAATCTGGTTGGTATCGTCGCTGCCATGCGAACGACCATTGACCGGCTCGGCCGCTTGGTAATCCCCAAGTCCATCCGGGACGAGCTAGGCCTGGCCGGGGGCGGAGAGGTCGACATCACTCTTCGCAATGGTCGGGCAGAACTCGAACCTGTACTGCCCGGAATGCTTCTCGTGGAACGGGACGGTTTCCTGGCGGCCGAGTTGGAGGCCGACGATCTCCCTCCGCTGCAGGCGACCGATGTGCGAGACCTGCTGGACTCCGTCCGGCGATGACGCCCGACACCTCAGTCATCGTCGCCGCGTTCGGGCGGTGGCATGCCAGCCACGATGTGGCCCGTGAGGCGGTCCGCTCCAGCGACCGGCTGATCGGGCACGTCGCGGTGGAAGCCTTCTCCGTGCTCACCCGGCTCCCAGCACCCCGACGTGCGCCACCTCGACTGGTTCATGAGTTCTTGGATCATCATTGGCCGGGTACCTGGCTGTCCCTGGACGGACAGGGCTACCGGCAGCTTCTCGATGTCGCGGCGAGTGGTCAGGCGATCGGCGGAGCAGTCTACGACGCGCTGATCGCGGTCGCCGCACGAGAACACGGACAGACCATCGTGAGCCTCGACGAGCGAGCGGTCCGTACCTATCAGGCCTTCGCCGCGCCCTACCAACTGCTCTGACGCCCGACCTGCGATCTGGCACCTCCGGCCCCCATCGCCACCCATGAATGACGTCGGTGTGCTGTTCCTCGTCGGAAAGGCTTCTGCCCGCCGACAGAGCCGGTGAATAGCATCGTCGGGTGCCCACCGTTGTACTGACCGGGATCGGACTGCTGGCGACGCAGTCCGCCGAGTACGGTGATCTTCGCGACGCGGCGCTGGTGATCGAGGGCGCCCGGATTGCCTGGGTGGGGCCGGTCGGCTCCGCGCCTGCAGCGGACGAACAGGTCGACCTCGGAGGGCGTTGCGTCCTACCGGGTTTCGTCGACAGTCACGCCCACTTGGTGTTCGCCGGAGACCGCGCTGCGGAATTCAGCGCCCGAATGACCGGAGCGCCGTACACCGCCGGGGGGATCCGGACGACGGTGATGGCCACCCGCGCCGCCGGGGACGAGCTGCTCACCACCCGGGTGGCAGCGCTGACCTCGGAGATGCAGGCGGCGGGTATCACGACGTACGAGATCAAGTCCGGGTACGGGCTGACGGTCCGCGATGAGGCTCGATCCCTGCAAGTGGCAGGACAATTCACCTCCGAGACGACGTTTCTTGGAGCCCACGTCGTCGCACCCGAGTACGCCCACGCTCCCGCCGAGTACGTGGATCTGGTCTGCGGGGACATGCTCACCGCGTGCGCACCGTACGCCCGCTGGATCGATGTCTTCTGTGAGGAAGGAGCCTTCGACGCCGACGCCGGCCGCGCCATCCTGCTGGCCGGCGCACGTGCCGGTCTCGGTGCCCGCGTTCATGCCAATCAGCTCCGGCCTGGTCCCGGCGTTCAACTCGCCTGCGAGATGGGCGCGGCCAGTGCCGATCACTGCACGCATCTGTCCACGGCGGACATCGATGCACTTGCTGGCGCCGACACGGTTGCAACGCTGTTGCCCGGCGCTGAGTTCAGCACCCGCTCGGACTATCCCGATGCGCGCCGCCTTCTCGACGCCGGAGTGACCGTTGCCCTTGCCACCGACTGCAATCCCGGGTCGTCGTACACGACGAGCATGGCCTTCTGCATCGCGTTGGCCGTACGGGAGATGGGCATGAGTCCGACCGAGGCGGTTCACGCGGCCACAGTCGGTGGCGCAATGGCCCTGCGACGCAACGACGTTGGAAGCGTCACGCCGGGCGCTCGAGCCGATCTGATAGCCCTCGATGCTCCGAGTCCGATTCATCTGGCTTATCGGCCGGGTGTGCCGCTGGTCTCCGGGGTCTGGAAGGACGGGCGGGGCCTGCGTGCACTTTCAACAGTTGACTACCTTCGGTAACGGACCGATAACGTGGTGATCATGAGTTCCCGTCGCACCCTCATCGGGCTGGTGATCGCTCTCATCGCTGCCTTCGGAACAACTTTCGTGGTCCCCCCTGACCGCTTCCTCCCCGGCATCCACGGCCGAGGCCGCTCTGCGTAAGACGGTGACGACCGACTACACCTTGCTGCGACGCGCTCCGCGTTCGTACGTGATCGGCACCGCGTACCGCGACTGGACTGTGGACGTCCAAGGCGATGCCGACGCCAGCTATCGGTGGGGACGGGTGTTCGGAGATCTCAACGCCTGCCTTTGGATCTACGAGGGAGCGGTAGCGGGCAGCGGCGCGGCGAACCAGTCCTGCTCGGCCACCCGGTACATCATGCCTACCTCACAGTTCACCAACGGCCAGATCGGTGGGAGCGAGGACGACGGTGCTTCGGTCGCGACGGTGGCCGGCGCTGGATGTGCCACCTATGACGGAGTGCACCTGATCGGCTACGGAAACGTGCGCCCGTGGCAGGACCAGACCAGTGCCTCCGCGCCGATCGCGACAACAGTGGCGATCGGCGCTCCGGTGCTCTGGAGATACGTGAGCCGCGACGGTGCCTACGTGATGGTCCGGGACCCAGCCGGTGGCTCCACCGATGGGATCGGCGCCCAGTCCTGGTACTTCCTGCCCCGCGGCTGCCTCCCCTACGACCTTCCCTGAGCCGTGATCAGCAGGGCGAACTGTCCGTCGAAGTGTCGGGCCGGTCCGGCCTAGGCCTGCCAGCCCAGAGCCTGTTCGCCCACCGTGAGGACCAGGTACCAGATCGCTCCAGCCACTAATGGAACGACGAGGACGAAGTAGGAGCCGGCCCGAGCCAGACGCAGGCCGTACCAGGCCAGCGCCAGCCAGATGATCCAGAGAATGAGGATGGCCCACGCCGGCGCGACCAGACCGGAGGCCAGGTAGAAGACCCCGACCGCCAACATCCCGGCTGCTGCGATGAGTGCGGCGGCGATCCGGAGCCCGCGGTTGTCCCGACGCCGCAGCCCATTAGACGCGGTCATGGCGGCATTGTGGCGAATCCGGACGACGCACGCGAGGGGTCAGCGGCGGACCGCTTTGCGGTGATCTTGACGTTGTTGTCGTTTCACGCGGGTGAATCGACCCTCATACCGACAACAACGTCAAGATCACGCGGGATACTGCGACCCATGACCGCACCCGACGAATTCCTGGCCGCCCGCGACTTCCTGCTCGACCATCGCGAGGACTACGCCGCAGCGGTGGACGGATTCACCTGGCCGCAACCGGATGAGTTCAATTGGGCGTTGGACCATTTCGACATCATCGAACGCAACGCCCGCGCGCTGTGGCTGGTGCACGAGGACGGCAGCGAGGAGAGGCTCACCTTCGGTGAGCTGACCGCGCGGTCCAACCAGATGGCCAATCTGCTGCGCGATCTCGGTGTACGGCGCGGCGACCGGCTGTTGCTCATGTTGGGCAACGTCACCCCGCTCTGGGTGACGATGCTGGCCGCCACCAAGCTCGGCGCTGTGCTCATCCCCAGCAGCACGCTGCTCGGTCCGGAGGAACTCGCCGATCGCCTCGAACGTGGTGCGGTACGGGTGGTCGTGACCAGCAGCGAACTCACCTCGACCCTGGCCGGGCTTGCGCCGGTTGATGTGAGAATCGCCGTCGGGCCGCCGGTCGAGGGCTGGACGTCCTACGACGAGTCTGTCGCGGCGCAACCGGCCGACTTCTCACCGGATCACCCGACGCCGGCTAGCGACCCGCTGTTCCTGTACTTCACCTCCGGGACGACGAGCCGGCCCAAGCTGGTCGAGCACTCGCACGCCAGCTATCCGATCGGGCACCTGTCGACAATGTTCTGGATGGGGGTGCAGCCCCGTGACATCCACCTGAACGTCAGCTCGCCGGGTTGGGGCAAGCACGCATGGAGCAATTTCTTCGGCCCGTGGAACGCCGGGGCCACCGTGTTCATGGTCAACCAGGCCCGCTTCGATGCCGCTGGACTGCTGGACGCGATCGCGCGCGCCGGAGTGACGACGTTCTGTGCGCCGCCCACCGTGTGGCGGATGCTGGTGCAGCAGGACCTTGCCGCACACCAGGTCTCGCTGCGCGAGGTGATCGGCGCGGGCGAACCGCTCAACGCCGAGATCATCGACCAGGTCCGGGCCGCTTGGGGACTGACCATCCGGGACGGCTTCGGGCAGACCGAGACGACCGCCCTCGTGGGCAACTCCCCCGGACAACCGGTCAAGGACGGGGCTATGGGGAGACCCCTTCCTGGCTACGACGTAGTGCTTCTCGATCCGGAGGGCAACGCGGCGCAGGAAGGCGAGATCTGCCTGACCCTCGACCCGCGACCGCTCGGGCTGATGAACGGCTACCGCGACTCCGCCGAGCGGACCGCCGAGGTCATGGCCGGTGGCTACTACCGGACCGGTGACGTCGCCGCCCGGGACGAGGACGGCTACATCACCTATGTCGGTCGCGCCGACGACGTCTTCAAGGCCTCGGACTACCGGATCAGCCCTTTCGAGCTGGAGAGCGTGCTGATCGAGCACCCGGCGGTCGCCGAGGCCGCAGTGGTCCCGTCCCCGGATCCGGTACGACTGGCAGTACCCAAGGCGTTCGTCGTTTTGGTCGGCGGGTACGAGCCGAGCGCCGAGACCGCCCGGGACATCCTGGACTACTGCCGCGGTCGGCTCGCTCCGTTCAAGCGGATCCGGCGGATCGAGTTCGCCGAGCTGCCCAAGACCATCAGCGGCAAGATCCGTCGAGTCGAGTTGCGCGGCGCCGAGCGCAGCCGAGATCTCACCGAAGGCCGCCAAAGCGCGGAGTTCTGGGAGGAAGACCTCACGATCGAGGGTTGAGGATCAGACCACGCAGAACTCGTTGCCTTCCGGGTCAACCAGGACCACCCAGGTACGGCCCCCCTGCTCCCCTTCCCCGATCACCGTGGCGCCGAGGCCGGTCAGTTGCTTGATCTTGGCCGCGCTCGCCGCACCGACCCCTACGTCGAGATGTACCCGGTTCTTCGCGGTCTTGGACTCGGGCACGATCTGGAACAGCAGCCGGCCGCCCTGACCCATGCCGCTGCCCTCCTCCACCGGGTCGTCGGGATCGCGTACGGCGGCCGCAGTCTTCCAGGACGGACGCCCATCGACGTCGATCACGTCGTCTTCGCCGACGTACCCGGCCTGTTTCAGTCCCGCAATCAGGGTGCTGTGGTCTTCTACCTGCCAGTTCAGAGCCGTCGCCCAGAAGGCCGCCTGCCGATGGGGATCTACAGCGTCGAAGGTGACGGTGAAGGCGCTCGTTCCCATGAAAATCCTCTCCGCGAGTGTCGGTTACTTGGTCGTTCGTTGCCGGGATCGGTAGTCCCGGGCCCGGGTGCGATCCCCGCAACGCTGCGCAGCGCACCATCGGCGTCGGCCGGACCTCGAGTCGTCATAGAAGATCAGTGCACATTCGTCGGCGGCGCACTCTCGCAGTCGCGAACCGTTCTCGACCGCGAGCACCTCGATCGCGTCACGCGCCACTGTGGACAGCACCCCGAGCACGGTGACCGGGGTGTGCCAGTGCCAGGCCGGCGCGTGGCCGGACGGGCCGCTGGGATCGGGGGAAACGGACCCATCGAGTTGTCGGGCCATCGGGCTACTACGCGCCGCCGTATTGATCACCGAGATTGCACCGGCCGGCAGACGGGCGCCCTCCAGCGTCGCTCGTACGAGTTGCCAGATTGCCGCACGAAGCGCCAGAGCCGGGTCCCAGTCCGCCGGTGACACGTCGACGGAAATCTGAAAGGCCGCACGTACCCAGGACTGGATGTCGATGACCGAGTGCAGCGACTCGTAACCACCGATCCCACCAGTGATGGCGAAATCCAGAGCCGGGCGGCTGAGGAAAAGAAAGGACCCGTCTCCGGCACGGGCCGTGGCCACGGATCGTGGCCGCTGGCCATCATGCGCATAGACCATGACGACAGTGTGTCTCGGCGGATCGTCATGTGTCAAAACCATGACGTTGGCTCAGGTGCGCAGCAGCGGCCTCACGGGGACGGCGCCGGCTCCATCGGCACCTGCCAATGGCCGACCAGATCTCGGTACAGCGCTGAGCGCACCAGCAGCTCGTCGTGATCGCCGACCATCGCCGCGGCGCCGTCCATGACCAGGATGCGTCGCGCCCGAAGAGCCGAACTGATCCGGTGGGCGATCACGATCAGGGTGCCCGGCCGCTGGGCGAAGGCATGCTCGACCCGGGCCTCCGCGGCGGGATCCAGGTGACAGGTGGCCTCATCCAGAACTATCACCGGCGCCGGCGACACGTACGCGCGGATCAGGGTGATCAGCTGCCGCTCGCCGGCTGACAACGGTGACGGGTCCACATCCGCGTCGTAACCGCCGAGCTGGCGCACCAGCAAGTCGGCACTCAGCAACCGGACCGCTTGGTCTAGATCGGCGTCGCTGGCCTCTGACCGCAGGTAGGTCAGGTTCTCCCGCAACGTGCCGCTGAAGACATATGCCTCCTGTGGGATGAGAACCCGCTGACGCGCCAGCTCGCCCATCCCCAGATCCCGGACATCGACTCCGCCGAGCCAGACATGTCCGACCTGGGGCTCGAGCAGCCCGGTCATCAGGCCGGCCAAGGTTGACTTGCCGATCCCGCTGGGTCCCACGACAGCCAGGTGGTCATCCTCGGGAACGGCCAGGTCCAGGCAGCGCACGACCGGCTCTGCCCCTTGACTGTAGGCGAAGCTGACACCGGTCAACTGCAGGTCGTGCCGGCCGTCGGCGGCAGCCTGGTCACCGTCGGCATCCGAGCTGACCGCTTCCTCAGCACCGCCGGTTTCAACGATGCGTTTCAGGGTCACCATCAGCCACAGTCCCGGTCCGGCCAGCCCGTCGACCAGCGTCTGCAGGGCCGGCTGAAGCCCCTGCAAGACGTAGGTGGCCGCGCCGAGCAGCACACCGGTGGTGGCGCCCTGCTCAATCAACCAGGAGCCGAAAGCGAGGATGAGGATCAGGGGCACCCAGCCACCGATGGCGACGGCGACCGTCGCGACGGCGGTGAGCCGGCTGACCTTGGTGGTCGCGGCTTGGGCGCTGTCGATGTGCCCGGCTACCGAGGCATGGGCAAGCTCCTGCCCGCCACAGGCTGCGATGTCACGCAATCCGTTGCCAATGGTGCCTGTTGTCTCGGCGATGCTTTCGTCGGCCAGGATCGAGGCCCGCTGTTGGGAGGCCATCCGCTGCAGGACGAGGAAGAAGAGCCCCAGGGCGAGAGCCAGCGGTGGAAGCACCAGCAGCAGAACCGCCGGCGCCAAGGTGGCCAATCCGAGCAGAGCGCCGACGGTGACGACCACGAACTGCTGCACGGCGATCAGCACCGCGGCGTAGGCCTCGCGCACGATTTCCACCTGCTGAGTGACGCGAGCTACATCACCGCTGGCCACTCGAGCACCGGGCTGCGTCGAGCGGCGCAGTGCGCCGGTGACTACGCCAATGACCATGTCGTCCCGGAACGGCTCCACCACCGCCGCCAGCCGGATCAGTGTCTGCCGCGTTCCCCAGGCGCCGACTACCACCGCGATCGCCAGCAGAGCGAGCCAGCCGAAGCCGACTTCCAACCGCCCGCGAAGGAACCCTTCGTCGACGGCCAGGGCGACCAGAACACCGGAGAGCAGCGCCGGCAACGCCTCCACCGCCGACCAAGCCCCGAGTCGCCAGAACTGCGATCTGCGCGCACTAAACGATGCCATCAGCACGGTCCCGGCAGTGACGTCCGGTCTTGACCGGTGCCTTCCGGCCCCAGTCGCGACAGGCACATCGACGCGCGTCACATCGCACCCACCGAGTCATCCCCTACGACCACGAGGATCTTCGTCAAGTCCTGCTCGGGCTGGACGGCATCGGGTGCCTCGAACAGTCCGCGGTAGCCCGGGTCGTTCCACAGTTGACGGTGCGGGGCCTGTGCTCGCACTCTGCCTTCGTCCAGCCAGATGACCTGGTCGGCTCGGGCCGCCGTGGACGCCCGGTGGGCCACGAGAATCCGAGTCCGATCGGCCATGGCCCCGGTGAGCGCCTGACTGATCTCGTGCTCGGTGACGGTGTCCAGGCTTGCCGCGACGTCATCCAGGATGAGCACCCGGCCGGGGTGCGCAAACGCCCGTGCGAGTCCGATCCGCTGCATCTCGCCGCCGGACATGGGAGCTTGGCTGAGTCGGGTCTGGTAACCAGCCGGAAGGTAGCGGATGAACGTGTCCGCGCGGGCCGCGCGGGCGGCCTTGGTCACCTCGTCATCCCTGGGTTCCTCGACACCGAATGCGATGGCATCGCCCACCGTTTCCCCGAGCAGGACCGGGCGCTCGAAGCCATAGCCGATCATCCTCGAGGTCATCACCAGTGGGCAGATATCGAGCCCGCCGGCCCCCGCGCGGCGGCCACGGCTGGACGTCGATCCGGCCAGCTGGGAGGCAACCAGGCGGTCGATGACTGCGGCCATCCTGGCCAGTGCGACGCCGGAACGGGACGACCGGCTGTTTCTGGCGACATCAAACAGTTCGAGACCGGCGGACTCAACCTCGCCCACGGTGCGGCCCGAGTTCTTTACGCGCTGGCCGTCACCGGCTCCGGACGGCATCCGGAGCACGAACAGTGGCTGGTCAGCCGGGCCACCGACCCCCAGCCAGGAACGCGGTTCGGGCTGTATGACGGTTTGCACGGCGTGGCTTATGCGTTGGAGGCGCTCGACCGGCGGGACGACGCGCTGCGCGTGCTGCAGATCTGCATCGACGAGCTCGGTGACAACTGGGATCAACTCAGTCTCGACCTGTACGGCGGGCTGTCCGGGATCGGGCTGAATCTGGCCCACTTCGCCGAACTCACCGGCGAGTCGTCCTTGTGGGACCAGGTGTCGGAGCTGACCGAATTGGTCGCCGACGAGCTCGGCGATGTTGACTCGGTGCCGACGACGAGCGGCCGGACAGATCCTTATGCCGGACTGTTGCGCGGGTCCTCCGGGCCGGCGCTGCTTTTCCTGCGGCTCTTCGACCGGACCGGCGACGCCGGCCTGCTGGACCTGGCAGCAACCGCGCTGCGCCAGGATTTGCGCCGCTGCGTGCTGCGCGAGGACGGGTCGCTGGAGGTCGACGAAGGCTATCGCACAATGCCCTACCTGCTCGACGGAAGCGTCGGCATCGGACTGGTGCTGGACCGCTATCTCGCCCTGCGTGATGACGAGCAGTTCGCCACCGCCAGCAAGGCGATAAGTGTCGCCGCCCAATCGCAGTTCTACATCGAGCCAGGACTGTTCTCCGGTCGGGCCGGGATGATCCTCTATCTCTGTCGCGACAACCTGCCTGGACGGGCCGCTGCAGATCCGGTTGTCGCCGGCCACGTCCGCCGGCTCGAGTGGCATGCCGTCGACCACGGCGGACACTTGGCCTTCCCAGGCGAGCAGCTGCTCCGCTTGTCGATGGACCTGGCCACCGGGACCGCCGGAGTCCTGCTGGCCCTCGGGGCCGCGCTGCACGACGAGCCGGTGCAGCTCCCATTCCTCGGTCCGGCCTATGCCGACCGTTCCGTGACTACCGGGAGGAGGTGAAAAACAATATGGCCATTCTCGACCTTCAGGGTCTCGCCCTGGAAGATGGCGCCGCTGCACGACGCAGCCGGCGTAGCCGGAGGTGTGGCGGCGGAAGCCGCCTCAGCCTTGCCCTTTGCTAAACAAGGCAAAGCGATAGATCTGGCAGTCGCTCCGTCCTTTTGGTCGGGGCGACTGCCAGACTCGTTCAGAGGGGGTGAAGAACACGGACGACTCCCGACCCAGTGACAGGCTGCTGGTCCAGGTGGGGCGGCACGCCGGCGGCTGGGTTGGTGTCTTGGCTGTCAACACGGTGGTCATTGCCGCCGCGGATCTCGCCCTCCCGGCTGTGCTCGGCAAGACCCTCGACAGTGTGCTCGGATCCGGTGCGCCGGACCGGTGGTTGGCCATGCTTGTGGTCATAGTGGTGATCCTGTCGGCCGCCGAGGCACTCGAGGACCTCGGCACCGGCGTCGCCACGGCGCGCTCCACCGCCTGGCTTCGACGTACCGCACTTGCTCATGTGCTTGCCGTCGGCTGGCGCACCGCCCAGCGCTTTCCACCTGGTGACCTCTCAGCCCGTCTGGTCGGCAACACCGCCGAGGCCGGAAGCGTGGCGCCGGACGTCATTCGCGGCGCGGCCGCTGTCATCCCCGCCGTGGGCGGAACTGTGGCTCTGGCGCTGATCGACCCGTGGCTGTGTGTCACATTTCTGGTGGGGGCGCCGGTGCTGATG
>Ga0136612_10000305_pt1 | contig 16474 bp, 14 predicted proteins | sample AntDryUQ224A2306_2_FD_106644 | JGI IMG/M metagenome (GOLD analysis project Ga0136612, IMG submission 106644) | Polar desert sand microbial communities from Dry Valleys, Antarctica - metaG UQ224A (23.06) | ecosystem: Environmental > Terrestrial > Soil > Desert | place: Antarctica: Dry Valley... | reverse complement strand
TGCGGGCCGCTGCTCGAGCAGCCGCTGCCGCCGCCGCCTGAGCCGCCGCTTCCCGGGCTGCGGCAGCTTCCGCCATGGCTCGCTCGGCGGCACGTCGGGCGGCGACCAGCCGGGCCTGGAGCTCGGCTGCCTCCCGGGCGAGTTGGATGGAGAGCTGCCTGTCCCTGCGAGCCAAGTCGATGGCGACGGCCAGCTTGGCGTCGATGCGCCGCTGCACGCGAGAGGCCAGCGCCTCCTGCTCGTCCTGCGCCGTCCTCACCGTGCCCAGCCGAACCTTGACCTCGGCTCGCTTGATCTTGGCTCGCGCGCCGGCCTCATCCGCGGTCCGCTGCTTGACCTCCAGGTCGGCCTTGGCTGCCCGTATCCGGTCGGCCAGGTCGGCATCGCCCTCGGTCTTGGCGCCGACCAGCACCCGGCGCTGCACCGCCTGGGACGCACTCTCGGACTCGAGGACCGACGACAACTCAGAGCCTTCGGGTTGGATGTAGGCGGCGATGGCACGGGCGGCCATGGATGTCCGCAAACGGCGCAGGAGCAGCGTGGTGGACCCAATGGCCTTTCGGGCTGCCGCCGCCTCTGCCTCGGCGGCATCCACCGCCCGCTGGGCCTCCGCCAGCTTCGACTCCTCGCCGGTGACGTTGACCGCCAGCACCTCGAGCGCCGCCTCGATCTGGCCATGGCTCGCGCTCAGCGCGTCGATGGCGGCTGCGGTGGCAGTTCGAGACGCCCGCACCCTGTCCCGGTCGGCCTTGGTGTCCAACGGTCGAGCGGTGGCGGTCGTCGAACCAGTCAGCCCGACGACGGTGAGGGCGATGAGAGCAGTCATGGCGGCGATTCGACGCACGGTGCACTCCCCGAGAGTCGGCGGCAGTGGCGGGCGACTTCCGTTCGCCCTGTCACCGGACCGTAACAAACTCATAGGGGTGCGCCACGTGATGGGCACGGCGGACCACGCTCCGCGTCGAGCAACCGCTTCTGCAGCAGCGGCTGTCGCCCGCTCTCGCTAGTTGGCGATGGGCAGGCCGAAAGACCGGTAGAGGAAGTTCGTGGTCACGCTGAGGATCTCCGCGCGGTGCTCCACGTAGGGCACGTGGCCGTCGTTCTGCCAGGTGATGAGATAGGCGATGAGTCCCGCATCATGCGCCTGCTCCACGGTCCCGGTCGCCCACTCGTACGGCACGAGCGAATCCTCGGTCCCATGGAAGAGCAGCGCAGGTGCGTCACCGGGGTCCGGGTTCCCGGTGATGACGGCGCCCGAGAGCGATACCGCGCCACTCACCGCTGAGGAGAAACCGGGATTGCCGCTGTTCCCCGGCACCTCGGGCGTGTAGGCCACGTCGAGGGCCGTGATGGCACCGGCCGAAGTCCCGGCGATGGCGATGCGGGAGACGTCCACCCCGTACGTGGCGGCGTTGGCCCTGAAGAAGCGCACCGCGGCCTGGGCGTCCTCGCGAGCATCGACGATGGATTCGATGCACTCGCCGTTCGGCACCCCGCACCCCTGCTCGGAGAGGCGGTAGTTGATCGAAGCCGTGACGTAGCCCTTCTTCGTGAACACGGTGGTCTGATCGAGGATCTCGGGCGACGACTTGTCGCCGCTGCTGAAGGACCCGCCGTGGACGAACACGATCACCGGCCGCTTGGCGAGGGTGTCGCCGGTCGGGCGGTAGACGTCGAGCTTCAAGGTGACGGGATCACCGGCCCGGTTCGGGGCGCGGCCGTAGACGACGTCGGCCGTCTTGGTCACCGCCGTGAAGAAGTTGTCATCGCGGTACCGCAACGGTGCGGGACCCGGGATGGCCGCCGGACGCGGTGCGCAGCCGGCGGCGATGACGATCATCAGCGCGGCCGCCACAGCCAATGAACGGGTGCGGGCTCGGCTCAACCTCGGAACATGTGACACGGCGTCTTCCCCTCGACCTCGAGCGCCCGTCCGGTCCTCATCGTAGACACCGCTGAGCCGAGCGAACGATCCCGACTGGCAACGTGGGTCGAGACGAGCGTCTTGACCCGCACCGATCGCCGGGACCGGAAAGTGGGACACTGCGCATACGCGATCGAAGGAGACGTCGATGAAGGACCTCATCTATCACCGCCACCTGCTGCCGAACGCCGAGCGATCGGCGGACGTCCCGGGCTACTTCGACGGTGATGACGAGATCACGCACGGACAGCACGTCGAGCGGGTGCTGCGATTGACCGACGGGCTCGGCACCGAGCTCGGCATCGGACCTGGCGACCGCTTCGCGGTCATGGCCTTGAACGGGCACCGATTCCTCGAGCTCTACCATGCCGCCTTCCTCGGGCCGGGCGTCATCAACCCCTTGAACCTGCGGCTCGCGCCCAAGGAGCTGGAGTTCATCCTGCAGGACTCGGGCACCAAGGTCTGCTTCGTCGACTATGCCTTCGCGCCCCTGGTCGACCGAGTACGAGCTGAAGCCGGGATCGAGAAGGTCGTGCTGATCAGCGGGGCCGACGGGCCACGAGACGTACCTCACGATGTGGCCTATGAAGACGTCGTCGCCGCCGGCGAACCCGTGGTACCACCTGAGCCCGAGGAGGATGACCTCAGCATCCTCATGTACACGGGCGGCACGACGGGGCTGCCCAAGGGCGTGCTGCTCGACAACCGTGCCCTCCTGATCGACCTGTACAAGATCGCCGCGGTGTGGGGCATCGACGAGACCTTCGTGTACCTGCACCAGACGCCGATGTTCCACGCTGCGTCGTTGGGCGGCGTGCTCGGCGTGCCGGCCGCGGGCGGCTCCACCACCTACGTCCCGATGTTCGACCCGGGCGCCGTGCTCGACGTGATCGAACGCCGCAAGGTGAGCATGACCGTGATGGTGCCCACCATGGTGGCCATGCTGCTGGGCCATCCCGAGTTCCGGCCCGAGCGGCTGGCGTCGCTGGAGGTCCTCACCTACGGCGCCTCGCCCATGCCGACGGCGCTGCTCGAGCAGGTGCTGTCGCTCCTTCCGGGTGTCGACGTGTTCCAGGGCTACGGCATGACCGAGAACTGCGGTGTCCTGACTGCCCTCGGACCGGCTGAGCATCGGCGCGGCGGCGACATGCTGCGCTCGGCCGGGCGGGCGGTACCCGGTGCCGTGGTCACGATCCAGGACCCGGACGGGGCTGTCGTGGCAACCGGTGAGACCGGTGAGGTATGTGCCCGATCCGGAAACTTCATGCGCGAGTACTGGAAGCGGCCGGCTGAGACGGCCGACGCCTTCAAGGGCGGCTGGTACCACACGGGCGACGCCGGCTACCTCGACGGTGAGGGCTTCCTCTACCTCGTGGATCGCGTGAAGGACATGATCGTGACCGGAGGCGAGAACGTCTACTCCGCGGAGGTGGAGAACGCACTTGCCAGCCATCCGTCGGTCGCTCAGGTCGCGGTGATCGGAGTTCCCAGCGAGCAGTGGGGTGAGGCAGTCCTTGCCGTCGTGGTGCTCGCGCCGGACACGACCGCCACCGAGGACGAGCTGAAGGCGTGGTGCCGTGAGCGCATCGCCGGCTTCAAGGTGCCGAAGTCGTTCGACTTCCGCAAGGAGCCGCTGCCGCTCTCGGGAGCGATGAAGGTCCTCAAACGGGACCTCCGAGCGCCGTACTGGGAAGGCCGTGAGCGCACGGTGAACTAGCTCAGCCCAAAGGATCGGGCGTTGCCCCTCCGCCGAACGCAGCCCGGATCGACGGTCCCGAGGTCACAGCCACCACCCATTTGTGCACGAGGCCGGCGCCGACGGCCAGGAGGCCGCCGACGATCGCGTCGAGCCAGAAGTGGTTGGCCGTGAGCACGATGGCGACCAGGGTCATCAGCGGATGGGCGACGGCCAATCGGCGCCATCGTTGGGGTCCGCAGCGGATGATGCCGTAGGCGACGAGCGCAGCCCAGGCGAAGTGCAGGGATGGCATGGCCGCGAACTGGTTCGCCTGCGAGGTCACCGCTGCGTTGCTGTAGATGCGGGGTCCGTAATGCGTGATGGTGTCGACGTACCCCGGCAACAACCTCGGGGGCGCAAGGGGATACAGCACGTGGATGACGAGCGCACTGGCGGTGGTCAACCCGAACAGCCAGCGGATCCGGGGGTAGACCCCTGGATGGCGCACGTACGTGAACACCAGGAACCCGATGCTGAGGGGGAAGTGAACGGTGGCGTAGTAGCGGTTGAGCAGCATCACCAACCATCGGTGGTCGAGCACGAGCAGCTGCAACGACCGCTCGTTGGCGATCCCGAAGAACCGTTCGAACGAGAGCACGTCCTGAGCGTGGGCGAAGGCGGCGCCCACCTCGTTCCGGCTCAGGGTGCGGCCGAGCTTGTAGAGGCTGTAGAGCCCGGCGACGACGAGCACCTCCCGCATGAGGCGGCCGCCGAGGTGGCTGCGCCACCACCGCGAACCACGATCAGCGAGCGGGGGCACGTCGTAGGTGGTGACGGAGGCGCTCATGACAGACCTCTTCAGGGGTTCGGGTCCAGGCCGGGCCGCAACCCGGGCTGACCCTCCATCCAAGCGCATTCCGGCTCGGGTCGGGAGGTTCTTCACGGACGATGAAATCGTGAACACGGACAGCGCAGCCGCGCGAGAGTGGGGACGTACAGCCGAGAGGAGGATCGCCATGGAGATCGGTGAGCAGGTCGAGGTGCACACCAGGTACAACAACTCCTGGGCGCCAGGCTTCGAGATCGCAGAGGTCGTCGACCGCGGCTATCGAGTCCGTCGCATCTGCGATGCGACGTTGCTGCCGGACCTGACCGGCGAGTCGGACGTGCGACCGGCGCCGCCCACATCGGCCTGGCACCCGGACGGTCCCAACCCGTCGGCCTCGAGCCTCAGGAGACGGTCGGAACCCCGCTAGCCCCGAATCGATCGAGCTCGACCTCGCTCAGGCCGAGCCATTCGCCGAGCACCGACCGGGTGTGCTCACCCAGCCGAGGGGCGCCTGTGGGCACCGTGCTCGGTTCGCCGACGAAGCGAGGAAAGGGCGCCTGCTGGCGCACAGGACCCGTCACCGGGTCGATCACGGTCACCAGGTCGCGTCGGGCCGCCATGTGGGGATCTGAGCAGATGTCGGCTGCGGTGTACGCCGTGGCCACGGGCACGTCGTGGGCGACTGCTCGCCCCTCGATCTCGGCTGCGGTCAGGGTGGAGGTCCACGCGGCCACGAGGTCGTTGATCTCATCGGACCGTGCGGCCCGGTCGGCCAGCCGGGCGAAACGGGGATCGGTCACCAGGTCGGGGCGGTCCATGGCCGCACAGAGGCGGGCGTAGTTGACATCGCTGCCGGCGACCAGGCACACGTAACGGCCGTCGACCGTCGGGTAGTTGTCGAGCGGCGCCGAGTTCGCCAGTCGATTGCCTTCCCGCTCTCGCACGATCCCGGCCTTGTCGTACCCGGCCACGGTCCACTCGAGGATGCGCAGGATCGAGCCGTACAGCGCGGCGTCGATCACCGCTCCCTGACCGGTGGCGGTTGCGCCGGCGTCGCGCCGGTAGAGGGCCGCAACGGCGGCCTGAGCTGCGAACACGCCGGTGAGGTAGTCGCTGGTGGTCACGCCGGGGCGCACCGGAGGACGGTCGGGGTAGCCGGTGAGGTTGAGCAGGCCGCCGTAGCCGATGCCGAGCCGATCGAGACCCGGGCGCGCCGAGTACGGCCCGTCCTGGCCGAAGGCGGAGATGCGCACGACGACGAGTCGCGGATGGAGATCCGAGGGCGCCAGGCCCCATCGTTCCATCGTGCCGGGACGGAAGTTCTCGCACAGCACATCGGCCTGCGCCGCCAGTCGTCGCAGCAGGTCGCGTCCATCGGGATGGCGCAGGTCGAGGGTGACGCTCTTGCGACCCCTGCCCTCCACCGCCCAGAACAGCGAGTAGCCGTCGACGAAGGGCCCGATCTCCCGCATGAAGTCGCCCGTGCCCGGCTGCTCGATCTTCACGACCTCCGCCCCCTGCTCGCCGAGGAGCCCGGCGCAGAACGGGGCGGCGATGCGGGTTCCGAGATCGAGCACCTTCAACCCGGAGAGCGGTCCGCTCATCGGTGCCGGCCCACACCGGCCAGTCGACCACGCTTCTCACGACGATCCAGCGAGCACCGATGAGCGCTTCGCTGCTTCGCAGCGAAGAAGGGCCCTCTGCGATCTGATTCGCTTGCCTGCGGCTCGCTCATCGGTGGCGCTGCTGCTCGTGCTTCACGTGCTCCATCCCGCCCTTCGTGCGCGCCTCCATCATCTGGGTGGCCGCATCGGTGTTCGACGCGAACTGATGGACCATGAAGTGGTAGCGCCACGAGTCGCGCTGGCCCATCCGGTCGACCGTGGCGTTGATCGTGTCCTTCACTGCCCTCGCCGTGAGTGGGGGCACGAGCGCGACCTTGTCGGCCATCTCGCGCGCGGCGGTAGCGAGATCGGGGGCAGGTACCACGCGGTTGACGAGGCCGAAGCGTTCGGCCTGCTCGGCCGTGAGCGTCTCGGCGCAGAGCAGGAACTCCTTCGCCTTGCGGGGACCCAGCTCCCACGGTTCCACCAACAGCTCCACCCCGACGCCCGACATGCGCAAGACGGGATTGGAGAAGCGGGCGTCATCGGCGGCGACGATGAGGTCGAACATGGCAGCCAGCATCAGGCCGGCCGCGGCGCAGGCGCCTTGCACGGCGGCGATGGTCGGTTTGGGGAAGTCGCGGATACGAACGCACCGGTCGAAGTACATGACCTGCTCGTGTCGGAGCTTGCCCTCGGGGGTGGTGCGCATGGCGGCCCAAGGTTCGGTGGCTTCGAAGAGCTCCTTCAGGTCGTGGCCGGCGCAGAAGTGCTTCCCGGAGGCGCCGAGCACCACCACCCGGACGTCGTCATCGGCTTCGGCACGGTCGAAGGCGGCATCGAGCTCGTCGATCATCGCTGCGTTCAGGGCGTTGGCCACCTCGGCCCGCCGGAGGGTGATGGTCGCGACGGCACCGTCGACGTCGTAGGAGAGGGTCTCGAACGGGGACTGCTCCGGTGTCATGTCGTGACCGTCGTGGGTTCACGGGGCAGGCCCAGCACACGCTCACCGACGATGTTGCGCTGGATCTCGTTGCTTCCGGCGAAGATCGAGGCGGCCTGGTAGTAGAGCCAGGAGCGTTGCCATTCGCCGTCGGCCGGATTGCCTTCGGCCCCTCGCCCGAGCGGGGCGGCCGGGCCGAGCACGTCGAGCGCCAAGCGGTGCAGCCGCTGGCTCATCTCCGACCAGTACAGCTTGAGGGTGGAGCCCTCCGGTCCGAGCGGGAGGCCGGCCTGCAACCGGGACAGCGATCGCCAGTTGTGCAGTTGGAACAGGCGAACCTCGACGTAGGCCTGCGCCAGGCGCTGGGCGGACCGGTGGTCGCCGAAGCGGCCGCGAGCCATCGCGAGCTGCAGCAGCTCGGAGAGGTGCTGGGTGTGGATCACGAGTTGGCGGGGGTTGGTGCCGCGCTCGTGGGTGAGGGTGGAGGATGACACCCGCCAACCGTCGTTCACGGCGCCGATCACGTCACTGTCAGGGACGAACACGTCGGTGAGGAAGACCTCGTTGAAGTCGGACTCGCCGGTGATCTGGCGGAGCGGGCGGATCTCGATGCCGGCCGTGCGCATGTCGACGACGAGGGCCGTGATGCCGGCCTGCTTGCGTACCGACGGGTCGGTTCGGGCGAGGACCAGACCGAGGTCGGCGAACTGGGCGTAGGACGTCCACACCTTCTGGCCGTTCAACACCCAACCGCCGTCGCCATGCTCGGCACGGGTGGACAGGGACGCGAGGTCGCTGCCCGCTCCCGGTTCGCTGAACAGCTGGCAGAAGAGGATCGATGCGTCGAGGATCGATGGCAACCACCGTTGCTTCTGCTCGTCGGTGCCGTGGGCGAGAAGGGTGGGCCCGACCAGGTTGACGCCGATGCGACCGACGAGCTCGGGGGCCCGGGCTCGGGCCAGTTCCTCCTGCACGACGTAGTGCATGAGCGGGCCCGCCCCCCGCCCACCGTGCTCGACCGGCCACGTGACGCCCACCCAACCACCGCCGGCGAGCTCGCGCTGCCAGGTCCGACCGAAGCCGACCTCCTCCTCGAGCGACGGGAAGCGGGGTGGGAGCCCGCTCCCGTAGGACCAGGGAAGGTGCTCCCGGAGCCAGGTACGACATTGGCTGCGCAACGCCTCCTGCGCGGGCGTGGGGCTCAGGTCCATTCTCGACCCATCGTAGGTGACATGGGTGTCAGGTACGCTCGCCGCCGGCATGGACTTCGAGCTCTCGGTGGACCAGGAGGCGCTGCGAGATGCCGCTCGTGATCTGCTGTCGGTGAGGTCGAGCCCCGCCGTGGCCCGGGCTGCCATGGACCGCGATGGTCAGGCTGACGGCGCGCTCTGGTCGGCGATGGTCGACCAGGGTTGGTGCGGCATCGCCGTCCCGGAGGCCGACGGCGGGGTGGGTCTCGGTTGGGTCGAGGCGGCCATCCTCTTGGAACAGGTCGGTGCCCATGTGGCGCCGGCTCCGATCCTCGGCCAGGTCGTGGCGCTCGAGTTGCTCGCCGCGACGGCGTGGGGTCCGGGATTGATCGCGGGGACGCAGGTGGCTGCGGTCGCGCCGCGACTCGGTGAGCCGACCGTGTACGCCCCATCGGCCGACGTCGTCGTCGTGGCCGAAGGCGACCGTCTCGTGGCCATCGATCTCGGGGGCCTCCGGCCCCGGAGCGAACCGGCGATGGACCTCACTCGCACCCTCGGGTGGTTGCACGCCGAGGCCCTGGCCGACGCCCCTCGGCTCGACCTGGGGGGGCGCGCCGAGCAGGAGCGGATGCTCGACCTCGGGGCGGTGGCGTACAGCGCCGAGCTGCTCGGCGTGGCCCAGCGCTGCCTCGACCTGGCGGTGGCCTACGCCAAGGAGCGGGTGCAGTTCGACCGTCCGATCGGCAGCTTCCAGGCCATCAAGCATCGGTGCGCCGACATGCTGGTGGACGTGGAGGGCATGCGCTCAGCGGTCTACTGGGCGGCATGGTGTGTGGCTGCCGGCCACGACGACGCCTCCGTGGCAGCGTCGACGGCCAAGTGCTGGTGCAGCGACGCCGCCGCCCGGGTCACCGCATCCGCCCTCCAGGTCCATGGAGGGATCGGCTTCACCTGGGACCACGACCTCCACCTCTACCTGAAGCGCGCCCACCTCGACGCCTTGAGCTTCGGCGACGCCACCGCCCACCGCACCCGCCTCGCCCGACTCCTCCGCGCCAGGATCGAAGCCGGCCACTCCGTGATCTGAGCGGTCGTGGTGGGGGTTCGTCGACCTCGAGCGGCCGACCACCGGCACCACCGCATCCCCGCTCCGTTCTGCTTGCAGGTGAGCACCGCCCGGGTGCAGATCTGCAAGGAGAACCCGGGGGCGGCGACCGCGCTCAACCCTCCGGCTCTCGTGGATCTCGCCACATGGTCCAGATGCGGGGGCCGCCGCGGCTGAGGTCGATGGTGCCGGTGACCTCGAAGCCGTGGCGGGCGTAGAACGCGATGTTCTGCTCCTTGGACGACTCGAGGTATGCGCCAGAACCCTCGACGTCACAATGCTCGAGCACGGGAGCCATCGCGGCCGAGGCCAAACCGCGACCTTGGGCATCCGGATCGGTGCCGAGCACGGCGAGGTACCAGTGGTCACCCCGCGGATGGCGCCGCTCGGTCTCGCCCAGGGCGGCGAGGGCAGGGAGCGATCGCAGCCCGACGGCCCACAGCGAGCGGGGGGCGTGTCGCAGGAAGCGCTGCGGCGCGACGCGCCACTGCTTCGGCGGCGCCCAGACGGCCACCGACCGCCCGTCGTTCGTCATCCACACGCTCTCGTGCGTGAGGTGGAGCCGAGCGGCGATGCCGAGGACGACACCGATGCGTTCCTCCAGTCCTGTCCGCTTCTTGATCGCCCACGACCACACCGGATCGTCGGAGAACGCCCTCCCGAGCGTGCGCTGGATGGTCGGGAGGTCATCGACGGTCGCGCGGCGCACATCGGGGAGGTCGGGCGGCATGCGCAGTCCTCCTCAGCGGAAGTCGAACGCGACCTTGATGGCACCGGTCTCGCCCTGGCCGACGATGGCGGTGAAGGCTTCGCGCCAGTCCTCGAGCCGGAACCGGTGGGTGAGCATGCCGTCGAGGTTGATCCGACCCTCGCCCAGGAGGGCGAAGAAGTGTTCGAAGGCGTGGCGTCGCACACCCTCGAACGTCTCCTCCCCGAAGGCGTTCGAGCCGACCAGGCGAAGCTCCTTGAAGTACCACGGCGTCCACTCGAACCGCCCGGGAGAGCTGACGCCGAGCTGGACGAGCGTTCCTTGTTCGCGGAGGACACGCATGGCGACCTCCGTCGTCTCGGGAGCGCCGATGGTGTCGTACACGACGTCGACCTGGCCCGGGTATGCGACCGGGAGTCCCTGCCACGGCCGGCGCAGGGTTGCACCCGACCACGCCGCCAGTGCTTCCACGAGAGCCGAGGTCGGCGACGGTTCGAGCACGGTGGCCCCGAGCTTTCGGGCGAGGTCGGCTTGGCCCGGCCAACGGGCGATCGTAGCCACCTCCACCTCGGGCCAGAGCTGGGTCAGGATGGCGGTGGCGGTCGTGCCGAGCGCGCCAGCGCCGTACACCACCACCTTGGCTCCCGGCGCGGGTGGGTTCCGGGTGATGGCGTGAAAGGACACCGACCAGGGATCGGCCAGCACCGCCACCTCGTCGTCGACATCGCCGGGCACCGCGAAAGCCATCGAGGCATGAGCCGGAAGCAGGTCCGCGAACCCGCCGGTCACCTCGACCGCGTTGCCGGTGTGGATGCCCCAGGACAGCCGGCCTCCGTGGAAGTTCCCACAGATCGAGTAGTCGCCCCGTTCGCACGCCGGGCACATCGGGATGATGCCGCGGGGCCGACACCCGAGGTTGGGGTACAGCACCACCCGCTCACCCACCTCCAGCCCGGTCACCGCCGGACCGACGGTGTCGACCGTACCGACCACCTCGTGCCCCAGCACCTGGGGGAACGAGATGAATGCCGTCATCATGTTGTCCGAACCGTCCTCGAAGTCCATGAGGATCTGCTTCGAGTCCGACCCGCAGATGCCGGTGACGCGACTACGGAGCACCATCCAGTCGTCGCCGAGCAACGGTGGGTCGGGGACGTCGAGCAGAGCCATCGGCGTGGCGGCCAGGTTCCGCAGCAGGGGCGGGGCATCGGCGCGGGGCGGATCGAGCCAGGGTTCGGGGTCGGTCAGGAACCGCAAGGCCTTCATGGCGCGGTCGACTCGGCCGAGCGCGCCGCGCCGATCACCGCGGCGAGCAGATCGTCGGTCGTGACGCCCATCACCTCATCGGCCTGCACGACGTCGTCGCCCTCGAACACCGATGCGATCCGGGCGCGCAGCTCGACCTCGTCGGCTGCCGTTGCACCCACCAGTGCCGCCGCCGTCCGGTCGAGCGTGTCCGGCGGCGAGACGTGCATGTCGCCCGCCATCATGGCCGCCGCCACCGTCCCGTCCGCACCGATTGCCAGCCCCGCCCGGCACAGCTTCCGGCCCTTGTGGTTGGCGAAGCCGACCCGGCTCCCCGTCGGAGCTTCCGCCACGAAACGGTCGCCGGACACCCGGCGCACCATGGCGTCGTCCCGGATCCTCCCCGAGATCTTGGCCAAGCCCTTGTGCTCGCCCGGGTTGAGCTCCGACGGGTCGAGCTCGATGCCGGCGTCGTCGAGCGCGCCGACGAGTGCGTCCCGCACCGCCTCGTAGGTGATCGGGCCGCCGGCCACCTCCTCGGCGTTGCACACGTACGTGGCCATGTCCTTGACCACCTTGTCCTTGAACTTGTCATCGGGCACCCGGACGACCTGTAGGTAGGCGCTGAGATCGGGGCGACGCAGGTTGAGGAACCCGCCGATCGAGTCGCAGCCGACGACGTCCTGGGCGGTCAGCGCGCCGAGCTTGCGTCCGTGCCAGCGCAGGTCGGACGAACCCTCGAACTCCACCTCGGCGAGGCCGACCCGCCTCAGCGCATCGATCACGATCGGCTGGAAGCGTCGGAGCTGAGAGTCGAGATCGGTGCCTTGACCCTTTGGGAGCAGGAAGCCCCACATCATCGAACACTCCCGCTCGTAGTACGCCGTGCCCCCGCCGTAGAACTGGCGGCGAACGACGGCCATGCCCAACTCGGCGCAGCGGGCCAGGTCGAGCGTCGAGTCGACGTCGTCGAACCAGCCGACGTTGAGGTGGGTGCTGCCCCACACGCTGGTCTGCGCGATCGGCTCACCCGTGGTCGCCACCGAGCGCACCAGCACCGGCATGACCGATGCGTTCTCGTACGGACCTTGGCGATCCAGATCGAGCCAGCGCCAGCGCTCTCCCACGGCCGGACCCTACCTGACGTCGGCGTCAGGTCTGGCCGGCAGCTCTAGAGTGCGTCGATGGCGACGACGCCCGAGGAGGGCATCCGCCGCACGCTCGTGCAGTACGCACAGCTGTGCGACGACGGGCGCTTCGTCGAGTGGGCCGAGCTGTTCACCACCGACGCGCGGTTCCACGTGATGGGCCGCACCCGTGAGGGCCGCCACGCAGTGCGAACGTGGATCGAGGCGGCGCAGCCCCCTCAGGCTCGTGGCCGCCACGCCGTCTCCGCTCCGATCGTCGACCTCGGCGCCGACCGCCGCACCGCCCTGGCGTGGAGCGACTACCTGTTCTTCAGCCGGACGGGGACCATGACCTCGGCCGGCCGCTATCACGACGAACTGGTGCAGGCCGACGACGGGCGCTGGCGCTTCTCGCTCCGGGAGATCGTGTTCCAGGGCGACGCACCGCAGCTCACTCAGCCGCCGCCCGGGTAGCCCCCGCCCCCGTACTCGGCATCCAACGCGTCGTAGTCGATGGGCCAGCCGAGCCGGGGCAGCGGCTCGGACCGGAACGCCACCGACCGCGGCTTCTTGTACGAGGCGATCTTCGTCCGCACGTGCTCGATGATCTGTTCGGCCGAGGCCGTCTCGTCGTCCTCGAGCACGACGATGGCCCGGACCGACTGCCCCCAACTGCGGTCGGGCACGCCGATCACCGCCGCCTCCCGCACCGCCGGGTGCGTGCCCAGAGCCGCTTCGACCTCGGCCGGGTAGATGTTCTCGGCCGCCGACTTGATGAGCCGCCCCTTCGGCCCGACGAAGCTGAGCGACCCGTCGACCTCGCGTCGACCGAGATCCCCGGTGTGGTGCCAGTCTCCGGTCCGGCGGCGGACGGTCTCCTCCGGCCGGTTGCGGTATCCGCTCATCACCTGCGGCCCGCGGGCCACGATCTCGCCGGTCTCGCCCGGTGCCACCTCGGCCCCGGCCGGGTCGACGATCCGGACCGCGGCCATCGGGGACGGTCGTCCGGCGCCGCCCTCGCAGTTCCCACCTACGGCGTTGTAGGTGAGCATGCCCATCACCTCGGTCTGGCCGAAGCCGGCCGGCTTCTCGGCCCACGGTGAGGTGTCCACCGTGATCATCTCGTTCCAGTCCGCTCGACCCTTGAACGTCCGCAGGCTCGACAGGTCGTACTGCCGCTCCTGGTTGACCTCCAGGATCTGGTCGATGGTGGGGCCCATCAGAAAGGCGCCATTGCACCGCTCGGTCTCGATCACCCGGCACAGCTCCTTCGCGTCCGGGCGGGGGACGAACACGTTGGTGCCGGCGAACAGGTAGGTCGCCAGGGTGGTCATGAGGGTGGCGACGTGGAACAGCGGCCCGGAGTTCAGGTACGAGTAGGTGGCGTCGATCCGTTGCAGGTTGGCCATCATCAGCGATTGCACCAACACGGCGTCGTGGCTGAGCAGGGCACCGTTGGGGGTTCCGAGGAAGGCGGCGGTGTACAGCATCAGCACCGGGTCGGCCGGGTCGATGTCGAGCCCAGGGTCCTCGGGCGAACCCGAGGAGAGGAAGGCTTCGTAGCCATCAGGATCGGCCGGTCCGCCGTCGTGGCGGAGCCAGCGCCCCCCCGCTCCCGACGCCTCCCGAGCGGCGCGCACCGCCGGACCGACCTCCTCCTCCTGCCAGATCACGACCTTGGCGTCGGCGTCGCCGAGCACGAAGGCCAGCTCGTCGGCGCTCTGGCGCCAGTTGACCACGCACAGGACGGCACCGATCTTGGCGACGGCGGCGAGGCACTCCAGGATGCGATGGCTGTTCTGCCCGGTCCACAGCACCACGTCGCTGCGACCCACCCCATCGGCCTGCAGGGCCCGGGCCAGCCGGTTCGCCCGGTCGTCGTGCTCGGGCCACATCAGACGCAGGTTGCCGTCGACCACGGCGGGACGGTCCGGATAGCTCCGTCGGTGCTCACGGGGAACATCGGCCAGGGAGAACGTGTGCAACCGGTCGATCACGGTGCGATCCAGCCGAGACGGTCGAGGAAGCCGAGCACCAGGGCGATGGTGGAGCGAGGGTTGTCGCCGGCGGCCAGGTGGCCGGCCTTCTCGACGATGGCCAGTTCGGCGTCGTCGAGCAGGCGCACCAGCTCGTCGGCGCCGTCGTCGGAGAGCACGTCGCTCTGCTCGCCCCGCAGCACGAGCACCGGGCAACGGAGGCGTCCGGCGGCCTCCTCCATGCCGCCGAGCAGGTGCTCGAGGTCGTCGGCCGGATGCGGCCGCTCGACCCCCTCGGCCCGTTCGTCACGCATCCGCCGGCCGACGCCGTGCTTCCACTCCCAGCGACCGTCGGCGCGCTGGCGAAGGTTGCGGGTGAGGGACTCAGGTCGCACCGCCTTGCGCTGCGGGAGGTACTCGCTGATGGCGGTGGCCGCGTCGTGGATGCTGGCGAAGGACTCGTGGGCGGTCATGAAGTCGACGATGCGTCGAACTCCTTCGCGTTCGAGCTTGTGGCCGACGTCGACCAGCACGATCCCCTCCACCCGTTCTGGATGCTGATCGGCCAACGCGATCGAGGTCATCCCTCCGAGGGACGCGCCCACGACCACGACCCGATCCATGCCGAAGGTGTCGAGCAGCGGCGGCACCGTGGAAGAGATCACGCTCGGCATGCTGATGCGCCCGATCCCGCTCTCGCTCCCGCCCTCGGTGACGGCGACGTCGGAGTCGCCGTGACCCGGTAGGTCCGGCGCCAACAGGTGGACGCGACCGGCGAGAGCCGATCCGAGGTCCTCGTACATGTAGGCCGTCTGGCCGCCTCCGTGCAGGCACAGCACGGGCGGCAGGGCGCCGTGGCCCCACTCGAGGTAGTGCACCTGGCGGCCGTCGACCATCACGAAGCCGCTGCGACCGTCGGCGGGTACGTCGTGGCGGGGAACCACGCTCATGGTGGGGTGAGCTCCCGTTTGAGGACCTTGCCGGTGGCGTTGCGAGGAAGTGATCCGATGAACCAGATGTGGCGGGGCACCTTGTAGTCGGCCAGCCGCGTTGCGCAGAACGCCTTCAGCTCCTCGGAACCCAGGGTGTGGCCGGGACGGGTGACGACGAACGCGCCGACGTCCTCACCGAGCACGGTGTGGGGCACCCCGACGACCGCGGCTTCCATCACCCCATCGTGCTCGTACAGCGCGTTCTCCACCTCGACGGCGGCGATGTTGTTTCCGCCGCGGATGACCATGTCCTTCTGGCGCCCCTTGATGTAGAGGTAGCCCTCGTCGTCGAGCGTGCCGAGATCTCCTGACCGTAACCATCCCGCCGTCCACGTGCGGGCCGTGGCCTCGGGGTCGCGGTAGTACTCGCGGTGGTGCTCGCCCACCTTGATCAGCACCTCACCGACCGCTCCCGCCGGCAGCGGTTCGCCGTCGTCGTCGCCGATGCGGATCTCGGTCGGAGGCATGACCATGCCAACCGAGCCGGGGTGGGTGTCAAGTGCACCCGGCGGCATGAACGTGAAGGCACTGCCCGACTCGGTCATCGAGTAGTTGTTGGTCACGGTCGTCAGTGGTAGCCGCGCCGCGATCGCCTCGTGGAGGGTGGGGGCCAGCGGCGCCGAACCGATGGAGACGAGCGTGAGGCTCGACAGGTCTGCCTCGTGCCAGCGGCCGTGGGTCACGAGGAGCTGAGCCATGGCCGGTACGAGAAAGGCGCAGGTGGGGCGCCGCTGCTCGACCGCATCGAGCCAACGGTCGGCGTCGAAGCGGGGCAGGTACAGGCCCCGCATGCCCATCTTCATCGGGTTGTACACGAAGGTGATGCCGGCGAAGCTCGACAGGGGTGAGGAGTGGATCCAGGCCGACCCCGACCACGGGGGCTCGCCGTTGGGGATGAGGTGGCTGTCGCGATGGCGCACCGCGATGCCCTTGGGTAGGCCGGTGGTGCCCGAGGTGTACATGATGTCGGCCAGGTCACCGTCCCCGACAGGAACCTGCACGGAGCTGTCGTCGGGGTCGGACGCCGCCGCCCAAGCGGGATCGACGTCGGCCGGGAGCAGGAGGCGGAGCGGCGGGAGCCCGTCCAGGGCCTCGGTGATCACTGGCGCGAGCCCGGTCGAGGTGATGGCCGCGACCGGCTCGGCGTGGCCG
>Ga0136612_10000304_pt1 | contig 16506 bp, 11 predicted proteins | sample AntDryUQ224A2306_2_FD_106644 | JGI IMG/M metagenome (GOLD analysis project Ga0136612, IMG submission 106644) | Polar desert sand microbial communities from Dry Valleys, Antarctica - metaG UQ224A (23.06) | ecosystem: Environmental > Terrestrial > Soil > Desert | place: Antarctica: Dry Valley... | reverse complement strand
GCTCGGCATCGAGCGCCTCGATCTGGAGGTGCAGCTCGGCGATGCGGCCCTCGATCTCCGTGATCTGGACACGCACCTGCTCCAGCAGACCGGCGACTCGATCGTACTCGGCCGTGACCGCCTCGAGCTCGGCGCGTGCGAGGTCGAGCTTGGTGTCGAGGTCTGCTGACGTGCGCTCCAGCTGCGACAGCTCGGATCGCTGACGTTCCAGGGTAGCCGCCAGTGACTGCTGCGCCGACTGTGCGTCTGCGAGCTGTGCGCGGGTTTCGGCCAGTTGGGCCTCGGGATCAGCGGCAAGGGCCGAGCCGCTGGGCTGAGTTGTGACGACGCTCCATCCAACCGTCAGCAGGGCGACGAACGTGACGGCGAGACGAGACCGCCGCCTCATCGAGCGGTGATCCGAATGTGCAATTTGCCCTTAAGCCCCGTTGCGGAAGGTGATCGGGGCGATGGTGCCCGATGCCTGACGGCACCGTAACGGGTCCGAATGTACTACACCCGCCTGGGCCTATGCCAACTGAGCATCCTACTCATCGTCGTGTCGCTTGCTCAGACGACCGAGGATCAGCCCGGCAATCGCGCCAACGGCGAGCACGATCCAGCGTGACATTCCACGCGAGGCAGGCGCTGGTGCCGGGCCGGGCGCCGGCGTGGTCAGGACAGGTAACAGGCGTGGGTCGGCGGCGGCGATCGATCCGACTTCGTCCTCGAGCGCACTGGCCCGGGCGAACTCGGCGCCGAGCAGCACGATGACGCTCGCGAAGTACAGGAAGACGAGCAGCGTGATGCCGGTCGAGATCGGTCCGAAGGCGCTCTCGTAGTCCGCGACGCTCGTCGCATACCAGGTGAACCCGAATCGAAGCACCGTCCAAAGCAGTGCGGCCACGACCGCGCCGGGCACGACCTCCCGCCATGTGACGGGCCGATTCGGCACCACCCGGTAGATTACCAGGAATGCAAGGAAGATGAGGAGGATCGGCACCAGCAGGCCGATGAGCCAGATCGCGGTCGCGCCACCGGGGACGTTCCCCAGCACGCTCCCCGCCGCCTGCTGGAGCGCTCCGGTCACAATCCCAATGACGAGCGAGCTGATGGCGAGCACGCCGGTGATGGCCATGAGCAGCAGCCCGAGCAGCTTGTCCTTGAGGAACGGCCGCGGCGGAGCGTTGTCGAAGACGCGACTGATGCCGGTCGAAAGCGCGGAGAAGATGCCGAGCCCGCTCCACAACAGGAAGCCGAAGCCGATGATCGTCATGCTGCCACGGGACTCGATCGCGGCGTCGATCACCCCCGCGATCGTCTCGGTGTCGAGCGGCGTGCCGGAGCGGACCTGTTCGATGACGAAGGCACGTGCCTCGCCCTCTCCGAGTACGAACGATCCGACGACGATGCCAAGGATGAGGAGCTGGAAGATCGAGAGGACGCCGAAGTAGGCCATGCTGCCGGCGTACTGCAGGGCTCCGTGAGCCAGGAATCCGCTCACCGCGCGACGCGACACTCGGGTCACCCGGTGACGCATGCTCCAATCGTCAAGATCGCCGACCAGGCGCTTTGCTCGCTCGATCATCGGTCAATCTGCCTCGCAAGCGACGTGCCGCTTGAGCACCACGCTACCCTTTGACCGATGGCACGCTCCGAGTCTGAGATCCTGGCCCTCGACGGGCACGAGGTCACGATCAGCAACCCCGGCAAGGTCTTCTTCGCCGATGCGGGAATCACCAAGCTGGACCTCGTGCAGTACTACCTCGCCGTCGCCGACGGCGCATTGCTCGGCGTCCGCGATCGACCGATGGCGCTGAAGCGCTTCGTCGATGGCGCCGACGGCGAGGCATTCTTCCAGAAGCGCGCTCCGAAATCCGTGCCGGATTTCATCCGCACCGTCGAGCTCTCGTTCCCGTCGGGCCGCACGGCGGACGAGGTGGTCGTCGACAACCTGGCGGCGCTGGCGTGGGTCGTGAACCTGGGGTGCATCGATCTCAATCCACATCCGCTTCGCTCCGGCGACCTCGAACATCCCGACGAGCTGCGCGTCGACCTCGATCCCGGTCCGGGCGTTCCATGGGCGGATGTTCGGTCGGTCGCGCTCGTGGTGCGCGAGGTGCTCGAGGAGCTCGGCTACACCGCCTGGCCGAAGACGTCGGGATCGCGCGGGATCCACACCTATGTTCGCATCTTGCCCGAGTGGCCGTTCGGCGACGTCCGCCGCGCCGCCCTGGCGCTGGCGCGCGAGGTGGAGCGTCGGGCTCCGACCATCGCCACGTCGAAGTGGTGGAAGGAGGAGCGCCACGGCGTGTTCCTCGACTACAACCAGAACGCGAAGGATCGGACGGTGGCATCGGTCTATTCGGTGCGACCCCGGCCCACGGCGACGGTCAGCGCGCCGCTGCTGTGGGACGAGGTCCCGGACGCCGAGCTCGGCGACTTCACGTTGCGTTCCGTGCCGAAGCGCTATGCACGGTTGGGGGATGTGGGCGCGGGGATCGACGCGCGGGCCTTCTCGCTGGAGCCACTCCTGGACCTCGTCGCACGCCACGAGGCCGAGGGCCTGGGCGACGCTCCCTGGCCCCCGCACTACGCCAAGCAGGCCGGGGAGCCGCCCCGGGTCCAGCCCTCGAAACGTCGGATGGCCCCGGAGGCGCCGGTCTCGGATCCTACGGCGCCCCGCGGCCGGGCAGGGTCCGTGTCGCCCGCACTTCCGTCTCCTCCCGCACGAAACGCCGACGGCACCGTTCCACCGACCGGCCGTCGGCGCTCCACCCAGCCGCTGCTGGTGATCTCCCAGGCCGCCGACAAGACCGATGCGCTCACCGGCCTCGATCGATGGCGCGCTCGTCACCCCGACGCCGCCGCGACCGTCCGCGACCCCGAGGACGTCCTGGTGGACGCCATGCGCGGACGCTACAAGGTGTGGTGGCGCATCCGCGTCAACCTGCGCAACGTCCCCGCTGACCTGCGCCCCGCTGCCGAGCCGCCAGACCCCGACTACGACCCCTGGTCGGAGTGATTCCCGTCGCCTTGTTCCTCCAGTGAGTGCCTGACACTGCGGGTGGCTGGCGGCCGTCGGGATGCGTGGGGTGGCCACCTCTGGCCGTCATCGATCACGCTGACGAATATTCTGAGGGTGGAGGCGCGGGTACTGGATCAGGTCCGCGCCAGGCGGGACTGGAGGCGCGCACGCACGGCGGGCCACTCATCGGCGAGGATCGAGTAGTAGACGGTGTCGCGGATGTAGCCATCGGGCATGCGCAGGTGGCGGCGGAGGGTTCCCTCGCGGACGCCACCGATTCGCTCGATCGCCGCCTGGGAGCGGAGATTTCGCGCATCGGTCTTGAGCGCGACCCGCCCCGCCCCGAGCTGCTCGAAGGCGTATCCGAGCTGAAGGAGCTTGGCCTCGGTGTTCAGCGCTGTCCGCCAGCGCGAGGGCGCGAGCCATGTCCAGCCGATCTCGACCCGTTCCGAGGGGACATCGATGTCTCCGAAGCGGGTCGACCCGACCGCCCGACCGCTCGCGAGCTCAACCGTGGCCCACACGATGTACCGACCATCGGCGATGCCACCGGCGGCCTCGAGATACCACGCGTCCCAGCCACGGAGCGTGAGGAGCAGCGCGCCGAGCCGGAGCGCGTCAGGATCCTCAGCCGCCGCAGCCTCCAGGCCCGCGCGGTGCATCTCAGCGAGCGGCTCGAGTCGAACGTGGCGTCCGACGAGAGCGATTGATTGCGGAGGGCGCAAGGATCAGCCGCCGGGGCTGACGGCAGCCTCGACCCAGCCGAGGATCTGCGATCGGAGGGTGGCGAGGGGCAGGGAGCCGTGGCCGATCACTTCGTCATGGAAGGCACGCAGGTCGAACCGATCCCCCATCGCCGCGGAGACCTCCGCCCGGGCACGCTCGATCTCGCGCTGGCCGAGCTTGTACGAGAGCGCCTGCCCCGGCCAGATCGTGTAGCGATCAACCTCGATGGCCGCATCAACGGGCGGCAACGAGCCGCGCTGGTGCATGAACTCGATTGCCTGCTCGCGGGTCCAGTTCATGGCGTGCAGGCCGGAGTCGACGACCAGGCGCGCCGCGCGAAACGACTGCGCGTCGAGCATGCCGAGCCGCTCTTCATCGGTGGCGTACAGGCCCATCTCATCGGCGAGACGCTCGCAATAGAGACCCCAGCCCTCGACGTAGGCGACGCCCGCCATCCGGGCTCCCAGGGTGCGGAAGGCGGGGAGGCCGTCGAGCTCCATCTCGATCGCGATCTGGAAATGATGTCCTGGGGTCGCTTCGTGGAAGGTAATCGCTGCGATCTTGTGAAGCTGCCGCTCCATCGGCTCATAGGTGTTGATGTAGTACTCGCCCTGTCGCGATCCGTCGACGGAAGGCGGCATGTAGAACGCGGGCGGTGAATCGGCCTCGCGATAGGCCTCGACGGCCTTGACGTAGCAGTTCGCCGAGGGGAGCCGGCCGAAGTACTGCGGCGCGGCGGCGTACGCGCGATCGGTCTGCTCCTGCGCCAGGCGGACGAGGGCATCAGGGTCAGAGGTGTGATTCGCCGCGTCCTGCTCCAGCGCCTCGCGGAGCGCATGCCGATCCGCATGTCCGACTCGTCGTGCGATCTCGTCCTTCTCGGCCTCGATCGAGGTGAGGTCGGCGAGCCCGAAGGCGTGGACCTCCTCCGCGGTGGTCGCGAGGGTGGTCTGCATGCGAATCGCAAGCCGATACGCCTCGTCGCCGCCGGGCGTCGCGGAGATTCCCGGCTGCTGACGAGCGTTCGGCTCGTAGGCGTCGACGAGGAACTCATGGAGACGCCGCAGCCCGGCATAGATGTGCTCCTCGACGGCCGCCGCCACACGCCCGCGATCCGCTTCGCCGACCTGGGCCATGGTCGTCGCCGGCGCCTCGGCGGCGGGCATCGCCAGCAGTCGTTCGGTCTGCTCGATGGCGCGACGTACCGGCATGGCGGCGGCGGTGCGGCCATCGGCGACACCCTCTGCCAGCGTGCCGACGTACTGCTCGATCAGCGCCGGGAAGGCCGCATAACGAGTCAGCAGCAGCTCGACCTGCTCGGGCGTGTCGGCGGGCTGATATTGCGCAATCTGCGCAGGCCAGATCTGCGGTCCGCTCATGTGATCGATCGCCAGCTGATACTGCTTCTGTGCCAGCGCCTCGAGCTGATTCTCGGCGACCAGGATCAGGAGGTCGCGAGTGATCACCTGCTCGGGATCGAGCGAATCCGCGGGAATGTCCTCCGCTTCGGCCAGTACGGACCGATACGCCGCCTCGTCGGCGGCGCGCCCATCTGCCCCCAGATTCGGCCAGCTGTCATTGAACCGCTCGTCGCCGAGCAGGGTCGCCCACAGCGGATCCCGCTCCAGCACCCCTTCCCAGAAACGGTCGGCGAGGTCGTTGACGGCGGCATTCGGGTCGAGGGTGACGGGCACGTGGCTCTCCATGGTGGATGGGCGGGACGAGTGTACCGGGCCCCGTCGCGGGCAGTTTCCTCTCAGATTCCCACGGGGAGAGAGCTATGTCCGAATCCCGGTTCCCGAGCCTGTCGGATTCTCAGGGGACGAGAATCGGACAGGAATTTGGGCGGACGCCACGCTCGTTGACCTCAGCCGGGCCGCACGCAATCCATGCGTAGGCTCGTGCGGTGAGAATCGGATAGGAACGCGCTTTCGGAGAACGCTCAGGAACCGAAGAGGTCGGCCAAGAGGGCCGGCGGCGTCTCCTCGAGCTGGTCGTAGCGGCAGTCGGCAGGCGAGCGGTCAGGACGCCAGCGCCGGAACGTCGTGCCGTGACGGAATCGGTCGCGCTGGAGATGGTCGAAGCCAACCTCGCACACCAGCTCGACGCGCACCGGCTCCCACGACAGGTCCTTCCCCTGGTTCCAGCGGGACTGCGCGCCCGGGAGGCGCCGCCCCTGCTCCACGGCCGATGCCTCCGCCAGCGCCCAGTCACGCCACGGATGGTCCTCCATGCCGCCCTTGCGGTACGGCTCGAGGAACTCGACGAGCTCGGCGCGCTTCGCCATCGTGAACGACGACGTCACGCCGACCGATTGGAGGAATCCCTCGTCGTTGTAGAGGCCCAGCATGAGCGAGCCAATCAACGTCCCCGGCCCGTTCTTGTGCCAGCGGAAGCCGGCCACCACGCAGTCGGCGGTGCGCGCGTGCTTGATCTTGGCCATCGTGCGCTTGCCGGGAGCATAGGGATCGGACGCTCGTTTGCCGATGACGCCGTCGAGGCCGGCCCCTTCGAACACCTCGAACCAGTGCTCCGCCACCGTGGGATCGGTCGTCGATGGCGTGAGACGAACCGATGCCGGCGGTTCCGACAACAAGTGCTCCAGCCGTGCCCGCCGTTCAGCAAATGGCGTCGAACGGAGGTCGTCGTTGCCATCGGCAAGGCAGTCGAATGCGACGAACGATGCCGGCGACTCTGCGGCCAGCATCCGCACCCTCGACGCGGCCGGATGGATGCGCAGAAGGAGGGCGTCAAAATCCAGGCCGCTGTCAGGCCGTGCGATCACCACCTCGCCGTCGAGCACGAAGCGCGCGTCCCGCTCGCCGACGGCGAGCAGCGGCTCTTCCAGCTCGGGAAAGTAGCGGTTCAATGGCTTGAGGTCGCGCGATTGGAGGTAGACCTCGCCGCCATCACGGAAGGCGAGCGCGCGGAACCCATCCCACTTCGGCTCGTAGATCCAGCCTTCCCCGGTCGGGATGGCGGGCGTCGGCTTGGCCAGCATCGGCTCGATCGGTGGCTCGATCGGAAACCCCATGGGCCGATGATATCGCTCCGCATGGCATCATCGCGCGGTGCGTGACCTCGGCCGACGGCTGCTCATCGGGCTCGCCGTGGTCGCGGCCGGCGCCGCGGCGATCGGCTACGGCTTCATCGCGGGCGGCATCGCGACCCCCGTCCGCGGCGATCGCGCCACCCTGGATCTCCCGGCGCAGGGCGATGCCGTCGCCACCATCCTGGACGACGGGCGGCCGGTGTTCATCGTCAACGACCCTGATCTCGGCACGTGGGTCCTCGACGCGCAGAGCCGCCAGGCGACCTCGCGACTCGGAGTCGCGGTGGCCTGGTGTGCAGAGCTTGCTTCGTTCGTCGACGCGGTCGATGGATCGGTCTATGCGGCAGACGGGCAGCTCCGATTCGGACCGGCCGAGGGCGGCCTGGTTGCGTTCGCCTCGCGCCCGTCGCCGGACGATGCATCCCGGGTGATCGTCGGTTCGAATACATCGGTCCAGGGTGTCGGAGCCCAGACGGATGGACCCCCGGACACGGACTGTCCGGGCAACGCGTGGGTGACCCATCAGCCGGAGTCCGGCGAGACGTTCGACCCGTCGGTGGCCGCCGACCAGGAGCCACCGGGCTGGATCTGGCTCGAGGGCACGCTGCGCGAAGTGGATGGCCAGGTGCACCTGTGCGACGGGCTGACCGCTGGCTGCGAAGCCCAGGCCGAGGTGACCGGCATCGATCCTGCCACCCATGGTGAGGCCGCCGGCACCAGCGGACAATTCATCGGTCGCGTGCGGGACGGCGCGATCGAAGGCCTCATCCTCGTCCCCGACCTGACGGAGGCTCCGTGAGCATCAGCATCCAATTCCTCGGCGCGGCCGGCTGCGTGACCGGCTCCCAGTTCCTGGTGACTGCCGGTGAGCGTCGGGTGCTCGTGGACTGCGGAATGTTCCAGGGCTCACCAGAAGAGGTCGAGCGCAACCACCTGCCGTTCGCCTTCGAGACCGATACGCTCGACGCCGCGATCCTGACCCACGCCCACCTCGATCACTGCGGTCGCCTGCCGGCGCTGGTGCGCGCCGGCTTTCGTGGACCCATCCACGGCACGCACGCAACGGCGGATCTCGCCGAGATCGTCCTGCGCGACTCCGCGAAGCTCCAGGTCGAGTTCACCGAGCGCTGGAATCGCCGCCAGGCCCGCAAGGCCGAGCGCGCCGGCGAGGAGGCGGCCTCCGAGGTCGTGGCGCAGGAGACCGATGACGAGTCGCTGCCCGAGCGCCTGCGCAACGCGAAGCCCGAGGGCCGTACCGACACGCGCAAACCCCTTTACGACGAGCGCGACGTCGAGACAACGATGGAGCAGTTCCGCGGCGCGGACTATGGCGCGGAGATCGCAGTCACCGATGGCGTGACGGCCGTCCTCCACGACGCAGGTCACATCCTCGGGTCGGCCATCGTCGAGCTGCGTGTGACGGATGGCTCGACGTCAAGGACCATCATCTTCTCCGGCGACCTCGGTCGCGACGGCACGCCAATCCTGCGCGACCCGACGCCCATCACGCACGCGGATCACGTGGTTGTCGAGTCGACGTACGGCAACCGCGAGCATGACCCCCACGACGAGGCCATCGAGGAGCTGGTGGCCGCCATCGGCGAGGTAAGTGCCGACGAGGGCGTCCTGCTGGTGCCGGCGTTCGCAATCGGCCGCACCCAGGAGGTCATCTGGGTGCTCGACGACCTCGTCCGGGACGGGCGCATTCCTCGGATTCCCCTCTATCTCGACTCGCCGATGGCGTCGCGTGCCACCAGCGTCTACCACGACCATCCTGAGGCCTACGACGAGGACACCGCCGCCCTGCTGCGCTCCGGTGATTCGCCACTCGAATATCCCGGCCAGCAGTTCACCGATACGGTCGAGGAATCCAAGTCGATCCGCCATGCAAAGCGGCCGATGATGGTGGTTGCCTCATCCGGCATGCTCACCGGCGGCCGAGTCATGCATCACCTCAAGGACTTCCTGCCGGATCCCAAGTGCACGCTGCTCTTCATCGGCTACCAGGGCGAGGGGACACTCGGCCGTCGTCTCCAGGATGGCGGAACCACGGCCCGCATCGATGGGCAGGAGATCGACGTGCGCTGCCGCGTGCGCTCCATCTCCGGCTTCAGCGCCCATGCCGACCAGCACGAGCTCGAGACCTGGCTCGGCCACTTCGCCGCGCCCGAAGGCAAGCCGAAGACCGTGTTCATCGTCCATGGCGATCCCGATGCCGCCGAAGCCTTCGCGACCCGCATCCGATCGGAGCTCGGGTTGGAGGCGGTCATCCCGAAGCACCGCGAGTCAGTCTCTCTGTCGTGAGCCCGCTCCGCAGCCAGGATGCGGCAATGTTCCGGAGTGACCGACCCGTCATCGGCTTCGTGACCGACTTCGGGCTGGATGGCGCCGCCGCCACATGTCGCGGGGTCATGCTCCGCATCTGCCGCGACGCGCAGATCGTCGACATCTCGCACACCGTCCGCAAGTACGCGATCCGTGACGGCGCCTTCATCCTTCGCGCCTCGCTGCCGTTCATGCCGGTCGGCGTCCATGTCGGCGTGGTCGATCCGGGCGTCGGCACCAACCGCCGGCCGGTCGCTATCCAGGCGTCGCGTGGCGACGTGCTCATCGGTCCAGACAATGGCCTCCTGCTTCCGGCGGCCGATGCGCTCGGCGGCGCGACCGCCGCTCGGGAGCTGACGAACCGCGACCTGTGGCTGCCTTCCACGACGTCCACCTTCCATGGACGCGACATCTTCGCGCCGGTCGCCGCACACCTCGCCGCCGGTGATTCGACGTTCGACGCGATCGGCACCGAGCTGAAGGTCGATGCCCTGATCCGGCTGCCGATCGCAGAGGCGCGCGTGACGCCGGGCCGAATCGAGACCGAGGTGACGTACGTCGACAGCTTCGGCAACATGCGTCTTGCGGGAGGTCGGGCCGAGCTGGCGGCGGCATTCGGTGATCTCCCAGACGGCGCTCCCCTGCGCGTCTCGGTCGGGTCGCGCTCCGTAGAGGATCTCGCCTTCGCGCGCAGCTTCGGCCAGGTGGCGATCGGCGCCACCATCCTCTACGTCGACTCCTCGGGCGATCTAGCCCTGGCGGACAACCAGGGCGACATCGCAGCTCGCGTCGGCGCAGTGGTCGGCGGATCGGTTGAAATGAAATCCGCCTGATTGAGCCCGCAAGCGGAGCGGCTACACTCTCGATCTTCCGGCACACCGCACAGGAGCGCACCCCAGATGTCCAGGTTCTTCCGAGCGGCCTCCATCACCACGATCATCGCGCTCCTCGCCGCATGCAGCGGCGGCGGGTCGAGCCCATCCGCGTCGGCCGAGTCATCCCCTTCAGCCCCGACGACCACGAGCAGCGCGCCGTCTCCATCGGCTGCGGCCGATGGCTGCGCGGCTGAGAGCCTGGAAACCAAGACCGCCGGCCGGTTGACGATCGGGACCGATAACCCTGCCTTCCCACCGTACTGGAATCCGCCCGCCGAGGGCGAAGAGGGCACCGATCCATGGGAGCTCGGCGACCCGACCAACAAGGGTGGGTTCGAGGGCGCCGTGGCGTGGGCCGTGGCGGAGGAGCTCGGATTTACCGACGACACCGTCGATTTCATTCCCGTGCCGTTCGACAACTCGTACGCGCCGGGCGAGAAGGACTTCGACTTCTACCTCGCGCAGGTCTCGTACAGCGATGAGCGGGCCGAGGCGGTCGACCTGAGCGATGGCTACTTCTTCTCGAACCAGGCGCTGGTCGCGAATGCCGATACCCCGATCACCGAGGCGGCCTCGATTGCGGATCTGGCCGAGTACCGGCTCGGCGTGCAGCAGGGGACCACAAGCCTGACCTACATCGAGGAGGCCATCCAGCCGACGACGGAGGCGATGGTCTACAACTCGAACGACGCGGCGATCGCAGCGCTGAACGCCGATCAGGTGGACGGCATCGTGGTCGATCTCCCGACGGCCTTCTTCGTCACCGCTGTCCAGATGGAGAACGGCACGATCGTGGGTCAGTTCCCGCCGGTCGGCGACGAGCAGGAGTACTTCAGCCTCGTCCTCGAGCAGGACAGCCCACTCACCGATTGCGTGAACGACGCGATCGCCAACCTCACCGACAGCGGCGACCTCGAGGCCATCACCACCGAGTGGATGTCGGAGAACGCCGGCGCGCCCGTCCTCGAATAGCCGAGTGCGCCTGAGCAGCCTGGCGCGCGTGTGATCGACGAGCCACCGCGCGCCAGCCGCGAACCGGTCCTGCGCGTCGGTGGATCAGGGCGCCGTGCGGTCGCGATCGCCCTCGTCAGCACGGCCGTCATCTTCGGGCTGATCGGCTGGGTGGTCGTCAACTCACCGGGCTGGGACCAGGTCCAGCGCTCGTTCCTGGACTGGGACAACTTCGTCGAATCGGCGCCGAGGATCATCGCCAGGTTCGAGGTCAACGTCCGGCTGTTCCTCATCGCCGAGGTGCTCATTCTCGTGTTTGGCCTCGTGCTTGCGGTGCTTCGCGGCCTGCCCGGCCCCGTGCTGTATCCGATTCGTCTGCTCGCCACGGTGTGGGTGGACATCTTCCGCGCGCTGCCGGGCGTCCTCGTCATCTACGTGCTCGGCTTCGGCATCCCCGGCCTGCGCATCCCCGGCGTGCCGAATGACCCGTTCTTCTGGGGCGTCGTGGCGCTCACGCTGGTGTACTCGGCGTACGTATCGGAGGTCTACCGGGCCGGCATCGAATCGGTGCACCCCAGCCAGGCTGCGGCGGCACGTTCGCTCGGCCTCACGCAGGTGCAGGCGCTGCGCTTCGTGGTCCTGCCGCAGGCCGTTCGCCGCGTCATCCCGCCGCTGCTCAACGACTTCATCGGGCTCCAGAAGGACACCGTGCTCGTCTCATTCATCGGCGTGGTCGAGATCTTCCGACAGTCCCAGATTCGATCGTCGGCGACATTCAACTTCACGCCGTACCTGGTGACCGCCCTCGTCTTCCTGCTGATCACGATCCCGCTGGCGCGCATCACAGATTGGCTCGTGGCGCGCGAGCGTGACAAGCGCTACGCGACCGCGGTCGGGGCATCGGCTGCGGGTTCGCGCCGCGGCCGGCTGTGGGGCGGGGGCGCCAGATGACCGCGCCGCTCTTCGTGGAAGGGCTCCACAAGTCGTTCGGGGCGCTCGAGGTGCTCAAGGGAATCGATCTCGAGGTGGCCGAGCACGAGGTCGTGTGCCTCATCGGTGCATCCGGCTCCGGGAAGTCGACGCTGCTGCGATGCATCAACCTGATCGAGCCGATCGATGCCGGCCGGGTGGTGGTCGAGGGCGAGGAGATCACCGCGGCCGGCGTCGACGTGGACCGCATCCGGCGCCGGATCGGGATCGTCTACCAGTCCTTCAATCTGTTCCCGCACATGTCCGTGCTCGACAACGTGACGCTCGCGCCACGCCGGGTCCTGCGCCGATCCCGCACCGAGGCGGAGGATGCGGCCACGCAGCTCCTCGATCGCTTCGGCCTGGCCGACAAGCGCATGGACTACCCCGATCGGCTGTCGGGTGGGCAGCAGCAGCGCGTGGCGATCGTCCGGGCGCTGGCCATGCAGCCGGATCTCCTTCTCCTCGACGAGATCACGAGCGCGCTCGATCCGGAGCTGATCGCCGAGGTGCTCAACGTGATCCGCGAGCTGGCCGCCGACGGCATGACGATGGTGATCGCGACGCACGAGATGGGCTTCGCGCGCGACATCGCCAGCCGGATCGTGTTCCTGGACGCGGGGCGGATCCTGGAGGACGGCCCCCCGGAGCGCATCTTTCGCGAGCCGCGTGAGGTTCGAACGCGCGAGTTCCTTCAGCGCATCATCGAGGCCGGCCGGCTCTAGTCCTTTCGCTCGTCCCGGCGTGTATCCGCATCTACGCCGATCCACATCGATGTGGACGCACCGTGGATAACCACACGATGGCATGCGAAATAGGTGGACAAACCCCCTAGGCGAGCCAACCGTCGGCCCCTATCGTAGTTCTTGTCCCGGAGGAGTCCGTGGACCCAGAGATTGCATCAACGGGTCTCGTGGTTCCTTCGGGACACTTCCATGTCCGGCGCCGGTCAACGGTCAGCTGCGGCGCAGCAGGTACCCTCGGTAGCTTGGCCGGAATCCCACTCCGCGAAGCTGCTCGGCGACGCGCGACTCACCGACCGGTCCTCGGTCGACCCGCTCGATCCTCAGCTCCCGGTGCGGTCCTTCAGGCGCGACCAGCGATGGAAGCAGCGCGACAGCTCGCTCGAGCCGCCCGGCCTCGGCGGCGGCCGGCAGTGTGAGAATCCCTCTTCCGCCGCGTTCGACGTAGAGCACCGCTTCCCCGTCCACGATTGCTAGGTACGCGCCGGCGGCTCGTTGGAGCGGCAGCCGTTCGTCGTCATCAGGACGCGGCCATGCCAGTGCCGCGCCGTATGGTTGCGCCGGATCGGTGGCAGCCAGGATGCGAGCCTGGCCCTCGTCCTCGTCGCGCACGGCTCGCAGGCGATCGACCGCCCCCGGCAGCGCGAACTGCGCCGCCCCGAGCCCAGCGACGAAGTACCCGCGACGCGCGCGTCCGGCCTCTTCCATCGCACGAAGCACCGGATAGACCGATGCGTAGCCGCCACTGATCCCCTCGGCGGCCGCGCCTTCGCGCGTCACGACCCCATGGCGCTCGAGCAGCGAGGTTGCCAGGGCGCGTCCGCGCTCGGTGGGCGACCGGTCCTCGCCGACGAGATCGGCCACCAGCGACCAGCGACCCGCGCCACGCGGCGGTCCGAGGGCCGCCAGGCGCCCGGGGCGCGGCGTGCTCTTCGAACGGCTGCGCGGCAGCGAAAGAGCGCGCAGCGCTGAAAACGTGTCATTCGTGAGCTCGCCGGCCCAGACGAGATCCCACATGGCGTCCAGCAGCTCATCACCGGAGCGCGCCTCCGGCACGGCAGCCCGAAGCTGCGGGAAGAACGACGCGCCACGGCGTTGAAGATGGGCGCGAAGAGCATCGTGGATCGGATCTGACGGTCGATCCTCGGACGCACCGGCGCTCGCGAGCAGGTCGACGTGATCGCGGCGGTACAGCGCGATGCGACCGTCGTCGCGCCCGAGCGATCCTCGCCCGATCCAGACCACCTCGCCGGCCGCGCCAAGCTCGTCCAGCAGACGCGGCGTGTATCCCGCGATGCGCGCGCGCAGCACATCCCGCTCGAGCACCGATGCCGGCATCGGCACGCCCTCGAGCTGTGCGACCACCTCCACGAGGCGGCCCTGGCCGCCGGCCGTCGAGCCGATGCCGTGCCAGGCCGGCAGGAAGCGGGCGAGGACCTCCGCCTCGACCGGCTCGACCTCCCGGCGCAGGCGGGCGAGTGATCGCCGGCGCAGTTGGCGCAGGACGTCAGGATCGGTGAACTCGTGCGCCGCTCCACCGGGCCGGAATGCGCCCTCGAGAAGAGAGCCAGCGCCGGCCAGGCCGCGAAGCCGCTCCTCGACCGTCGAGCGGGCGATGCCCCAGCGGGCAGCCGGTGCGTCGGCCGTGAACGGCGCGTGGCTGCGGGCCCAGCGTTGGAGGAGTGCATCCAGCGGCGCGTCGGCAGGCGCCAACCACGTCTCGGGGACCCCGCGTGGTGGACTGGCTCCGACCGCATCCCGGTAGCGCGCCACATCCTCGATCGCGATCCATCGCTCCTCGGCGGCGATGCGCACACGGACGGCACGGCGTGCACGTTCGAGCTCGGCCAGGGCGCTCGCGCCGTCGACGGGGTCGGTCACGCGTGCCGTCACCTCATCGGTGCGCAGGTCCCCCACCCGACGTAACAGGTCGGCGACGCCGTCAACCGTCCGGGCCCGACGCGAGCCGGCGAGGCCCTGGAGCTCGAGCTCGAGGTCGGCGACCGCCTCCGGATCGAGCAGCTCACGCAGCTCCTCCGTGCCGAGCAGCTCGGCCAGCAGCTCTCGATCGAGCGCCAGCGCCTGCGCTCGCCGCTCGCCGAGCGGCGCGTCGCCCTCGTACATGAACGACCCGATGTAGTCGAACAACAGCGACGAGGCGAAGGGGGATGCCGAACGCGACTCGACGCTGACGACCCGGACGCGTCGCGCGCGGATGGAACCGAGCAGCTCGACAAGCGCCGGCATGTCGAACACGTCGCGCAGGACTTCGCGGTAAGTCTCGAGGATGATCGGGAACGAGCCGTAGCGGCTGGCGACCGTGAGCAGGTCCGCCGATTTCCGGCGCTGCATCCACAGCGGCGTGCGCTGTCCCGGGCGCCGACGCGGCAGGAGGAGCGCGCGGGCTGCGTTCTCCCGGAAACGGGCCGCGAACAGGGCCGATCCACCCAGCTCGGCCATGAGCAGCTCCTCGATCTCGTCCGGCCCGAGCAGCAGGGCCGACTCGATCGTCGAACCATCGGTCTCGATGCCCTCCGGCAGGCGCACCGCGATCCCGTCGTCGGACCACATGGCCTGCACGTCGACGCCATGGTGCTCGCGCAGTCGCGCCTCGATCGCCATCGACCACGGCGCATGCACGCGGCCGCCGAACGGCGTCAGCAGCGCGACCCGCCAGTCACCGAGCTCGTCACGGAAGCGCTCGACCACGATCGTGCGATCGGTCGGCAGGACACCGGTCACCTCGCGCTGCTCGCCGAGGTAGGCGACCAGGTTCTGCGCCGCCAGCTCATCCAACGCGTGGTCGGAGCGCAGGCGGGCCACGGCCACCTCCGGCTTCATCGGCTCGAACTCGCGCAGGAATGCGCCGATGGCTCGGCCCAGCTCGATCGGGCGTCCGACCGCGTCGCCGTGCCAGAACGGCATCTTGCCCGGCTCGCCGGGAGCGGGCGTCACGATCACCCGGTCGGGCAGGATGTCCTCGATCCGCCACGTCGACGCGCCAAGCAGGAAGGTCTCACCCACCCTCGACTCGTAGACCATCTCCTCGTCCAGCTCCCCCACCCGACGCCCGCCTCGACCGGCGTCGTCGCCGGGCAGGAAGACCCCGTACAGGCCCCGGTCCGGAATGGTGCCGCCAGAGGTGATCGCGACCACCCGCGCGTCGTTTCGCGAGACGATCACATCGGTCTGGCGGTCCCAGACCAGGCGTGGCTTGAGGTCGGCGAACTCGTCGGACGGATACCGTCCGGACAGCATGTCGAGCACGCCTGTCAGCTGCTCGCGCGAGAGATCGCGGAAGGATTCGGCCCTCGTGACGAGCCGATGCAGGCCATCCACCGTCCAGCGTCCATCGGCGCAGATGGCGACCAGCTGCTGGGCAAGCACGTCGAGCGGATTGCGCGGGATGCGCGTCTCCTCGATCTGCGCGGCCTTCATGCGCTGCACGACCACCGCCGACTCGACGAGGTCGCCGCGATACTTCGGAAAGATCTTGCCGACCGACGGCTCCCCGACCTGGTGCCCTGCTCGACCGATGCGCTGCATGCCGGACGCGACCGATGGCGGTGACTCGATCTGAATCACGAGGTCGATGGCCCCCATGTCGATCCCCAGCTCCAGGCTGCTGGTCGCGACCAGTGCCGGCAGCTTTCCCTGCTTGAGCTGCTCCTCGATCTCCAGGCGCTGCTCCCGGGCGACGCTGCCGTGGTGGGCGCGAACCAGCTCCTCTCCTGCCAGCTCGTTGAGCCGCGCCGCCAGGCGCTCGGCCAACCGTCGGCTGTTCACGAAGATCAGCGTGGACCGGTGTTGGCGAATGAGCTCCAGGAGCTTCGGGTGCATCGACGGCCAGATCGAGTG
>Ga0136612_10000303_pt1 | contig 16532 bp, 14 predicted proteins | sample AntDryUQ224A2306_2_FD_106644 | JGI IMG/M metagenome (GOLD analysis project Ga0136612, IMG submission 106644) | Polar desert sand microbial communities from Dry Valleys, Antarctica - metaG UQ224A (23.06) | ecosystem: Environmental > Terrestrial > Soil > Desert | place: Antarctica: Dry Valley... | reverse complement strand
GCATAGACGTGTCCCACGTCCAGGGCACGAACGTCGTCGGTAGCCTCGTCGTGTTCGAGGACGGCGTCCCCAAACGCTCGGACTACCGCCGATTTCTGATCAGCGCCGAGGGTGGGCGCGATGACACCTTGTCGGTGGCCGAGGTCGTCCGCCGTCGCTTTGCGCGCTACCTCCGGGAGCAGTCCGAGAGCGGTGGCGGACTGGTGGGCGAGGCAGCCGACGGTCCCGAGATCGCTCTCGGTGCTCGGAAGAAGTTTGCCTACCCGCCCAACCTCGTCGTCGTGGACGGGGGCGCTCCGCAGGTGGAAGCGGCGCAAGCTGTCCTGGCAGACATGGGTATAGAGGACATAGCAATCGTCGGGCTGGCCAAGCGGATGGAAGAGATCTGGGTCCCCGGGCAGGCCGATCCGGTGATCCTGCCCCGGACGAGTGAGGCCCTGTACCTGTTGCAGCGCATCCGAGACGAGGCGCACCGGTTCGCGATCACCCACCACCGCCAGCGCCGGTCCAAGAGCATGCTGGCCTCGCTGCTGGACGACGTGCCAGGACTCGGTGACGTACGACGCAAGGCCCTGCTGACCAAGTTCGGCTCACTGCGAGCCATGCGTGCTGCCGACGTGGATCAGGTCGCCGAGGTACCCGGCGTCGGTCGCAAGACTGCCGAGGCTATCGTTGCCGCCCTGGCCGAGAACCCAGCAGCGGATCCGCAGTGACCTCCTTACCTGACTGGTCGCCCTACGTCGATGTCCTGATCCGGTATCTGCGCGATTACTACGTCGACGCAGACGTGGCAGAGCGAGTCGTGGAGAGGTTGCGCCGACGCCACGCCGACGGTGCCTACGACCAGTCGAACGACGACCAGGCTTTTGCCGACGCAGTCACTCAGGACACCGTGGCCGCCAGCGCGGATGCACACCTTCAGTTGCGCTACAGCGTGGCGCAGCTGCCGGAACGGGACACCCTGATCGTTCCGGAGTCAGGTCGTCACCCCGAGGAAGCCGCTTCGGCCGGCCACGGATTCGTCCGAACTGAGCGGCTGCCCGGCAACATCGGGCTGGTCGAGATCGACCAGTTCTACCCGGCCAGGATCTCCGGGAACGTCGCAGCCGCGGCCATGACGCTGATCGCCGACACCGATGTGCTGCTGATCGACCTGCGACGTTGCCCGGGTGGAGAGCCGGACATGGTGGCTCTCGTCGAAAGTTACCTCTACGACGAACGGACCCAACTCAACTCCATTCACTTCCCGGCTGAGAAGCGCACGGTGCAGTGGTGGACGGACCCGTTCGTTCCCGGTCCGCGGTTCGGTGGGACCAAGCCTCTTTACGTGCTGCTCAGCACCAAGAGTTACTCCGCCGCAGAGGGTTTCAGCTACGACCTACAACAGAATGGCCGTGCGACTCTGGTGGGCGAGCCGACCGCCACTGGTGTTTCGTATTTCGACTACCGCTACCGGGTCAGCGATCACCTGATGTTCTCGGTTCCGTCCGGGTACGTGGTCAACCCGATCTCCGGACGGGGATGGGCGCCACAAGGCGTACAGCCCGACATCCGAGTGCCGGCACACGAAGCGCTGGAAACCGCCTACGCCCTGGCACTCGAGCACGTACTAGGACTGGGCGCCGGCGGGTGGCGAGCTCGGATCGCCACTGAAGCCGAAGTGGCGTTGACTTCAGACCGTCCCGTCGAGCGTGACGATTGACCGGCCAGATGCTGCTGTGGAAGGCGCTGGGCTCCTGGCGCGCAGAGGTGAGCGCCCGCTATGTCGGCGGGCATCGAGGCCTTGTCGGCGATCTCACAGTCGACGCGGCCGGCTGCGTGCTCACCTATCCTGACCTCGCACAGCGGGTCTCGCCGTAGTTGTCGCGTCCGAGGACCGGGCACACTGACCGCCATGTCCAAAGACTCGGCGCGCATGGACCTGGCCGAGACCGGCCCGCCAAGCGGCCTGGACATCGTCCTGGTCACCGGCCTGTCCGGCGCCGGACGAAGCACGGCCGCCAAGTGCCTGGAGGACCTCGGTTATTTCGTCGTCGACAATCTGCCGCCCGCGCTGATCGCGACCATGGTGGAACTGGGCAGCAGTTCCTCCGGGGCGGTCACCAGGCTGGCGGTCGTCGTGGACGTACGCTCACGGGCGTTCTCCTCCGACCTGACCGGCACCCTGATCGACCTCGATGAGCGTGGTTACCGGCCCAAGGTGCTCTTCCTGCAGGCCCGCGACGACGTCCTGATCCGGCGCTTCGAGTCGGTCCGTCGCGCACACCCGCTGCAGGGTGGGAGCCGCCTGTCCGACGGGATCACCGCGGAACGCCTCCTGCTGACGGACCTGGCCGGTGTCGCCGACGTCACCGTCGACACCAGCGACCTCAATGTCCACCAGCTCCGAGCCACGATCGAACTGGCCTTCGGGGCCGAGTTCGTACCTGCCCTCAAGGCGACCGTGATGAGTTTCGGCTACAAGTACGGGCTACCGCTGGACGCCGATCTGGTTGTTGACGTTCGATTCCTACCCAACCCGCATTGGCTTCCCGAGTTGCGTCCGCTGACCGGGCAGAATCCGGAGGTCAGGGCCTACGTCCTCGGTCAGGACACCGCCGGAGAATTTCTCGACTCCTACATGGAGATCCTGCGGCTGATCGGTACGGGCTATCAGCGCGAGGGCAAGCGCTACCTGACCCTTGCTGTGGGATGCACCGGCGGGAAGCACCGCAGCGTGGCGATGAGCGAGGAACTCGCCGCGCGCCTGACCGCCGAGAGTGTGCACACGACTGTCGTGCATCGCGATCTGGGACGCGAGTGAGCCCGAGCAGCCCTTCGCCGCGCATCGTGGCACTCGGTGGTGGGCATGGTCTGGCGGCGACACTGGCCGCGGCCCGGGAACTGACCTCCGAGCTCACGGCGATCGTCACGGTGGCGGACGACGGGGGATCCAGTGGACAGATCAGGCGGGAGTTCGACGTGCTGCCGCCGGGTGATCTCCGGATGGCACTCGCGGCGCTGGCCGGATCGGCTCCCCAGCACAGCGACATGGCGACCCTGCTCCAGCATCGGTTCGGCGGCCGCGGTGCGCTGGCGGGGCACCCGGTGGGCAATCTTCTGTTGACCGGCCTCGTCGAGGTTTTCGGCGGAGACACCGTGCGTGCGCTGGATATGCTTTGCGAGCTGATCGGAGCTGTCGGCCGGGTGCTCCCGATGTCGACCATTCCGCTCGAGATTACCGCCTGGGTGGAGGCAGTCGACGGCCGCAACCCCGTGGTAGGCAAGCTTGTTCGCGGTCAGGTAGCAGTGGCGACGACTCCGGGTCGGGTGCGGTCGGTGCATCTGGTCCCGGAGGCGCCGCCGGTCTGCGAACCAGCAGCCGCGGCCATCCAGGCCGCCGACGTCGTCGTCCTCGGACCTGGGTCCTGGTTCACCTCGGTTCTGCCACACCTGCTTGTGCCAGGCTTGATGAGCGCGTTGGAGCTCACGTCGGCGCACGTCATCGTCGTGCTCAACCTGGAGCCGCAAGCGGGGGAGACCGAGGGTTTCTCACCTGAGGAGCATCTTCGCGTGCTGCGGGAGCATGCACCGCAGCTCGCCGTGGACACGGTGGTCGCGGACGCTTCGAGGGTTGTTGACCGGCGTGGTCTATTGAATGCCGTGCAGGCATTGCGAAGAGACGGCCGACCGGAGCCGCGGCTCGTCCTGCGGCCAGTCGCGAGAACAGCAGACGGGGACCAGCATGATCCGCGACGATTGGCAGTAGCGCTCGCCCACGTGATCGACGGCGCGACAGAGACAGAGGAGCTGCCCGCATGGCCATGACCGCCCAGGTCAAGGATGAACTCTCGCGCGTGCCGGTCACGAAGACGTGCTGCCGGAAAGCCGAGCTCACTTCGCTGCTGCGCTTTTCCGGAGGTCTGCACATCATCGGCGGCCGGGTGGTGATCGAGGCCGAACTCGACACTGCCTCAGTGGCTCGGCGGGTACGACGCGACGTCAGTGAACTGTTCGGCTATTCCAGCGGCATCTCCATGCTCTCCGGTGGGAACCTGCGCAAGGGATCCCGCTATCTGGTTCGGATCGTGAAGCACGGTGAGGGGCTGGCCCGCCAGACCGGCCTGGTCGACATGCGCGGACGGCCCGTCCGCGGGCTGCCGGCAACCGTGGTCTCCGGAGGGGTGTGTTGCTCGGAGGCTGCCTGGCGCGGAGCGTTTCTCGCGCATGGTTCGCTGACCGAACCCGGCCGGTCCTCCTCGATGGAAGTGACCTGCCCGGGCCCCGAGGCAGCCATGGCTCTGGTGGGTGCGGCGCGACGTCTCGGCGTCTCGGCGAAAAGTCGCGAGGTTCGTGGTGCCGATCGAGTGGTCATCCGCGACGGCGATGCGATCGGTGCGTTGCTGACTCGCTTGGGTGCCCATGACGCGGTCCTGGCCTGGGAAGAGCAGCGGATGCGCCGTGAGGTCAGGGCAACGGCCAACCGGCTGGCCAATTTCGACGACGCCAACCTTCGCCGCTCGGCCCGCGCGGCGGTTGCCGCGGGTGCTCGAGTCAGTCGCGCCCTGGACCTACTCAGGGACGACGCCCCCGACCATCTCCTGGTGGCCGGCCGGCTCCGGGTCGAACACGGGCAGGCCTCCTTGGAAGAGCTCGGGCAACTCGCCGACCCGCCGATGACCAAGGACGCCGTCGCCGGGCGGATTCGCCGACTGCTGGCGATGGCCGACAAGAAGGCACGTGACCTCGGGGTGCCGGATACCGAATCCGCCGTCACCGCCGAGATGCTCGCGCCCTAGTTCATCCCCGGCGCGGTGTCTTAGACCGTCGCAGCGCGGATGACCACTCGTCTCGCTAGGGTTTACGTGCAGGCGTCCGCTGACGAGAGGGAATGCAGTGACAGTCCGGGTAGGTATCAACGGCTTCGGTCGCATCGGCCGCAATTTCTGGCGTGCGGTCAGCGCCGGCGGCCATGACATCGAGATCGTCGCTGCTAACGACCTCGGCGATGTCGCCACGATGGCCCACCTACTGTCCTACGACAGTGTCGGCGGTCGGCTCGGCAAGCAGGTCAACGTCGTCGACGACGGAATCGAGATCGACGGCAAGACGCTCAAGATCCTCGCCGAACGTGACCCGGGCGCCCTGCCGTGGGGTGACCTCGGCGTGGACATCGTGGTCGAGTCGACCGGGTTCTTCGTCGACGCCAGCAAGGCACGCGCGCATGTCGACCAGGGCGGCGCCAAGAAGGTCATCATCTCCGCACCGGCCAAGGGCGAAGACCTCACCGTGGTCATCGGGGCCAACGAAGGCACCTATGACGGCTCGCAGGTCATCATCTCCAACGCCTCGTGCACCACGAACTGCCTTGCGCCCCTGGCCAAGGTGTTGCACGACAGTTTCACCATCGAACGCGGCCTGATGACCACGATCCACGCCTACACCGCGGACCAGAACCTCCAGGATGGCCCGCACTCGGACCTGCGCCGGGCTCGCGCAGCTGCTCTCAACATCGTGCCGACCTCGACCGGGGCCGCCGCGGCCATCGGCCTGGTCCTGCCCGACCTCAAGGGCAAGCTCGACGGGTACGCGCTACGCGTACCCATCCCTACCGGGTCGGTCACCGACCTCACCGTGACTCTCGGCGGGGACGCCAACCTCGACGCGATCCAGGCGGCCTATCAGGCGGCCGCGGACGGCCCCCTCAAGGGCCTCCTGCGCTACAGCGAGGCTCCTATCGTGTCCTCCGACATCGTGGGTGACCCGGCGTCGTGCATCTATGACGCACCGCTGACCAAGGTCACCGGGAACCAGGTCAAGGTCGTGGGCTGGTATGACAACGAATGGGGATACTCCAACCGGTTGGCCGATCTCGCCGTCCTCGTCGGCTCGAAGTAGAGGCGGCGCCGAGTGCGCTCGCTGTCAGACCTCATCTCAGCCGGAGTCCAGGGCACCCGGGTCCTGGTCCGCGCAGACCTCAACGTCCCGCTCGACACATCCACCGGCGACCCGATCATCACCGACGACGGCCGGATCGTGGCCAGTGTCCCGACCCTGCGCAAGCTGATCGATGCCGGCGCGCGCGTCATAGTCGTCGCGCATCTGGGCCGTCCGGAGAACGGTCCGGATCGGTCCCTTTCCCTCGCGCCGGTGGCCATCAGGCTGGCCGAGCTGTTGGGCCAGGCGGTCAGGCTCTCCACCGATGTGGCCGGACCGGACAGCAGTGCCCAGGCCAATGCGTTGACCGACGGAGATGTGCTGCTATTGGAGAACGTTCGCTTCGAAGCCGCCGAGACGAGCAAGAATCCGGAGCTGCGAGGAGTTTTCGCGGATCAACTGGCCGGACTGGCGCAGGCCTACGTCGATGACGCTTTCGGCGCCGTACACCGCCGGCACGCCAGCGTCTACGACGTCGCCCTGCGCCTGCCGCACGCCGCCGGCGATCTGATCCATGCCGAGGTCGAGGTCCTGGACCGGTTGACGGGCGAGCCGGCCCGCCCCTACGTCGTGGTGCTCGGTGGGTCGAAGGTCTCGGACAAGCTGCCCGTGATCCAAGCGCTGTTGCCCACTGTTGACCGGCTGCTCGTCGGCGGCGGAATGTGCTTCACCTTCCTCGCCGCCCAGGGCCACGACGTTGGTGGGTCGCTGCTGGAGGAAGACCAGGTCGAGGCCTGCCGAGAGCTGCTCGAGCAGGCAGGGGACCGGATCGTCCTGCCGGTCGACATCGTGGTCGCGGAAGCGTTGGTGGCCGATGCACGGTTGCAGGTCGTCGCCGCGCAGCGGATACCGTCAGACCGGAAGGGTCTCGACATCGGGCCACACACCGTCGCCGCCTTCACCGATCATCTGAAGGACGCCAAGACGGTCTTCTGGAATGGACCGATGGGCGTTTTCGAGCTCGCGCCGTTCGCCGCTGGTACTCGGGGCATCGCCGCGGCGGTTGCTGCCGTCGACGGGTTGTCCGTCGTGGGTGGCGGGGACTCGGCAGCTGCAGTACGCCAACTCGGGCTCGATGAGTCGGCCTATTCGCACATCAGCACCGGTGGCGGTGCCTCGCTGGAATACCTCGAGGGCAAGCAGTTACCTGGCCTGGCCGTACTCGAGAACGCCGCGACCGAGTCCACCACGTGAGCCGAGCCAAGCGCCGACCGCTGGTCGCCGGCAACTGGAAGATGAACCTCACCCACCTCGACGCGATCGCTCTGGTGCAGAAGCTCGGCTTCAGCCTGACTGACAAGCAGCTGCACACCGCCGAGGTGGTCGTTCTTCCACCGTTCATCTCGCTGCGTAGCGTGCAAACGCTCGTGGACGGGGACAAGATCGCCATCTCCTACGGCGCACAGGACCTGTCCCCACACGCGAGCGGCGCCTACACCGGAGACATCAGCGGCCAGATGCTCGCGGCCCTCAGATGCAGCTACGTGCTGGTCGGGCACTCCGAACGACGCGAGCAGCACTCCGAGGACGATGCGCTGGTCAACGCCAAGATCCGCGCCGCCCGTACGGTTGGTCTGCTGCCGATCCTGTGCTTGGGGGAGGGACTGGAGGTCCGTCAAGCTGGAAGCCAGATCAGCCACTGCCTGGCCCAATTGGATGCCGGCCTGGCCGGTCTGTCGGCCGAAGACCTCGGCGAGTTCGTCGTGGCCTACGAGCCGATCTGGGCGATCGGCACCGGGGAAGTCGCCACTCCGCAGGACGCTCAGGAAGTCTGCACAGCGCTGCGCAAGCGGCTGAAACACGCGTACGGCCCGGAGGTCGCAGCTTCGACGCGTATTCTCTACGGCGGTTCGGTCAAGGCGGACAACGCCGAGGGCATCTTCGCCCAGCCGGATGTCGATGGTGGGCTCGTGGGTGGAGCCAGCGTGCAGGCCGAGGACTTCGCCGCGATCTGCCGGGCCGCCACCGTCGACTGAACCTCTCAGGCGTGAGATCCCCAGCGCCGTCCCAGTCCCGATGGAAGGCAGGAATGAAAACCAAGCGGACGCCTACCCGCGTCGCTCTCGGTTGGCTCCCTGTGCTTCTGTCGACGGTGCTGCTGCTCAGCGCTTGCTCCAACGGTGAACCAGACATCGAGGAGGCGGCAAACACCGCAGAGGCATCTCAGGACGCCGCTGTGGAAGGAATGCGGGCGCCATCGACCGCAGACGGAGGAACTCTGCGGGCAGTTGCGCCCGCCGTCGACAGCCTCGACCCGGCACGGTCGTATCTGCCCTGGGTATGGAACCTGATGCGGCTCTACACCCGCACCCTTGTCACCTACGACTCCGCCGCTGGTGCAGCCGGCGCCGAGCTGGTCCCGGACCTGGCCGCCGGGCTCGGAGTGCCGTCGGACAACAACCAGACATGGACCTACACCCTGCGGCCCGGTACGGCGTTCGAGAACGGACGACCGATCACCGCGCAGGACGTCAAGTATGGAATCGAACGGTCCTTTGCCTCAGAGGTCATCGTCGGCGGACCGCTGTACGTCGTCTCGTTGCTGGATGATCCTACGGCGCCCTACCCGGGGCCGTACTTCGTTCCGGAGGATGGCGAGCCCGCGCCGACGCTGGCCACCGTCGAGACGCCGGACCCGGCGACGATCGTGTTCCGACTCAACCGGCCGTATGCCGCCTTCGACCAGGTGATGGCCCTGCCGTCGTCCAGTCCTGTTCCGGTGGAGGCAGATACCCGGGGGTACTACGGCCAGGCACCGATGTCCTCGGGCCCGTACAAGGTTGCCTCGATAGACCCGGTGACCGGGATCGTGTTGGAGCGCAATGCTGCGTGGGATGCGGCCACCGACGACGTACGCACCGCTCGCCCCGATCGGGTGGAGGTGCACACCGGGCTGGAGGCCGTTGAGCGGGATCAGCGAATTCTCGGCGGGTCGGCCGACCTCGATCTCGGCGGGGGCGTGGCACCGGAATCGCTCGACCGAGTGCTCCAGGATCCGCGTATCGCCCCTCGGACAGACCAGATCGCCACCGGGGCGCTGCAGCTGCTCGCCATGCCGTCGACTGTTGCGCCCTTCGACAACCCGGCCTGTCGACTGGCGGTGGCTGCCGCCGTGGACGTGGCAGCAGTCCAAGCGGCGCTGGGTGGGCCGGCGCTGGCCCAGCCGACTAGCGGGTTGTGGCCGAGCATCGTCGCCGGAAGCATGCCGGCGGTCAGTTCTGCGCCGGCCGCAGACATCGGCGAGGCCCGGCGTCAACTCTCGGCCTGTGGTCTGCCCGATGGCTTCAGTACGACGATCGCGGCGCCCAACCAGGCGCGGTCGCTGGCCGTCGCGGAGGTGGTCCGGGCGAACCTGCGAGCCGTCGGTATCGAGGCCACCGTCGAGGGACTGGACCCTGCCACCTACTACGCCTCCGATATCGGATCGCCGGCAACGGTGGCCGCCAACGGGTACGGCATCCTGCTCACCCGCTGGAGTGCTGATTTCCCCGATCCAGCCTCGTTCCTCGGCCCGTTGGTCGACGGTCGCGAGATCACCGCAGCCGGAAATACCAACGTTGCCCAGCTGAACGATCCGGCGCTCAACGGCCTGGTCGACTCCGCGTACGCCGCGCTCGACCCCGCGTCGGCGCTGACCGTGTGGGAGACCGTGGCCGAGACGGCGACCGACAGTGGCTCCTACGTGCCTGTTGTGGAGGAACGAACCGTCCTGCTGGCCGGGGAGCGTCTGCACAACGCCGTCGTGCATTGGGCCTACGCAGGCTACGACCTGGCAACGGTCGCCGTCCGCGGGTAGGCGCTGAGCCCGGGCGGATAGGCGCTGAGCTGAGAATGCGGGAGCCCTGGCGACGGGGTGCAGCGCCATTGACTACTCTTGCCCCTTGTGAAGCTTCTACTGACGATCGTGCTGGTCATCACCAGCCTTCTCCTGATCGTCCTCATCCTGCTGCACCGTGGCCGTGGCGGCGGACTGTCGTCGATGTTCGGTGGCGCGGCGAGCGCGTCCCTGTCCGGTTCGACCGTCGTCGAGAAGAACCTGAACCGGCTGACCGTGTTCGTCGCGATCGCGTGGAGCGCCTCGATCATCGCGCTGGGCATCCTCTTGAAGGTACCGACCGTTCCATCGGCCTAACGCTGGGTAATGCCGCCGGCGCATAGTAGGTTCCGAGGACCGTCCGGTCATAGAATCACCCCAGGAGTTCATCGACGAAGGAGTACAAGCACGTGGCCGGTGGCAGTGCGATCCGTGGAAGTCGGGTCGGGTCAGGACCGATGGGAGAGGCGGAACGGGGTGAATCCGCACCGCGAACCAGGGTGCCCTTCTGGTGTGCCAACGGACACGAGTCTCGTCCCGCTTTCGCCCACGACGCGGCGATTCCGGACAGCTGGGACTGTGCCCGGTGCGGCCTGCCCGCTGGTCGGGAGCAGACCGCGCCTCCTCCTGCCCCTCGCAACGAGCCGTACAAGACCCATCTCGCCTACGTACGCGAGCGCCGGTCCGACGAGGACGGCGAGGCGATCCTGCAGGAGGCGCTGAACAAGCTTCGCGAGCGTCGCGGGGGCTGACCCACTGACCCAAGCTCGGATCAGCCCGGCAGACGTCGGGCATCGGGTGGTCGTGCGTCGTCGACTGCCCGGACAGAGCGGTCCGACCGGTGGGCCGGCCTACACCGACGTCCTCGGGATCGTCGAACACTGCGATGCCGTCACGATTCGGGTACGACGCGCGGACCACACTCTGGTCGAGATATTGATCGCCGATGTCGCTCGGGCAAGGCGGATCCCGCCTCCGCCGGTCCCGCGCGAACGCTGACGCTGCGCGGCTCAGGCCGTTGGCAGTCGGAGCAGCTCCGGCGGCAAGCCGGTGGCTGCAGCTCGGTCGAGGAGCAAGAGCGTACGGACCCGGCCGATCGCTCCGGCTGCCGGGATCTGAACCGGTCCCGCGCCGCTGACCGCCAGTCCGACCGCTGATGCCTTGCCCGGACCAGCTGCGATCAGCCAGACCTCTGCGGCGGATCCGAGGGCTGGAAAGGTCAGGCTGATCCGCACCGGAGGCGGCTTGGGGAAGCCGTGGACAGCGACGACGCTGCGCGTCTCGTAGGCGGCCGGAGCTCCTGGGGCGATCGAGGCCACGTGCCCGTCCTCGCCGATTCCGAGCATGCAGACGTCGAAGCGAGGGACGGAGCCGTGATCCTCCGGGCGCGCAGCGCCAGCTAGCTGATCGGCGTACCAGTCCGCGCCATCCTCCGGCTCGCCGGCGAAGCGCCCATCGTCTGCCGGCATCGGGTGGACTCGCTCAGCGGCCAGCGGAACGTGATCGAGCAGAGCTTCCCGCGCCTGACGTTCGTTGCGCTCCGGGTCCTGGGCAGGGAGAAACCGCTCGTCGCCCCACCACACGTCGACCCGGTCCCACTGCACGGCATCGCGGGCAGCACTGCTTCGCAGAGCGCTCAGGACTCCGATGCCGATTCCGCCACCGGTCAGCACAATGCTGGCCCAGCCTCGCGCGGTTTGCGCATCAACCAGTTTGGTGATCATCCGCGCGGCCACGGCATCGGCGAGAAGATCAGCCGTTGCGTGGACGACTACCTCGGGATAGCGGGTCATCTGCGGCTGCCTTGGACCTTTCCGGCCACGGTGAGATCCTCGCCGCGCTTGTCCGGCGCGGCGGCCGGGTCCTCCCAGATGAGCGAGCGGGTACCCGGGCGGCGGCTCAGGCCCCGACTGTTGGTGGCCGCTGCCAACGCCGCGCAATACGACTCGTCGGCGTCCAGGCGGCGCAGTTCTTCGCCCAGTAGTTCACCGATATCCCGCTCGGTGAGAGCAGCACTGCTATCCGGGCGTCCCGACCGGGTCACCACACCGGCGCCTTCACGGTGGTGAATGTAGATCGGATCGGCCCCGGCCAGATCCAACCGCGCGCCGCTGACGCCACCGGGGTCGGGCAGTCCACCCTTCTCGGGGGCCTTCGGATCGGAATCGACGACCTTCACGGTCGTGTAGAGGCGGCTGGACAGCCATCCGGCGAGCAGCGCTGCCGATGCGCTGTCAGGGCGGCCGTACACCCGGCCTCCGGTTACCGTCACGCTCGCACGACCCGGACCGCCGGCGGAGTCCACGGCGGCAGCCAGCATCGAACGCCAGGACGTGATCCGGGTCCAGGCAAGGTCGGTGTCCCCGGGCGCATAGTCGCTCGCCCTTGTCCGTAGCGCATCGAGGGCATTGTCGTGAACGGCGCAGTCAGTGACCCGGCGTTCGGCCAGGACGCCGAGACCGTCGGTACCGAGTCGATCCGGAGCCTTGCCCGGCCACCAGGTCACGACAGGTACGTCGGGGGCGAGTAGGGGCAGGACGACGGACTCGGCGTGCAAGGCGAGCCGGCCGTACATCCGTAGTTGCACTGCCTCGCCGGGACCGAGCCGCCCGCCGACACTGACCTCAGCATCCAGTCGTGGGGTGGGGGCGGTGTTCTCGCGACGAACGACCATCACCAGTCGGCAGGGATGCATTGCCGCAGCGGTGGTGGCGGCCGCTTCTGCCATCTCGACATGTCTCTCCTCAGCTACCACGACGAAGGTCAACGCCAGCCCCGAAGTAACCGCGGCGCCATTGCGCCGGGCGGCGCCGAGAGCTTTGACGACCTCGGTTCCGGTCGTATCCCAGAGTGTGCTCACGGCCGCCTCTGTTCACTGGTAAGAGGCGAAGCGCCGTTCGCTCCGCGCCTCACTCGTGCCTCGCTGCGATGCTCACTCACGGCCGCCTCCAGATCCGGCCGTCGGAGGCCAGCATCTGATCGGCTTCGACGGGTCCCCATTCTCCGGCGCGGTAGTGCGCAGGATGCTGACCGGCCCAGAACTCCTCGAGCGGGTCGATGACGGCCCAGGAGGCCTCGACCTCCTGGTGCCGAGGGAACAATGTCGCGTCCCCGATCAGGACATCGAGCAGCAGCCGCTCGTAGGCCTCCGGACTGGCCTCGGTGAAGGCCGTTCCGTACAGGAAGTCCATCGCGACGTCGCGGACCTCCATGACGGTTCCTGGCACCTTGGAGCCGAACTTCAGCGTTACTCCCTCGTCGGGCTGGACCCGGACCACCAACTGGTTCTGCCCCAAGGACTCCGTGTCGCTCGCCGTGAACGGCACGTGCGGAGCGCGGCGGAAGGTTAGGGCGATCTCCGTGACCCGGCGCGGCAGTCGCTTGCCGGCCCGGAGATAGAAGGGCACGCCCGCCCAGCGTCGGGTCTGCACGCCCAGCCGCAGCGCGACATAGGTCTCGGTCTTGGAGTCGTCAGGAACCTTGTCCTCCTGCACATATCCTGGAACGCGTTGCCCAGCAAGCCAACCCTGGGTGTACTGCCCACGGATCGCGTACCGGGAGAGGTCGTCGGGCAACGAGATGGCGCGCAACACCTTGAGTTTCTCGGTCCGGATCGCGTCGGGTGTGTACTCGACGGGCTCTTCCATCGCGGTGAGGGCCAGCAGTTGCAGGATGTGGTTCTGTACGACGTCGCGAGCGGTGCCGGTCGCGTCGTAGAAGTTCGCTCGCGAGCCGATACCCACGTCCTCGGCCATCGTGATCTGCACCGAATCGACATGATGGGAGTTCCAGACCGGCTCGAACAGGGTGTTGGCGAAGCGCAGGGCCAGGAGGTTCTGGACGGTCTCCTTGCCCAGGTAATGGTCGATCCGGAACACGTCCTGGGCAGTGAACACCGAGTCGACCAGCTCGTTGAGCTCCCGGCTCGAGAGGAGGTCGCGACCGAACGGTTTCTCCACGACGACTCGGCGCCAGTAGCCGGTGATCGAGTCGTCGATGTTGTCCGACATCCCGGTTCGCTGCATCTGCTTGAGCACGATCGGGAAGGAGTCCGGTGGGATGGACAGATAGAAGGCCGCGTTGCCGGCCACACCGTGTGATTCCTCGAGGTCGAGCAGGGTCTCGGCCAGCGTGTCGAAGGCGTCGTCGTCGTCGAAGGCTCCGGGAACGAACTTGCAGGAAGCGGCCAATCGCTTCCAGACGTCCTCGCGCCACGGCGTACGGGCGTGCTCCTTGGCAGCTTTGTGGGCGAGTTCGATGAACTCCCCGTCCCCCCAGTCCCGCCGGGCGAACCCGAGCAGCACGAAACTGGTCGGCAGCAGCCCACGGTTGGCCAGGTCGTAGACCGCAGGTAACAACTTCTTCTGGGCAAGGTCACCGGTGATACCGAAGACCACAAGTGCGCAGGGAGGTGGGATCCGGGGGAGCCGTCGGTCCGCATTGTCCCGCAGCGGGTTTCCGGGACGGCGTTGTTGAGTCCTGGCTGGTTTGCGCTGTGCGGATTCCCGGACGAATCCCTGGGCGGATTCCCGAACCTCCGCGGACATCTGCCTAACCGACCCTCTTGAGTTCGTCACTGACGGAGGTCACGAGTTCATCCCATGATGCGGTGAACTTGTCCACGCCCTCCTTCTCCAGGGTGCGGAATACGTCGTCCAGATCGACTCCTGCTTCGGTGAGTCCAGTCATCAGGGCCGCAGCCGATTCGTACTGGTCTTGGACCGGCGTGCCGATTTCACCGTGGTCCGCATAGGCCTGCATGGTGGCCTCGGGCATCGTGTTGACCGTGTCCGGGGCGACCAGGTTGCTGACATAGAGCGTGTCGGGATATGCCTTGTTCTTGGTTCCCGTGGATGCCCACAGTGGGCGCTGGACGTGAGCGCCCTTGGCGGCCAGCGCCTTCCAGCGGTCGCTCGCGATTACCTCCTCGTAGGCCTGGTAGGCCAGCACGGCGTTCGCTACCCCCGCCTTGCCGCGCAGGTCCTCGTCGGCGCCCGCAGTCTCGAGCCGCTTGTCGATTTCGGTGTCGACTCGGGAGACGAAGAAGGAGGCTACTGACTCCAGTCCCTCGAACCCGGAAAAGTCATCGGCCTGTGCCCGCCGCTCCAGTCCGCTGAGATAGGCATCCATGACCAGCTTGTAGCGCTCGATGCTGAAGATCAGGGTGACGTTGACGCTGATCCCCTCGGCGATCGTGTCGGTGATCGCAGGCAGTCCGGCTTCGGTGGCTGGGATCTTGATGAACAGGTTCGGCCGGTCCACCAGCCACCACAGGGAAGTCGCCTCGGCAAAGGTGGCATCGGTGTCGAATGCCAGCCGCGGATCGACCTCAAAGGAAACCCGGCCATCTCTTCCGGTGCGCGCCGCGGTGTCGGCCAAGACGTCGCAGGCCGCGCGAACGTCGTAGGCGGTGATCATGCGCAGCGCCTCGTCGATGCCGATCCCGCGTCTGGACAGATCGCCGACCTGGTCGTTGTAGATGTCGGAGCCGCTGATCGCCGCCCCGAAGATCGTCGGGTTGGTCGTCACCCCGACGACGCTGCGCTCCTGGGTCAGCGCAGCCAGGCCGCCGCTGTTGATCCGGTCACGGGACAGGTCGTCCAGCCAGACTGCGACCCCTTGCGAGGTCAGGTCGGCCAACCGAGAATTCTGAGTCATGGGAGCTCCCTCGAACGCGATGATGTGTAGTGCTCTAACCGATTCCCTCTGCGGCCGCGATCATGCTCTCGCGGGCAGCAGCAACCACGGCTTCGGGGGTGAAGCCGAACTCCTGGAAGAGCACGCTGGCAGCGGCACTGGCCCCGAAGTGTTCCAGCGAGACGGACCGCCCCGCGTCCCCGACGACCTCCCGCCAGCCCTGTGCCACCCCGGCCTCCACACTCACTCTGGCTCGGACCGAGGGCGGCAGCACGCTGTCGCGGTAGGCACTGTCCTGCTCGTCGAACCACTCCCGGCAGGGCATGGACACCACCCGAGCGGCGATGTCCTCGCCGGTCAGGACATCGCGCGCGGCCACCGCAAGGGAGAGTTCGCTGCCGGTCGCGACCAGGATCACGTCCGGGGTCCCGTCAGTGTCGGCCAGGACGTAGCCACCGCGAGCGGTGCCCTCTGCCGAGGCGTAGATGGCGCGGTCGAGCACCGGGAGGTTCTGCCGGGACAGGCACAGTCCGGCGGGGCGGTCGGTGTTTTCGAGCACCGTGCGCCAGGCAACGGTCGTCTCGTTGGCATCACCGGGGCGTACGACGTCCAGACCGGGAATCGCCCGCAGCGCCGCGAGATGCTCGACCGGCTGGTGGGTCGGGCCGTCCTCGCCGAGGCCGATCGAGTCGTGGGTCCAGACGTAGGTGACCGGTAACTTCATCAGGGCTGCGAGGCGTACCGAAGGGCGCATGTAGTCGGAGAAGACCAGGAAGGTCCCGCCGTAGACCCGCGTGTTCCCGTGCAGGGCAATGCCATTGAGGATGGCGCCCATCGCGTGTTCGCGGATGCCGAAGTGCAGGGTCCGGCCGTACGGTCCACCGGACCATTCCTTGGTCTGGTGCTCGGTCGGGATGAAGGACGCCTCGCCCTTCATCGAGGTGTTGTTGGACTCGGCCAGATCGGCCGAGCCGCCCCACAATTCGGGCAGCGTCGGAGCCAGCGCGGCCAGCACCTGACCCGATGCCTTCCGGGTGGCCATGCCCTTGTCGTCGGCCTCGAACACCGGTAGCGCGTCTGTCCAGTTGTCCGGGAACCGCCGTTCGATCATCCGATCCCGAAGGGCCACTTGCTCGGGATGGCCCTGCGCCCACGCGTCGAAGGT
>Ga0136612_10000302_pt1 | contig 16552 bp, 15 predicted proteins | sample AntDryUQ224A2306_2_FD_106644 | JGI IMG/M metagenome (GOLD analysis project Ga0136612, IMG submission 106644) | Polar desert sand microbial communities from Dry Valleys, Antarctica - metaG UQ224A (23.06) | ecosystem: Environmental > Terrestrial > Soil > Desert | place: Antarctica: Dry Valley... | reverse complement strand
GCGCGTCGACGCGCAAACCGACGTCTACTCCTTCGGAGTCGTCCTCTACGAGCTCCTTGCAGGCGACGTGCCGTTCCCCGGCGACAACTTCCTCACGGTGGCCATGAAGCACGTCAACGATCCCATTCCGAGCCTGCTCGAGCGGAGGCCCGATTGCCCATTGCGACTCGCGACGCTCGTCGAGCGGATGCTGGCGAAGGAGCCGGCCGGGCGTCCTGCCTCGATGCACGAGGTCGTGGGCGAGCTCGAGGCTTGTCTCGCCGAGATCGACGCGCGGCCGGACGGGGAGGCCACGATGATCGCGAAGAGTCCGGTCGGCATCGCCAAGACGCCGCGCTCGCGGCAGGCCAGCCCGCGGCGTACGCGTCGGCCGCTCTTCGCCCTGCTCCCCTTGCTCGCCATCGGCGCAGCGGCCGCTGCGTTCTTCCTTACTCGAGGAGAAGACGGCGACGGCGAGGGGGCGCCGGCGACGCCGGTGCGGCTGCAAGGCGTCGGCGCGTACGATCCTGACGGAGGCGACGGCGAGCACGACGACGAGGCCGACCTCGCCACCGATCGCGATCCCGAGACGTACTGGCGCACCTCCAACTACCGGTCCCCTCTGAGCGCCTTCAAGTCCGGCGTCGGACTGGTACTGGACGCGGGGGAGCAACGCCAGCTGGAACAGATCGCGATGAGCTCGGAGACACCCGGATTCTCCGCGGAGATCCAGGCCGGTGACTCGGCTGAAGGGCCATTCGAGACGATCAGCGCGAACAAGACCGTCGGCGGGCAGACGACGACGTGGAGCCTGCAGGCAGCCGATTCGCGCTACTACGTCGTGTGGATCACCGAACTGATAGGGAGCGCGCGCGTCAACGAGGTACGAGCGAGCTAAGAGCTTCTAGCACGGTGAGCCTCATGTGACGGGCTGCAATGGTTTCATCGTGTTAGATGCTCTAGTACTCGAGGCCCGCCCGGCGCTCGTGACGCTCGAGTGCGAGCCGGATCAAGCGGTCGAGGAGCTCCCCGTACGGGATCCCGGAGGCGGCGAAGAGGCGTGCGTACACGCTCGTCGGCGTAAAGCCGGGGATCGTGTTCAGCTCGTTCACGGTCACCTTCCCGTCCTCGCGGACGAAGAAGTCGACACGCGCCATCCCCTCGCAGTCGGTGGCGACGAAAGAGTCGACGGCGAGCTCCTGCACGCGCGCCGCGATCTCGTCCGGAATACGCGCGGGTACGACGATCTCGGAGCCCCCCTCGTCGTACTTGGCCGCATAGTCGTACCACTCGGCGTGCGGCACGATCTCGCCGACGACGGAGGCGATCGGGGCGGGCCGAAGGTTCCCGAGGACGCCGCACTCGAGCTCCGTCCCGGTCAGCAACTCCTCCACGAGCACCTTCTCGTCGTGGCGTCGCGCCAGGGTGACGGCCGCCTCGAGCTCGGCCTCGTCGTGCGCCTTCGAGATGCCGACGGAGGAGCCAAGGCGCGCAGGCTTCACGAAGACTGGGAAGCCGAACGGATTGCGGATGCCGTCGCCCAGCCGGAGCGTGACGTTCTGTGCGACCGGGATGCCACGATCCCGCAGCACCGCCTTGAAGAGATCCTTGTCCATGCAAAGCGCCGAGGCGGCCACGCCCGCGCCGACGTAGGGGACGCCAGCGAGCTCGAGCAGGCCCTGCACCGTTCCGTCTTCGCCGAAGGGGCCGTGCAGGATCGGGATCGCGACATCGACGGAGCCCAGCGCCTTCGCCGGCGCGGAGTCGGCGAGTACGGGCAGGCTCGCGATCGGTGCCGACGCAGCCTGTGCCTGCACTGCCTTTGTCGGGCCGGCCTCGAGCGCTTCTGACCCAAGCGCCCAGCGGCCGCTGCGGTCGATCGCCACCGTCGTGACGTCGTAGCGCTCGGGGTCGAGCGCCTCCAGCACCGATCGAGCCGAGGTCAGCGAGATCTCGTGCTCGCTCGAGCGGCCACCCGCGATCAGGGCGACGCGGAGCCGGCGGGTCACTGCGGAGTCGTCGTGGTCTCGCCCGCGGTGGTCGTCCCCGTCGTCCCCGTCGTCGGCGGCGGCGCGGGTGTCGTTGTCGGCGGAGGCGGCGGCACCTCCTCCTCTTCCGGCTCGATGAACCGGCCGACGATGAGCGTCACGACTGTCCGGGGCTCGAGCTCCGAGCCCCCGGGCGGCTCCTGAGAGATGACGACCCCGTCGAGCAGAGGATCCTCGGTGTCCTCACGCACGACACGCGGCCTGAACCCGGAGGCTCGGATCTGCTCGCGCGCCTGCAGCTCGCTCAGGCTCTCGACGTCTGGAACCGTTGAGGTCTGGGGCCCTTCCGACACCTGCAGCGTCACCGTCGCCCCCTTCGCCGCCTGAGATTCGCCGCTCGGGGTCTGCCCCACGACCAGGTCCTCCGCCTCGTTCGACTCCACATTCTCCCGCGCTACCGCGAAGCCGACCCCCTGGAGCTGCGAATCGGCGGACGCGTAGGCAAGGCCGACGACGTTCGGCACGGGAACGAGCTGTGGGCCATCAGAGACGTTGACTCGCACGGTCGTCCCCTCGACCACGGTCTCTCCGCCCTTCGGAGCCGTCGCAAGCACAGTGTCCGGCTCCTTCGCCGAATTGACCTGGACGACGTTCGCGAGGAGGTTGACGTCCGAGAGCCGTGCCACCGCCTCGTCGCGCCCGATGCCGACGAGGTTCGGCACGCGCACCTTCGGTTTTCCTCTCGAGACGATGATCGTCACGAAGGTGCCTCGGTCGGCCCGCTGCGGCGGAGCCGGATCCTGCTCGACGACGAGGCCGCGTTGGACGTCGGAACTCGGCTTCCGCGCAACGTTCGGCTCGAGCCCGGCATCGACGATCTGCTGCACGGCGAGCGACTCCTGGATCCCCTCCACGTCGGGAACCGTCACCGCCTCGTTCGCGCTCAGCTGATCCTGCAGCTGCTGGTAGGCGAAGAACCCACCGACGAGGGCGAGAGCGAGCACGAGCAGCGCGAGCAGCCAGGGCCAGACGGAGCGCCGCCTGCGCGTCTCGTCGTACTCGTAGTACCGGCCCGGTGTGTAGGCCGTCGGCGCCGCCCCTCTCGAGCGAACGGTCGTGAGCGCGTCCGGAATCTCGGTGCGGGAGAGCACCGACGTCGCCGCCTCGGCCGTCTCGGCGGAGACGCCGACGCCGCGACCGATCCGCTCGAGATCCGAGTCCATCTCCTCCGCGGAGTGGTAGCGGTCGGACGGATCCTTGCCGAGCGCGCGCAGCACGACGTAGTCGAGGTCCCGCGGGATCTCAGGTCGGTGCGACGAGGGCGGATCGGGAGTCTGCGAGAGGTGCTTCATCGCGATCTCCACCGCCGAGTCGCCGGTGAACGGGACGGTGCCGGTCAAAAGCTCGTACAGGACGATCCCCGTCGAGTAGAGATCGGAGGTCTGGTCGACGGGGGCGCCGCGTGCCTGCTCGGGGGAGAGGTACTGAGCGGTGCCGATGATCGAGCCGGCCTCCGTCATCTGGCTCGCGCCGGCGCGCGCGATACCGAAGTCCATCACCTTCACGCGGCCGTCGCCGTCGACGATCATGTTGTGCGGCTTGATGTCCCGGTGGACGATCCCCTTGCGGTGCGCGAAGCGCAGGGCCGAGAGGGTCTGGCGGGTGTAGTCGATCGCGATGCCGATCGGCGAAGGGCCTCGGGCGACGATCAGCTCCTTCAGCGTCCGACCCTCGACGTACTCCATCGCGATGTAGTACGACCCGGCCGCCTCCCCGCGGTCGTAGATGGAGACGATGTTCGGGTGGGAGAGCCCGCCGGCATTCTGTGCCTCGCGGCGAAACCGCTCCACGAACTGCTCGTCGCTCGCGTGCCGCTCGTCGAGGATCTTGATCGCGACCCGCCGGCCGAGCTCCTGATCCTCCGCGAGGTAGACGTTCGCCATCCCGCCCGCTCCGAGCTTGCGCGAGATCAGGTAGCGCCCGTCGAAGAGCCTGTCGATCAGATTGTCCGAGACGGCCATCTTCATCGCCTCACGAGTTCGCCGTTCCACCCAGGAGGGCCTGCAGCACGGCCCGCGCGATCGGCGCCGCCAGCTGCCCGCCGGTTCCGTCCTGCTGCTCGAGCACGACCGCGATCGCCACCTCCGGCTGCTTCCGGCCCGCGAAGGCGATGAACCAGGCATTGTTGGTGCCCTCGACCCCGGTCTCGGCGGTGCCGGTCTTGCCCCCGACCACGAACCCCGGAATCTGCGCCGCCGTCCCGGTGCCGGCCCGAACGACCTCCCTCATCATCGAGGCGACGATCGTTGCGGTCTCGGGTTTCACCGCCTGGCGGTACACCTTGCCCCGGGACCGCGTCACGATCGTGCCCTTCGGCGAGACGATGCGGTCGATCACGTGCGGCTCCATCACCGCACCGCGATTCGCGATCGCGCCAGCGACCATCGCCATCTGCAGCGGCGTCACGAGGAGCCGCTCCTGTCCGAATGCGAAGCGGCCGGCGTCGACGTCGGAGTCCAGCTTGGGATCGAACAGCCTCGTCCGCTGGTAGAGGCCGCTCGGCGCGCGCTCGTTGTCGGGCGTCTCGAGGGGAGGCGTGTCGTAGAAGCCGAAGCGCTTCGAGTACTCGACGAGTAGCTTCGAGCCGAGGTCCTTGCCGATGTTGCAGAAGACGGAGTTGATCGAGTTGACGAGGGCTTGGCGCAGGTCGACGTTGCCGAACGGTCGGGTCGTGTCGTAGTTCGAGACCCGGCGTCCATAGACCTCGCAGTAGCCAGGATCGACGAAGCGGGAGCCGGCCCGGTACCGACCCGAGTCGATCGCCGCCGCGGCCGTGACGACCTTGTAGGTGGAGCCGGGCGCATAGAGACCGTAGGTCGCCCGGTTGTACAGCGGCGCCACCGGCTTGCACGGCGCGCGGACGCGCTCGATCGCGCCGAAGTTCCGTTCGATCACGTTCTGGTCGTAGGTGGGGAACGATGCCATGACGAGCACCTTCCCGGTCTGCGGATCGAGCGCGACCACCGAGCCGCAGCGACCGGCAAGACCCTGCAGAGCGACGCGCTGAGCCCGCATGTCCAGCGTCAACACGAGATCGTTCCCCTCGATCGTCGCACCCGTCAGCTTGTCGAGCGAGGACTCGACGAGCGTGGAGAGGTTCTGATTCGACGCGGTCAGGTAGTCGTTGCGGGAGCGCTCCAGGCCTGCCCTCGAGCGTCCCTGCGTGGAGTAGCCGACGACGTGTGCCGCCAGCCCGCCCGGGGGGTACCTCCGGAAGAAGAGCGTCCGGCCGGCTACGCTCTTCGGCCGATTCCGGGCCAGAACCGCGGCCGGTTCACGCGTGACGATCCGTCCGCGCTCGATCGTGAACTGCGCCACGCGCTCGATCTGATTCTCCTGGCGATCGGCAAGCCCGCCGGCCGCCCAGGCCTGCCAATAGGTCGTGGCGATGACCAGCACGACCATCAAGGACGTGGCCACGAACGCGAGGCGCGCGATCGGCTTGTTCATGGGCGTGCGTTCGCCCGGTCGGAGACGAGCATCAGGCCCGCGAGCAGCACGAAGTTCGCAACGACGCTGGAGCCGCCGTAGGAGACGAACGGCAGCGTGATCCCGGTGAGCGGGATCACGCGCAGGACGCCGCCGACGATGATGAAGGTCTGCAGCGCGAAGCCGAACGTGAGGCCGGCGGCCAGCAGCTTCGAGAACCCGTCGCCGGCGACAAGCGCGACCCGCATCCCGCGCGCGATGAAGAGCATGAAGACGAGCAGAAGGCCCGCGGAGCCGACGAGCCCCAATTCCTGCGCGATCGCCGAGTAGATGAAGTCGGTGTTCAGGAACGGGATGATCGGGTTCCCCTCCGTAGTCGTGAAGGTTCCGCGCCCGAGCCCCGTGCCCCCGAAGCCGCCGTTGCCGATCGAGAAGAGCGACTGGACCGACTGGTAGCCGGCCCCGTTGGCGTCCGCCCACGGATCGAGCCAGTTCGACACCCTCGACTCCACGCGCGGGAAAACTCTGTAGATGGCCGCTGCGCCAACGACGAAGAGCACCAATCCGCCCGCTGCATACAACGCGCGCCCTGTCGCGACGTAGAGCATGGCGAGGAAGATCCCGAAGAGCAGCAGTCCGCTCCCGAGGTCGTTCGTCTGGACGAGCACGACCATCGCAGCCCCCCAGATCAGGAGCAGCGGCCCGAAGTCCTTCAGCCTGCCCTGCGCGAGCACCTCCCGCTTGTCGCGCAGATAGCCGGCGAGGAAAACGATCAGCATGATCTTCGCGAGCTCGCCGGGCTGGAACTGCAAGGGACCGACCTTCACCCACAGCCGGGCGCCGTTGATCGTCTGACCGATCCCGGGAAGGGCCGGCAGCGCGAGCAGGACGAGCGAGCCGACTCCGAAGAGGTACTTGTAGCTCTCCAGGATCCGGTAGTCGCGCCGGAGCACCAGCAACGTGAGGCCGAAGAGCAGCACCCCGATCACGATCCAGAGGCTCTGCCTGAACGCGTCGTCGGGATCGAGGCGATAGATCATCGTCAGGCCGATCGCGGAGAGCAGCGCAACCATCGGCAGGAGGTACGAGTCCGCGTCGGGAACCGCGTAACGGGCGACCAGGTGCGCGACGAGGTACAGGGCGAGAAAGAGGGCGGCGTAGGTCAGCGACTCGCTCGAGACGAGCGCCTGGCGGGCGATGTAGACGCTCGCAAAGCCGACGGCCGTGAGGACACCGACCCCGACCAGATTCACGAGCTCGCGGTTGCGTGCGCTCAGCGGAGGAGTCCCCACGCGACCAGCACGGCGATCACGGCGAGGAGCAGCACGAGGAGCACGAGCGGCAGCACATGCCGCTGCCGGTCGGGAACCTGCTGGGCCTGCTGCGACTGCTGGGCTGGTTGGACCTGCTGGGACTGCTCCTGGCGCAGGTGCTCCTCGATCGCCGCGGCGGGGATAACGGCCGTGTGCGCGACCGGCGCCGTTTCCACGACCGGCACCGTTTCCACGACCGGTACCGCGTCGAGCTCGTCCAGCGTGTCCTCGACATCCTCGGGGGCATCCTTGGGGGCATCCTCGGGCTCGAGCTGCTCGTCCGGGGCGAAGCTCGTCGCGTCCTCGACCGTGTCCTCGGCCGGGTTCTCGACCTCAGGGCCCGCCTCGTCGACGATCTCGAAGACGACGACCGTGATGTTGTCCTCCCCACCGCTCCGGTTGGCCAGCTCGACCAGCCTGCGCGCGGCGCCCTCGAGCTCGCCTTCGCGCTCGACCGACAGCGCCGGGGCCGGAAGCGACTGGGCCGCCGGAGATTGGGCCGCCAGAGATTGGGCCGACAGCAACTCGGAGAACACGGACTGAATCCCCTCGTCGGAGACCATGTCGGTGAGTCCGTCCGAACAGAGCAGGAAGACGTCGCCTGGCTCGGTGTCCACGGTGAACGTGTCGACATCGACGTCAGGCTCGGTGCCGACAGCTCGCGTGATCACCGAGCGTTGCGGGTGGGTCTCCGCCTCCTCCGGCGACAGCTTGCCGCTGCGCATCAACTCGCCGACGAGCGAGTGGTCCTTCGTCAGCTGCTCCAGGCGGCCGGCGCGAACACGGTAGGCGCGGGAGTCACCGACATGGCCGATCGAGACGGTTCCTGCTCGCCCCGTCACGGCAACGGTCATCGTCGTGCCCATGCCCGACGCGGCCGGATCCTCGCTCGAGCGCTGGAACACCCGCCGGTTCGCCTCCTGGATCAGCTCGACGATCCGCTCCTCGCGCAACTCGTCGCCGTTCGCCTCCTCGAGCACCGCGGCGGCGAGCCGGGAGGCGACCTCTCCCGCCTGGGCGCCGCCCATCCCGTCCGCGACGGCGAACAGAGGCGGCTCGCAGACGTAGGAGTCCTCATTCCGCCGCCGCCGCCGGCCCGTGTCGGTGACGACCGCGGATCGTCCGAGGCTCAGAGACACGGCCTCATAGCTCCACCCTCAGGTCGGTCTGGCCGACGCGAACGATGTCCCCCTTGCCGAGTCGCCGCGGTGTCGTGACGCGCGCGCCGTTGACGAACGTGCCGTTCGTCGAGCCGAGATCCTCGACCCAGACGCCGTCGCGCCGAGCCTCGAACCGGGCGTGACGAGCCGACGTGAAGTCGTCACCCGAGAGCGGCACCTCGTTCTGGCCCCCGCGGCCGAAGGAGACCGGCGCCGAGTCGACCGGTATCTCCTCGCCTGCACTGAGAGCGGGGCTCTTCAGCACGATCAGCCGGGCGCGCGTCCGTGGCGACAGGCCGAGTGCGGCCGCCTCTGCGGGGGCGATCAGCACGCTCTCCTGCCCAACGCCTGCGCGGAAGTCGCGACTCGCACCTCGCACGATGCGCCAGATGAAGAGATAGAGGAGCACCAGGAAGGCGATCTTGAGCGCCAGCAGCGCTGCATCGACTGAGATCTCAGTCATGTGCTCGTCCGACCGAAGACGAGCTCCGTATCGCCGAGCGTGATCGTGTCTCCGTCCGCGAGCTTCGCCCGCTGCACGCGCTTGCCGTTCACCTCGAGGCCGTTCGTCGAATCGAGATCGAGGACCCACCACGACAAGCCCTCCTGGCGCAGCTCGGCGTGGCGGCGCGAGACATTCGCATCCGGCACCTGCAGGTCGCATTCCTTCGAACGGCCGAGAACGACGCGGCGCTCGCTCAGCACCCGCTTACGTCCGTTCATCGTCACGCTCGCTTCCTCGCGCTGCACCTCCACTCCGAGCTCCGCCGCCGAGACAGCCTCGGTCGGCGGTTGCACCTTCGGCCTGTAGATCATCGTCGCGCCTGGCTCCACCTGAGCGGCCGGCTCCGCGAGCCCCGGGGCGCTCCGCCCCTCGGGCTGCACGATTCGCGTCGCGATCCCGAACTCGCCGACCGAGAGATCTGCGTCGGTGTGCACCACGACCTTCGGCGGCGTCAACAGCGCGTAGCTCTCGCGGCGGGCATGCTCGACGAGATAGTCCTGCAGCTCTCCGATCAGCGAGCCCTCGTAGCTTGCGAACTGCTCCCGGTCGGGCTGCGAGAGATAGACCGAGTACTCGTTCGGGACGTAAACACGGGAGACGGACACCGTGCGGTGCTCGTCCATCTCCTTCGCCAGCTTGCGCGCCAGCTCCACCGGCTGCACGTGAGTCCGGAAGGCGCGACCAAAGAGGCCCTCGAAGAGGCCCTCGATCTTCTGCTCGATGCTGCGCAGCACACTCATCCGTCCGGGTGGTACCCGAAACTCTACTTCGAGCGCGGGAAGGCGCCTCTGCCGAAGGCAAGCCACGCGCAGGTGATCCACGCCGCGCTCGCGAGCGGCACCGCGGGAGCGGCGGGAGCGAGGAGGAGAAGCGCCGTGAGCATTCCGGCACCCAAGGTGGCGACGGGCCACGGACGCCGTACGTAGGGAATCGCGACGGCCACGGCCGCCAGAGCCAGGGCTTCGAGGGCAAGCGGCACGGGAACCGCGGCGAAGAGCACCCCCGCGACCGCAACGGGGCTCTCGACGCCCTCGAGCCGGAGTGGCTCGAGGGCGTCGGAGCCGAATGGAAGAGCGTTCCTGCCTAGACCCGCGGCCAGGCTGGCGACGGCGACCCCGGCAACGACGTGCGCTGCCCGGCGGATCGATCCTCGAGTGAGCTGCGCAAGGAGCGGCAAGAGCGCCAGCAACCCGAACGGCCAGAGCAGCGCACCCGCGAGGAAGGTGAGGCCGAAGCGCGCGTCGTTCCACGAGAGAACGAGCCAGCCCGCGGCCACCGCCGCGCCGATGGCTGCCGCGCCGAGCGCGAGGTTGCCGAGGGGCAGCAAGGGGACGAGGAGGGCGATGCCGAGGGCGAGCCGTGGGCTCAGCAGCGCGGCCCCCGCGGCGAGTGCGGCGAGCGCGAGCGGCCAGCCCGTGGGGTAGAAGGGGAGCATCAGGCCCCCGGCGAGTGCAGTCGCTCCGGCGAGCGCGACGGGAACGAGTCGCTCCGGCTCTCGCAGCAGCGGTTCTGCAACCACCTTTAGGCTTCGCCGCTGCCGCTTCGGCCTCGTCCTGGATTTGGGTCGCCGCTCGTCCCAGGCGTGCCGCAGCTCGTTGGCGAGCGCCGCGGCCGACGGTCGCTTGGCAGGATCGGGGTCGAGGGCGCGGGCGACCGCCGCCAGCAGCCGGTTCGGCAGATCAGGCCGCTCGGGCTCGAGCGGCGGTGCGCCAGTCTCGATCGCAGCCGCCATTTGCGGTAGCGGGACGCCCCAGAAGGGGTGTCGACCGGCGAGCGCCTCCCAGAGCAGGATCCCGACCGCCCACACGTCGCTGGCAGGCTCGGCGATGCGGCCGCGCAGCCGCTCGGGAGAGATGTACGCGAGCGTGCCGGGGACATCCCCGACCGCGGTCAGGGTCTCGGTATCGTCGAACTGGGCCAACCCGAAGTCCAGCAGCCGCACCGACACGCCCTCCTCCTCGGTGAGCAGGACGTTGGTGGGCTTCACGTCTCGGTGGACGATCCCGCGGCCGTGTGCATGCGCGAGCCCGTCCAGGATCTGGCTCGCCGCTTCCACGCCCTGCGCATCCGGAAGCTCGCCCGCGCGCATGGCCTCGCGCAGCGTCCGGCCGCCGACGTACTCGTAGGCGATGTAGACGTGACCGCTGTCGGCACCGAAGCCGTACGCGCGCAGGCAACGCTCGTGGCGCAGCCGCGAGGCAGCCTCGGCCTCACGCTCGGCTCGATCGGCCGCCTTGCCCTCGCGCGGAACGATCTTGAGGGCGACCGCGAGCCCGTTTGTCTCGTCGCGCGCGAGCCAGACGGATCCCGATGCGCCGCTGCCCAGGGGTCGCAACGGCCGGTAACGATCGAGAACGAGCTTCTCGGCGGGCAGGGCGTGTACAGCGGATGACACTTCACCGGTGGGTTGGCCGCAGGTCTCGAAAGTCCTGCGCTGTGGGCTTCGGTCCGAAGCAGCCGTTAAGGTGATCCGGATCGGACCTCAGGTTCGATCCCCATTGCCGTGAGCGAGCGCGAACCCGACTTCGAGTTCGACTTCTTCGAAGAGCCCGAGCCACGGGAGGGTCAGGGTCGCGAGCGATTGCTGCGCCGGTCGTTCGGCAGTGGTCCCGGGGGGCCGCGGCGTCCCAGCCGCCCGACGCTCCGGCCGGGCACCGGTCTCGCGCCGCTGCTGCGGCTCATCGGCCTGATCGCCTTCGCGATCCTGATCGTGGTGCTGCTCGTCCTGTGGGCGCAGAGCTGCCAGGAAGACCAGCGCCGGGACGCCTACCGAAACTACGTGAACGCCGTCGGCGAGGTCGGCCGTGAGTCGGAGCGCATCGGCCGGCGGCTGAACGACGTGCTGACGACGCAGGCGATCCAGCCGGCCGAGCTCGACACGCAGCTGACCGGACTCGTCCAGCAGCAGACGATCACCGTCGACCGCGGGCGGGGCCTTGATCCCCCAGGCCCCCTACGGACCGCGCACACGAACATGGTCGAGGCGCTCGAGTTCAGGGAGACCGGCCTCGACGGGCTCGCGGCTGCGTTTCGCCGGACGCGAGGCACCGACGACGGGGCCGCTGCCGGCGACCTGCTCGTGCCCCAAGCCCAGCGGCTCGTCGCGAGCGACATCGTCTGGGACGACCTCTTCGCCGGTCCGGCTACCGCCGAGCTGCGCGAGCAGGAGGTGAGCGGCGTCGAGGTGCCGGACTCGAATTTCGTGCAGACCCCCGACCTGGCCAGCAGGCGCACGATGGTGCCGATCTGGCAACGTCTCAACGGCAGAGCCGCCGCCGGAGGCGGCACCGGCGCAGGCCTGCACGGCAACAGCATCGGCGCCGTCACTGTGCTACCCGCCGGCGATCAGCTGTCGGCGGGCTCCGAGAACACGATCGTCGCCTTGACCGACCTCGGCTTCCGTGTCGCGGTCGAGAACACCGGCGACAACCAGGAGGTCGACATCGAGGTGACGCTGACGATCCAGCAGACCCCCCCCGTCACGAAGACGCAGAAGATCGCGCTCATCAACCCGGGCGAGGTCAAGAGCGTCACCTTCCGCGACTTCCCCGTGCTCGACTTCGCCGAGCCCCGCACGCTGCGGGTCGACGTAGAGCCTGTTCCGCAGGAGGCTCGCACGGACAACAATTCGCGGGAGTACCAGATCATCTTCTCCGTCGAGTGACGGTCGAGCTCGTCGTCGCGATCGCCGCCGCCGCGGCAGCGGTCGTCGCGCTCTCCCTCTGCGCCTGGCTGTGGTCGAGGCTCCGCCGGCTCCGGGAGGCCCAGCGCGTCGTCCTCGGCGGCTCGAAGGCCGACTTGGTCGACTTCGCGGTCTCGCTGCAGGGTCGGATCGATGACCTGCATCGCGCGGTGGACGAGGTGGCCTCGGCCCTCTCCCGCGTCGACCGCCGCGTCGACGATGCAGTCACGAACACGTCCGTCGTCCGCTACGACGCCTACGCCGGCACGGGCGGCCACCAGTCCGCCTCGTTCGCGTTCCTCGACTCGACCCGAACCGGCACCGTCCTGACAGCGATCCAGGGTCGCGACTACGCGCGGCTCTATGTGAAGGAGCTGACGAGCGGCCGCTCCGCCGTCGCCCTGTCGCCCGAAGAGCTCGAGGCCGTCGAGCGCGCCATGGCCCGCTGACGACCTGGCCGGGCGCACCGCCTCACCGGCCTCGTTTCGCGCCTGGCGCACGAGCGTCAGCGAGAGGGGCGGAACCCGCACCGTTGCTAGGCTGGTGGGCGAGTTGCAACAGGTTCTCGTCCTGAATGCGAGCTACGAACCCCTGAACGTCTGCACGGTCCGGCGAGCGCACGTGCTCGTCTGGAAGGGGAAGGCCGAAGTGATCGAAAGCCTCCCCCGCCTGCTGCACTCGGCGACCGACACCTTCGTCTGGCCGCACGTGATCCGGCTCGTGCAGTACGTCCGCGTACCCCGGGCAATCCAGCGGAAGATCTCGCGCCGGGCGCTCTTCGCACGGGACAACTGGCGCTGCGTCTACTGCGGTACGAGCGGCGGCAGGCTCACGCTCGACCACGTCATTCCGCGCTCGAAGGGCGGCGACTCCGTCTGGGAGAACGTCGTCACCTCGTGCGCGCCCTGCAACCTCCGCAAGGGCGACCGCTTGCTCGAGGAGGCAGCGATGACGCTCCCCGCACCGCCGCGGCCACCCGCGCCCGTGCTCTTCATCCGCCTGGCCGCACCGGACATCCCGGCGACCTGGCACCGCTACCTGCCGGGGCTCGACAGCTCCTCAACCGCGGCCGCCTGAGCACTCGCCGCCGGATACGAGCCGAAAACGCGTAGCTCCCGGGTGAGTCGGCGCACCTCGGCGAGCGCGGCTGAGATCGACTCGTCCAACGGGTGCCCGCCGAGCACGGCGTCGAAGCGGTAGCGGAACGCCGAGCCGGGGATCGGGCGCGACACGAGCTGTACGAGGTCGATCCCGTGCCTCGCGTAGGGCTCGATCGCACGGTGGAGCGCCCCAGGACGGTGATCCGTGACGAAGGAGAAGGCGGTGCGCCAGTCGCCGGCCGGTTGATCGAGGCGTGTGTAGGGAGCAACTGCCACAAAGCGCGTGAAGGCCTCCGGATGGTCGCCGACATTGCCGGCGATCACGGTGAGCCCGTAGAGCCGCGCGGCCCGCTCGCTCGCGATCGCCGCGACGGAGGGATCCGCCAGCTCTGCCACCTGGGCCGCCGCATCGGCCGTCGTCGCCGCAGCGAGCGTGCGCGCGTACGGCATCCCTGCGAGCAGAAGCCGACACTGATCGAGGGCGACCGGGTGGGAGCGGATCTCGTGAATCCGATCAAGGCTGACCGCCTCCAGGCCGACCAGGCAGTGCCTGATCGGCAGGATCGTCTCGGCCGCGATCGAGAGCCCCGAGCCGTACAGGAGGTCGTGCGTCTCCGCCACCGGCCCCACGAGCGAGCTCTCGATCGGCAGCACCCCGAACCTGACGGCGCCTGACGTGGCCGCGGCAGCCACCTCCGAGAAGCTCGGGAGCGGGGTCGGACACACATCGGGGAAGAGGCGTTCGCAGGCGGCGGCGCTGTGCGCACCGTCACGACCTGGATACGCAACCGTTACGCCGCCCATTGAGGGCCGTCTCCGAAGGTCAGGGGCAGGGGCTTCTCGCAGCGCGCGCACACCATCCGGGATGCGCCCTTGCGGGTCCCGCGGTGAACGGGGATCGGACTGGAGCAGGTACAGGTGGTGCTCGGGGCTGAATCGTGCATGGCTCGTGCGCCTCTTCTCGTCGCCAAATTCTGGGCCGGGTCTCGTTGTCCGCCCTCGAATCGATCTGACCTAGCCGGCGCCGAGGCGGAGGGCGAAACGCCGGCTAGCGCGCAAAGAGGCGCACGTCGACGACGAAGTTCTCGTTCCGCTTCGTCGTAGCCGTGCGGAGCGCCACGCATCTCACGATAGGCGACACGTCAACCCCGTTCAAGAGGCAGATCCAGATGGGACCATTCGCTCCAAGAGCCCGGGTACAGCCGTGCGTCCGGCCGGCCGGCACCAGCGAGCGCGAGCAGGTCGACGCACGCGGTCACGCCCGAGCCGCAGTACACGACGATCTCTTCGGCGAGGAGATGTTCCTCGGGCACCGGCGAGACCTCCTCGAAGAAGAGGTTCCTGGCGCCGGGGATCCGCCCCGCCACGGCGTCGATCGGCTCCACCTCACCCCGAAACCGCGCCGGCGCACGAGCGTCGAGAAGGAGCAGGCGCGGGTCGCCGAGTCGCTCGAGGAGCTCGTCCGCGGTAGCGACGTCGTCGCTGCGCGGTCGCGCGAGGAACTCGCGCGGCTCGATCGACTCGACGCCAGCCGCGAGCGGTCCCTGCCACGCCGCGAACGGGATCACCCCGGCGAGCTCGTGGCCGAAGTGGCGCAGGAGCCACCAGAGCCGGGCGGCCCAGCCGGCACCCTCGTCGTAGCCGACGACGAGTGTCTCCAACTCGATACCCGCAGCGCCCGCCCAAGCGGCGAACTCCGCGGCGGCCGGGAGCGGATGACGTCCGCCCCGCTCTGTTCCGGGCGCCCGGCGGCCGGTCAGATCCAGTTCCGGATCGGCATGAGCCGCGCCGGGCACGTGCCCTGCGAGGTAGAGATCGCGGGCGCGGCAGTCGACGAAGCGCACCTTCATGAGGCCACCTTCATGAGGCGCAGTGTGACGAAGTCAATGTGACGAAACGGCGAGGGGCGGCGTATGGAGAGCATGAGACGACTCGCGACCATCATCAGTAGCCTGCTTGCTCTCGCGGCCGTGGCCGCCGTGACGCGCGCGGGCGAGGCCCCGGCGGCGGCCGGAGACCTCGAGAACGGCATCACGGTTCAGGGCATGGCCTCGGTCGCTGCCGTTCCCGACCGCGCCACCCTCTGGATCGGCGTCGAGAGCCAGGGCGAAACGGCCCGGGCGGCGCTCGCCGCCAATGCCGCCGAGATGCGGCGGGTGCTCGCCGCGTTGCGCGACGCCGGCGCGACCAGGCTCCAGACGCAGTCCGTCAACCTCTCGCCCCGCTACGGTGATGACAGGGGGGCCTCGAACGGCGGCAGCAACGGCTACGCGGTCAACAACGGGGTCACGCTGACCGTCAAGCAGCTCGCGCGTGCGGGTGCCGTCATCGACGCGGCAGTCGCCGCTGGCGCGAACCAGATCTCCGGACCGACCCTGACCCACGGGGACACGTCGGGGCTGTACCGTCGGGCCCTCGCGGCGGCGGTCGAGGATGCTCGCGCGAAGGCCCAGGCGCTTGCCGCGGCTGCGAACGTCTCGCTCGGCCGCGTGACGGCCGTCGTCGAGGGCGGCTCGGTGCCGTCACCGCTGCCGCTGGCCGCGGCGAAGGCAGAGGACTCGATCTCCTCGACGCCGATCGAGCCGGGAGAGAACGAGCTCGCCGCGACCGTCTCGGTTACCTTCTCGATCACCTAAGGGGTAAGGGAGGGCAGCCCGGGGGCCCGCCTCCTCCGTTCCCTGCGCGAGTAGCATCGAGGGGTGGAAGCGAGCCGTCGCCGGACGCTGACCCTGGTCGCGACGATCCTCGGATCGGGCATCGCGCTCCTCGACGGGACGATCGTGAACGTCGCGCTGCCGACGATCGAGAACGACCTCGGCGGCGGGCTCGCGGGACAGCAATGGATCGTCAACGCATACCTGCTGACCCTTGGCTCGCTGATCCTGCTCGGCGGGTCGCTCGGCGACGTCTACGGAGAGCGGAAGGTCTTCGCCATCGGGATCGCGAGCTTCGGCGCCGCCTCGCTCCTGTGCGCCCTCGCGCCGACGATCGAGATCCTCGTCGCCGCCCGCGCGCTCCAGGGGGTGACGGCCGCGCTCCTGACCCCGGCTTCGCTCGCTCTGATCGCCACCAGCTTCAACGACGAGCGGGAGCGTGGTGCCGCGATCGGAACGTGGACTGCCTGGGGCGGGATCGCCGCAGTCGTCGGCCCGCTCCTCGGCGGGTGGATCGTCGACGTCACCACCTGGCGCTGGATCTTCGGCGTCAACGTCCCCTTCGTGCTGCTGACGCTGGCGCTGATCTGGCTCGCGGTGGAGCCGGACGAGCAACGGAGCCGTGACGGACGACGGATCGACGTCGTCGGCGCAACGCTGGCAGCGCTCGGTCTCGCCGGTC
>Ga0136612_10000301_pt1 | contig 16566 bp, 13 predicted proteins | sample AntDryUQ224A2306_2_FD_106644 | JGI IMG/M metagenome (GOLD analysis project Ga0136612, IMG submission 106644) | Polar desert sand microbial communities from Dry Valleys, Antarctica - metaG UQ224A (23.06) | ecosystem: Environmental > Terrestrial > Soil > Desert | place: Antarctica: Dry Valley... | reverse complement strand
GTGTGCAGACGCTGCCAAGGATCATGAAGGTGGCCGTTCCCAGGGCCCAGCACTCTCCCTGGTTCGGACAGCGGGCCTCCTCGCAGACGGTGTTGAGTGCCCCTTCACGGAGGACCCGTTTTGTGTCGGCGTAGGTGCTGCCGACACCGATGCGGACTTTCAGCCATTCCGGTCGACGGCCACCGGGTCCGGCGTTCTCGGGAAGCGGATCACCAGGCGCCAGCAGCCCGCCGTCGAGCTGCGGTCCGCCGGGGTACATGACCTCGGACGGCGACGCGTGGCCACCGGCGGGGTTCGATACCACGTTGAGCTCGCCGAGCGAGCTGAAGTCCGGGCGGGGAGCATCGAGAGCCATGCGAGAAGTCTACCGAAGGCACGCTGAGCGTGCCGTGCGTCGCTCAGCCTCGACGCCGTTCTGGCGAGGGCAGACCGCAGCGAAGCCGCGAGGCAGTCGGCAGAAGGGACTCCGCTAGCGGCGTATCGTGGCCCCGTGGATGTCGAGACCGTCGTGTGGCAACTCGAGAGCCGGCTTCGTGCTGTCGCCCGCCCCGCTCGAGCTGCCGGCGAGAAGCGCTATCTGAAGAGCGACCTCACGTTCCTCGGAGCGACGATGGGCCAAGTCGAGGCCGCCGTGAGGGAGATCGCGTTTGAGTACCTCGACCCGAGCCATGATCAGATTGTCGAGCTCGCTGCCGCGCTCTGGCTCGCCCCGGTACATGAGCGGAGGATGGCATCGGTCAAGCTGCTCGAGCGCTGCGTGGAGCATCTTGGCGTCGCTGATCTGCCGCTGATCGAGCGGCTGGTGCGCGAGTCTCGGACGTGGGCACTCGCCGACGCACTTGCCGGTGACGTGCTCGGACGCATGGTGGGAGTCGACCCGGAAGGCATGACGCACGCATTGGACCGATGGGCCACCGACGACGACTTCTGGGTCCGTCGCGCCTCCCTGCTGGCCGAGCTGCGGCCGATCCGCGGCGGCGCCACGCTGAATCGGTTCCTTCGCCGCGCCGAGCCGATGCTTGAGGAGCGCGAGTTCTTCATCCGCAAGGCGATCGGCTGGGTGCTCCGCGAAGCTGGCAAGCGACGACCGGCCGAAGTGGCGGCCTGGGTCGGGCCGCGGACGCATCGGGCAAGCGGCGTCACGATGCGCGAGGCGGTCAAGTACCTCGACCCGTCGGATGCTGCTCACTTGCTGGCAGCCTACCGCGAGAAGCGGCCGGCCTGGACCCTGGAGCGCCCATAGCTACCGGGTTGGCCACTCGACCTCGTACAGGTCGCCGTGGACATCGCGCCGGACAAAGTAGAGCGTCCCTCCATCAGGTGACAGGCTGGCGTGATACTCGTCAGCGGGAGTGTTGACCGGCACCGGCTCCTCGTCCGACCAGCCTTCGCCAGCGCGTGATGAGACGAAGAGATCGCCGAGCCCCGAACCATCCTGGCGGCCGATGGAGGTGAAGATGAGCTCATCACCGGCCGGGTTGATCGCAGGGTTGAACTCCCAGATGTCGGTGTTGAGATCGTCACCGACGTCGGTGCCGCGAAGCCATCGCCATCGGGTTCTGCGGTGTAGAGGTCCCAACCGCCCGCGCCGTCCGGGCGATCGCTGGCCAACCAGAGCACACCATCGGCTGTGACGGAGGCGCCGAGCTCGTCTGACTCGGAACCCACCGCGGCAAGGTGGACCGGCTCACTCCAGCCATCATCGTCGCGATCGACCCGCCACACCTCTACGTCAGTCCTCTCCACCCCCTCGACCGGACGAATGGACGAAAAATACAGGCTATTGCCGTCGGCCGAGACCCACGGATCGATGTCCGGGTAGGTCCCCGAGAAGGCGGCGCTCTTCGGCTCAGTCCATTCGCCTTCGACGAGGGTGGTCTCCATGATTGTCGCCTGGCGAGTCTGTGGGAAGAATCCTGCGCCTCGGGCGAAGTAGGCCGTCGCGCCGTCGGGCGTAAGGGTGATTCGGTATTCCTCGGCATCGCTCGAGACGCGATCTGGAGCGAAGACAGATGCGTCCGGCGCTGACCCTGGCGACGCCACAGCTCCCCGCGAGGCACTCGCAGGTGCCGACGATGAGGATGGCTCGGCGGTCGTCGTCTCCGCCGACGAGGGCTCGGTCGCTTGCGTGCACCCGACGAGGATGCTGAGCGTACCGACGATCGAGACGTGTCTGAGCTTCGTAGTCCCGTCCCCCGTGGTGCTGCGAGTGAGTTGGTGCGCCGGCCCGTAGCAACCATACGGGGCAACCCGTCACCGAGGTTCAAGTTCACAGCACATTGGCCGCGGCGAATTACCCAGAAACAAGCAATGCCCCGGAGCCGGAGCTCCGGGGCATTGCTGCGAATGGTCGTTGTCGCGTTGACTAGCTGATGCGACTCGTCCGCTGACGGAGCACAACCGCTGCGGAGATCGCGAAGCCGAGACCGGTCAGCGCGATGAGCAGTGGCATCGAGTCATCACCGGCTGGCGCATCGGCAGCCGCGTCCGGAAGCTCCGAAGCTGCCGGTGTCGGGCTGGCCGCGGCCGCCTGGAAGTTGTACACGTGGAGCGTCACCATGTCGTCCCCATCGGCTGAGGAGTCGAAGGTCAGGACCCCGGCGCTCGTGAACGAAAGGCCGATGGCCGCATCGTCGCTGATCTCCGGTGGCGACAGGCGCACCGTCCCGAAGCGTGCTCCTGGAGGTGCAACGGTCTCCGCGACCGTGACCTGACCCTCCACCACGTTGGCGAAGGCATAGCTGCTGAAGTCGAGGCACACGTTGTCCTCGATCGACCCGTCACGATCCGCGTCGTACCCGATGTCGCTCTCGCACGCGAAGTCCTCGACCGGGGTGTCAAATCCATTGTCCCCGCTGAAGGTCGTATCGGTGGTCAGGGTCTGGGTTGTGGTGGTCGAGTCGGTCGTCGTGAAGTCGAAGGCCGCCGACCCGGAGCCGATCGCACCTGGGGTCTGCGAATCGCCCGGCTGGACGATGACCGGGCACGCGAGCACGGTCTCGGCCGTCGAACCGAGTGTCGGGATGCCCATTGGCGTGGTCGGGTTCGTCGCAGCTCGCTCTTCGACCGCGATGAAGTCGGCTTCGCTCTGTATCGACGGATCGCAGAGGTGCTTCATGACCATGACCATGCCGGTGGCACCACCGCCACCGCCCGCGACCGCGAGCTGACCGCGGATCTCACCGCCGTCGTTCGTCTCGGTGTGGACGTTGACGTAGTAGTTGGCCGGGTTTGCCGCGATGTCGGCGAGCAGTGTCGCGATGTCGGCATCGCCAGCGGCGGCGAAGTCGATCTCGGCGTCGGTCGCGCAATCGGCTCCGGTCCCGTCGCCGTCGATCACGGCCTGGAGCGTCACAACGACCGCACCGTTGACTCCCGCGGCCCCTTCATGGATGTGAGCGCCAATCACGACGCCGCCTTCGAGGCCGGTGGATGCGACGTCGTAGCACAACTGCGCGCCGGAGGCGGCGGCGCCATCGATTGTCACGGTGGCGGTTCCGGTTGCCGCGGTGTCGACCGGCGGTACCTCTTGATCACCGCCGAGAGTCGCCTCCAGGTCAGCCGCCACGGTACCCGCCGCAACTGGGCTGACTGTGAGCACGGCCAGCAGGGCCATGAGCAACGCCAGTGCCGTCACCAACGAGACACTGCGCAGCAATCCGATATTGGGCATAGAGTTCCCTTTCGCTGTTCAACCGTTGCCGAAACGGTGCGCTTGCTCGCTTCGCGGGGTCTGTGTGTACCCACCCCGCGGCGGCGCCAATCCGCACTCGGGGCATGGTAGCAAGCCACGTGCCCGGTGGGCGGGCGGATTCGTATCACGGCGACCTCGTGCAACCGTGACGTGCCGGCGTCAGCCGAGTGGCGTGTTGGCGTCCCATTCCTCGAGCGCCTTGCGGACGTCGGCCAGGAAGAAGCCGACCTGGGCGCCATCGAGCACGCGGTGATCGAAGCTGCAGGTCATGTTCATCATGTGGCGGATGGCGATCACGTCCTCGCCATCGACGTCCATCACGCGTGGCCGCTTGACGATCGCCTCCATCGAGAGGATCGCGACCTCGGGCGCGTTGATGATCGGCATCGAGCTGACCGAGCCGAACCACCCGGTGTTGTTCACCGTGAACGTGCCGCCCTGCAGCTCATCCAGCCGCAGCTTGCCGGCGTTGGCCCGGCTCGAGACGTCGCGGATGCGAGCGTTCACGCCGCTGATCGAGAGCTGATCGGCGTTCGCGATGACCGGCACGATCAGCCCGTTGTCGACCGCCACCGCGATCCCGATGTTCATCGCCTGCTTGAGGATGATCTTGTCATCCGCGAACTGGCTGTTCAGGTTGGGATGCTTGCGCAGCGTCTCGGTGACCGCCTTGACGACGACCGCCACGTAGCTGAGGGAGGCGCCCTCGCGCGCCTTGAAGGCCATGTTGTTCGCCTCGCGCCAGCGTACGACGCTGGTCATGTCGACCTCGACCACGGTGTACGCATGCGGCACGGTCTGCTTGACCTGCGTCATCTTGCGGGCGATCGCCTTGCGCATCTGCGAGAGCGGCAACTCGGTATCACCGCCGGACGCGGTCGGGACCGATGCCGGAGCCGGCGTCGGCGTCGGCGCGGGAGCAGCTGCCTGCGACTCCGCGGCTGGCGCAGGAGGCGGCGCGGCCTGCGCTTGCTCAGGGACCGATGCGGCGGCCCGCTGCGTATCGGCTTCAGCCTGTTGCGGGCCCTTGTCGATGAATGAGAGGACGTCGTCGCGGGTGACGCGGCCGCCCGAACCGCTTCCGGTCAACTGCGCGACATCGATGTCGTGCTCACGGACGAGCCGTCGCACGGCCGGCGTCATGCGGGCGGCTCCCTCGGCTCCGGTGTCCGACGTGGGCTGCGGCTCTTCCTCGGTCGCCGTCGCCTCGGACTGCGTCGAGGCAGCAGCGTCCGGCGCTGACTCCTGTTCCTCCACGGCGGCCGGTCCGGCGTCGGCCGCGGCTTCCGGCTGTGCGGGCTCGGGCTCGGGCGTTTCGGCGGCCGGCGCCTCTGCTGCCGGCGCCTCTGCTGCCGGCGCCTCTGCTGCCGGCGCCTCTGCTGCCGGCGCCTCTGCTGCCGGCGCCTCTGCGGCCGGTGCTGCATCGCCCGCGCCCGCGCCATCGGCGTCGATCTCGGCGACTGGCGTACCGACCGCGACCGTCTCGCCGTCCGGCACCAGGATCTTCGACACGGTGCCGGCTACCTCGGCGGGCACCTCGGCGTTCACCTTGTCGGTGACGACCTCGAACAGCGGGTCGTACTGCTCGACGGTGTCGCCTTCCTTGACCAGCCAGCGCTCGATCGTGCCTTCAGTGACCGACTCGCCCAGCTGGGGCATCTTGATCGTGGTTGCCATCGGTTAGTTGGCCTTCCTTGCGGACGTCGTCTTCATGCGCTCCAGATTCTGACCGATCCGGATCAATGCAGTCATGTGGCGGGCATCTGCCACCCAGAGTAGTGCTCTCACCGATGGGGGCCGCAGCAGGTTGTGGTGGCGGTCGGCGTGCTACGCAGACTGCCCGTCAGACCGATGGATCTCTGGTCGTCGGTCACAATGCTCCTGTCGGTAGCACCGCTATCGCCCCCATCAGTACGCCGCCAGCTTGCGCGCCGCGCCGACGATGCGGGCCGGATTGATCATGAACCAATCTTCGAATGCGTGATGGTACGGGACGCCGGGAACGTCGGGTCCGGCGAGGCGGGTGACGGGACCGTCGAGCTGCTCGAAGGCGCGCTCGCCGATCTCGGCCGCGATCTCGGCACCGAAGCCACCGAAGCGGTTCGCCTCGTGCACGACCAGCGCCTTGCCGGTCTTGGCGACGGAGGCCAGGATCGTTTCGGTGTCGAGGGGACGTAGCGTCCGCAAGTCGACAACCTCGGCCTCGACGCCATCCTCGCGCGCCAGGGTCTCGGCCGCCTCGAGCGCGCAGGTCCGCATGAAGCCGTAGCAGAAGATCGACAGGTGCTTCCCGGTCCGCGCCACGGCGGCCTTGCCGATCGGCACCACGGTGTCACCGTCGGGCACCTCGGCCTTGAAGAGGCGATAGGTCTTCTTGTGCTCGAAGAACATGACCGGGTCGGGATCGCGGATGGACGCCTTGAGCAGGCCCTTCGCGTCGGCGGGGGTTCCGGGGGCAACGATCTTCAGCCCCACCGTGTGGGTGAAGTAGCCCTCGTTCGACTGCGAGTGGTAGAGCGCGCCGTGGACGCCGCCGCCGTACGGCATCCGGATCACCATCGGTGCGCTGAATGTGCCGTTCGATCGGTAGTGGATGCGGCTGATCTCGGACACGATCTGGTTGAACGCTGGATAGACGAAGTCGGCGAACTGCATCTCGGCAACTGGGCGCAGACCGTAGACCGCAGCCCCCATCGCCGCACCGGCGATCATTCCTTCGGTGAGCGGCGTATCGAGCACGCGCTTGTCGCCGTACTTCGCCCACAGGCCCTCGGTGGCGCCGAAGACGCCGCCCTTCCTGCCGACGTCCTCGCCGAGCACCATGACCCGCTCGTCGCGCGCCATCTCCTCGTCCATGGCGGAGCGGATCGCCTCGAGGATGTTGAGCTCAGCCATCGCTCAGTGCCCCTCGCCGATCGGGGCAAGCGGGACCGCCGTGCCGCCTCCGGGGATCGGCTCCGCGTAGACGCGCTCGTGCGCGTCGTCGGCCGTGGGCTCGGGTCGCGCCTCGGCCCGCTTGCTTGCATCGTTGACCTCTGCCTTGACCGCGGCCCGGAGCGCTTCGTCACGCTCGTCGGTGAGCACGCCGGCCTCGCGCAGCTCGGCCGCGAACTGGGGGATGGGATCGCGCTCCTTGAGCGCATCCACCTCGGCCGGGTCGCGGTAGCGTCGCTGGTCATCGTCGGACGAGTGGCTGGTCAGCCGCACGACGTGCGCTTCGATCAGGGTTGGCCCCTCGCCCCGCTGCGCCCGCTCGTGCGCCGTTTTCGCTGCGGCGTAACAGCCGAGCACGTCCCCGCCATCGACCACCACGCCCGGCATGCCGTAGCCCGCCGCGCGGGCAGCCACCGAGCCTCCGGCCACCTGCCGCTCGAGTGGCACGCTGATCGCGTAGCCGTTGTTCTCGCACACGAAGATCACGGGGAGGTTGTGGACGCCTGCGAAGTTCATCGCCTCGTGGATCTCGCCCTGGTTCGAGGTGCCCTCGCCGAACTGGGTCATGGTCACGACATCGTCGCCGCGCACCCACGCGCCCATGGCGATACCGACGGCGTGGAGCACCTGCGTGCCGACCGGCGAGGAGAGCGACACGATGTTGTACGGCGCTCCGCCGTAGTGGCCGGGCATTTGCCGCCCGCCGGAGCTCACGTCATCCGACTTGGCGAGGTGGGCCGTGATGATGTCCTCGGCGGTCATCCCGAAGGTCATGGCGCTCGCGATTGACCGATAGAACGGCGCCATCCAATCCTGGCCCTTGCGCATCGCCCATGAAGTGGCCACCTGGGCGCCCTCGTGGCCCTGTCCCGAGATGATGAACGCGATCTTGCCGGCGCGCTGCATGAGCCACATGCGTTCGTCGACCGCGCGCGCCAGCAGCATGGAGCCGTACATGCCGAGCACGTCGTCGTCGCTCAGGCCGAGCTCGGTATGTCGAGGCCTGGTATCGGTCTGGGCCATCCGATGCGCCTCCTAGATGTGGATCGGCGCGCCGTCGACCGCGAGCGCGGCCTCGGCGAGCACTTCGGTCAGGGTCGGGTGGGCATGCACGCTCATCGCGATCTCCCCGGCGGTTGCCTCCACCAGGCGCGCCAGGGTCGGCTCGGCAAGGAGATCGCCGGCGTGTGGGCCGATGATGTGGGCGCCGAGCAGGACGCCCGTCTCCGCATCGGCAACGAACTTCGCAAACCCGTCGATTTCGCCGACGATTGTCGCCTTGCCGAGTGCGCGGAACGGGAAGGAGCCGGTCTTGATCTCGCGGCCGTCCGCCTTCGCCTCTTCCTCGCTCATGCCCACCGATGCGATCTGCGGGCGGCAGAACGTGACGCGCGGCATGAGATCCATGCGCACCGGCGCCGGATCGTGACCGGCCAGGTGCTCGACGGCGACCACCGCCTCGTGGCTGGCGACGTGCGCCAGGGCGAAGCCCGGAACGATGTCGCCGATGGCGTACAGGTGCTCGGCGCCGGTTCGCATGTACTCGTCGACGATGACGTAGCCGCGCTCCAGCTTGACCCCCTCGATTCCCTCGAGGCCGATGTCGTCGGTCAGCGGGCGCCGTCCGACCGCGACCAGGATGACGTCGGAGGTCAGATCGGTGCGCTTGCCGCCGTCCTTCGACGCCACCTGGAACGAGATGTCGTCCTCGCCCTTGTTGATCGACTCGGGATCGATCGTGCTGGCCGCGTGGATCGCGATTCCTCGCTTCTTGAAGACGCGTGTCAGCTCCTTGCCGACCTCCTGGTCCTCGAGCGGCACGATCCGATCCGCGAACTCGACGAGCGTGACCTCCGAGCCGAAGTCACGGTACATGCTGGCCCACTCGACGCCGATGGCACCCGCGCCGACGATCGTGATTCGACCCGGGACGTCCCCGCGGGTGAGCGCCTCGTCGGAGGTGATGATCAGGCGGCCATCGGCCTCCAGGCCGGGGAGCGAGCGCGGCGCTGATCCGGTGGCCAGGATGAAATTGTCGCCGGTTGCGGTGACGTCGCCTGCCTCGCCGCCGCTGACGGCGACGCTGGTCGGGCTGGTCAGCACACCGTTGCCGCGCAGCACGGTGACCTTGTTCTTCTTCAGGAGGAACTCGACGCCGCCGACATGCTTGTCGATCACGGCATCGCGTCGTTTCGCGAGCGCGCCGTAGTCGAGGCTGATGCCCTCGTGGCCGGCCAGCCCGAACTCGGCCCCCTGCTCGGTGACGCGGTGCAGCAGGTCGGCGGTCTCCAACAGCGCCTTGGAGGGGATGCAGCCGCGGTTCAGGCAGGTGCCACCCAGCCGGTCTCGCTCGACGAGCCCGACGGACAGCCCGAGCTGCGCCGCCCGGATGGCGCCGACATAGCTCATGCCGCCGCCGAGGATGAGGAGGTCGAATCGTTGCTCTTCGGCCATCGGTCTCCTGGTGGTCTCGTTCAGCTCGCCGTGGCCGTCGTCGCGGGTCGTGGCGCATCGGTCACGAAGGTCGTTCGCTCGTGTTCGGCCAGTCTTCGGCGCCAGCCGTCGGGTACCGGGATCGGTCGAGCGGTGGCGTAGTCGTAGGTGACCAGGACGGTCTGCACGTCACCGGCCAGCCGGCTGTCGGGACCCGCCGTCATGTGGTGGCGCATGGCGAAGCTGGTACCGCCGACGCGGTCGACGCGCGTGTCGACGACGACATCTTCGCCGAAGGTGATCGGCGAGCGATAGTCCAGCTCCACGCGCGCGAGGATGAGCGGGAGGCGATCGAACCCCTCGTCCGGCTGGAGGACGTCGAGCAGATAGCGGATGCGCGCGAGCTCCACGTAGCTGAAGAAGACGGCGTTGTTCACGTGCCCGAAGGCGTCGATGTCACGGAAGCGCACCTGCAGCGTCGTGCGGTGGCGGTACTCGGCTGTCACGGGAGGCCATTCTAGCGGAGGGCAAGCTGGCGCCGGCCAGGTGGGCGCGTGAGGCGCTCGTGTGAGGCGCTGGCGTATATATGCATATACTCTGCGCTCCCGGAGGTCGTCAGCCGTCGGCGGGGGATCGCGCGACGGTTGCGGCGATGCGCAGCATCATCTGGTCAGCGGTGACAAGCCGTAGATCAAGGCTCGTCGCCAGGGCGGCGTACCCCGCCTGGTCGACGCTCAAGCCACGCTCGAGCCATGAGGAGAGCTCCACGACGGAAGGTTCGCGAAGCTCGAAGCCCAGGCGGTCGACTTCCGCAGCGACGCGGACCAAGTGATCGGTTGGCAATTGGCGGGACGCCGCGAGCGCGTCGAGCGTATGTGCGGTCAGGTCGCGGTGAGAAATCACGCCCAGAAGGCCCTGTTCGTACTCGGAACGCAGGGAACGACCGCCCGCTGCTCCGTCGAACCAGGTGAGCAGGCCCGATGGGTCGATGACGATCCGCCTCATGCGGTCGGCTCCTGGAGGAGCGCATCGAGCGCGGCAAGGGCCGCACGCACGGTCGGCGTGGTCCCGGGTCCGACTGCGGCCTGGAGCTCGCGCTCTGCCAGTTGCGCCAGATACGCGCTCCGCTTCGTTCCGCTTCGAGCGCATACCTCGTCGATCCGAGCAAGCAGCCGCTCATCGATCGAAATGAGGACACGTTTGGCGCTCATGCGCTCAAGGAGCTCATGCGATCAAGTATATGCGTATATACACTCGAAGCGAGCCTCAGGTGGCCTCGTCGATGCGCCCGATGAGCCCCGCCAGCAACGTCGTGCGCGGAATCACGCTGGTGAGATCCAGCCACTCGTCGGCCGAGTGGTCGTCGCCGCCGACCGGCCCGAGGCCGTCCAGCGTCGGGATGCCGAGGGCCGCGGTCGTGTTCGCGTCCGATGCGCCGCCGGTCGCCGCATCACGCACCTCGAAGCCGAGCTCGGCGGCGATCGACGCGGCCAGGCCGACGAGGCGTGCCGAGGCCGCCGTCTTCTCCATCGGTGGGTGACCCGCAATCCGCCGCAGGTCGACGCGCACCCCTTCGATCGTGGGTGACCCGGCCAGGCGCTCGACCTCGGCCGACACCGCGTCGAAGGCGTCGACCGTCGCCGCTCGCAGGTCGACCTGGAGCGTGCATCGTTCCGGAACGACGTTTGGCCGCGTGCCGCCCTCGATGACCCCCGAATTGACGGTCACCGTCGGCCAGCGGCCATTCAACGCATGAAGGGCGAGCACCTGGTGCGCCGCCTCGAGGATCGCGGAGCGGCCTTTCTCCGGCTCGACGCCGGCGTGCGCGGCCCGCCCGGTCAGCTCCAGTTGGTAGTCGGCGATTCCCTTGCGCGCGCTCACGATGTCGCCGTTGGCGCGGGCGCACTCGAGGACCAGGACGACGTCGTGCGCCAGCGCCAGATCGCGAATGATCGGCGTGCTGAATGGTGACCCGATCTCCTCGTCGGGGTTCGCAACGAACGTGATGCTCGGTCGGTGACCATTTCCGTGCAGTGCCTTGATCGCATGGAGACCGGCAAGCAGCCCTGACTTCATGTCGGTCACGCCCGGGCCGAACGCACGATCACCATCGACCCGATACGGCCGCGCCGCCGTCGTGCCCGGGTCGAAGACCGTGTCCATGTGACCGATGAGCAGCAAGCGCGGACCGTCGCCGTTGGAGCGGCCGATCACGAGGTCGCCGAGCTGCAAGCTGCCTTCGTCCGGCCGATGAGTGATTCGTTCCACGTCGAAGGCGAGCACCTCCATGGCCGCCGCCACCGCATCCGCGACGCGATTCACTCCGTTGGGCGTGTACGAGCCACAGTCGATGTTGACGAGCTCGGCGAGCTCGGCGAGGAAGGCGGGGTGCGTCTCCTGGACACTGCGGCGCAGGGCGGTCAGATCGGGCATGGCGATCAATATACTCACGCCCATGCCGCGTCGGGTAGACCAACCGGAACCCGGTGTCGAGCTCGTCGAGCTGCGCGTGCTCGACGGGCCGAATCGCTTCTTCACGCGCCCGGCGGTCAAGCTCGAGTTCGCCAGTGAGATACCGGGCGAGGCGGACGCCGTGGCCGCTTCCGCGGCGCTGGCCGTCAAGCGACTCCACAACGCGCTCGACCTACCGGAGCCGCGCGTCACGGCGCGACGATCGGTGGACGGGTTGCGAACGGCCATCGGCTTCGCCTGGCGACGGCGGGCTGTTTCGCAGGCGATCGGCTCGGCCGCGGCGCGCCTCGCACTCGGTCGCTCGACCGATCGGCGCGAGCTGGCCGGCCTGCGGGCGACCGCGCACGGTCCGCTCTCGCACCTGCCGAAGCCGCAGATCCCGATCGTCGCCGTGACCGGCACCAACGGGAAGAGCACGACGACGCGCCTGATCGCGCACATCGCCAGCGAGTCCGGCCTCAAGGTCGGGATGACGAACTCGGACGGGATCTTCGTCCGAGGCGAGCTCATCGAGGCGGGGGATTGGACCGGCTTCGGCGGCGCCGGGCGCATCCTTGCCGAGCCGGGACTCGATCTCGCCGTCCTGGAGACCGCCCGTGGCGGCATCCTGCTGCGCGGGATCGGCTATGCCAGCAATGACGTGAGCGTCGTCACCAACGTGAGCGCCGATCACCTGGGGCTGCAGGGCATCGACACGGTCGATGAGCTGGCCGAGGTGAAGGGCGTCGTGGTGCGCATCACTAAGCGTGATGGTTGGGCGGTGCTGAATGCCGATGACGATCGTGCGTGGGCGATGCGACGGCGGACCCGCGCGAATCTGTATGCCTTCAGCATGGAGCCCCGCTCGGGCCGCGTTGAGGCAGTCCTCGACGATGGTGGAAGGGCAGCAGTGTTCGAGCGAGGAGCGCTGGTGCTGCGAGGAGCCGGACGGCGCCCTCGGCGGCTGGGCACGGCAGCGGAGCTTCCGGTCACCGTCGGCGGCCTGTCTCGCTACAACATCGCCAACGCCCTTGCGGCGGCGGCCGCCTGCGACGCACTCGGCATCCCGACGGCGCGGGTCGCCCGCGGCCTGCGATCGTTCGCCCAGGATGCCGCAGCGAATCCCGGTCGTCTCAACCTCTTCGAGCGCCGCGGCGTGTTCGTCGTCATCGACTTCGCCCACAACGAGGCGGGGCTGGCCGGCCTGATGGACGTGGCCCGGGCGGTTGCCGGCAAGCGCAAGGTGCGACTTGCATTCGGGACCGCAGGCGACCGGACCGATGAGATCCTTCATGCGCTCGGCGTGCTCGCCGGTGGCGCTGACGATCTGGTCATCGCCGAAAAACGCCACTACCTGCGCGGACGCGACAACGACGAGATGAACGAGGTCCTGCGCGCCGGCGCGCGCGACGGCGGCTACACCGGCGAGATCGAGGCGCTCCCGAACGAGATGGCGGCGCTGCAGGCACAGGTTGGACGCGCGAAGCGTGGCGACATCTGCGCGGTCATGGCCCATGTCGAACGCGCCGAGCTCTTCGCGTGGCTCGCCGCCGAGCGCTTCAAGCCGGTCGGGACCGATCGGCTACGAAAGCTGATCAGCTCGTGACAGCGTGTCAGGTGTCGATGTCGATCTCGTCTTCGGCGTCGAGGACCCCGACCACGGCACGCAGGCCATCCGCCTCGCTGGCGGCGCCGTGCTGGCGGCGCTGGAGCTCCTTCCAGACCTGGTTGGCGTGGTCGACGCAGACCACCACCACGTCGCCCTCGCGCGCGTTGTCGAGCGCGTGACGGGTGGCCTCGAGCTCGTCGAGGATGGTCGTCACCGAGCCGACGCGTGAGGCATCGGCCTTTGCCGCCTTGAGGCCCTGCACGATCAGCTCCGCGGTCTGGCCGGGCGGGCGGCCGCGGTTGTTCTTGTCCTCGCGCACGATGATCTCGTCGAAGTAGGCGGCTGCAGTCAACCCCAGCTCCTTGATGTCCTCGTCGCGGCGGTCGCCGGCCGTCGCGATCACGCCGATGCGGCGACCGGTCACGGGTGCCCGCGCGCCGCCGCCCGAAGGCTGGGTCAGGCGCTCGACGAACTCGCCAAGGGCGTTCAGGGCAGGCGGGTTATGGGCGTAGTCGACGACGACCCGATAGCCGTCGAGCTCGAACATGTTGAGGCGGCCTGGCGCCATGAAGTAGCTGGTGGTGAAGGTGCGGAGGCCCTGACGAATGTCGTGCAGGTGCGCACCGGCGGCCCATGCCGCCGCGGTCGCGGCGAGCGCGTTCTGCACGTTCATGCGCGCCCGGCCCTCGAAGGTCGCCGGGAGGAGGTGGGTCCACACCAGTGACATGCTCTTGCGGCCCTGCCGCAGGACGATCATCTCGCCGTTGCGGCCCTGCTCCAGCGTGACCGCTCGGCGGCCGCGTGACGACTGGAACTTGATCTTCTCGTTCTCCGAGTCCATCGAGAAGTAGATGACGGCGCCAGAGCAGTGGCGCGCCATGGCGACGACGAGTGGATCGTCCGCGTTGAGGACCGCCACGCCGTCGCGCGGCACCGCCTCGACCACCACCCGCTTCACCTCGGCGAGCTGCCGGATGCTGTTGATGCCGCCGAGGCCCAGGTGGTCGCCGGTCACGTTCAGCACGACGGCAACGTCGTTGCGCTGATAGCCGAGCCCTTCGCGCAGGATTCCGCCGCGCGCAACCTCGAAGACGGCGAAGTCGACGGTCGGGTTCTGGAGCACCATCGACGCCGACTTCGGGCCCGATGCATCGGCCTTGCGCACGATGCGGCCGTCGACGTAGATCCCATCGGTATTCGTCAGGCCGACCTTGCGGCCCATGCCCTTCATGATGTGGGAGATCATCCGGGCGGTCGTCGTCTTGCCGTTGCTGCCGGTTACGGCCACGATCGGGATGCGCGCATCGGCCCCGGGTGGGAAGAGCATGTCGAGCACCGGCTTGGCGACGTACTGCGACTCGCCCTCGGTCGGATGGGTGTGCATCCGGAAGCCGGGAGCCGCGTTGACCTCGACGATCCCGCCACCCGTCTCGCGGACCGGCACGCCAACGTCCGGGCAGATCAGGTCGATCCCCGCGATGTCGAGGCCGACCACCTGTGCCGCCAGCTCGGCCAGCTCGACGTTGTCGGGATGCGCCTCCTCGGTGCGATCGATGCTGATTCCGCCGGTGCTCATGTTGCCAGTTCGCTTCAGGTAGACGCGCTGCCCGGGGGGCGGAACGTCGGACAGCTCGAAGCCCTGCTCGCGCGCGTAGCCGATCGCCTCGTCGTCGAGCTTGATGCGGGTCAGCACCTTCTCATGGCCGATGCCGCGGCGAGGATCCGCGTTCGTGATCTCCACGAGCTCGTTCAGCGAGCCCTTGCCGTCGCCGTCGACATGAGCCGGGACGCGCTGGGCCACGGCGGCCAGCACGCCACCGATGACCAGGCATCGATAGTCATTGCCGATCAGGTACGACTCGACGAGCACGGCGCCACCGCGGCTCTGCGCCCGCGCAGCGCGGTACCCGGCCCGCACGGCCTCCTCGTCGGCGAGGTTGAGGATGACGCCGCGGCCGTGGTTGCCGTCGAGCGGCTTGACCGCGACCGGCATCCCGATCCGCCTGGCGGCCACGACCGCGCCGTCCTCGTCGCGCACCAGCTCGGCGCGCGGGACCGGCACGCCGGTGGCGGCCAGCAATCGGTTCGTCAGCTTCTTGTCCGACGCGATGTCGACGCCGAGGGATCCGGTCTGGCTCGTCATCGTGGCCCGGATGCGCTTCTGGTGGATGCCGTGGCCGAGCTGCACCAGCGACTGGTCGTTGAGGCGGATCGATGGAATGTCGCGGAGGGCTGCCTCGTCCAGGATGGCCTGCGTCGACGGGCCGAACGCGGCGCGCTCGGAGAGCAGGATGAGCGCCTCCAGCTCGCCACCGAAGTCGAACCCCGGCTCGGCCTCGACCAGGTGGTTGACGAGCCGCACAGCAAGCTTGCCCGCGGCGAGGCCCACCGACTCCTCGCCATATGAATAGACGACGTGGTAGCGCCCCGGCTCACCCGTCCCGCGGGTCTTGCCGCGGCCGACCTCGTTGCCGGCCTCACGCTGGAGCTGAAGCGCGATGTGCTCGGCAACGTGGCCGACCCACGTCCCGTCGCGCAGTCGTGCTTCGAAGCCGCCGACTTTGCCGGTCCCACAAGTATGTTGTCCGACGCCCGGCAGCATCTCGAGCAGTGCCGTGGTGAAGCCCGGGATCATGTTCGTGGGGAAATGCTCGAGCACGCCGAGGTCGACGACCAGCTTGATGGCGGGGTCGTAGTTCCAGTAGTTCGGACCGCGGTAGACCCGCGTCTCGACCACCCGCAGCTCGCGGCGCGGCACGGCGCCGGCCGGCGCATCTGCCTTGGCGCGATCCCGGCGCGCCGTGCGGCCCGACGTTGCCGTCACTCGCTCGCCTCCTGGTCCATGCGGCTGCCCCGCTGCGCTCGGCGGCGCGCCCGTTCCGGCGCCGTGTCATCGGCCCCTTCGGCGGCGATGCGTCGTATCAGGCGACGCGTGTGGCTCGTTGCCGCCTGGAGGCTGGCGAGCTCGCGGTCGGTGGCACTGACTGGGCGCAGCGGCGCCATCAGCTTGCGGCGTCGAATGTCGAACCGATAGCCCGACGGCAGCGAATGAAGCGTCACGCCCGAAACCATGATCGGTCGATGCCGCTTGACCTCGTAGGCATCGGTCTGGATGTGTGCGGGGTCGATGACGGTGACCGAGCCTTTCCCGAGCACCTCCAGGATGCCCTTCGGGCTGACGAGCGCGGCCGTGTCCTCGTCGATGCCGATGCCGAGCAGCGCCGGCGACTGCGCGACCAGCGCCAGGAGCCGACCGAACCGGTTGCGCTGCTCGAAGTGCTGGTCGATGAGCACGCCTGGGAGGAGGCCAAGGCCGGCGCTCATCTGGGTCATGCGCTGCTTCGGCGTGGCGCCACCGGTCCCGAAGGCGACCATGTAGCTGGCGATGGCCGATGCGCCCGCGCTGGTGCCGGCGATCATGGCGCCGTGGCGATGGCGCTCGACG
>Ga0136612_10000300_pt1 | contig 16574 bp, 24 predicted proteins | sample AntDryUQ224A2306_2_FD_106644 | JGI IMG/M metagenome (GOLD analysis project Ga0136612, IMG submission 106644) | Polar desert sand microbial communities from Dry Valleys, Antarctica - metaG UQ224A (23.06) | ecosystem: Environmental > Terrestrial > Soil > Desert | place: Antarctica: Dry Valley... | reverse complement strand
GTCCCTCTCGCGCGGCATCGATAAGTTCCTGCAGCAGGTCGGCCGAGATCGACGCGTCGACCGCAACGGCCGCGCCGTCAGCGCTGGCCGCGCCCGCAGTTGCGTCGCGCTTGATCGCTGCCCATTCATCGGGCGTTGGAAGGTCGTTCTTCACCACAGGTTGAGCGTCTCCAACTCGTCGTCATCGGGATCCCGTCGCCAGAGATCCTCGGACAGGTATTTCCACCCGCCGTCGGCCAAAAGCGCAACCAGCGTGCCGCCTTCCATCGTTGCAGCAATGCGCGAAGCAACCGCGAGCACGCCGCCCGACGACACGCCGGCGAAGACCCCCTCGGTCGCGGTCAGCCGGCGCATGGTCTCGATCGACTCGGCGGTCGTGACCAGGAAGCGACCGTCGAGGGCGTCTGGATCGAGGATCTCGGGGACGAAACCAGCCTCGAGCGAACGCAGTCCCTGAACGGCCTCGCCGGGCATAGGCTCCGCGGCGTACACCCGCACGGCGGGGTTGTGCTCGCGCAGTCGCCGGCCGACACCCATCAGCGTGCCGCCCGTCCCGAGGCCCGCCACAAAGACGTCCACTGACGGACAGTCGGCGATGATCTCCGGCCCCGTCGTCTCGTAGTGAGCCAGGGGGTTCGCAGCGTTGGCGTATTGGTCGGCCATCACATAGCGCGAATCCTCGGCTGCCATCCGCCGGGCAAGCTCAACGGCGCCGTTGGATCCCAGCGACCCCGGTGAGTCGATGATCGAGGCGTCGTACATCTTCAGCATCTGACGTCGCTCACGGGTGACGTTGTCGGGCATCACGACGGCCAGACGGTATCCACGGATGCGGCAGATAAGTGCCAGCGAGATCCCGGTGTTGCCGCTCGACGGTTCCAGGATGATCGAGTCCGGCCCGAGTCGGCCGTCGCGCTCCAATGCATTTACGAGGTACAGGGCGACACGATCCTTGACCGATCCAGTCGGGTTGAAGCCCTCGAGCTTGACCAGCATGCGAACGCTGGGATTGGGAGCGAACCGGGATATCTCGACGAGCGGCGTGTTGCCGATCGTGTCGAGCAGGGATGAGCTGGCGGTCACGCTCCGCCGGCCATCGCCGGCAGGATGATCACCGCGTCGCGCTCACCGACCGGCGTGTCCAACACCTTCAAGTAGCGCACGTCCTGACCGTTGAGGTAGACGTTCACGAAACGGTGCAGGCTGCCATCGGCCGTGAAGAGCTGCTCGCCGAGGCCAGGGCTTCGAGCGACCAAGTCGCGCAACAGGTCACCGACCGTCGCCCCGCTCGCGTCGACCTCTTTCTGGCCGCCGACGTGCACGCGCAGGACGGGCGGGATTCGGACGCTCGTCACCCCGCGCCGGCAAGTGCGGGTTGCGCAGGCGTACCCTGAGCCACGGCGCCCTGTCCGCAGGCGGGACAGTTGGGATCGCGACGCAGGACCACCTCGCTGAAGGATCCGTCGAGCGCGTCCCAGATCAGCAGCCGGCCGACGAGCGGATCGCCGAGGCGCAGCAGCACCTTGATCGCCTCCGTTGCCTGGAGCAGGCCCATGACGCCCGGTACGACACCGAGGACCCCTGCGACCGAGCAACCGGGCGCGAGCTCGGGCGGCGGTGGAGTGGGGTACAGGCACCTGTAGCAGGGTCCTTCGTAGGGGACGAAAACGCTCAGCTGTCCCTCGAAGCGGAACACAGACGCGTGCACCACCGGGATGGCGGCGCGGACGGCCGCATCGTTGAGCGTGTAGCGCGTTTCGAACGTGTCCGTGCCGTCGATGACGACGTCATATCCCGCGATCAGGCGGTCAACGTTCTCCTCGGTCAGCATCTCGTCGTGTGCGACGACCTTGACCTCGGGGTTGAGCGCGCGGATGGTCTGCGCGGCCGATTGGGTCTTCTTCATGCCAATTCGGTCATCGGCATGGATGACCTGGCGTTGGAGGTTGGATAGGTCGACAACATCGAAGTCGACTATTCCGAGAGTCCCCACTCCCGCGGCAGCGAGGTACAGCAGGCCGGGGCTACCAAGCCCGCCGGCGCCGATGAACAGCACCTTCGACTGCGCAAGCTTGCCCTGACCCTCCGGGCCGACCTCGGGCATGACCAGGTGGCGCGCGTAGCGCGGGTTCCTGGCTATCGCAGGCGTGTCGCTGGGCAGTTCGGTCGGTAAACCTTGAGCCTTCCACAGCCCGATTCCGCCCGCCATCGAGACGACGTCCTGGTAGCCAAGCTGCGCCATCTGCAGAGCCGCGCGCATCGATCGGGCTCCGGCCGCGCAATACACGACGACCGTCGTTGACTTGTCCGGCACGACCTGCGCGATCCGGTCCAGGACCTCGATGGGCGGGATCAGCGTGGCACCAGACAAATGGCCGGCCTTCCACTCGTGGGTCTCACGCGTGTCGATGAGCGCTGCGCCCGCGGCGATCAGATCGGCCGCCTCGGCGGGCGCCACCTCGCGCACCGGTCCGCGAGCCAACGGGAGCTCTCGATCAGGCCTCATCAAACTTGCCCTGCCACGGGACGCGATCGCCCACCGCCGAGCGCAACGTCTCGATCGAGAGCATCGCGCACTTCATGCGTGCCGGGCTGATCTCGATGGCGAGGTTATCCATGACCGTCTGCTTGCCCATCTGCGCGATCTCGGTCAATGACTTGCCCTTGATCTCGTCGGTCAGCATGCTCGCCGACGCCTGGCTGATTGCGCAGCCACGGCCGGTGAAGGCGACGTCCTGCACGTTGCCGTCGTCGTCGATGCCGAGCATCAGGGTGATGCGGTCGCCGCACAGCGGGTTGGCGCCCTCTTTGACTGTCGTTGGCTCCTCGAGCGTCCCGAAGTTATGCGGGTTTCGGTAGTGCTCGAGGATCTCGTCCTTGTATAGATCGTCCATGGTTCCTTTGGCGAGTTGGCTGCTTATTGCGTCGCTGCTGCGGCGGGCCGGGCGAACATCTTCTCGACCTTGTTGAGCGCCGCCGCGAGGCGGTCGATGTCGTCGCGATCGGTGTAGATGTTGAAGCTGGCGCGGGCGCTGGACTCTTCGCCGAGCCGCTGATGGAGCGGCATGGTGCAGTGGTGTCCGGCACGAACCGCGATCGCTTCGCGGTCCAGGAGCGTGGCCACGTCATGCGGGTGCGCATCGGCGAGGTTGAACGTGACGATGCCGGCGCGGTCCGCCGCGGAGAGTGGCCCGTGGATGCGGATGCTGGGCACCTCGCGCGGCAACATGTCCAGCGCGTACTCGATCAGGTCGCGCTCGTGTGCGCGGACGTGCTCCATGCCCAGGTTGGTCAGGTAGTCAAGCGCGGCGCCGAGGCCGATCGCGGCGGCGACGTCGGGCGTGCCTGCCTCGAACTTGTAGGGCACGTCGTTGAACGTCGTGTGGCGCAGATGGACCTCGCGAATCATCTCGCCACCGCCCATAAAGGGCGGCATCTCCTCGAGGATCTCGCGCCGCGCCCACAAGGCGCCCGAGCCTGGCGGTCCGAGGGTCTTGTGGCCCGAGAAGACGTAGAAATCGGCGCCCAGCTCCTGGACGTTCACGGGCTGGTGGGGAACTGCCTGGGCGCCATCGACGAGGACGAGCGCCCCGACTTCGTGCGCCTTGGCGATCATCTCGGCGACCGGGTTGATGGTGCCGATGCCGTTCGAGACGGACGTGAACGCGACGAGCTTCGGCTTGGTGCGCAGTAGCGCCTCGTAGCTCTCCTGGATGAGTCTCCCCTCGTCATCGAAGGGGACGAACTCCAGGTCGGCGTCCTTCTCCTTGGTCAGCATCTGCCACGGAATGATGTTCGAGTGGTGCTCCATCTCAGTGACCACGATCGTGTCCGCCTTGCCGACGTTCTTGCGACCCCAGGCATAGGCCACGAGGTTGATCGCCTCGGTCGCGTTGCGGACCATGACGATCTCACGCGCGTCCTTGGCGCCGAGGAAGTTGGCGATCTTCGTTCGCGCGCCTTCATAGGCCGCGGTAGCCTCTTCGCCGATCTCGTAGATGCCGCGATGGACGTTGGCGCTGTAGTTGTTCATGTAGCCGACCATCGCGTCGGTCACCACGCGCGGCTTCAGAGAGGTCGCGGCGCTGTCGAGATAGGCCAGCTGGCGGCCGCGGAACTCCCGGTCGAACATGGCGAAGTCGGCGCGCAGCGCGACGGGATCGAGCCGCTGGACGATGGCCATCTGCTGCTGCGCTCCTTGTCTGTCTTGCCTGTGAGTCGGCTAGTGTGCGGCTTCGGCCGGCTCGGGAGCTTCGTGCTCCTCCTCGGCGTCGGGCTCGAGACCCGCCTCGCGCAGAACGGGAGCGTAGCCCTCAGCCTCGAGCCTGATGGCCAGTTCGCGTCCGCCCGACGCCACGATCCTGCCCTTGGCGAGCACGTGCACGTAGTCAGGCGTGATGTAGTTCAGGATGCGCTGATAGTGGGTGATCAGCAAGACCCCGAGCTCGGGGCTGAGCTGGGCGTTCACGCCCTCGGCGACGATGCGCAGGGCGTCGATGTCGAGGCCCGAATCGGTCTCATCGAGGATCGCCATCTCGGGCTGAAGTACGGCCATCTGGAGCATCTCGAGGCGCTTCTTCTCGCCGCCGGAGAAACCTTCGTTGACATATCGGCTTGCGAAGCTTTCCTCGAGCTTGAGCAGGGCCATCTTCTCGCGCAGCAGCTTGCGGAACTCGACCAGCTTGATGCCGCCGCGGGTCAGGTCGGAGGGGTCGAAATGGGGATCCATGGCCTGCTCCAGCGGACGCATGCGCGCGTTGAGCGCGGTGCGCAGGAAGCTCGCGACCGAGAGGCCCGGGATGGCTGTCGGGTATTGGAAGGCGAGGAAGATGCCCGAGCGTCCGCGCTTGTCAGGCGTCAGCTTGAGCAGGTCGCGGCCCTTCCAGATGACCTCGCCACTCGTGACCTCGTAGGCCGGGTGGCCCATCAGCGCATAGGCGAGCGTCGTCTTGCCGGACCCGTTGCGACCCATGATCGCGTGGACCTCACCCTTGCGGACGGTGAGGTTGATGCCCGACAGGATCTCGCGGCTGCGGTCCGCGGTGGGGACCACGTGGAGATCACGGATGACCAGCTCGCGGTCCGCGGGCGTATCAGCGTTGTTGTCTACTGCTGGTGCGTCGAGTGTCTGGGTCATGAATCCTTGGCCTGCGTATAGGTGGTTGGGGTCGTGAGCGCATCGATCGATACGGGCTGCGAGTGGAAAGGGTGCGCGGCTCGCGGGGTCGCGAGATCGGCCAGTGTTATCGAGTCGAGTGCGCCGCTGATGGCGTTCCTGACGGTCGCCCAGAGATGGTTGACGTTGCAGAAGCCCATCCGTTCGCAGAGGCCTGCGTGCGAGGGATCCTCGCTCGCGCAGACCATCGGCGCGATCGGGCCTTCGAGCGCGCGGAGTACCTCGCCCATGCGGATGTCCGCCGGATCGCGTGTCAGCTGGTAACCGCCGTGAGCACCGCGCGTGCTCTGCACCAGTCCTGCTTCGCGGAGGCTGACGACAAGTTGCTCGAGGTACGGCCGTGGGAGCGCCTCGTGATCGGCCATCTCGGTCAAGCTGATCGGACCGGCGCCGTGGTGCCGCGCGAGCTCGACCATCATGCGCACGCCGTACTCACCGCGCGTCGAGAAATGGACCGCGCCGGTGCCGGGGAAGATGCTTCGCGGGCGCTTGGCCGTGACCGCGGCGGGGTCCCGCGGCGCCGTCGAATTCCGAGTAATCACGTCAGGATTGAGTCTAGCCGAGGGTGCGTGGGGCTGCAATCGTGCCGCCATCACGCGCGCGTTCGTCCGAGGACGCCTGTTCGGCCCGCCCGAAGTAAAAGCCAAGCAGCACGCCGTCACCACGGGTAGGGAGGCGATCGATGGCCGCGTGCTCGCTCCCGCAGGACGCGCGGCCAAGAAGTAGGCCTCTATCGCCCCAAGGACGGCCCCTTTGGCTTTTACTTCGACCCCAGCGAACAACGGCTACGCTCGCTTCGTGGAATTCAGCGAGGTCGTTCGGCGCCGGCGCATGGTGCGCAACTACGACCCTGACAGGCCCGTCGCGCGCGAAACGCTCGAGCGGATCGCGGCCGTTGCCCAGCGCGCTCCAAGTGCCGGCTTCAGCCAGGGTCAACGGCTTGTGATCGTCACTGACCCGGAGCCGCGCCGGCGCATCGCCGAGATCTGCGACGAGCCCGAGTACGTTGCGGCTGGATTCGATCCCTGGGTCAGCCGTGCGCCGGCGCTTTTCATCCCAACCGTCAGCGAGGAGATCTACCGCGCTCGGTACCGCGAGCCGGACAAACTCGAGCCCGGCGAGCCGGAGATTGAGTGGCCGGTCCCGTATTGGTTCATGGACGTGGGCGCCACGGTGATGCTCATCCTCCTCGCCGCGGTCGACGAGGGCCTCGCCGCCGGCTTCCTGGGCACGCATCGCATGGGCGACCTGGCGGCGGAGCTCGATCTACCGCCCGACCAACAGCCCGTCGGTGTGATCACCATCGGCCACCCACTCCCGGACCGCCGCTCCGGCTCGCTGAAGCGCGGCTGGGTCAAAGCCGATGATTTCATCCACTGGGAGCGTTGGTAGCCAGGTTGCATCCGACCCTTGGCCCGGTCGGCTTTCGCATCGCGGCTACGGGGAGTGGTGGCCTCGACTGGCAGCGCCTCGATGCCACATGGGCACTCGCCGGCGAGCAGGACGTCTTCAGCGCGGGCTGGCTGAGCGATCACCTCTCTGATGCGAGCCGCGAGCGCGGCGGCATCGCGTTTGAGGCATTCACGACCGCGGCCGCGCTCGCGCACCGGGTACCCGGAAAGTGGATCGGCCTCGCCGTCGCCGCCAACACGTTCCGCCACCCATCGGTGCTGGCCAAGCAGGCGACGATGCTCGACATCGTCACCGAGGGACGTTCATCCTCGGGCTGGGCGCTGGCTGGCACGTGGGTGAGCACGAGGCATTCGGCATCGACCTCGCCCAACCGACCGAACGCTTCGATCGCTATGAAAGCGCCCTGCGAGTTGTGTCGGCCCTCTTCAGCGAAGCAGCACGACAGGCTCCCGGCGTCACGTTGCATGACGCGATCTATTCCCTCGACCGGGCCACCAACGAGCCAGCGCCGATCACCCCCACAGGGCCACCGATCTGGCTCGGCGGCCAGCGGCGCCGCGGGATGGAGCTGATCGCGCGCTACGCGTCAGGCTGGCCATTGCCCGGCAATCGAGCCGGGGACGTGGCGTACTTCATCGAGAAGCGCGACCAGATAAGCCGCGCCCTGGAAGCCGCCGACAGCGACCCACGCGACTTCACCTTCGCCGCTCAGGTCGACTGCGGCGCTGACGCCAGCACACGTCGCGCGGCACTACAGGTCGCACGCGAGATGCAGCGCGCGGGCGCCGATCACGTCATCCTCGGAATCCCTGGCGCCGCGGCGCCGGACACGCTCGTCGACATGGCGCGCGAAGTGGCGGAGCCGCTGACCTAATTCAGCCGGACGTTGAACGCCTAGCGAATTCCCGTGTCGTAGTTGATCTCGACTTCGGCGTAGGAACCGGGCGACACAACGACCGAGAGCGGTTGCGCGATCGGGTACGTGTCGGCGCCGGTTGCGGGCGTCACGACGTAGTCGCCCGGGACAAGGTTGACCTGAAACCTACCGTCAGGACCTGAAGTAACGCTGGCAACCCTCACGCTCTCGGCGTCCAGGACCACGAGCTGGGCGGCGTAAGGCGTCAGGCAAGCCACCGGCGGGTTCTCGCCTGGCTCCACGGGGCCGGGGCACGTCGGTCCGAGGAGGACGACGCCGCGGATTCCAGATGGCGGGGTGGCTGTCTCGACTGGGATCCCGATCTCCGAGCAGCCGACGACCGCGAGAGCCATGCTGACGACCAGCAAAGCCGTCCGGCCGAACTTCTTCACTGCCGCATCCTCGCGGGAGTTGGCGCCACTTGCTGCGCCTGCTCGGCGGCGCGCGCCAGCACCCACAACAGGTCAGCCAATCGATTGACGTACGGAAGCGCCCACCCGCTCTGGGTATCGACGACTCGGCCGAGGGCGACGATCCGGCGCTCTGCCCGGCGAAGGACTGTCCGCGCGACTTCGAGCGCAGCAGAGGCGGCGGTCTCGCCCGGTACCACGAATTCGCGCGGCATCTGTACCTCAGATTCCCAATGAGCCAGATCTGACTCCACGTTGTTGAGCATTGCCTCCGACACGCGCGTCACGTCGTCCTGGAGCCGATCAACCGCGGTCGGGTTGGTCGCAAGCTCAGCTCCGACCACGAACAACTCGCGTTGGTATCGCAGTATGAGAGAGGAGAGTTCCGAGAGTCCCGCGTTCGTGAGCGTGACGCGTGCCACGCCCAGCGCTGCGACGGCTTCGTCGATGGCTCCGTAAGCGTCGGTCCGGGGATCGTCCTTCGCAACACGGCCGCCGAAGAGCAGTCCGGTCGTGCCGTCGTCGCCCTTACCGGTGGCGACTGCGCTGTTGGCTATCGAGGCGCGACGGGCTACCACACCAGGCCGGCGTCGCGCGGGTCCCAGCGCTCGGCCAGAAGGGTCACCTTGACGTCGTTCTCGACGACGGTCTCGACCTGCTCCTTGACTTGCTGGATCATCGAACCGGCGTACGGACAAAAAGGTGTGGTCAGGATCATCTTGACCTCGGTCTGCTGAGGGCTCTGGATGATCTGCCTGATCAGCGCGAGCTCAACCACGTTCATGCCGATCTCCGGGTCCACCACGGCGCGCAGCGCATCGAGGATCGCGAGCTCTGTCGCGCGGGCCTGCGGATCGACGGTTGTCGTGGCCGTGCCGTTGCCGAGGCCACTCGCGCCGGCCGCCGCCTCAGGCGCAGCGGGTGTATCGGTTGAAATCTGATCAGTCATGTCGGATATCTCCGCCGTCATCATAGCGCTGCTGCCCGCCCAGCCGAGTTCAGCAATCCTCAGCCGGTCACGACCCCGCGCATATCGCGCAGATGCTCGGGCAACTCCGCGGCGTCATGGTCGGAGAAGCCGGGGCCGCGCAGCGCGCCGTCTGGTTCGAAGAACGCCGCGTATCGAGCGCGGTTCTGGGATGCGTACAGGAACGCCTCGGCAATGCCGACCTGCCGCAGCTCGGGGTTGTCGGCCAGGATCGCGGCCGGCGTCAAGCCATTGGATCGCATCTCGAGCAGATTGCGCACCGTAAGGCGAGTCGCGAAGCAGAATGGCTCGCCGTTCATGACGAGCGGATCGACCTTCACCCATTTGATGGTCATCGAGGCTTGTTTCCGTGGTGCGGGATCAGACCCACTTGTCGTCGCCGATGCCGGCGCCCTTCCAGAAGAAGCGAACGACCGAGTTGCCCTTGTGATCGCCGGCGAGGCGCTGGTGCTTCTTGAGAGTGGCCGTCCAACGTTCGAAGAGCTCGTCCGAAACCTTCCTCTCGTCAGGCGTCATCACGGTCGCGGCCGCGCGCTGCAGCCCACCGAGGATGAGCATGAAATCGCGCATCGGCACGCGGCGGCGGCGATAGACGGGCACCAGCCACTCGGCGTAACTCGTGACGTATGAGTCCTCACCGGTTTCCAGCGCCCTCGCCAGCTGATTGACGTGCTGGCCAAGGTCGCGCAGGAAAAGGCGCAGAGCCTGCTCGTCGTAGCGCTCGTCGAACCCCTCCTCGTCGCGCAGGGTCCACTGCAGCGCGAGCTTGGCAATCCGGTCCGTGCTCGCGCGCAGTCGAACTGCCGCGGCGGGAATGCCGGCGGTTACATCGTGCGGCGGGTGTCCAAGGCTGGGGTGGGGCATCCGGCGATCTAGTCTATCGGGTGTGAACGTCGCGTCCGTGGACGAGGAAGGGGTACTTGCCGGTGAACCCCGTGCAATGCGTGGGTTCGACCTGGGGCTCCTCGCCGGGCTCGCCTTTGCCCTGGCATACGGCCTGCTCGCGGAGTGGCTCGGGCTCACCTGGGGATTGGTCGCCGTAGGCTTCATCGGCGGGGTGATGATCGGCGGTGCGGTCACGCGCGGCGCATGGGACAGGCGCAAGCACATCACTGTGCGCCGGCTGCAGATTGCCGCCGCGGGCATCGCCTTCGGGTCATGGTTGCTCGCTGTTTTCGTGGCATACGTGGTCAGCCAGGCGCTCTTCCCACAGGCCACGACGCCGCTGCTGGAACGCCTCTCGTTCGGTGGCTTCACCCAATACTTCGAAGGCCTGTTCGATTCGATCCGCCTCATCCATGCAGCGTCGCTCGCGGCCGTGGTCTTCATGGCCTGGCGCGGGGCGCGATGATTCGCAAGCGACGGCGCAAGGCCCGGCTTCCGGGACCTGCGCCTATGTCGAGCGCAGCAGCGGCCGAGGCCGACTGCGGAGGAGATGGTTAGTGGCAAAGCTTCTCGTCGCGATAGTTCACGCCCAGGACGCCGGCCAGTTGGTCGAGGCCTTGCGCGGGGCTGACTTGCGCGTGACCGAGGTGTTGTCGCGCGGCGGCTTCCTGCAGGCACGCAACACGATGCTCTACATCGGCGTGGAGGACGACCAGGTGTCCGCCGCGATGCGCCTGATCGAGGAGAACTGCAGCTCGCGAACGGAGAACGTCCCAGCCGAGCCGCTGGGTGGCATCGATGCCAACTGGCTACCAACAGAGGTGACGCACGGCGGCGCGACGGTGTTCGTCGTCCCGCTCGACGAGATTCGCCGGATCTAGGCGGACCTAGATCGTGTCCTCGCCGAGGAAGGGCATGTTCTGCTCCTCCACCGCCTTGAGGCTCATCTGCAGCGCAGCCGTCTTCTGCGCCGCGACGTCGCGCACGTAGGCCTGTTCCTCGTCCTCGGTCATGCGCCGGCGGCGGGCCGATTCGCTTCGCCCGACCATCAGCCAGGCCAGGTGGTAACGGTCCATCTGGCCCCACGCGCGCTTCAACAGATCGTCGGATAGCTGCAGCCACACTCGCAACGCGGCGACGCTCGGCGACAGCTGCAGACGTTCCCCTTCAGCGACCAGACGGCGGGTGTCCTCGATCAGCTCTGAGCGCTTCATCCGATGTCGATTATGGTCACCCGATGCCGGTAACCGCCCCAAACGTCGTGTCCGGCGCCGATTCGCCGATGGCGGCGCTGCGCCGCGACCCCAGTCTTCTCGACGATGTCGTCGAGCGCCTGCGCGAGCGTGTGAGCTCTGGCGCGCTGCCCGCAGCGGCTTTTGCGATCGGCGACGCGGAAGGTGGAATCCGGAGCGAGACGATTGCCGCCGACGCCCGAGGGTTGAGCCCCGATAGTCTCTTCTTCCTCGCGTCGGTGACCAAGCCGATCTTCGCGACCGCGTTCATGCAGCTCGTCGACGACGGGCTGTTGTCGCTCGACGATCCGCTGGTCCGATTCATCCCTGGGTTCGCCAACGCGCCGGGGAAGGCCGACGTTACCTGCCGACACCTGCTGACACACACGTCCGGTGTGCCCGACATCACTCCCGACATGATCCGCAAACTGCGGCCGGGTGCTGCGCGAATGACCCAGATGGCGATCGACGCACCGTTGCGCTTCAAGCCGGGCACGCGCTATGAGTACTGCACGGCGACCTTCTATCTGCTGGCCCGCGTGATCGAGCGGCTGACGAATGACCGCTACACCGATTTCCTGCGCACGCGGCTGCTCGAGCCGTTGGGCATGGAGTCGACCTTCGATCCACGTACGTCGCGGCGGCCGGCTGTCGCGGTTCAGGGTGTGGGAGTCGACAGTCGGCTGACCCGTTTCCTGGTAGTCCGCTACTTGGCCGCGGCCGCCCTGCCCGGCGGTGGACTGTTCGGCACGCTGGAGGATCTGCTGCGTTTCGGTGCGGCCACGTTGCGTCCGCGTCGCGAGGGCGACCGATACGTCCCGCTTTCGCCGTCATCGATCGAGTTGATGGCAACCGACCAGCTGCGCGGGCTGCCCGGTGTATTCGATGGCCAGGAACGCCCCGTCCATTTCGGCTTGGGCTGGGGCAAGCCAACGCTGATGCGCGAGCTGGCGGGCTCGGGGAGCGTGGTCTCGCACGGCGGCGCCACCGGCACCCGGCTATGGATAGATTCTGAAGCCGGCCTGGTGATCGTCTTCTTCACCAACCAGTGGTCCGCCGATCGCGGGCCGGAAGCGGATGCCATCCGCGGCACCTACGAGGCGCTGGGTCTTACCTAGGGGACGCCGCCCTCGTCACGTGCGAAGGCGAGCAGTCGCTGGCGGCACTCGTCCGCGTAGCGCGACACCTGTCGGACCAGCCACGGCTCTACGCGGGACGAGTCCTCGATTGTCAATTCGTCGCCTGCCGGCCCATCGGCCAGATGGAATCCCTGCTGGCTTCGGAAATCGGCGTTCCAGTTGGCCTGGAGCTGAACAACGACGGCTGCCACGACGGGCCGCGAGAACGACCAATCCAGGTGCTCGGCGTTGAGCCCGTCGACGACGTCGCGCAGGCGAACCGGGACGCCACGCGGCAAGCGCGCCACAAGATGGGCTACGCGGAGCCCGGCAAATGGATCGCCGGCCTCGGCGACTGTCGGTGGCCGAACATCGGCATCCGGTAATCCATCGACTTCGCGCAGCGACAGGCTCACGAGGACGGCGGGCTCAGCGCGGCTCGAGCCGCAGAGTGGTCTCCAGCGTGCTCGGCTGAATCATCGACACGTAGGACGCGCGACTGCGGCCGTACTTCTTTTCGAGCGCCGCGCTGCAGCGATCGATCGAGTCGTTGTCGGCAGCCAACACTACGCGAACCGGTATGACGCGGTCGCCGGCGATCAGCGCCACCTCATTGGGCCGCTCGCGCGCCGACTGATACCAATACCCGCGCTCCCCGCGCACAGACCTCACGAAAGCCTGATCGTCGTCGACGACCACCCATATCCGGGTGCGCCTCTTCCTGCCGTCGAGCCGGACGGTTTCGACGTCAAGCTCGCGACGCTGGTCGAGGAGGACGAGAGTCTCGCGATCGAAGGTCGCGCCGCCCGGTTCCGAGGTCAGTAGAGCTCCGACAGCCCGAGCACGTCGCCCTCGCCCAACGTCGCCTCGCCGTTGTTGCACGGTCCGTCGAGGAACGGGCTCATGGTCAACCTTCCGTGCTTCCTCTCGCCGACGTGGTCGAGCCCGAAAACGTGCCCCGCCTCGTGCGTCATTGTGGCCTCGAGCATCGCTTCGTCCTGACAACTGTTCATGGACAACGCCCAGCTCTCGTTGCTGTTGATCTGGACGTCGGCTTCGAGCATCCGACCATTGCTCATCCAGAAGCAGGTCACGGCCAAGACCCCGAGCTCCAGCGGGCGGAAGCCGATGACGTTTCGCTGGTCGCGCTGATTGCATCGCGCACTGCTGGTGGTCGCTCCAAGGAAGATGTGAGTCGCCGAAACGGTGTCCGGCATCCCACAGTCGTTGCGCGCACCGGTGATGTTCGAGAACGACCGCTTGAGCACGTTGCGCACGGAAGTCTTGTTGAGACCCCTCGGAGTTGAAGAGGACTGGAAGGACCAAGCGTATGTGTTCTGCCAGGCGCCGCCTATCTTCCTGTACGCCGGGTCCTCGCACGGGGCAGGACCGCCTCCTCCGCCTGCGGAGCCGGCCGCACTGCGCGCCGGCGCGATGAGCAACTGGTCGATGTGCAGCGTCGCAGCGCCCGCCGGCGGGGCGGCGAACGTCAGGACGCTCATCGCACCGATCAACGCGAGCAACCGCTGAATCGTCGATCTCATGTATTCCCTAGTGTTCAACTCTGAGTCCGCCTGGCCTCTCCGGGCAAGGATACCGGTGCCCCTCCAAACATCGGCTTGCCCGAGTGTTCTAGCCAACCTCGCCCCGGGCAAGGCCGGCTGACTGGCTCGCCGCTGCACGCGAACCCTGATCTGCATCGGCGATCAGGGCGGCCAATGCCGCGTCGCGCTCGCCAGCTGAAGCAAAGCTGAGCGTCAGTTCGTCGGTCGCCAGCCGAATCTGCAGAGCGGGTTGCGAATTGGTGAGGTGTGCCAACTCACCCACATCGACGCCCGTGTGGACCGAATGCAGGCGAAGTCGCCGCGTTTCACCATCCGCAACGCGCAACCCGACCGGTTCGCCCGGTGCCAGCATGAGTTCGCCTGTCACTGGAGTGCGCGCCGCCGTAAGCGGGCCGCGCCGGACACGCACCGGCAGCGTCATCGGTCGCGGCTGCGCGGAGCGCGGCCGCTGATCGAAGAACATCGGATACGAGACGCGAGCCGCGATGATCAGCAGCACTGCGGCGGTCACCAGTCCAACCGGCACCCATGGGGGTCCGGGCTCCGTCGCAAGGACGGCATCTGCGCGCATCGTTCCGATCCATTTGTAACCTGCCTCCAGGTCGATCAGTGGCACCGGCTCCCGGCCACCGGTGTAGTTGCCGCTGACCGTCGCGGGTCCGAGCTGCAACTGCACGTCGCTGACGACATTCATGATCGCGTTCGGAACGTTCGGGTCGGTGAGGACATAGCGGTGTCCGACGGTCGCCTCGGCACCGGCGCTCAGGTCGCCACTGACGATGATCCACGTCTGCATGTGCGACAGGTTGCCCACGACGAGGTCGGCGAGGGTGACCCGCTGCGGCGCAACGGTGCCTGCCCAGACCATGAAGGCAAGCGACGCGACGACGATCAAACCCGCCGCTGCCAATGAGGTATGGCGCAGGACGGTGCCGGCAATGGGCAGATGTCGCAACCGCTCGACCACGTATCCGAACGCTACGAGCGGCAGTCGAAGTACGGTTGGCATCGCTGTGTCTATACCACCAGCGCCGCTCGCCCGCCGACGGGAGACTTCCTAGAGCAGCTCCCCGTGCGCGGAGCCCGTCGGCTCGCCATCCTTTGGGCGCGGCTCCTCACCAGGTGCAAAGCTGGCGCCGTTTCCGTCGCCGTTGCCGGCGTTCGGCGGAAGGACGGGCAATGCGGTGCGCGCCGTGCCCTCGATCGCGCCGACTCCGTAGGGCGTCCACTTGTCGGACTGCTGGAGCCGGTGTGGCTCGACGTTGCCGCGCGAGTGGACCTCCGCAAAGTTCGTCGGCTCGATCCACATGCGCTCGCCCTGGAGCAGGCCGTAGACACCTGACTGTCCCGGCTCCTGCCTGGCGTTCTGACACGCCCTGCAATTGGCCTTGTCGTGCTGCTCGTAGGTGAGCGGCTCCTCGTAGGTGGTGATGTAGCCCTCGTAGTTGCGCAGCACGACCTTGTGGTCCGAGTAGCTGATCAGATAGTTGGGCATGACCGGGATCTTGCCGCCGCCGCCGGGCGCGTCGATCACATAGGTCGGGATGGCATAACCCGACGTGTGCCCACGCAGGCCCTCCATGATCTCGAGACCCTTACCGACTGGTGTCCGGAAGTGGCCCGAGCCCTCGACCAGGTCGCACTGGTAGATGTAGTACGGGCGGACACGCATCTCCACCAGTCGATGGACCAGGTCGCGCTGGATGTTGACGCAGTCGTTGACGCCCGCGAGGAGGACCGACTGGTTGCCGACGGGGATGCCCGCGCGGGTCAGCTTGTCAACGGCACGCGCGACCTCGGGCGTGATCTCGTTGGAATGGTTGAAGTGCAGGTTCATCCAGAGCGGGTGGTACTTCTCGAGCATCGAGCACAGCTCGTCGTCGACCCGCTGGGGAAGGAACACCGGGACGCGCGAGCCGATCCGGATGATCTCGATGTGCGGTATGTCGCGCAGACCGCGCAGGATCGTTTCGAACAGCTTGGGAGCCAGCGTCAGGCCATCGCCGCCGGAGATGAGGACGTCGCGCACCTGTGGGGTGCGGCGCAGGTAGTCGAGCTGTGCCTCGTGCTCGGCGCGGTTGAAGTTCTGCGTCGGATCACCAACGATGCGCGACCTCGTGCAGTAGCGGCAATAACTGGCGCACTGAGTCGTGACGAGCATGAGCACGCGGTCGGGGTAGCGGTGGACGAGGCCGGGCACCGGGGAGTGGCGATCCTCGGCGAGCGAGTCCTCCATCATCCCCGTGAATGCGGACTGCTCGCGACCGAGTGGGATGACCTGCTTGCGAATCGGGTCGTTCGGATCGTCGGGGTCGATCAGGCTGATGAAGTAGGGCGTAATGTCGACGCGGAACTTGTCCGGCGCGGAGAGGCCCTCGCGCTCCTCGTCGGTCAGGTTGAGGATCTGCTCGATCTCGGCCAGCTCATTGACGCGATGGGAGAGCTGCCAGCGCCAGTCGTTCCACTTCTCGTCGGGAACGTCTGCCCACATCGGCGCGCGCCGGCTCACCATCGGCCTGCCGTCCGGCCCCAGCCGGCGCGCCGGATCGCGCTGGTTGACATACGTTTCTTCGGCGATGGTTACTTCCAAGTCACTCGCCCTCATCCGTGGTGATCTCGCGCGCTGGTTGCATATTCCTTATGCACCGTGGATAGAACGAGATCATACCGCGGCCGGCAACGCAAGTAGCCCATCCGTCGGGGCGCGACCGCTTTGCTAGACTCGCGCTCGATGCAGCGCCTGAAGACGTTCGCCATCCTTGTTGCGCTCGCCACGACCGGCGTGGTCATTGTTTCGCTCTTCGCCGGTTTCCTGCAGCTGATCCTGCACCCGTTCGCGATGATCGGATCGATCCTGATCGCGGCCGCGAT
>Ga0136612_10000299_pt1 | contig 16578 bp, 8 predicted proteins | sample AntDryUQ224A2306_2_FD_106644 | JGI IMG/M metagenome (GOLD analysis project Ga0136612, IMG submission 106644) | Polar desert sand microbial communities from Dry Valleys, Antarctica - metaG UQ224A (23.06) | ecosystem: Environmental > Terrestrial > Soil > Desert | place: Antarctica: Dry Valley... | reverse complement strand
TCGGACAGCGCGATGCGTTCGAGCTCCAGCGCGATCTCGAGATCCTTGTCCACGCCGACCACCTTGAACACGTCGTCGGCGAGCTTCTTCACGATGCGCGCGCGCGGGTCGTAGCTCTTGTAGACGCGATGGCCGAATCCCATCAGCTTCTGCCCCTTGCCGCCCTTCACGCCTTCGATGAAGGCGGGGATGTTCTTCTTGTCCCCGATCTCCTTGATCATGTGGAGCACGGCCTCGTTCGCACCGCCGTGCAGCGGTCCGTAGAGCGCCGCGATTCCGGCGGCGACGGCCGAGAATGGATCGACGTGCGAGCTGCCAACCGCGCGCACCGCGTTCGTCGAGCAGTTCTGCTCGTGATCGGCGTGGAGGATGAACAGCACCTCGAGCGCCTTCACGAAGACGGGATTGCCCCGATACTTCGGCTCCGTCATGCGGGCGACCATCGAGAGGAAGTTCTCGACGTACCCCAGGTCGTTGTCCGGGTAGATGAACGGCAGGCCCTTCACGTGACGGAAGCAGAACGCCGCGAGCGTCGGCAACTTGGCGAGAAGCCGCACGATGCTGATGTGACGCTCCTCGGGATCCTGGATGTTCTTCGCGGTCGGGTAGAAGCTCGACATCGCCGCCACGGAACTGCAGAGCATCGACATGGGATGCGCGTCGTAGCGGAAGCCCTGGAGAAAGGTCTTGATGTTCTCGTGCACGTACGTGTGGTACGTGATCTGGTGCGTCCAGTCGCTGTACTGGGACTGGGAAGGCAATTCGCCGTTCCGCAGCAGCCAGGCGACCTCGAGAAAGCTCGCCTTTTCGGCGAGCTGTTCGATCGGATACCCACGATAGCGAAGGATACCCTTGTCGCCATCGATAAAGGTGATCGCGCTCTTGCACGACGCCGTGTTCATGAACGCAGGGTCGTACGTCATCAGTCCGAATTCGTCGGCCTGCTCCTTGATCGGGCGCAGGTCCATCGCGCGGATCGCAATGTCGCCTTCCGTGCCGGGCGACAGGATCGGGACGGTATGGCTCGTCCCGGTACGCGTGTCCTTGATCTCGAGCGTCCCGGAGGACGCGTTCGCCGCGCTCGACTCGGTCTTGCCCATGTCGCCGTTCTCCCTGAAGTCCCCTGCCTGCCGCCGGAGCCTGTGCTCGGCGTCGACGAAATGTATTGGCCCGCGAACCGCGGCGACATTGGCGCACCGCGATGTTCGCGCGCTGGGCGAGTCGGCTATGCTTCCGCCATGCGGCGCCTGTCGCGCCCGCCGATACGCTCGACCCGCAACCCTTGTCCCACGCACCCGTGTCCGTCGCCGACATCACCGCGATGCCCGTCACCCCGCTGGTGGTGGCCGCCCTGGCCGCGGTGGTGGCGGGGGTGATAAACTCGATTGCCGGTGGAGGAACACTGCTCACCTTTCCGGCGCTCATCGCGGCCGGGTTGTCTCCGCTGGCCGCCAACGCCACGAGCACTGTTGCGCTCGTGCCCGCCGCGCTGAGCTCGATGCTCGGCTACCGCGGCGAACTGCGGGGTGCGCGCCGATTGGCGGTCGCGCTTGCGGTGCCCAGCCTGGCGGGCGGTGGGTTCGGAGCATTCCTGCTGCTGCACACCTCGAACGCGACGTTCGAGCGCGTCGTGCCCTGGCTGGTGCTGGGGGCGACGACGCTGTTCCTCGTACAGCGGCCACTGCTGCGCCACCTCCGATCACGCGCCGAGCCGTCGCGCATTTCAGGAGACGTGGAATCAGGGAGGCCATCACCCATTCTGCTGGCTGTGCAGTTCGTGGTGGGCATCTACGGCGGGTACTTCGGCGCGGGGGTCGGTATCCTCATGCTCGCCGCGCTGGGCTTCATGGGCTTCACCAACATCCACCGGATGAACGGCCTGAAGAACTGGGGCGGGTTCTGCATGAATCTCGTCGCGGCCGCGGCGTTCGCGGCCAGCGGTATCGTCGAGTGGCCGATCGCGCTCAGCATGGCGGGTGGCTCCATCGCCGGCGGCTATCTGGGCGCGCGTGGTGCACAGCGACTACCGCCGTCGTTGATCCGCGCGGTGGTCGGAGTGGTCGGGATCGGCAGTGGCGTCTGGCTGCTGCTTCGCTGACGTCACCGCGTCTTCATTCCCATCCGGTACACGATCGCCCATTCCTTCGCCGTCACAGGCTGCACGCTCAGCCGGCTGCCGCGCTGGAGCAGCACCATCGATTCCAGTCCTTTCACCCCGCGGAGATCCGCCAGCGTGAGCGGGTTCACGAGCGCCTCGACCGCCCGCACATCCACCATCATCCAGGTGGGCGCGTCGGCCTTGCTCTTCGGGTCGTAGTGCGGATCGCGCGGGTCGAGCGCGGTGTGATCGGCGTATGCCTCGCGCACCACCTCCGCGATGCCGACGATCGCGGCCGGTTCGGTACTGGAGTGATAGAACAGCACGAGGTCGCCGCGCTTCATTCCGTCGCGCATGAAGTTTCGCGCCTGATAGTTCCGCACGCCGTCCCAGTACGTCGTCTGGTCTTCGGACGCGCAAAGGTCGGCGAACGAGAAGACGTCGGGTTCGGATTTCACCAGCCAGTAACGGCGCGCGACGGCAGCGGACATCGGTCGCTCGGATAGCGGATCGTTGAAGATACTCGCTGGTCGACGCCTCCTTGTAGAGGCAGGAACCACCGAACAGCTTTCGCGCATGAACGAATCGCTGCTCATGTTCGCGATGGTGACCGACCTCCTGCGCCCGCTCCTGTTCGCCGCCGGCATCGTGTTCGCCGTCGTCGCCACGGTCGACTGGGCGGTTCGCACCCGACGCATCAATCCGTTCAGCGGCATCGCGCGCTTCATGCGTGGTCGCGTGGATCCTCGCATTGCCGGCGTCGAGCGGCAGGTCATGCGCGTCGGTGGCCAGGCCGCATCGACGCCCTGGTGGGCGCTCGTGGCGTACGTCGTCTGCGCCGTGCTCTTCCTCGCGGCGCTGGACATGCTGGCGTCGCTCGTTCGCGACGCGATCACCGCGTCATCGCTCGGCAGTGCCGGTCTCGTCGTGCTCGTGGTCCGCTGGACGTTCGGCATCCTGCGGCTCGCATTGCTCGTCCGCGTGATCGCCTCGTGGTTTCCGATGCTAGCGAGTCGCTGGTGGATCTCGTGGAGCGCCGGTGCGACCGAGTGGATGCTGCGTCCGCTACGACGCGTCATTCCATCATTTGGTGTGATGGACATCACACCCATCGTGGCATACTTCGCGCTTCAGTTGGTGCAGTGGCTCGTCGAGACGGTACTGCTCGCCGGATTGCGTTGAAACACGTATTGCGTGTGGAGCACCACGGAGTTTGTGTACGCGTGCGCGTGCACGTTCAGCCGTGGAGTGCACGTACCGAGATCGTCTGCGCGCGCGCGGGCAAGCACCAACGACACGACATGACGGAGCGGAACCACTGATGACGCATGTGATGCTGGTCGGCACGGACGCCGCGCTTCTGGAAGGACTCGCGCAGTCGCTCGCCGCACTCGGACACACGCCGCGTGTAGCGCACAGCCTCGGTGAAGCGCGCGAGCTTTCCAGCACGCAGGTGCCGCTCGTGCTGGTGGTGGATCGTGCGCTGGCCAGCGACGCCGGTGCGGAACTGCTGGCGGCTCCGCTCGCGTCGGGTGGCGCTCGTCTGCTCTATCGCACAGCGTCGACCCCGCTCGCTCCGTTGCTCCCGTCCCTGCAACGTGCCGTGCTCGCCGACCTCACGCTCCCGCTCGAGCGCCATCGCCTTGCCGCACTCGTTCAATCGGTGGGCGAGCGTGCTCGGCTGAGTGGCCGAACACCAAGAAACACGCCGCCCGAATCGCGGATGCTTTAGAGCGGTGTACGCGCGGAGAAACGAATTCTCCGCGAATACGGATATCCGCCCCTTGGAGATCCGGACCTCGCGAGGCGAAGTGCTTGCCCCACGGCGGGCGCGCTCGCATGTTACCGAATGAAATACGCCGAAGTGCAGAACTGCATCGGAGGCGCTTTCGTCTCGCCCGACGCACCCCTGCTCGACGTCCACGACCCGAGCAGCGGCGGCCTGATTTCGCGCGTGCCCATGTCGTCGCGGCGCGACGTCGATGCCGCGGTCACCGCCGCGCGGACGGCCTTCCCCGGATGGGCCGGCACGACGATCAAGGAGCGCGTGCAGGTGCTCTACCGCTACAAGGCGCTCCTCGAGAAGCACATCGACGAGCTGTCGGCGCTCGTGACCGAGGAGAACGGCAAGGTCGCCTCGGAAGCACGCGCCGAGGTGCTCAAGTCGGCGGAGCTCACCGAGTTCGCCTGCTCGCTGCCGCAGATCGTGACCGGCGAGGTGCTGGAAGTGAGCCGTGGCGTCGAGTGCCGCGTGGAGCGCTACCCCGTGGGCGTCGTGGCCTCGATCACCCCGTTCAACTTTCCGAACATGGTGCCGAACTGGACGATCCCAAACGCGATCGGCCTCGGCAATTGCATGATCCTCAAGCCGAGTGAGCTGGTGCCGCTCAGCGCGCGCCGGATCGTCGAGCTGCTGCGGGAGGCGGGGCTGCCGGACGGCGTGCTGCAGGTGGTGCACGGCGAGCGTGAGGCAGTCGAGGCCATCTGTGATCACCCCGGCATCAGCGCCGTGAGCTTCGTCGGTTCGACGAAGGTCGCCCAGGTCGTCTACCGGCGCGCCACATCGCACCTCAAGCGCTGCCTCGCCCTCGGCGGAGCGAAGAATCATCTCATCGTCATGCCGGATGCCGACCGCGAGATGACGGCGTCCAACGTCGTGGCATCGATGTCGGGTTGCGCAGGGCAGCGGTGCATGGCGGCGTCGGTGATGGTCGCGGTCTCCGCCACCGATCACATCATCGCGCGCATGGCGGAGCATGCGCGCGCGATGGTGCCGGGCCGCGACGTCGGCCCGGTGATCTCCGCTGCGGCGCGGGAGCGCATCATCGCATACATCGACGAGGCCGAAGCGGCCGGCGCGACCGTGGTGGTGGACGGGCGGCATGTGAGCGTGCGCGGCAGGGAGGACGGATACTACATCGGTCCCACGATCCTCGACCACGTCACACCCGACATGCGCATCGCGCAGGAGGAGGTGTTCGGACCGGTGCTCGTGATCGTGCGCGCGAAGGACGTGGACGAGGCGCTGGCAATCGAGAACGCATCGCCCTACGGGAACGCCGCGTCGGTGTTCACCGAGAGCGGCGGCGTCGCGCGATACGTGATGGAGAAGGCGAGCGCGGGGATGGTGGGCGTCAACGTGGGCGTGCCCGTGCCGCGTGAGCCCTTCTCGTTCGGCGGGTGGAACGACTCCAGGTTCGGCGTCGGTGACATCACCGGCAAGGGCTCCATCGAGCTCTGGACGCAAGCGAAGAAAATGACCACCAAGTGGAACAAGGAAGCCGGGACCAACTGGATGAGCTGAGGAGGCTCCCCAATCCATGCCGAATCGATCCGTCACGTTCACGGGCATCCGCTTCGAGAACCCGTTTCTGCTCTCGTCCGCGCCGCCCACCGAATCGGAGAACAACATCCTGCGCGCATTCGACGCCGGCTGGGGCGGCGTCGTGACGAAGACGATCGGCCTGCATCCGGTCACCAACGTCGTCGGCGCGAAGGCGAAGTTCATGCGCACGGGCGCGGACGACGCGCAGGTGTCGATGAAGAAGCGGCCGGGCGCGGCGCTTCACTCGTCGTGGAACTGGGAGCTCATCTCCGACAAGGCGATCGACTGGTGGGTACCGCGCATCCGGCGCATCAAGGAAGCGCATCCGGCCAAGGTGCTCATCGCCTCGATCATGGCAGGCTCCGGGAACGACAAGGAGCTGCGCAACTGGCAGACGCTGGCCCAGGCGTGCCAGGACGCCGGCGCCGACGGCATCGAGTGCAACTTTTCCTGCCCGCACATGGACCGGAAGGACATGGGCTCCAACATCGGCAAGGATGAAGGGCTTTGTTCGGTCGTCACCGAAGCGGTGAAGGAGGTCGCCACGATTCCCGTGTGGACGAAGCTCACGCCGGCCACGCGCGACATCGTCGTGGAGGCGGCGGCATGCTTCCGCGGCGGCGCCGACGCCATGGTGTCGTCGAACACCTTTCCTTCGCTGCCATTGATCGATCCCGACTCGCTGGAGTTCGAGATCAACGTGGACGGCCTGGTATCCAGCGGCGGACTCGGTGGGCCCGCCATCCTGCCGATGGCGCTGGCGAACATGGCGAAGATGACGCAGGCTTTCCCCGATCGCGCCTTCTCCGGCATCGGCGGGGTGAGCGACTTCCCGCAGGCGCTATCGTACTTCCTGCTCGGCGCTGGCACCGTGCAGGTCTGTACCGCCGCGATGCTCGACCAGGCGGTGGGGCCAAACGTGATCAGGCGTCTGAATGCCGGACTCGACACGTTCCTCGAGAAGCACGCGGCCGACGGGTGGGCGAGCGTCGAGGACTTCCGCGGGATCCGGCGCGATCGCGTGGTCCTCCAGTCGCAGATCCGCCGGCCGGAGGGCGACTCGTACCAGGGCGGCTACGAGCCCGTGGAAGGTTACGCGGCCCCCGACGAGCTGCCGCTGAGCGTCCGATGACGACCGCCGCGCCGCCAGCGACGACCGCGCCGCCCCTCGAGCTGCCGCCGGTGGATCACATGCCCCGCCCATACACGGGGCCATCGCGGAGCGAGCTGCTCGCCATGCGACGGCAGTTCACCAACCCCGCGGTCTTCACGCTCTACCGCGAGCCGCTGCTCATCGTCGAGGGTTACATGCAATACCTCTACGACGAGACCGGACGCCGCTACCTCGACCTGTTCGCCGGTATCGTGACGGTGTCGGTCGGCCACTGCCATCCCGCCGTCGTGAAGCGCGTCACCGAACAGGCGGCGACGCTGCAGCACACGACGACGATCTATCTGCACCCGAACTTCCCGCTCCTCGCGAAGAAGCTCGCGTCGAAGATGCCGCCGGGCCTCGACGTCACCTACTTCGTGAACTCGGGAAGCGAGGCGAACGATCTCGCGATCACGATGGCGCGGCTCTACACGGGCCACACGGATGTGATCGCGCTCCGCAACGGCTATCATGGCGGAAGTCCCAGCGCGATGGGGCTGACGTCGCACAACACATGGAAGTATCCGGTCGGCGGCGACGGGCACGTGCACCACGTCGTGAACCCCGACCCGTATCGCAGCGCGTTCGACGGCACGCCTGAAGAGATCGCGACGAAGTCGGCGAACGACATCCGCGAGATCATCCGCTACTCAACGCCGGGCAAGGTGGCTGCATTCCTGGCCGAGTCGATCCAGGGCGTGGGCGGTGCGACCCATGGCGCGCGCAATTACCTGAAGGAGGCGTACGCCGTGGTCCGGGAGTACGGCGGGCTCTGCATCGCCGACGAAGTGCAAACCGGATTCGGACGGACCGGCGACCACTTCTGGGGCTTCCAGAACTTCGACGTCGTGCCCGACTTCGTGACGATGGCGAAGGGAATCGGGAACGGCGCTCCCCTTGCCGCGGTGACGACGCGCATGGAGATCGCGAAGACGCTGGCCCAGCGCATCCACTTCAATACATACGGCGGGAACCCGGTGTCGATGGCGGCGGGGCTCGCCGTGCTCGACGTGATCGAGGACGACGGGCTCCAGGAGAACTCCCGCGTCCTGGGCGGCCGCTTCAAGGCCGGCCTCCAGCGACTGCAGCGCTCGCATCCGCTCATCGGCGACGTGCGCGGCATGGGTCTCATGCTCGGTGTCGAGCTCGTGCGCGACCGCGGGCACAAGACGCCGGCGAGGGACGAGACCCTCGACGTCCTCGAGGCGGCGCGCGAGATGGGCGTATTGCTCGGCAAGGGAGGGCTGGACGGCAACGTGCTGCGCATCAAGCCGCCGATGTGCATCGCCGCGGCCGACGTCGACTTCGCGCTCGAGGTGCTCGACCGGGCGCTCACCCTGGCCGGACACCGCTGAGCGGCGTGAGGGCGGACCGGACCTGCGCTTGATCCGGGCCTGGCCTTCGTGACGACGTTCGGTCACCAGTGTGCGAACAGCTGACCACCGACCGCCACACAACCCATCTGAAATGCGATTCGATCGAGTGGTACAGGGCGGCAACGTCGTCACTCCCGGCGGGAGCTTCACGGGCGACATCGGCATCCGGGGCGAGAAGATCGTAGCGCTCGGCGTGGACCTCGACGCGGCGGGCGCCGAGGTGACCGACGCGCGGGGGCACCATGTGATTCCCGGCGTGCTCGACGTACACGTCCACCTGGAGCTCCCCTTCTGCGGCACGGTGTCGGCCGACGACTATCGCACGGGAACGCGCGCCGGCGCGCGTTCCCGTGCGATAGTCGTCGGCCGACACCGTGCCGCAGAAGGGGAGCTCCAGGTGGACGTGTACGTCGAGCACGCCGGGAATCACATGGTGCCCCCGCGCGTCGGTCACCTCGGCGCCCGCCGCGTCGAGGTCCACGCCGAGCGCTACGATCTTCTCGCCCCGGATGCCGATGTCGCCCGTGAAGCTCCCGCCGGGAGTGACGACGTTGCCGCCCTGTACCACTCGATCGAATCGCATTTCAGATGGGTTGTGTGGCGGTCGGTGGTCAGCTGTTCGCACACTGGTGACCGAACGTCGTCACGAAGGCCAGGCCCGGATCAAGCGCAGGTCCGGTCCGCCCTCACGCCGCTCAGCGGTGTCCGGCCAGGGTGAGCGCCCGGTCGAGCACCTCGAGCGCGAAGTCGACGTCGGCCGCGGCGATGCACATCGGCGGCTTGATGCGCAGCACGTTGCCGTCCAGCCCTCCCTTGCCGAGCAATACGCCCATCTCGCGCGCCGCCTCGAGGACGTCGAGGGTCTCGTCCCTCGCCGGCGTCTTGTGCCCGCGGTCGCGCACGAGCTCGACACCGAGCATGAGACCCATGCCGCGCACGTCGCCGATGAGCGGATGCGAGCGCTGCAGTCGCTGGAGGCCGGCCTTGAAGCGGCCGCCCAGGACGCGGGAGTTCTCCTGGAGCCCGTCGTCCTCGATCACGTCGAGCACGGCGAGCCCCGCCGCCATCGACACCGGGTTCCCGCCGTATGTATTGAAGTGGATGCGCTGGGCCAGCGTCTTCGCGATCTCCATGCGCGTCGTCACCGCGGCAAGGGGAGCGCCGTTCCCGATTCCCTTCGCCATCGTCACGAAGTCGGGCACGACGTCGAAGTTCTGGAAGCCCCAGAAGTGGTCGCCGGTCCGTCCGAATCCGGTTTGCACTTCGTCGGCGATGCAGAGCCCGCCGTACTCCCGGACCACGGCGTACGCCTCCTTCAGGTAATTGCGCGCGCCATGGGTCGCACCGCCCACGCCCTGGATCGACTCGGCCAGGAATGCAGCCACCTTGCCCGGCGTTGAGTAGCGGATGATCTCGCGGATGTCGTTCGCCGACTTCGTCGCGATCTCTTCAGGCGTGCCGTCGAACGCGCTGCGATACGGGTCGGGGTTCACGACGTGGTGCACGTGCCCGTCGCCGCCGACCGGATACTTCCATGTGTTGTGCGACGTCAGCCCCATCGCGCTGGGACTTCCGCCATGATAGCCGTTGCGGAGCGCGATCACATCCGTGTGGCCCGTGTAGAGCCGCGCCATCGTGATCGCGAGATCGTTCGCCTCGCTTCCCGAGTTCACGAAGTAGGTGACGTCGAGGCCCGGCGGCATCTTCGACGCGAGCTTCTTCGCGAGGAGCGGGAAGTTCGGGTGCAGATAGATCGTCGTCGTGTGCTGCAGCGTCGCCGCCTGTTCGGTGACGCGCTTCACGACGGCGGGATGGCAGTGGCCGACCGACACCGTCACGATACCGGCGAACAGGTCGAGGTAGCGGCGTCCGGTCTCGTCGTAGAGGTATTGCATGTAACCCTCGACGATGAGCAGCGGCTCGCGGTAGAGCGTGAAGACCGCGGGGTTGGTGAACTGCCGTCGCATGGCGAGCAGCTCGCTCCGCGATGGCCCCGTGTATGGGCGGGGCATGTGATCCACCGGCGGCAGCTCGAGGGGCGGCGCGGTCGTCGCTGGCGGCGCGGCGGTCGTCATCGGACGCTCAGCGGCAGCTCGTCGGGGGCCGCGTAACCTTCCACGGGCTCGTAGCCGCCCTGGTACGAGTCGCCCTCCGGCCGGCGGATCTGCGACTGGAGGACCACGCGATCGCGCCGGATCCCGCGGAAGTCCTCGACGCTCGCCCACCCGTCGGCCGCGTGCTTCTCGAGGAACGTGTCGAGTCCGGCATTCAGACGCCTGATCACGTTTGGCCCCACCGCCTGGTCGAGCATCGCGGCGGTACAGACCTGCACGGTGCCAGCGCCGAGCAGGAAGTACGATAGCGCCTGCGGGAAGTCGCTCACCCCGCCGATGCCGGAGAAGGCGCGATCGGGGAAAGCCTGCGTCATCTTCGCCATGTTCGCCAGCGCCATCGGCAGGATGGCGGGCCCACCGAGTCCGCCGCTGGATACCAGGCCGTCCACGTTGATCTCGAACTCCAGCGAGTCGGGATCGATCAATGGCAGCGAAGGAAAGGTGTTCGACGACACCATGGCGTCGGCGCCGCCGCGGAAGCATGCCGCCGCCTCCACGACGATGTCGCGCGTGGCCGGCGTGAGCTTCGTCCACACGGGAATCGTGGCGACCTCCTTCACCGCTTCGGTGACGACCGAACAAAGCCCTTCATCCTTGCCGATGTTGGAGCCCATGTCCTTCCGGTCCATGTGCGGGCAGGAAAAGTTGCACTCGATGCCGTCGGCGCCGGCGTCCTGGCACGCCTGGGCCAGCGTCTGCCAGTTGCGCAGCTCCTTGTCGTTCCCGGAGCCTGCCATGATCGAGGCGATGAGCACCTTGGCCGGATGCGCTTCCTTGATGCGCCGGATGCGCGGTACCCACCAGTCGATCGCCTTGTCGGAGATGAGCTCCCAGTTCCACGACGAGTGAAGCGCCGCGCCCGGCCGCTTCTTCATCGACACCTGCGCGTCGTCCGCGCCCGTGCGCATGAACTTCGCCTTCGCGCCGACGACGTTGGTGACCGGATGCAGGCCGATCGTCTTCGTCACGACGCCGCCCCAGCCGGCGTCGAATGCGCGCAGGATGTTGTTCTCCGATTCGGTGGGCGGCGCGGACGAGAGCAGAAACGGGTTCTCGAAGCGGATGCCCGTGAACGTGACGGATCGATTCGGCATGGATTGGGGAGCCTCCTCAGCTCATCCAGTTGGTCCCGGCTTCCTTGTTCCACTTGGTGGTCATTTTCTTCGCTTGCGTCCAGAGCTCGATGGAGCCCTTGCCGGTGATGTCACCGACGCCGAACCTGGAGTCGTTCCACCCGCCGAACGAGAAGGGCTCACGCGGCACGGGCACGCCCACGTTGACGCCCACCATCCCCGCGCTCGCCTTCTCCATCACGTATCGCGCGACGCCGCCGCTCTCGGTGAACACCGACGCGGCGTTCCCGTAGGGCGATGCGTTCTCGATTGCCAGCGCCTCGTCCACGTCCTTCGCGCGCACGATCACGAGCACCGGTCCGAACACCTCCTCCTGCGCGATGCGCATGTCGGGTGTGACGTGGTCGAGGATCGTGGGACCGATGTAGTATCCGTCCTCCCTGCCGCGCACGCTCACATGCCGCCCGTCCACCACCACGGTCGCGCCGGCCGCTTCGGCCTCGTCGATGTATGCGATGATGCGCTCCCGCGCCGCAGCGGAGATCACCGGGCCGACGTCGCGGCCCGGCACCATCGCGCGCGCATGCTCCGCCATGCGCGCGATGATGTGATCGGTGGCGGAGACCGCGACCATCACCGACGCCGCCATGCACCGCTGCCCTGCGCAACCCGACATCGATGCCACGACGTTGGACGCCGTCATCTCGCGGTCGGCATCCGGCATGACGATGAGATGATTCTTCGCTCCGCCGAGGGCGAGGCAGCGCTTGAGGTGCGATGTGGCGCGCCGGTAGACGACCTGGGCGACCTTCGTCGAACCGACGAAGCTCACGGCGCTGATGCCGGGGTGATCACAGATGGCCTCGACTGCCTCACGCTCGCCGTGCACCACCTGCAGCACGCCGTCCGGCAGCCCCGCCTCCCGCAGCAGCTCGACGATCCGGCGCGCGCTGAGCGGCACCAGCTCACTCGGCTTGAGGATCATGCAATTGCCGAGGCCGATCGCGTTTGGGATCGTCCAGTTCGGCACCATGTTCGGAAAGTTGAACGGGGTGATCGAGGCCACGACGCCCACGGGGTAGCGCTCCACGCGGCACTCGACGCCACGGCTCACTTCCAGCACCTCGCCGGTCACGATCTGCGGCAGCGAGCAGGCGAACTCGGTGAGCTCCGCCGACTTGAGCACCTCGGCGCGTGCTTCCGAGGCGACCTTGCCGTTCTCCTCGGTCACGAGCGCCGACAGCTCGTCGATGTGCTTCTCGAGGAGCGCCTTGTAGCGGTAGAGCACCTGCACGCGCTCCTTGATCGTCGTGCCGGCCCATCCGGGGAAGGCCGTCCGCGCGGCGGTGACCGCGGCATCGACGTCGCGCCGCGACGACATGGGCACGCGCGAAATCAGGCCGCCGCTGCTCGGGTCGTGGACGTCGAGCAGGGGTGCGTCGGGCGAGACGAAAGCGCCTCCGATGCAGTTCTGCACTTCGGCGTATTTCATTCGGTAACATGCGAGCGCGCCCGCCGTGGGGCAAGCACTTCGCCTCGCGAGGTCCGGATCTCCAAGGGGCGGATATCCGTATTCGCGGAGAATTCGTTTCTCCGCGCGTACACCGCTCTAAAGCATCCGCGATTCGGGCGGCGTGTTTCTTGGTGTTCGGCCACTCAGCCGAGCACGCTCGCCCACCGATTGAACGAGTGCGGCAAGGCGATGGCGCTCGAGCGGGAGCGTGAGGTCGGCGAGCACGGCACGTTGCAGGGACGGGAGCAACGGAGCGAGCGGGGTCGACGCTGTGCGATAGAGCAGACGAGCGCCACCCGACGCGAGCGGAGCCGCCAGCAGTTCCGCACCGGCGTCGCTGGCCAGCGCACGATCCACCACCAGCACGAGCGGCACCTGCGTGCTGGAAAGCTCGCGCGCTTCACCGAGGCTGTGCGCTACACGCGGCGTGTGTCCGAGTGCGGCGAGCGACTGCGCGAGTCCTTCCAGAAGCGCGGCGTCCGTGCCGACCAGCATCACATGCGTCATCAGTGGTTCCGCTCCGTCATGTCGTGTCGTTGGTGCTTGCCCGCGCGCGCGCAGACGATCTCGGTACGTGCACTCCACGGCTGAACGTGCACGCGCACGCGTACACAAACTCCGTGGTGCTCCACACGCAATACGTGTTTCAACGCAATCCGGCGAGCAGTACCGTCTCGACGAGCCACTGCACCAACTGAAGCGCGAAGTATGCCACGATGGGTGTGATGTCCATCACACCAAATGATGGAATGACGCGTCGTAGCGGACGCAGCATCCACTCGGTCGCACCGGCGCTCCACGAGATCCACCAGCGACTCGCTAGCATCGGAAACCACGAGGCGATCACGCGGACGAGCAATGCGAGCCGCAGGATGCCGAACGTCCAGCGGACCACGAGCACGACGAGACCGGCACTGCCGAGCGATGACGCGGTGATCGCGTCGCGAACGAGCGACGCCAGCATGTCCAGCGCCGCGAGGAAGAGCACGGCGCAGACGACGTACGCCACGAGCGCCCACCAGGGCGTCGATGCGGCCTGGCCACCGACGCGCATGACCTGCCGCTCGACGCCGGCAATGCGAGGATCCACGCGACCACGCATGAAGCGCGCGATGCCGCTGAACGGATTGATGCGTCGGGTGCGAACCGCCCAGTCGACCGTGGCGACGACGGCGAACACGATGCCGGCGGCGAACAGGAGCGGGCGCAGGAGGTCGGTCACCATCGCGAACATGAGCAGCGATTCGTTCATGCGCGAAAGCTGTTCGGTGGTTCCTGCCTCTACAAGGAGGCGTCGACCAGCGAGTATCTTCAACGATCCGCTATCCGAGCGACCGATGTCCGCTGCCGTCGCGCGCCGTTACTGGCTGGTGAAATCCGAACCCGACGTCTTCTCGTTCGCCGACCTTTGCGCGTCCGAAGACCAGACGACGTACTGGGACGGCGTGCGGAACTATCAGGCGCGAAACTTCATGCGCGACGGAATGAAGCGCGGCGACCTCGTGCTGTTCTATCACTCCAGTACCGAACCGGCCGCGATCGTCGGCATCGCGGAGGTGGTGCGCGAGGCATACGCCGATCACACCGCGCTCGACCCGCGCGATCCGCACTACGACCCGAAGAGCAAGGCCGACGCGCCCACCTGGATGATGGTGGATGTGCGGGCGGTCGAGGCGCTCGTGAACCCGCTCACGCTGGCGGATCTCCGCGGGGTGAAAGGACTGGAATCGATGGTGCTGCTCCAGCGCGGCAGCCGGCTGAGCGTGCAGCCTGTGACGGCGAAGGAATGGGCGATCGTGTACCGGATGGGAATGAAGACGCGGTGACGTCAGCGAAGCAGCAGCCAGACGCCACTGCCGATCCCGACCACTCCGACCACCGCGCGGATCAACGACGGCGGTAGTCGCTGTGCACCACGCGCGCCCAGATAGCCGCCGGCGATGGAGCCACCCGCCATGCTGAGCGCGATCGGCCACTCGACGATACCGCTGGCCGCGAACGCCGCGGCCGCGACGAGATTCATGCAGAACCCGCCCCAGTTCTTCAGGCCGTTCATCCGGTGGATGTTGGTGAAGCCCATGAAGCCCAGCGCGGCGAGCATGAGGATACCGACCCCCGCGCCGAAGTACCCGCCGTAGATGCCCACCACGAACTGCACAGCCAGCAGAATGGGTGATGGCCTCCCTGATTCCACGTCTCCTGAAATGCGCGACGGCTCGGCGCGTGATCGGAGGTGGCGCAGCAGTGGCCGCTGTACGAGGAACAGCGTCGTCGCCCCCAGCACCAGCCAGGGCACGACGCGCTCGAACGTCGCGTTCGAGGTGTGCAGCAGCAGGAATGCTCCGAACCCACCGCCCGCCAGGCTGGGCACCGCAAGCGCGACCGCCAATCGGCGCGCACCCCGCAGTTCGCCGCGGTAGCCGAGCATCGAGCTCAGCGCGGCGGGCACGAGCGCAACAGTGCTCGTGGCGTTGGCGGCCAGCGGAGACAACCCGGCCGCGATGAGCGCCGGAAAGGTGAGCAGTGTTCCTCCACCGGCAATCGAGTTTATCACCCCCGCCACCACCGCGGCCAGGGCGGCCACCACCAGCGGGGTGACGGGCATCGCGGTGATGTCGGCGACGGACACGGGTGCGTGGGACAAGGGTTGCGGGTCGAGCGTATCGGCGGGCGCGACAGGCGCCGCATGGCGGAAGCATAGCCGACTCGCCCAGCGCGCGAACATCGCGGTGCGCCAATGTCGCCGCGGTTCGCGGGCCAATACATTTCGTCGACGCCGAGCACAGGCTCCGGCGGCAGGCAGGGGACTTCAGGGAGAACGGCGACATGGGCAAGACCGAGTCGAGCGCGGCGAACGCGTCCTCCGGGACGCTCGAGATCAAGGACACGCGTACCGGGACGAGCCATACCGTCCCGATCCTGTCGCCCGGCACGGAAGGCGACATTGCGATCCGCGCGATGGACCTGCGCCCGATCAAGGAGCAGGCCGACGAATTCGGACTGATGACGTACGACCCTGCGTTCATGAACACGGCGTCGTGCAAGAGCGCGATCACCTTTATCGATGGCGACAAGGGTATCCTTCGCTATCGTGGGTATCCGATCGAACAGCTCGCCGAAAAGGCGAGCTTTCTCGAGGTCGCCTGGCTGCTGCGGAACGGCGAATTGCCTTCCCAGTCCCAGTACAGCGACTGGACGCACCAGATCACGTACCACACGTACGTGCACGAGAACATCAAGACCTTTCTCCAGGGCTTCCGCTACGACGCGCATCCCATGTCGATGCTCTGCAGTTCCGTGGCGGCGATGTCGAGCTTCTACCCGACCGCGAAGAACATCCAGGATCCCGAGGAGCGTCACATCAGCATCGTGCGGCTTCTCGCCAAGTTGCCGACGCTCGCGGCGTTCTGCTTCCGTCACGTGAAGGGCCTGCCGTTCATCTACCCGGACAACGACCTGGGGTACGTCGAGAACTTCCTCTCGATGGTCGCCCGCATGACGGAGCCGAAGTATCGGGGCAATCCCGTCTTCGTGAAGGCGCTCGAGGTGCTGTTCATCCTCCACGCCGATCACGAGCAGAACTGCTCGACGAACGCGGTGCGCGCGGTTGGCAGCTCGCACGTCGATCCATTCTCGGCCGTCGCCGCCGGAATCGCGGCGCTCTACGGACCGCTGCACGGCGGTGCGAACGAGGCCGTGCTCCACATGATCAAGGAGATCGGGGACAAGAAGAACATCCCCGCCTTCATCGAAGGCGTGAAGGGCGGCAAGGGGCAGAAGCTGATGGGATTCGGCCATCGCGTCTACAAGAGCTACGACCCGCGCGCGCGCATCGTGAAGAAGCTCGCCGACGACGTGTTCAAGGTGGTCGGCGTGGACAAGGATCTCGAGATCGCGCTGGAGCTCGAACGCATCGCGCTGTCCGA
>Ga0136612_10000298_pt1 | contig 16583 bp, 16 predicted proteins | sample AntDryUQ224A2306_2_FD_106644 | JGI IMG/M metagenome (GOLD analysis project Ga0136612, IMG submission 106644) | Polar desert sand microbial communities from Dry Valleys, Antarctica - metaG UQ224A (23.06) | ecosystem: Environmental > Terrestrial > Soil > Desert | place: Antarctica: Dry Valley... | reverse complement strand
CGCCTGGGGAGTTGCAGACGGTCGAGCGCATTCGGGCACTGTGCGCCAGAGGCACGGGCGTTGGTGCCGACGGCGTCGTCTTTCTCGAGCGTTCCAGTACCGCCGATTACCTCATGCGATACTTCAATAGCGATGGCTCTCGCGCCTCGCTCTGTGGAAACGCGTCACTGTGCAGCGCACGTCTGGCGGTGGATCTCGGTATGGTTTCGCCTGAAGGGTTCACATTCGAGTCCGACGCGGGCCTTCTGCAGGCGAGGGTGCGCGACGGCGAGCCCGAGATCGATTTCGAGCCTGTGACGATTGTTCGGGACGACGCCGGCATTCCGAAAGAGAAAGGCGAGCAGGGGCTGGGTTTCGCGCTCGCGGGGGTGCCTCACCTGGTCGCCGCGTGCGCCGACGTAGAGGCCGTAGAACTCGAGCGGCGCGGCGCCAGGCTCCGGCATGACCCGGGCGAGCCGGAAGGGGCGAATGTCAACTTCGTGTCGCCGGAGGGAGACCACTGGAACATCCGAACGTTCGAGCGAGGGGTCGAAGGTGAGACCTTGGCCTGCGGCACGGGTGCCGTGGCCAGCGCCATTCTGCTGACCGTCTGGGGGAAAGCATCGGGACCGGTGGTGCTTCGGACGCGATCCGGGCGGTCGTTGACGGTCACGTTACGGAGGGACGGGTCGCGCTGGCTGCCTTCATTACTCGGCGAAGGACGCCTGGTTTTTCGTGGCGAGCTGGCCGCCGTCTGAGCCGGGCAGGGCTTCGTGGAGAACTTGATCGGGTTCTCCACAGACCTACCGACTTTTAGTTTACATAATCTATCTTATACGAAGTAGCTAAGTTGCTCGCCAAGTACCCCACCGCCCTCGTAAATTGCGGTGTGCTATCGGTTTACAACAATTCTGACAATCGGTCTAACTGACCGCAGTCACCCAACAGCAACGAGACCATATCCGATCAGGAAACTGAACCGAACCGCCCCTTAGATCCTGGAATCGGGCCTGGAATCCGCCTTGGAATCCGGTGAGGATCTCAGCCAGCCGCCTGAGGCGGTCGGCCTTGGAGCCCGTCAGAGCCGACCTTAGCTTTGCTTGAACGGCTGCGCGGTCAACTCACCAAGGCGCACGCGCGCCTCGCCAGCGACCGGGTTGTCCGGATCCGCAGCAAGCTCAGTCCAGATCTTGAGCGCGCCCGCCTTGTCCCCCGACAGCTGCAGCACCCGCGCGGCACTGGCCCGGTACATCGACCGATCTGCTTCAAAATCCGTCTTCTCGGCCGCGACTTGATAATGCTTGGCCGCCTCGACGGGTTTGCCAAGGAGGTCGTACCCATCGGCGATGAGCGCCTCGACCGAAGGCTCGAAAAAGTCCCCAACGCCGTCCCGTACCTTCATTAACCGGTCGATCCCGGCCTGCGCCTTCCCCTCGTCGTAATACGTCTGGGCCAGCAGAAAGGCCGCCTGGGTCGCCGCCGGGGTACCGGAATAGCGCGTCATGATCTTCTCCAGATCCGACTGCGCCAGCGGAATGTTGCCGCTGCCCAGCGACTGGGCCGCCCGCCCCAGCGATTCCTCGGCACGGCGGTGTTTGATCGCCTGCGAGCGCCCGTAGAACATCCACGCTGCCAGGCCAACGATCAACGCAACGGCGATCGCGGTGATGACTTTGGAATAACGCTGGGCCCAGAGGAGGAAGTTCTGAAACGCATCGTCGTCGGACGCGCGTACGGCGCCGGTCGGTGAGGTCGTGGCCATGATCCTGAAAAGTTATGAGAAACGGTGGCGCGCAAACGCCCCCGGGGTGACTCGAACACCCGGCCAACGGTTTAGGAAACCGCTGCTCTATCCACCTGAGCTACGGGGGCAACTACGCCAGACGGCATAATATAGCGACCCACCGGACGCCCCGCCCCAGTCATCAGAAAGTGACGAGTGATGTCATTCGTCGGCTGCCAAGCTTCGTCCGCCCGGAAAGGAAACCCAGCTCGATCAGGAAGCTGCACCCAACGACGTCCGCGCCAATCTTCTCCGCGAGCGCGCACGCAGCGCGCGCCGTACCGCCGGTCGCCAGGACGTCATCGACGACGAGCACGCGCGCGTTTGCTCCACAGGCATCAAGGTGGACTTCAAGGGTGTCCGTGCCGTACTCGAGCGCATACTCCACCGACTCGGTCCTGAACGGCAGCTTCCCGGCCTTTCGAATGGGGATGAACCCTGCCCCCAGCCGCTGGGCCACCGGGGCGCCCAAAATAAACCCTCGGCTCTCGATGGCGAGGACATGAGTAATGCCATCGTCATCGAACGGTTTCGCCATCGCATCGGTTGCCTCACGAAAAAGCGAAGGCTCCACCAGGAGCGTCGTGATGTCCTTGAACACGATGCCCCGCTTCGGAAAATCCGGCACATCGCGGATGACACTTTTGAGCCGAGCCGCGAGCGCGGGGGTCGTCATTGTGCGTGGTTACCGGCGCACCGAGAATGGCGCTTTCAATGGTTCGCCTGATTCCACGGTTCGGCGAATCGCGTCCACCCGCGCGCCACGCGGCCCGATCTCGACCGCACGCTGGAGCGCGTCGAGGCTGGGCTCGTCCCCCTCGACGGCAATCTCAACCGATCCGTCCGATCGGTTCTGCACCCACCCGGCGAGGCTCAGGCGCCGTGCAGCCTCTCTCACGTGCCAGCGAAATCCCACGCCCTGCACCTTGCCACTGACGACCCACTGACGCCGAGCCATCGGTCATTGCGCGCGCTTCAGCATCGCGGCGAGGAGTGCTGCCACCGATGCTTCCGGCGTCATGCCCTCTTCGAACGCTCCGACCTCTATTTCCCGCCGCTCGATGCGCGAGGCCAGATCATTCAGCATGCGCGCGAGCGGATGCGAGGTCACGCTATCGCGTGCCGCTCCACCGTGCGCCTGGACTTCGCCGGAATCGGTCGGCTTCTGTTCACCCAGCCCGGGCATCGGCGAAGTGTCGTCGTCCGCGATCGACGGCCCGGTTTGGCGGATGCCCACAAAAGGCGCGGGATCGACGAAAGTGCCTGACTTCCGCGATTCCTCTTCCGATGCGCGATCGGCAGTCCCTTCCGATGCGTCGTCCTCCGGGAACGCGCGCGGTTGAGCGGCGCGTGTCGCACCTGGAATGGAATAGGACATTGACTCAGTGATCGACGCCGTGCTCGGCACGCCGTCGGCGTCGAAGCTCGAGGTACCGGCAGGGATCTCCGCAATCTCCGGTGCGGTCTCCTCTGCCATGACCACCAGGTCCTCCTCAAAGGGGCTCGTGGACGACGACGCGTTGTCCTCAGTGTCGATCGTGGATGACCCAACGTGCAATGGCTCATCGGGTGTCCCCAGCTCGTCGTCGGCAACCGATTCGGAAACCGCTGCGGAAATCGGTGTTTCGACGTCGGCCGTGAACGGAGAATGTGACGCGAAGGGAGCCGACGGAACTGGTGGAGCTGATGTAATTGGTGAAGGTGGTGCAACCGAGGTGGCTCGTGAAGCTGGTGACGCTGATGGAGTGGGTGAAGCCGGTGCAGTTGATGTGCTTTGTGAAGGTGCCGTGCCTGATGAAGCCGGTGTGGGCGGCTTCCGTGCGCCTGGGCCGGGCGGCATGAACGGCGGCCGGGTTCCGCGCGCGTTGGCATCGAGCGGTCGAAAGGGCGATGGCCCACCGCTTCCGGGCCCTTTGAAAGGCGGTACCGCTGGCTTCGCCGGTCGAGGCGGTTGCCCCGCAGGGCGTTCGTCCTTGGGATCGGGCATGCTTCATCTCCAGTGCGCCTGTGAGCCGGGCGCCCCAACAAGTTACCGGCGGATCAGCTCTCGGGCCAACCATGCGCACCCAGAAGCGGTACAAACCGCATCGGTGCCACTTCCGTCCGTACGAAGTCGGTGCCACGCCGGGTGAGCATCACCAGCATCTGCTCATCACGCTGCCCGATCGGGATGAGCAAGCGTCCCCCGTCGGCCAGTTGCTCGGTCAGCGGCGCAGGCACCGAGGGTGCAGCTGCACTGACCAGGATCGCGTCGTACGGTCCATAGCTGCGCCAGCCAAGGGTGCCATCACCAAGCAGGAGTGACACGTTGCGGACGCCGGCCGCTGCGATGTTGGCGCGGGCGCCATCGAGGAGCGCGGGAATGCGTTCCACCGAAAAGACCTGCGCCGCCAGGTGCGCGAGCAGCACCGTCTGATACCCGGAACCCGTCCCGATCTCGAGGACTTTCTCCCGCCCCGACAGCGCCAGCAGCTGCAGGTAGCGCCCGTGCACCGAAGGTTGGGAGATCGTCTGCCCGTTCCCGATGGGCAGGGCGCTGTCCTCGTACGCGCGATGGCGCACACCCGTCGGCACGAACAGGTGACGCGGCGTCAGATCGAAAGCATGCAATACCGCCAAATCCGAGATGCCATTTGTCTGCAGGAGCTCGACCAGTCGCCGGCGCGCTCCGCCATACTGATGCTCTACAGCTCGCGCCACCATGACTCCGTCGCTTCCAGCAGTCCATGATGAGTGAGATCGAGATGCAACGGCGTCAGCGAGATGTAGCCATCCTGCACCGCCCGAAAGTCCGACTGGTCGTCTCCGGTCCATGCGATGGACCCGCCCCCGATCCAGTAGATCTCACGGCCCCACGGATCCTGCATCTTCTTCAGCGAATCCGAGTACACGCGCTTGCCAAGATTGGTGAGGCGAACACCCTTGATGTCATCCTTCGGAAGCGGCGGCAAGTTGACGTTGAGCAGCGTATTCGGCGGGAATGCCGGCAGCTCCAGGATGTGTTTCAGCAGCGGTATCAGGACGTCGATCTGCTGATCGAGCAGCGATGTATCCGCACGGAGATCTCCGCCCGCAAAGGAGAACGCAATCGACGGAATGCCCAGCGACAAACCTTCCATTGCGGCGGCGACGGTACCGGAGTACAGAACATCCTCGCCCATGTTCTGGCCATGATTGATCCCGCTCAGCACGAAGTCGGGACGCTCAGGCATCAACGCCTCCACCGCGATCATCACGCAGTCCGTGGGCGTTCCGTCGATCTGGTATACGCGGTCGGCTCGCTTCACCGGTCTGACGGGATGATGCAGCGTGAGGGAGTGGCTCGTGGCACTCTGTTCGCGATCAGGAGCCACGATCGTTACCTCACCCAACTGCTCCGCGGCCTTCACGAGACAGCTCAGTCCGTGCGCCAGAATACCATCATCGTTGGTACAGAGAAGCCTCATCCGCGATACGTCCCGGGTCTGTTTTGCCAGATCGTCCTGAGAATGCGCGCCGCATCCTCGAACTCCCGAAAATAGCTGGGCGCGCCATAGATTGTCGGAATCGGCACGGCGCCCAGTCGAAAGCCGGCCCGCGCCGCCTGAATCAGGAATGCCGTTTCATACTCGTACCGCGCGCCTGGAGGATTTACTTTCCGGAGCACCTCGGTGCGGATCGCACGGAATCCCGATTGTGTATCGGGCAGTTCGCACCCGGCACACAGACTGATGGCGCGACTGGAGATCGCATTACTGATCCGCCGATGCAACGGCATGCGCGTTCCCGCCCGGCTGCGCACCCCGACGACGATGTCGTAACGGTCGAGTGCCTCTGCAATTGGTTTCGCGAAGGCCGGATCGTGTTGCCCGTCGGAATCGATGGTAAGCGTCGCCTCGAACCCTCGCGCCAGCACCTCCTTGAACGCCGATTTCAAGGCGGCCCCCTTACCCTGATTCACTTCGTGGACGATGACGTGGTCGCAGGATGCCTCCAGAATGGACCGGGTATCGTCGACGGATCCATCATCGACACCGATGAGAAATGCGTGGGGCACCGATTCCCGCAGCCCCGCGAGAACCCTGGGCAGCGAAGCGGCGGCGTTCAGCGCGGGAACGATGCAGGCCAGCGTCCCTGTCATTTGCCGCCTTCGGGCGCCTGCAGGATCTTCAGGATGTCCTTCAACTCGCCTTCCAGTCCGGAGATCGTCTCCGCATCGAGCGCCGCCCGGGAGGCCACCTTGATCTCGCCGGCCTTGCGATGTTCGTCCACCTTCTGGCGCGCGCCATCGATGGTGTACTTCTCCGTGTACAGGAGATGCTTGACGAGCATGATCAGCTCGATCTCACGGCGCTGATAGACCCGGTTCCCGGACCGATTCTTCGCAGGGCTCAGGAACTTGAATTGGCTTTCCCAATAGCGAAGAACGTGCGGCTTGAGGTCGGTCAGCTCGCACACTTCACCGATGGAAAAGAACTCCTGGACAGGCTCGGCGGCGCTCATTGATCCTGCTCGGAGCGAAGCTCGCGCGCCATCAACGATCCGATCGCATCCCGGACCGGAAATCCCTGAAAGAGTATCCGATAGACCGCGTCCACGATCGGCATCTCCACTCCCTCGCGCGCGGCGAGCGCATGAGCGCTCTGGGTTGTGTTCACTCCTTCGGCGACCGTCTCCGTCTTCGACAGGATCTCCTCCAGCTCCTTCCCTGCCCCGATCTCCGCACCGAGCGCCCGGTTGCGGCTCAGCAGACCGGTACACGTGAGCACCAGATCGCCAACGCCGGCGAGGCCGGCAAACGTCGCGGGATTGGCGCCAAGCGCGGTGCCGAGACGCACCATCTCGGCGAGCCCTCTGGTGATCAGTGCCGCTCGCGAGTTGTACCCGAGGCCGAGCCCTTCCGCCATTCCTGTCGCCACCGCCATGACGTTCTTCAGCGCGCCACCCAGTTCAACGCCGGTAACATCATCATGAGTGTAGACACGAAACGTTTTCGAGCTGAAGGCCGCCTGAGCGAGGACAGCAGCGCCGGATTCCCTGGAGGCCGCGACGACCGCGGTAGGCTGACGCGCGACTACCTCCGAGGCAAAGCTCGGCCCCGAGAGCGCCACGATGCCACGATCCGGCAGTTCCTCGCGAACGACGTCGGTCATGATCGCAAGTGACTCACGCTCGATACCTTTGGTTGCGACGACCAGCACCGCGTCTCTGGAGACAGCGCCGCTCTCCTGCCGCAACACCGAACGCAGTACATGCGACGGTGCAGCGTAGGCAATGAGTTCCGCCCCGTCGACGACTTCCGACATTCTTCCCGACGCCGTGACCGCAGGAGCGAGCGTGGCGCCGCGGAGAAACCGACTGTTCTCATGCCGGTCGTTGATAGTCTCGACCACATCGGCCTCACGTGCCCAGATGGTCACCTCGTGCCCGTTTCTCGCCAGAAGGTCCGCGAGCGCGGTTCCCCAGGCACCGGCACCCACCACTGCGGTGCGCATCGTCAAGTCACCGCCTTGCGGCCGAATCGGTGCTCCTCGCCGCGTCGGAGCCGGCCGATGTTCGCACGGTGCGTGAAGAAAACGAACGCGGCCAGTACGACTCCCACGATGGCGATCGGTGACGTGACGCCCTTGATCACCAGCAGTAGAACCGCGAGAAGCGCTGCCGCCACCAGCGAGGCCAGGGACACATAGCCGCTCACGAGGAGGACCACCAGCCACACCGCGACTGCGATGCCCATCGGGACGGGGGCAAGGGCCAGGAATACTCCGGCGGCCGTCGCCACCCCCTTGCCTCCGCCCTTCCAAAGCAGGAACACCGGCCGCACATGTCCGATAATCGCCGCAAGGCCATAGGCTATCGCCCATTGCTCGGGCTGCGGCGCGTTCAGCAGGTCGGGGAAAAAAAGAACCGGGATCGCGCCTTTCGCGGCATCGAACAACAGGACGACGGCCGCGATCTTCCAGCCGAGCGTGCGATAGACGTTCGTCGCCCCGAGGTTTCCGGAGCCAACCTGACGAAGGTCGATGCCTTTGATTGTCTTCCCGGCGATATATGCCGCGGGAATGGACCCGAGCAGGTACGCGTAGAGAAGACCTGCCGCCGCAATCACTCAGGCGGCCTTGGGCTTCATGATGATGCGCAGCGGATTTCCCGTGAATCCCCACGCGGCCCGAAAGCCGTTGTGGAGATACCTGACGTAGTGCTCCTGCACGAGCTCGGGATGGTTGCCGAACACCACGATGGTCGGAGGCGCGACCTCTACCTGCGTGGCATACACCAGCTTGATCTCGCGCCCAGCCGCCTGCGGAGGCTGCCGCCGCGCAACCAGTTGCCCCAGCATTTCCGTCACCTGCGCCGTCGATACGCGCTTGTCGCGCTCCTTCTCCACGTCGAGGATGACATCGAGCACCTTGTTCACCCGCTGTCCCGTCAGCGCCGACGTGAACAGAAATGGAACGAAGGCCAGGTAGGGTGCCTTCTCCGCGCACTCTTTCTGGAAATGCGCTGTGCTCTTGTCGCTCTTCTCTTCCTTGAGATCCCACTTGTTGATCACGAGGATCAACCCGCGACCCGCATCCCACGCCAGCGTCGCGATCTTCAGATCCTGGTTGTGGAGGCCCTCGGTCGCGTCGATCATGAGAATGCAAATGTCGGCCCGATCGATCGCCCGACGAGATCGCAGCGACGAGTAGAACTCGATCCCTTCATCGATCTTCGTCTTGCGACGCAATCCGGCCGTGTCGATGAACACCAGCGATCTCCCGTGGTAACGCATGGGCGTGTCGATCGCATCGCGCGTGGTGCCCGGGATCTCCGAGACCACGAGACGCTCTTCGCCCAGAAGTTTGTTGACGAACGAGGATTTTCCGACATTGGGTCGCCCGATCACGGCGACGTGCAACATGGCCTCATCATTCGCTTCTCCCGGCGGCAGCTTCTCGACGAGTGCATCGAGCAGATCGCCCGAGTTCTTCCCGTTCGACGCCGATACCGGAATTGGATCACCCGCGCCGAGGTTGAAGAATTCGTAATAGGCGGTGGACTGCGGATTGTCCGCCTTGTTAGCCACGAGGATCCACGGCTTCTGTGCGTGCCGCAGCATTTCCACCACGCGCGAGTCGCCGGGATGGAGCCCGGCTTCAACATCCACCACCAGCATCATCAGATCAGCTTCGGCAATGGCGGTCTCTACCTGACGACGAATCGCCACGTCCATCGGGACGTTGGGATCGTCTGTCAGACCGCCCGTGTCCACCAGCCAGAAGGTCCGCCCGTTCCACTCGGCGCGCCCGTAATGGCGGTCGCGCGTAGTGCCCGCCTCTTCGGAAACAATGGCGGCATTGCCGCCCAGGATGCGATTGAACAGCGCGGACTTGCCGACATTGGGTCTGCCAACGAGGGCGACAACGGGGACGTCTAGCACAGTGCAGTGACCAGTAGGCAACGAGGGACCGCCGGCTTACGCAGCATGCGTGGCGGCCGAGTTCAGGTGCATGCGTGTCTCGGGTGACCCCGAGAGATCGGTCAGCACATCAGCAAAATCATAGGAGGGGTACAGGGGCATCGGGACAAACCGGGACACGGCGTCCAGAGAATCGTCGTCGAGAAACAGCGAGCTCTCGTTGATCGACTCCGCGGGAATGAGCGCGAAATCGAGATCGGTCCGGGGCTGCAGCACCCGGCGAATGTCTGCCCCTGCCAGCAAGCCCGCGACGCTCGTTGTCACCCCAAACAGGGAATTCTCGGCGACAATCAATTCGAATCGCGCGCCGGTCGCCTTCTCGATCTGCTGCAGCAGCGGTGGCATGATCGACGCCATGGCTGTGCCGGTCACTACGCCAATGCGCTTGCCGTCCAGCCGCGGCAACTCCGATAATCCCTCCGCAACGCGCATTCGAAGTGCCGTCACGGCGCCAATGCCGTTTTCGATCTGCGGAAAATCACCGTAGTGCTCAGGAGCAGGCAACTCGCGGCCGGCGAGCAGGTAGAGCTCATCCGAGCCGAACACCCATCGCTCACCGCGCTCGGAAAGCGCCTTGTTGCCCCACCGCTCGACGTGTTCGAGGAGCGCCAGCGCGGTGGGCTGATCCATCCGCTTGCCGGTATACAGATGCGAGAACTGCGTCAGACCAACCGGGACGACGGCCGCCGTGATCGCCGACGCGCCCAGGGAGTAGAGATCACGAAGCGATTCTTCCAGCACATCCCCGTCGTTCAGACTCGGCACGATCACCATCTGACAATGCATCTGGATTCCGGCCGCGGCCAGCCGACGGAGCTGCTCCATGACGTCGGGCACCCGCGGATTGTTCAGCAGGGTTCGCCGCGCTTCATGATTGGTGGCGTGCACCGACACGTAGAGCGGTGACAGCCGGTATTCCTCGATGCGAAGGAAGTCTTTCTCCTTCAGATTCGAGAGCGTCGCGAAGTTGCCGTAGGCGAACGAAAGGCGGTAATCGTCGTCGCGGATGTAGAGCGGTCGCCGGAGGCCCTTCGGAAGCCCCTCCACGAAGCAGAATTCACAACGATTCGCGCAGCGACGTACGGTCGGCGGTTCGAGCTCGACGCCAAGCGGTTCGCCGTCTTCCCGTTCGATCTCGTAGATCACGGCTTCGCCACCGGGTAGCCGCGCCTCGACGTCGATGGCTTCTTCGGCCGTCAGGAACTCCCAGTCCAGAAAGTCATCGAGCACGCGACCGTTGACGGTCAGCAGCTCGGTGCCCGGCAGGATCCCGATCTCTTCCGCGATACTGTCAGAACGGACTCGGGCGACTCGGATCATCGGAAGCTCAGGAGGGGAATCAGGAAGGGTGGTTTCCCCGCGGCGCCGCGAAGCGAATTCTTCCTTCGCGCAGAGTTCATGCAAGCTAGGAGATCAGGGCACGGAAATCAAGTGAAATGATACACTTGGAGCGTATCGCACCCTCCCATTCCGGGCAGCGAGATGCGAAAAGCCGCCCGCGTGGCGGACGGCTTTTCGTACCCCGATCCAGCCAGAGTATCAACGGATAGGCGCGTATCTGAAAGCCACGATTCCCGTCCGGTCCGTCTGCACGGAAAACGACTTGGACTCCTTTGGTGCCACCACTCCGATCACGGCCTGTTCAGTCGTCACAACGCTGCCCGCCTTGTCGATGAACTCCACCTTGAGCGTGTAGTTCCCCGCCGTCTTGCCACGGTTCTCGATCATGCCGTTGAGGATGTGTTTGCTCCCCGCATGGCGGAATTCGGTAAACGAGACCTTCACCGGCATCGAATCCGACTTGCCTAGATAGTAGAGCAGGCTATCCTGATGCGTCTTTTTCAGCTTGGCATCCTTCGTGGTCCGCATGATCCCCTGGTGGGCCGCCGCGAGCTGACGCCAGTTATCCGGATTGTTGGGGTCCACCTGCACCAGCCTGTTGGCGACGGGTAGCATCCGGGCGTAATCCTTCCGCTCGAAATAGACCGTCGTGAGATTGAAGAGCGCGTCCCGGTAGTAAGGATTGGCCTTTAACCCCGCCTCGTACAACTTCGTTGCGTCGTCATACTTCTTCGAAATCGCCATCGAAGACGCCGCCTCGAACAGCTGAATGTCGCTGAACTTCGCGGGATTGGTCATCATGTCTGAGTAGATCCCCGCGATCGCGGTGGTATCGCCGGATTCCGTCGCCACCCGCGCCAGCGCCTGCTGGGCATTCGGATCTCCGGGAACCTCCGCCAGATATTCTTTCAGTAACTGCCGCGCTTCCCCCAGCAGTGCCGTCTTGTTCGGAGAGTTGCCGGAGGCCTGACCGATCAGGTGAATCGACAAATTGTACATCGCCGACAGACGCAACTTCCTGGTCGCGGCAGTCGTGTCGCCCTTCGCGGCCTCCAGCACCTTGCGCGAATAGCCGGCGAGGGCTGTGGTGTCTGACTTCTTCCCCGCGATGACGATGAGCGCATTGTACGCGGCCGGCGAATTCGGCAAAATGACGAGCGAGCTCTCGATAGTGCGAGTCGCGGAATCGAGTTGGTTGGTGTTGATCTGACTGATGCCGGCATTCAGCAGGTTGACGCCGATTTGCCGGCGGAACACCCGCAGCGAATCAGCGCATCCGGGCGCTTCGGCTTCAACCACGTCGAATGAGCTGTCGATCGCCGCGAGCAGGTCCTGCGGCTGTCCGACATTGCTCGAATAGCCAAGACTGCCGCGGGTCGGATGCATCGACATTTTCGCCTCGCGACTCCAGAGGAACAGCGTCCTGCCCAGCAGCATGTGCCGGCCGACCCGGTTACCAATCTTGTCGGGATTTTCTGTCAGCACCCGCACCGAGTTTTTCAGGTGACTGGGACGCTCGTCCGCCTTGGCTCCCGCCAGAGAAGCCTTGTTCAGGTAGATGCGGGCGCTCGTAAGCTGAAACGGCCCGCCTTCATTGACCTTGCAGGAGGCTTTCTGCGCCTGAACGCCCTTTGCGAGCGAACCGGCGAGCGCCAGAACGAGCGACACGCTGCGTATACCGTTCATCGATCTCTCCTCGGGAGTTATTTGCCCTCTTCGGCCCTGCTGATTGTACTCGGAATATTCCGCGACTGTTCCGCCCCCTCAATGGCTAATCTGACCATTTCGGCAGCTGTTTGGCCAGTCTGATCCGCAGCCGCCCGAATGTCCTCGAATTCCGGCTTCACGCGTCGCGTTCCATCCGGCAGCGTCACGATCTTCACCCGGATCGCATGTCCGGTCACGTGGACAGTGGTCATTTCGCGTGGCAACGCCCGCCGGTCAACCTGGTGGCGCCTCACCCCGATAGACGTGCTGGATGTAAGCAGACGCCGTTCCAGATCGCTTGCACTCGACTCCCCGGTCAGCACCTCCAGGCGGACTCCCGGACGTCCCTTCTTCATTATGGTAGGAATGATGACCACGTCCAGTGCCCCAGCGGTGCGAAGGTCATCGGCCAGAGCCGCCAGATACTCACCCGACATGTCGTCGATATCGCAGGCGAGCACGATCAGCTGCTCGAGGTGGCCCGCCGTATCCGGCACGTCGGCCACTGTGATACGCAGCGCATTGGCGCGATTGGGAAACTCCTTCGTGCCGGCACCGTAGCCCGTGCGCACCGGAGTGTACCGCGAGGGCGGTGGACCTTCGGAAAGCACCCGAACCAGTGCGGCGCCGGTCGGCGTGACCAGCTCTCCGGAGCCTTCCGGGCCCGGTCGCACCTGGAGCCCCTCCAACAAGGCCAGCGTGGCGGGCGCCGGAACGGGCAGTACGCCATGCGCGGCCTTCACGAAGCCATCGCCCATGGAGATGGTCGTGCTGTAGACGCGCTCCACTCCGAGTACCGACAGTCCCCAGATCGATCCGACGACGTCCAGGATCGCATCGACCGCACCTACTTCATGCAAGTGGACGCGATCGACCGTCACGCCGTGCATTTCGGCTTCGACGGTCGCAATGGCCGTGAACGCGCGGTCGCACTTCTCCTTCACATCGGGCGGGATGTCGGCGGCGTTCACGATCTTCCGGATGTGCGAGAGATGACGGCCATGCGGCTGAGGCGGTATGTCGAAATCCACCTTGAAGCACGCAATGCCCGCGCGCTGCACCTTGTCGATCCGCACACCAATGTCCGACAGCCCCAGGCGTTCGGGCAAGCTCTGGAGCCATTCCGGCTCCAGGCCCAACCCCAGGAGTGCGCCGAGCGTCATGTCGCCGGCGATGCCGCTGAACGGGTCCAGTATCGCGATGCGCACGATAGGAGCTATGGAGTCGAGAGGTGAACGATAAAGAGACGAGCAACGAGCGACACTGGCGGTTCGATCAGGGCGTCAGAATCGGTAGGACGCACCCGTGCCCGTGTTGAACAGTAGCACCTCGGCGTCATGAGCAACCCGCTTTTCCGCCACCAGGCGTTCGAGCACCGCCAGCGCACATCCGCCTTCCGGCGCGGCGTCGATGCCGCTGGCTCGTGAGAGTCGGCTGGTGGCGGCCCGAATCGCGTATTCGCTGACCGAGGCGGCATCGCCGCTACTTTCCCGAAGCGCACGGAGGATAAGCCGGTCGCCCAACGGACCGGGCACGCGGAGGCCACTGGCGTGTGTCTGCGGACTCTCCCATGGCGTCGCTCGCTCGGCGCCGGCCGCGAATGCCCGTACAATGGGGGCGCAGCCATCGGCCTGCGCGGTCACCATTCTGGGGAATGCGACGGTTGCGGGAATCCACCCCGCCCGCCTCAGCTCACCAAACACCTTCCACATGCCGATCAGTCCCGTGCCGCCCCCGGTTGGATACACGATGACGTCGGGTAGCCGCCATTCCATCTGCTCCGCCACTTCGATGCCCATCGTCTTCTTGCCTTCGATGCGGTAAGGCTCGCGCAGCGTGGACACATCGAAGTAGCCGGATTCCGCAGCGTAGGCGCGACCGGCCTTCCCGGCATCTCCAATATGACCGTCCACCAGTCGGAGCGTCGCACCCAGAGCGCGAATGGATTCAAGCAACGGGGGCGGCGTAGTTTCGGGAGCGTAGACTACGACGGGCAACCCGGCCGCCGCCGCGTACGCAGCCAGCGCCGCGCCTGCATTGCCGGCTGTCGGCACCACGAAACCCTTCACTCCATTGGCTACCGCGCGCGTGACCGCCGCGCTCATGCCGCGCGCCTTGAACGAACCTGTGGGATTGAGCCCCTCGTCCTTCACCCAGAGACGCCGCACGCCAACCTCCTGCGCAAGCGCCGGCAATTCCAGCAGGGGTGTGGCGCCTTCGCCGAGGGATACCGGACGCTCACCCGCTCGCAACGGCAGCAGCGGCGAGTATCGCCACATGTCCCAGCGACTGACGTCGATCGCCTCCCGTCCGGCGAAATCAACGGTGTAGTGGACGAGCAATGGCTGTCCGCACTTGAGGCAGACCGCCGCGGTGCGATCACCGGGCTCGACGCCATCACACGCGGAACAATGCAAATCCCAGGTCGTCACTCGGGCACCGGAACGGGTCGTGGCACTGGTCCTTGAGCAGGTACCGATACCGGAACGGCAACGGGCGACGATGCATCGAGCGCCATGCGCAATTTGGCGGCGCTGGCGGCCGTGAAGCCAGGCAAGGTGGCGATGTCGGCATCACTCGCATCCCGAATTCCCTGAATGCTCCCGAATCGCTGGAGCAGCTGTCGCCGTTTCTTCGGGCCGATGCCCGGAATGCTGAGCAGTTCGGACGTGACCGTACGCATCGTTCGCCGCTTCCGGTTGTAGGTGATCGCGAAGCGATGCGCCTCATCTCGCGCCTGTTGCAGGAGGCGAAGCGCGCCCGAGCGGCGTGCGAGGCGCAGAGGCTCGGAGCGACCGGCGACAAAGATCTCCTCTTCTCGCTTGGCGAGACTGATCAGTGGAATGGTTTCCATGCCGAGTGCCTGGAGCACGGCCCGCGCGGCACCGAGCTGTCCCTTTCCGCCGTCGATCACGATCAGGTCGGGGAGCGGCTCGCGCTCCTCCAGCCGGCGCGTGAAGTAGCGCGACACGACCTCGCCCATCGAGGCAAAATCATCGGTCCCGGTCACTGACTTCACCTTGAACTTGCGATACTCGGCACGCCGCGGCCGGCCGTTCTCGAACCACACGCACGAGCCGACGGTATCTGTTCCCTGTGAGGTGGAGATGTCGAAGCAGACAAAGCTTCGAGGTACCGTCTGCAGCTTGAGCTCACGCTGCAGCTCATACACCGGATTTGATGCCCGCTCATCGGCCTCGTCCGCCGAGAGCTTGAATTCCTCCAGGAGATGCCGCGCATTCTGCTGCGCCAGGTCGAGCAGTTCGCGCCGCGCGCCGCGCTGCGGCGCGTGGACTTTTGTCCGCTCGAGGGATTCCTGGAGCAGCTCGCGATCCTCGAAATCGAACGGGACGAGCAGCTCCGGCGCCTTCTCCTCGAATGCCAGGTAGGTGCGCGCCAGATAGGCCGACAGGATCGCGGTATCCGGCTCACCCTCGATATTCTCGAGAAAATGATGCGTGCGCGCGAGGAGCTTTCCTCGCCGGATCTTCATTACGGCGACACACGCATCCTCGCCATCGCGCGCATACCCGATGACGTCACGGTCACCACCCTCTACCTGCATGACCACGGCCGGCTCTTCCATCCGCTCCAGATGCTTGAGGGCATCCCGCAACTCGGCCGCACGTTCGAAGTCGAGCGACTCCGCCGCCAGCTCCATGCGCTCGCGCACCCGCTGCACGACATCGGCGCTCCGGCCGTCGAGGAAGTAAATGACTTCGTCGATCATCCTCCGGTATTCGATCTGCGACTGATGCAGTGCACAGGGAGCCTTGCAGCGCTTGATGAAAAAGTCGAGGCATGGTCGTTCCGGCATGCTTATCGGCATGTCGTAGTTACACGAGCGCACGGTGAAGAGCCGCTTCACGACGTTGAGTGCCCGACGCATCTGCCCAACGTCGGTGTAGGGGCCGAAGTACCGCGCCCCATCGTTCTGGAGGCGCCGCGTCACGTAGACCCGGGGAAATGGCTCCTGCAGCGTGACCTTGATGTACGGATACGACTTGTCATCCCGAAGCGCGATGTTGAAGCGCGGGCGGTGCTCCTTGATGAGGTTCGCTTCGAGGATCAACGCGTGCGCTTCGGTGGGGACGACGATCGTGTCCACGTCCACCGCATGACGCATCAGTGCCTGCGTCTTGATGCCGCCGAGGTGGGAATCGGAGACATAGCTCCGCACGCGTGAGCGCAACCGCTTCGCCTTCCCGATGTACAGCACCGTGCCGCCTGCATCCTTCCACAGATACACGCCTGTGGAATCGGGAAGGTGGGGCAGCTTGAGGGCGATCGCGCTCGGCACGTCGGGCATGGCTCAAATATACAGATTCCCGG
>Ga0136612_10000296_pt1 | contig 16599 bp, 16 predicted proteins | sample AntDryUQ224A2306_2_FD_106644 | JGI IMG/M metagenome (GOLD analysis project Ga0136612, IMG submission 106644) | Polar desert sand microbial communities from Dry Valleys, Antarctica - metaG UQ224A (23.06) | ecosystem: Environmental > Terrestrial > Soil > Desert | place: Antarctica: Dry Valley... | reverse complement strand
GCTCGGAATGATGGCCGCCGAGGGCGCCCTCCAGGCAGCCGGCCGTAAACGCGAAGAGATCGACGCCATCATCTTTGCCACGATGACGCCGAATCACTTCTTCCCGGGGAATGGCCCGGTGCTGCAGGCGAAGATGGGCTTTCCGGAGTCGACCGCAACGTTCGATATCCGGCAGCAGTGTTCCGGATTTCTCTACGGTCTCGATCTGGCGGACTCGCTCATACGCAGCGGCAAGCACAAGAGCATTCTGCTGATCGGAGCCGATGTCCACACCCCATTCATGCCGTGGCAGAACGGATGGGACGTCACGATCGGTCTCTCGGATCGCCAGGTCACCCCGGAGGAGTACGCGGCCAACACAGCCATCCGCCACCTCCTGGTGCTGTTCGGAGATGGCGGCGGCGCTGTGGTGATCGAGGCTTCGGAAGACGACAGTCGCGGTGTGATCGCAACGAAGCTCTACACCAACGGCTCGAACATCGAGGCGCTCTACGTGGAAGGCGCCGGCTTCCGATTCCGGCCATTCGTGACAAAAGAGCAGATCGAACGCGGCGATACCATCCCCACCATGGAAGGGCGGGAGGTCTTCAAACAAGCCGTCTCCAGGATGCCGGAAGCGGTCCGCGCCGTCTGCGAGACCGCGGGCGTTCAGGTCGGCGATCTGGATCTGCTGCTCATTCATCAGGCCAATCTGCGGATCATCGAAGGGGTGGCAAAGCAGCTGGCGCTGCCACCTGAAAAAGTCCCGCACAACATCGAGCGATACGGCAACACCACGGCGGGCACCCTGCCGATTCTCTTTCACGAGCAACTGAGCGAGGGGAAGATCAAGCCGGGAATGCTGATCGGATTCACCGCGCTCGGCTCGGGGCTGCACTGGGGCGCGGCGCTGTATCGGACCTGACTCAGTCACGCAGATAGCGGCCCATCAGATCGGCGTTCTCGTTCATGGCCTGCAACTGAACCCAGTAGGCGCGCGCATACATGACCAGTGTGGCCAGCGAGAGCAGATTATGGAGCCAGTGCGGCGTCTTTCCGCTGCCGACGCCTCCTCCCATGATGAAGGTCACCATCAGCACGAGCATCGCGTAGGTCGCGGTCGGGAAGACCTTCGATTTGAAGACTTTCGTGCGCTGTACGACGTCACCCTCCTCGCTCCAGCCTTTGACCTTGTCCTTGATCTCCTTGCCGGTGCCGATGAAGAAGAACATGGTCATCGATTGTGAGAAGAGTCCGATCACGACCGTGCCGAGGGCGAACATGATGTGCTGCGCCACATGACCGGGTGCGGCGAGGAATCCGGCGATGCCGGTGGCGATGATTCCGGCGATTGTGAGCAGCGTGGTGACGAGAAGAAACTGAGCCATTCGCGCATGCTAGACTCGCCCGCCGTGGCCGACAAGACGAGCTATCGCGATTCCGGCGTGGACATCGACGCGCAGGATGAAGCGCTTCGTGAAGTTCGCCGGATCGCGCGCGACACCTTCACCCCCGGCGTGATGTCGGACATCGGCTCCTTCGGCGGGCTTTTCCGCGGCACGTTCGAGGGAATCGAGCGCCCGATCCTGGTCTCGTCGACGGACGGCGTCGGCACCAAGCTCCGGGTGGCGCAGGCCATGAAGATTCATGACACCGTTGGCTATGACCTGGTCTGCCACTGCGTCAACGATATTCTGGTTCAAGGCGCGAGGCCGCTTTTTTTTCTCGACTACTACGCGACCGGGAAACTGCGCCCGCCGGTGATGACGGACGTGATCCGTGGCATGGCCCGGGCCTGCCGCGAGAACGGCGCCGCCCTCATCGGCGGAGAGACGGCGGAGATGCCCGGGTTCTACGGTGACAACGACTATGACGTGGCCGGATTCATCGTCGGCGTCGTCGACGAGTCGAAGCTGATCGAGGCGAAGGCGGTTCGCGAGGGTGACATCCTGATCGGACTGCCGTCCGTCGGTCTGCACACGAATGGATATTCGCTCGCGCGGAAGATCCTGATCGACAAGGCCGGCCATGATTTCCAGACGGTCCTCCCCGAGGTCGGGAAGATCGGCGAGGCGCTCCTGGCACCGCACATCTCCTACCTGCGACCGCTGAAGCCCCTCATCGATCAGAAAGCAATTCACGCCATGGCTCACATCACCGGCGGCGGTCTGACCGACAACGTCCCACGGGTGCTGACCGACAAACTCGACGCGAAGATCAAGCTGGGATCCTGGCCCGTGCTGCCGATTTTCCGGCTCATGCGCGAGCTCGGCAAGGTCGACGTCGACGAGATGCTCCGGGTCTTCAACATGGGCATCGGAATGGTGCTCATGATTGCCCCTTCCGAAGTCGATGCCGTGGCGAAGCATCTGAACCGGATCGGCGAAAAGTTCTACTTCATCGGCAACGTGGTGAAGGGCTCTGGCCGCGTCCAGTACGACTATCCTCCGGCCGGCTTCGCTTCCTGGATCGACTGACGTGCGTCTGGCCGTCATGCTCTCCGGCCGCGGCTCCAACTTCGCCGCGATTCACGAGGCCATCAGCAAAGGAGAGCTCGATGCCGTGATCGTCGCGGTGATCTCGAACCGCGGCGACGCTGGTGGAGTGGCCCGGGCTCAGGAGTGGGGTCTCCCTGCGCATGTCATCGACAACCGCAACTATCCGAATCGCGCGGCGCATGAAGCGGAGGTGTTGCGCGTGCTCGAAGACGCCAGACCCGACTATGTCGTGCTGGCGGGATACATGCGCCTTCTCAGCCCTTCGTTCATCGCCCGTTATTCAGGTCGCATCCTCAACATCCACCCGTCGCTCCTGCCTGCTTTCCCGGGCGTCGATGCGCAAGCCCAGGCGCTCGCGCATGGCGTGAAGATCACCGGATGCACCGTTCACTTCGTGGATGAGGGACTCGATTCCGGTCCGATCCTCCTGCAGCGCGCCGTCGCCGTGCAGGATGACGACACCGAGGAGACGCTATCCGCGCGCATCCTCGAGCACGAGCACGTCGCCTACGTCGAGGCGCTGAGCAAACTGGCAGCGCGCTAGGCGGCTATGGAGGACAGGCACTCCTGCCTGTCCGGTCCCTCAAAAAGAAAAAAGGACAGGCAAGAGTGCCTGTCCTCCATGAGGCGGTGCTGTTTCCAACGAGCCTAGAACGGCCAGAAGGATTTCCACCAGCCCTGCTTCTCGACGGCTCCGCCGGCGATGGCCGGGACTTTGGAAAGCGTTTTTCCGCCGGCGGTGACCACGATCGAACCGATGGTCTGACCTGCCTTCACTGGAGCGTTGACGGTGGCCCCTGGTGCAAACTCAACTTTGATGTCTTTCTCTTCGCCGCGCTTCACGAGTGCCGTGACGTCCTGCGCCGCGATCACCGGAACTGAAGCCGCCTGCCCCCCGGTTACGGTGGCCTGTCCGACGGCGGCTCCCTTTTTGAGGGGTGTAGCCATCTGGTAAGTGCTGAACGCCTCGTTCATCAGGCGGGAAGCGATGCCGAAAGAGCTGAGCGGACCGTTGGAGGGCTTCGCGCCCATGACCACGGCCACGACATCCATGTTGTTGCGCCGTGCCGAGGCGGTGATGCAGTAGCCGGCCGGGCCCGAGTAACCGGTCTTGATGCCGGTGGCGTCCTGCATGTAGTTGAGTTTGCGGGGATTCACGAGATGGTTCGGGTTGTAGATTCTCTGCAGGGTCGCGTTGCGCAACTCCATCTCAGGAATCACGGCCAGCTGACGCATGAAGGGGTGTTTCATCAGCTCGATGCCGGTGATGGCCAGATCATGCGCACACTGCACGTTGTTGCGGGACGGATCGGGCAGGCCATGCGGATCGAAAAACTTGCTGTGCTCGAGGCCGAGCTCCTGCGCCTTCCGGTTCATCATGTCGGCGAAGGCCTCACTGGATCCGCCGATCTTCTCGCCGAGCGCCTGCGCTGCGTCATTGGCCGACTGAATCATCGTGGCAATGACGAGGTTCTTGACCGGCCAGACGGTCGCGGCCTTCAGATAGATCTGAGAGCCACCCATCTTGCTGGCTTTCGCGGAAACAGTGATCGGCGTGTCCCACTGCAGATTTCCCGCCTTGATCTCGTCCATGGTGATGAGCAGCGTCATCATTTTCGCCATCGACGCGGTCGGCAGCGGCATGTGCTCGTTCTCGGCGAAAAGCACCCGTCTTGTGGTCGGCTCGATTACGTACGCAGCGGTGTATCCCTTGCCGGTGATATCGACTTTAGCGCCTTTTGCGGTTGCGCCTCCGGCCTCGTCCTGGGCGAACAGAGGGGTGGTCAGTACAGCAAACATCAAAGCGAACATCCCAAGCTTCATCGGAAACGCTCCTGGATTTGATCTCACGCCATGAGCGCGCCTCAGCGCGCCACGGCTTTTTCCTGCTTCTTGATGGACCGCGATGCGCGCGGAATCGAACCGATCACCGTCCAGTCGTGCTTGTGCACGACGATCGGCTCTTTCAACTTCGGCCACAGATCGATGGGGATGTAGTAGTAACCGTCGCCCAGCACGCGGGACTTGATGGCCAGATCGCGCATGCTCTTGCAGAGGCCCTTCTTGCCGCGGATGGCACTGCGTTCGACGACGACACCCGTCGATTCGCCGACTCCCTGATAGATGCTGATCTCCGCGCAAAGTGAATTCACCAACGTCATCTGTTGCTCCAGTCCACTTCTCTGCCAGCCAGGCTCATCCAACAGAGGAATCCGCAACGGCAACGAAGCAAGTTCCGATCCACGTAGAATCGCGCGGTGTCCAAAGCTCCACGAAAGTTCACCCTCCGCACGCTCATGGGCGACGCCCGGGCCGTCATCTGGACAGCGCGGCGGCGCCTGCTTCTCGGGCTTCCGCTCATGGCCATCAACCGGGCCGCCGGCATCGTCATCCCCGGAACGACGAAGTATCTGATCGACGAAGTCATCACCAAGGGCCGTCACGAACTTCTGACCACCATCGCGGCGGTCGCGGCGATCGCGGCGGCCGTCGCGGCCATCACCGAGTATGCGCTGGCCCAGATGCTCGGCCTCGCTGCCCAGCGCGCCATCACCGACCTACGCCGCAAGATTCAACAGCACGTGCAGCGCCTGCCGGTTTCCTACTTTGACTCGACCAAGACCGGAGTTCTGGTCTCGCGGGTGATGAACGATGCGGAGGGAATCCGCAATCTGGTCGGGACAGGGCTGATCCAGCTGGTGGGGGGGCTTGTCACGGCGGTGATCGCTACCTGCATCCTCTTCTACCTCAGCGCCAAACTGGCCGTTCTCATCCTCGGGGCGCTGCTTTTCTTCTCCGTAGTTCTGGTGTGGGCATTCAGCACCGTGCGACCGCTCTTCAAACTGCGCAGCGAGCAGGCCTCTCAGCTGACCGGGAGGCTGACGGAGGGGATCTCCGGAATCCGCGTGGTCAAGGCCTATCGCGCCGAAAAGCGCGAGGCGCGCGTGTTCGCCGAAGGGGCGCACGTGCTCCTTCGCAGCGTGCTCAAAACCATGCGCATCGTGTCGGGCACGAGCGCGCTCTCGACGCTTCTGATCGGCATCGTGGGGATGGTGGTGATGATGATCGGCGGACGCGAAGTGCTTGCGGAGCGGATGACCATGGGCGACCTGATTTCCTTCACGCTGTATCTGGGACTTGTGGTCGGACCGGTGGCCGGCGTGGTCTCGATCAGCACGCAACTTGCCGACGCGTTCGCCGGCCTGGAACGGATGCGCGAGGTTCTGGGCGAGAGGCGGGAGGATCACGCAGACCTCGAGAAGAAACCGTTCGGACCAATCAAAGGCGAGGTCCGATTCGAAAACGTCTCCTTCTCGTATTCGCCCGACAATCCGGTCCTGAAAGGAGTCGCCTTCGACGCCGCACCAGGTACCTCGGTTGCGCTGGTCGGCCCCTCCGGTTCGGGAAAGAGCACTCTGATCTCGCTCGTGGCGGCGTTTCACCGGCCCACATCGGGGCGGATCCTCGTCGACGGCGTCGACCTGGCGGACATCCGGCTGGCCGACTACCGCAGCAGCATCGGGCTCGTTCCGCAGGATTCGTTCCTGTTCGCCGACACCATCTACGAAAACATCAGACTCGGTAATCCGAGGGCGAGCGAGGCTGAGATTCTGCGCGCGGCGCAGATCGCCCACGTCGACGAATTCGCCGCGAAATTTCCCGACAAATACCAGACGGTCGTCGGCGAGCGCGGGGTGAAGCTGAGCGGCGGCCAGAAACAGCGCGTGGCCATCGCGCGCGCGATCGTGGCCGACCCGCGAATCCTCATCCTCGACGAGGCCACGTCATCTCTGGACAGCGAGAGTGAGGCACTCATCCAGGACGGCCTGAACGTGTTGATGAACGGCCGTACCACCTTCGTCATCGCCCATCGCCTTTCCACGGTGCGCAATGCCGGCCAGATTCTGGTTCTGGAGGAGGGGGCGATCGTAGAGCGCGGCACACATCCGGAGCTGATGGCCCGGCAAGGCCGCTACCGCGCGCTTTACGAGAAACAGTACGGAGTCGCGACGAACCGCTTCGTCAACGCGGGGGAAGAGCTGGAGGATCTGGCGGTGAAACAGTGAGAGGCAGTAGTCACTCCTTCAGTTCCACGTTCCAGTACGCCTGATCGAGAAAGTTCTTCCAGATCTCGGGGAAATTGCGTCCCTGCAGGCGGTGGAGTGGATGCCAGCGAGGGCGGACCGGAGCGCGCCGGAGCTGAATCCCGGACTCGGTGAGGAGCTTGTTGCCTTTCTTTACGTTGCAGGGAAGGCAGGCACAGACGACGTTCTCCCAAGTCGATTTCCCGCCACGCGAGATCGGCACAACGTGGTCGAGCGACAGCTCGGAGGACGAAAACTTCTTGCCGCAGTACTGGCAGCGGTTCTGGTCGCGAAGATAGATGTTGCCGCGCGAGAATTTCACTTCCTGCCGCGGCAGCCTGTCGAAGGACAGCAGCTGCACCACGTGCGGAATCAGGATGTTGCGACTGGGGGTGATTACGTAATGATCGGTAGGCTGAACGGGGATGTCCATCCAGTTCTCGAAGTCGTAGGTCCGGTAGTCGGAATCGACCGCCTTGACCTGGCCCTTGTAGAGGAGCGTCAGGGCGCGTCGAACCGAGGTGATCTGCACCGCCTGGAAGACGCGATTGAGAACCAGTACGTGGCCGTCGAGCATGATCTACCCACCCTCCAACATCGAGGGTGCAGTTCCTCTTTCCATTGGAGCCCGTTTCCGGTACGGCGAGGCCATCATACATGAGGGTGGAAGCGGCCTCCGGACCCCGGGATCTTGCAAAAGCTCATGAATTCGTACATAGTTAGCGTCCAAGGCGAACCGACAAAAAGTCGTAGACGCTTCGCGCGTGAGACGCCGGGCGTTCTGGGTGTGGTTATTTTGGGAGGCTTGAATGCGCGTTTTGTCACGGGTGACTCTGGGCGTCATCGTTCTGCTCACTTCCGTTTTCCCCCTCGCGGCAAACCACACGGTGGCTGATTGCCCGCTATCGTTGGTCGGATCCAATCCATCCTCCGCGACCACCACTTCGGTCCACGGGGTCTTCCGGTCCGGCAACCTGGTCTATGTCCTGCGCGGCCAGACGTTGACCACGTACACGGTCACCGAACTTGGCGACCTGACTATCGCGCGCGAGGACTTCATCGGGGCCCTGGCCGCGAGGTCGGATGCAGGCACAGTCTTCAACAATGGCTATCTCTACGTGAGCAGCGAGGCCGGGCTGGAGGTCTTCGACCTTCGCAACGTCCGGGCCGGCGGCAGCGCCCCCGCGCTGGTATCCCGCGTTCCGAACCTGCACTACGAGCGGCTGGTCGTGAACGGATCGGTGCTGGTGGGCCTGTTCCCGGCATCTTCCCTCCCCTGCTTCCCGTCCGGCTCTACCGCCTGCTTCAACACCATCGACCTGATCACCATCTCCGATCCGGCAAATCCGTCCCGGATCAGCCAGATCTCTTCTCTCTCCACCAGCCAGTTCATCGGGTTCGAAGACATCGCCTTCAATCAGGGCTTCCTTTTCGCCGCCGCTCGAAATGGAGTCTTCGCATACAGCCTGATGAACCCGAGCAACCCGGTCTTCATCGGTTCGTCGACCAACTCGCGGGGAACGTTCCTGATCAGCAACGGCACCAATCTTCTGGGCGTCGGCAGCGATAACCAGATCGACCTCTTCACCATCGCCTCGAACGGACAGTTCAATCGCGTAGCGATCTTCGTCATCCCGTTCGGTGAAGGCATCGATCGCGCGAACCAGATCGTGTTCAACCGCCAGGCGTGGCTCGATGAGCAGAATGGCCGGCTGATCACGATGCTCGATGAGCGGAATCCGCTCACTAACGAGCCGGCCCGCACCATCGCTTTCGACGTCTTCGACTTCTCCGTTCCTCTCTATGAGGGCGCATTCAATCGCGGCTACGAGAACGTCTCCTACGTCACTCCGGACGAGGTCAAGCACAACCCGACCGTGGTCGGATCGAATGTGTTCGTGGTCGGTGAGCTGAATGGACTGCAGACCTTTGGCGCCTGCGGAGTCGCGGCAGGCCGTTTCGAATACGATGGATCGCAGGGCCTCAACTGCGGCGGCACGGAGCTGCGTGGTTGGGTGACCGGAGCGCAGCGAATCGCCAACGTCGAGATCTTCCTCGACAACACCTCGCTCGGAACGGCAACGATCGGCGGCCCGCCCCGAACGGACGTCTCGTCCAAGACTCCGGTCTCGACGTTCCGCCTTTCGGTGAACCTCGACAACACCGCGCGCGGCGACCACACCATCCGCGCGGTGGCCACGGACGCTCTCGGCAACCGCCGCCAGTTCGCGTCGTCGAGAGTGTTCTTCGACGGGCCGGGACAGAACTGCAGCAACCGCCGTCGCGCGACCCGCTGATTTTTAGAGCAACCCGTTCACCACAGAGGCACAGAGGTACACAGAGCCCTGTGCTCTTTGTGTCTCTGTGGTGAAGCCTTCTTATCAGGTGCCGGCGCTCTCCATTTCTTCGACGATTCGCATCGCAGCATCGCGCCGGTTGGCCGCACCGGTGATGGGCCGGCCCACGACGATGTAATCGGCCCCGGCCCGGATCGCTTCCGCCGGTGACATCGTCCGCTGCTGATCTCCGCGATCGCCGCCGGCAGGCCGGATCCCGGGAGTGATGATCTGCAGATCGCTTCCGCAGGCGTGGCGGATCGCTTCAATTTCCAGCGGGGATGCCACGACTCCTCCCAGACCAGCGCGCTTTGCCAGCCGGGCAAGCCGGACGGCATTCTCCGTTGCGTTTCCAGCGAATCCGATCTGGGGCAGGTCGCCCTCGCCGAGACTGGTCAGGATGGTCACCCCGAGGATGAGCAGCTTCGGACTGGCCGCAGCGCGCAGCATCGCTTCGCCTCCCGCCGTATGCACGGTCAACATGGCCACCCCCAGCGCTGCGGCTTCCCCGGCAGCATGCGCGACCGTGTTCGGGATGTCGTGGAGCTTCAGGTCGAGGAAGATTTTTTCGCCACGGGCCGTCATCTCACGGATCAGCTCCGGCCCGTTGGCGATGAAGGCCTGCAGGCCGACTTTGATCAGGCCGGCCACGCCGTGCACTTCGTCGGCGAGTCGCATGATCTCGTCGCGTGTGGAAAAATCGGCCGCTACGATGAGCCGGTCACCTGCTTGCATCGAACGAATGATAGATGGCTGGACGATAAATGGCTGCTGCCGATAAATGGACCGTGGCGCGCACTCTCGACGAGATCGGCCGCTACATCGAGCTCTCCGATCCCAACCCTTTTCGCGCTCGCGCGTTCGAACGGGCCGCGCGTGCGGTCGAGAACCTGGAGGCCGATATCGGCGAGGTCGTTTCCTCCGGCGCTCTCCTGAAGACCCCCGGAATCGGCAAAGCGATTGGTCCGATCATCAGTGAAGTGGTCCAGTCCGGGCGCTCCGAGTATCTCGAAGAGCTCCGCACCCAGTACCCGCCCGGCATCTTCGATCTCCTGCGAATCCAGGGGCTCGGACTGAAGAAGATCGGTCTGCTTCACGAAACCCTCGGGATTGGCTCGCTCGACGAACTGGAGGCGGCGGCTCGCGAAGACCGGCTGGCGAAGCTGAAGGGATTCGGCGCGAAGACCCAGGCCAAAATTCTGGACGGGATCGATAAGGCTCGGCGCCGCGAATCGAATTTCCTTCTGCCGATCGGAATCCAGGTCGGCGAACTGATGCGCGAGCGCCTCGCTCAGGTCGATGAGGTCACCGATGTCGAAGTGACCGGCAGCGTGCGCCGCCGCCTGGAGATCATCAGGAACGTGAACATCGCAGTGGCGACGAAAGACTTTCCGGCGGTGAAGGAATCGATCGGCGGGTTCGTCGACCGGCTCGAGGAGATCGACGAAGACACCTGCAAAGGCGTGGCGCGGAACGAGATCGAAGTCTGGTTCCACCTGACGCTGCCGAAAAACTTCGGAGCGACGGTGATGCGCACTACCGGCAGCACGGAGTTCGTGGCAGGTTTCGAACAGAAGGCAAAGAAGGTCCTGTCCGCCGCGAACGAGGAAGCGCTGTTCGAGAAGTCCGGAGTGCCATTCATCGAACCGGAGCGCCGTGAAGACGCGTCGGATCTTGCGAGAAAGAAACAACCTGCGCTCGTGCATGCGTCAGACATCCGCGGCACGTTCCACGTCCACAGCACATTCTCCGACGGCCGCAACACCATCCTGGAGATGCTGACCGCGTCGAGGGAGCGGGGTTTCGAATACGTCGGCCTGTCGGATCACTCCAAAGCCGCGTATTACGCCGGCGGTCTCACCGAGGAACGGCTGCGCGAGCAGCACGCCGAGATCGACCGGCACGTCGAAGCGATGGCTCCCATGCGCATCTTCCGCGGCACCGAGGCAGACATCCTTTCCGATGGGTCGATTGATTACGGGCCGAAGACGCTGGACATGTTCGACTTCGTAGTAGCGTCCATCCACTCGCAGTTCAACATGTCCAGCGAGGTCATGACGGAGCGCATCCTGACCGCGCTCGACGATCCGCACGTGACGTTCCTCGGGCACCTGACCGGCCGGAAGCTGCTGGGTCGTGATGGCTACACCATGGATTTCGAGGCAGTGTTCGAGCGGGCAGCAAGACGCGGCGTGATGATCGAGATCAACGGCAATCCTAACCGGCTGGACCTGGACTGGCGCCGCATCGGCAGCGCGCTCGAGCATGGCGTCGTCTTCAGCATCCACCCCGACGCACACTCGACTGCCGAGCTGGGTCACACCATCAGCGGGAGCTGGGTAGCGCGTAAAGCCGGCCTCACCGCGAAGCAGATCTTCAACACGCGGAGTGCCGAAGAAGTGGCGAAGTTCCTGGAGGCGCGGAGGAGGAGGAGGAAGTAGGCGGTCAGCGTTTCGCTGTCAGGATCACTACCAGCGCCCGCTGGCTCTGCGGGTCTCGCGTCGCCAGGAAGATCACCGTACGCCCCACCTTGAGGTTCATGGTGGTCTTGTAGAGCTGCGAGAGCTGGTCTTTGTCCAGTTTCGAGAGGCGGAAGTCGCTCAGAGGGATCGAGCCGGTGGCAGGGTCGATCTCTCCGAATCGGAAATCGGCGCGATAGGCAGGTCCGAGCTCGACGATGCCTGAGTCGCCTTCCTTGCCGCTGACGTTGGCGCTGCCGAGGTTCTCGAAGACGTTATAGCGCACCATGGCCAGATTCGGAGCCACGTCACGAAGATTGTCCGGAATTCTTGCGGTGGCTTCATTGCGAGCCGACGCGAGCCGGACCGACAGCTGAATGGTCTGCGCCGGGGCGTCGTACTGCGCGAGAGCGGCGCTGATGGCCTTCACGTTTTCCGTTCTATCGGTGATTACCAGCGTGCTGTCACCAGCCTGCATGGACAGCGATCCCTCAGTGCTCATCAGCGACTTGATCATCGCGGCCGCTTTCTCCGCGCTCTTGTGCTTGAACTGATATGTGACTACCGAAAGCGGTTCCGCAAAGGCGGCGCCGGTCAGCAGCAGAGACAGCGTGAGAAGAATTGCAGCTCGTTTCGTCATAGATCCGCCGGGAGGCTTTCGTCGAAGACCATGACCACCTGCACATCCTCACCCGCGGCGGTCGGCACTTCGATAATGGTTGCTGAGTCGGACTCATAATTTTCGATGACCGGCCTCGAGGACGCGATCACCGAAGTCATTGCTGCACGCTCGATGGTGAGGGGGACGCCGGGAATAGCGGACCGGCTCTGATAGAAGAGGGCGCCGCTGGATACGACGGCCGACAGCGCCGCAGCGATCGCAATCCGACGCCATAACGCTGATTCCTTTGGACCCGTAGAGCGGGAGCCGGAGCGCATTCGCACTTCGCGCATGACGTCTCCGACAAAAGCGTCGAGGCCTCCCGGGGGGATCGGATCGCCGCCACCGACCGCCCGGAACATGACGTCCGGGTCGTGCTCGACGGCGAAGGTGAGACAAACATCGCAGCTGCGGAGGTGCTCGAGGACCTGCGCGTCGTCAACCGACACGGGGAAGGTCGCGCGGAACGTCGCGCACGAGATCATCGAGACCTCCACAGCTGCGCATACTCCGGGTAACGCTTGTGGAGCTGCTGCTGGAGTAACTTGCGGGCGTTGAACAGATGATTGCGGACCGTCGACTCGCGACAGCCGAGAATCTTCGCGATCTCAGGCGACGCCAGGTCTTCCATCTCGCGCATGACGAAGATGGTCTTCTGCTTCGGCGAGAGCACCGAGGAGATGTCGTTGAACACCGACTCGATCTCCTTCCGCTGCATGGTCACGGTCTGCTCCTCGTCGAAGGACGTTTTGACCAGGCGGAGGTTCGAGTTCACGGCGTTGTCGCGCGACTGGCGGCTGCGGATGAAATCGATTCCTACGTTCGTCACCATCCGATAGAGCCAGGTGTCGAACGCGTACTGGGGATCGTATCGGGCCAGGTTTTCCCACAGCTTGATGAAAACCAGCTGGGCCACATCCTTCGCGTCCTCTGCGTTGCCGATGATCCGGTAGCAGAGCGCGTAGACCTTCGAGGTCTTCCGACGGACCAGTTCTTCGAAGGCCTCGGCATTTCCGCCGCGGATCGTCTCGACGAGCTGCCGGTCATCAGGCGCTACGGGATCGTTCGTGGCGATCATCAGATGTAGTTGCGACGTCCCCATTCTCGTCTAGTTACGCAGGCCGTCGCGGAAACGTTTAGAAGGACCGATGTCATCCCGGCCTGTTAGAATCATTCCAAAGATGAGAGTGCTGGTCATCGGGCAGGGCGGTCGCGAGCACGCGATCTGCTGGAAACTCAAGCAATCCCCTCTGGTGAAAGAGGTTTACGCCGCTCCGGGCAACGCCGGGATGGCCGACGTTGCCGACTGCGTCCCGATCGGGGTGGCCGACATCATCGAGTTGGCCGACTTTGCCGAAAAGCTCAAAATTGACCTGACCATCGTCGGTCCCGAGCTCCCGCTGACCCTGGGTGTTGTGGACGAATTCCAGAAGCGCGGACTCCCGATCTTCGGCCCCACCCGCCTCGCGGCGGAGCTGGAGGGATCCAAGGTCTTCTCCAAGGAGTTCATGCGCAAGTACAACATCCCCACGGCCGAGTCGACCGTCTGCGGGTCGGTCGGCGAAGCGCATGACGCCCTGAAAAAGACAAAGTACCCCGCCGTCATCAAAGTGGACGGCCTGGCAGCCGGCAAAGGCGTGGTCATCGTCAAGTCGAAGAAGGAAGCGGATGAATACCTCCACCTGGCCTTCGAGGAGAAGAAGTTCGGAACTGCCGGCGCGCGCATCCTGATCGAGGAGTACCTGAACGGCGAGGAAGTGTCGTTCATGGTCGTCACCGATGGAACACGGGCCATCCCCTTGGCCCCCGCCAAGGACTACAAGAAGGCCTTCGACGGGGAAGAGGGTCCGAACACCGGCGGAATGGGTGCCCATTCGCCCGCGGTCGTGCTCAATGGCGAGACCGCAGCGGAGGTCATGAAGAAGGTCATGATCCCCGCCATTCAGGGGATGGAGGCCGAAGGACGCCCGTACACCGGCGTTCTCTACGCGGGGCTGATGCTCACACCCGGTGGCGCAAAAGTGCTCGAGTTCAACTGCCGGTTCGGTGACCCTGAAACACAGGTGCAGATGATGCGGCTCGAGGACGACCTGGCCGAGCTGCTGCTGAAGGTCGTCAACGGGAACCTGGGCGACACGAAGCTGAACTGGCGCAAGGAAGCGGCGGCGTGCGTCGTGGTGGCCGTGGAAGGTTATCCGAACGATTTCCCCAAGGGCCAGGAAGTGATCATCGATCCGATCAACGACGACGCAGTGGTGATCTTCCACGCCGGTGTGATCCGGAAGAACGGAAAGCTCGTGAACATGGCCGGCCGCGTGGCAAACGTCTGCGCCCGGGCTGCGACGCTGACCGACGCTCTGGCAAAAGCGTACGCCGCAGTGCCCAAAGTGCGCTTCGAGGGCGCCCGCTATCGCCGCGACATCGGGTATCGTGCGCTCGAGCAGCTTGCCGCGACCAAATCCTAGCTGCCAGGAGAACTCGAACGTGCCCGCCGACACCCCGACCCCCTGGGTCTGCATCGTCATGGGAAGCGATTCGGATGCTGAAGTGATGTCACAGGCCACCGCGGCCCTCGGCGAGCTGGGCGTCCGTTACACGATGACCGTGGCCTCGGCGCATCGCAGTCCGGAGCGTACCCACCAGATCATCACCGAGAGTGAGCGCGATGGAGCGGCCGTCTTCATCGCAGGGGCCGGCATGGCTGCTCATCTACCTGGAGTGGTCGCTTCCTTCACGACGAAGCCGGTGATCGGTGTGCCGCTCAGTGGCGGCGCGCTGCAGGGTGTGGACGCCCTTTACGCCGTGGTGCAGATGCCTCCCGGGATTCCGGTTGCGACGGTGGCCATCGGCGGGGCACGGAACGCGGGCATCCTGGCCGCCCAGATCCTGGCGGTGTCGGACCCTGCGCTTGCCGCGCGACTGAAGGAAACCAGAAAGGCGATGGCAACCGCCGTCGCCGAGAAGTCGAAAAAGGTCGAGAAGTCGACACGCTGAGCGGCCCATGGGCCACGATCACGATCACGCTCTTCACAGTTCCAACGTTTCGCGGAAGCTGGTGTTGTCGACTGCCGCGACGATGCTCTTCGTCGTGGTGCAGCTCGTGGCCGGACTGGCCGCGAACTCGCTGGCGCTCATCGGCGACGCGCTCCACAATTTCACTGATGGCCTTGCACTGATCCTGGCTCTGGTGGCGGTCCGTCTGGAACGGCGGCAGCCGACGGACACGAAATCGTACGGCTATCACCGAGCTGGGATTCTCGCCGCATTCGTGAACTCCGCGATCCTCGTGGCACTGACGATCTACCTTTTCACGGAAGCGGCGTCGCGGTTCAAATCTCCGCAGCCGGTGAACAGCACCGCCATGATCCTCGTCGCGGCCATCGGAATCGCGCTCAACGCCGCCATCACCTTTTCGCTGAGGAGAGAAGGACGCAGCGACGTCAACGTGCGAGCGGCCGTGGTTCACATGATGAGCGACACCCTCTCCTCGGCGGGGATCATCGTCGCGGCCATCCTCATCCGCACTACCGGAATGCTGCAGTGGGACGCCGTGATCTCGATCATGATCGGATTCCTGATCCTCTGGAGCAGTTGGGGGATCCTGCGGGAGACCTTCAACCTGCTCCTCGAAGGAACGCCGCGCGGAATCGACCCGGACGCCGTGGCCAGGTCGGTGAGCGGAATCGAGGGCGTGCAGGGAGTTCACCACCTGCACATCTGGGCGCTCGGTGCCTCGCGGCCGGCGCTGTCGTGTCACATCATGGTCGGCGATGTGCCGGTGAAGAACACCAGCAAACTTCTCGATGAAGTGAATGCGATGCTGCTCCGCGAGCACCACATCTCGCACACCACCATCCAGTTCGAGTTCGCGAGCTGCGCCGCCGACGACCCGTATTGCGTGCCGTACTCGGCTCGGGAGTAAACCGCGACGCTCGCGCAACCGCGCCGATCAAATCTTTGACCAGCTACTACTTCGCAGCCGCCGCGGCCTTCGCTTCCATCTCCGCCAGCATCGCCGGTGTCGTTGCCGGCTGATTCACGAGATCCGTGTACTCGAAGAGTGCCGTCGACAGGTATCGCTCACCGGTGCTTGCAAGAACTGCTACGACCCGTTTGCCCGGGCCTAGCTCCTTCGCGATCTCGAACGCCGCCCAGGCCACCGCTCCGGACGAGATGCCGACGAAGATCCCCTCCTCCTTCGCCAGCCGTCGCGCGATGTTCATGGCGTCATCGGTCTTCACGTCGATGATGCGATCGACGATCTTCGCGTCGTAGATGGACGGGATCATCCCGGCGCCGATTCCCTGAATCTTGTGCGGGGCGTGCGGCCCGCCCTTCAGGACCTGCGATTCGATCGGCTCCACCGAAACCACCAGCATGTTCTTCAGCTTAGTTTTGAGGAACCCGCCGGCGCCGGTGATGGTTCCGCCGGTGCCGACTCCGGCCACGAAAGCATCGAGCTTCCCGTCCGTGTCGCGAAGAATCTCCGGGCCGGTGGTCTCGCGGTGGACCTTGATGTTGGCGGGATTGTCGAACTGGAGCGAGAGCCAGGCGCCGGGAGTCTTCGCGGCATACTCCCCG
>Ga0136612_10000295_pt1 | contig 16643 bp, 14 predicted proteins | sample AntDryUQ224A2306_2_FD_106644 | JGI IMG/M metagenome (GOLD analysis project Ga0136612, IMG submission 106644) | Polar desert sand microbial communities from Dry Valleys, Antarctica - metaG UQ224A (23.06) | ecosystem: Environmental > Terrestrial > Soil > Desert | place: Antarctica: Dry Valley... | reverse complement strand
TGAGAAGGTGTTGCAGCCAACATACGCACTCGACGCCAGCCGCTCTACCCGCGCGGTCACTGTCGTCCCCGATGACACGCAACTTGCACGTGCGGCGGGTTTCACGGGTGGCGGTGGGACAAGAGGCCGATGGTTTCGTTCGCGGAGGGTTGGCATGGCGCGGGCACGTCCGGTCACGTCGCTGGATCTGGATCAGGATGCGGGCGCTGTTCGCCGAGCCTGGCGATTCGAGCGCGTCGGCTGGGTCATGATCGTCCTCGCGATCTCGGGCGGTCTCGCTGGTGCATTCGGCGATGGACTGCTGTCATCCGCGTCGGTCGTGTCGGCCGACGGTCGCGTCGGCGTGCATCTCCAGCGCGTCATCCGCTATAACGCGCCAAGTACGCTGGAGGTGCGCCTCGCGCCGGTCGGCGCCGGCGACACGATCGCGACTGTCTCGCTCGACACAGCCTATCTGCGCGTCGTGGACGTCATCCGCGTCACGCCTCAGCCGCTTCGTGTTCGCACATTTTCCGATCGCGTGGAGTTTCAGGTGTTGCGACCCGATCCGGCCCGCCCGATGACGATCATGTTCACCATCGAAGCTGGCGCGCGAGGCAGACATCGCGTGCGGCTCGGGACGACCAACGGTTCGGTGGAGTTCCATCAGCTCGTGCTGCCCTGATTCCTTACAACCCCGGAGTGCCGTGTCGTCGATCCTGCGTGCTCTCGCCGTCTACACCGTTCTGCTCGTGATCTTCCGCGTGGCCGGAAAGCGGACCCTGCACGACATGACCACGTTCGACCTCGTTCTCGTGCTCATCATCAGTGAAGCGGTACAGGCGGCGCTCGTCGACACCGACAACTCGATGACCAATGCGTTCCTGCTCGTGGTCACGCTCGTGGGCATGGACATTCTCCTCTCCGTCCTCAAATACAGGTTTCCATCGTTCGGGCAGGTGCTCGATGGCCGACCCGTAGTCCTGGTGCGCGATGGACGGATGATCGAGCACGTCGCGTCCAAGGAACGCGTCGACGAGGAAGACATCCTGAGTGCGGCCCGCGTCCTTCACGGCATCGAGCACATGGAAGGGATCAAGCATGCGGTGCTGGAAGCGGGCGGAAAGATCTCCATCATTCCGCGCGATTCGGCGCACTAAGGGCATCCGCGCGCCAGCGACGCTATCTTTACTCATATGCCGACGTCGTCTGCTCAGTTTGAAGCCGAGTTCGATGTGCTCGTCATCGGGGCGGGGCACGCCGGTACGGAAGCGGCTGTCGCCTCCGCGCGGCGCGGAGCACGCACGGCACTCCTGACTTCGGCGCTCGAAACCATCGGCCAGATGTCGTGCAATCCGGCCATCGGCGGCGTCGCCAAGGGTACGGTCGTGCGCGAAGTCGATGCGCTCGGCGGCATCATGGGCCGCGCGACGGACCTCGCATCATTGCAGTTCCGCATGTTGAACCGGAGCAAGGGACCCGCCGTGTGGGCGCCGCGCGCGCAGTGCGACCGTGGGCTGTATCGACGCGCCGTGCGCTCGCTCGTGGAAGCACACCCGCTCGTGGTACCGATTCAGGGGACGGTCGCGAGACTGCTGATGGACGGGACGCGGATTGCCGGCGTGGAAACGCTCGAGGGCCGGCGTTTCGGAGCGACGTGTGTGGTGGTCACGGCCGGCACCTTTCTACGGGGACGACTGCATATCGGGACGACGACGTCCATGGCGGGTGGCCGGGCTGGCGAGACATCGACCACGCATCTGGCCGAGCAACTCGAGCGCTCGGGCCTCGAGGTCGCGCGCTTCAAGACCGGGACTCCGCCGCGCATCGACGGTCGCTCCGTGCGGTGGGACCTGCTCACCCGCCAGGAGAGCGAGATCGACAAGTTCGATTTCTCATGGTCTCACTTCTGGCCCGACGCGCGGCAGCGAACGGACGGATCCACGCGACATCCGGCGCAGCTCCCGTGCTGGATCACCTTCCTCGGCGGCAAGGGCCAGGAGATCATCGCACGGCACATCGGCGAATCGGCGATGTATGGTGGCGCCATCTCGTCCAAGGGCCCGCGCTACTGTCCGTCGGTCGAAGACAAGATCGTTCGGTTTCCTGACGCCGAACGCCATCAGATCTTCCTCGAGCCGGAAGGGCACGATACACAGGAGCTGTACGTGAACGGGCTCTCGACCTCGCTGCCTGCTCCCGTGCAGCTTGCCGTGCTCCATTCGATTCCCGGCCTCGAGTCGGCGCGCATGACGCGAGCGGGATACGCGATCGAGTACGACTACTATCCGCCCACTCAGCTGGACGAGTTGCTGCAGGTTCGGGCGATTCCCGGCTTGTTCTTCGCTGGCCAGATCAACGGGACGACCGGATACGAAGAGGCGGCCGGCCAGGGACTCGTGGCCGGCGCGAACGCCGCCGGACTCGCGCTCGCAATGGAACCACTTCTGCTGGGACGGGAGACGTCCTACATCGGAGTTCTGGTGGATGATCTCGTGGCGCGCGGAGTCGATGAACCGTATCGACTGTTTACCTCGCGGTCCGAGTTCCGCCTCTCCATTCGCCAGGACAACGCATTGCGGCGCCTCGCTCCGCTCGGTCTCGCGCTCGGGATGTACGATGCAGACGAGATGGCCACGATCGCTTCACGCTTCGCCGCGGAAGACGAAGCGCGTCGCCTTGCCGAGGTGACGTCGATCACTCCGGCAGATGCAGCTCCGGTGTTATTGGCGGCAGGAAGCGCTCCGCTCGCACATGCGGTGCGCCTCGTCGAGCTGGCGCGACGTCAATCCGTTTCGCTGCTTGACCTGTTTCGCGCCGCCGGCATCGGCGCGGATCTGCCACACGACGCAGTGATCAGTACGGAGCTCGCGTTCAAGTACGCGGGCTATTTCGACCGTGAGCGGCTTCAGGCAGAGAAGTTGCGCCGGCTGGGCAGCGTCCCCCTCAGCGCGGCGCTCCCGTACGGCGAGATGATATCGTTGTCGTTCGAGGCCCGGCAGAAGTTGCTCGCTCGGCTTCCTCGCACACTGGCGCAGGCGTCCAGCATGCCGGGGGTGAGTCGTGCGGACCTCCAGAATCTCGTCATCGAGATCGAGAAGCGTCGTCGGAACATGCCCGATCTGCTACCGATGGCCGACTGATCGTGCGTGGTGGCACTCTCGCGCCGCGGTGGCGCCGGGACGAGGCGAGGGTGACAGTTGGAGCGTTTACGACGACATGGTGTGCAACTGTTCTCTACCTCGTCGTCTCCCTCTCGCACGTGACACGACGAGCGGCGTGTGGTCCCGCTACTGCGAATCGATGTCATTTAGTATCAAACCAGCTTTATTTATCGAACGGTCATTTATTCTTCTACGGAAGGTGGACATGAGCTCGATGCTTCGGCACTTCGTCATGGCAGGGTTGGTCGGTAGCACGATCACCATGGTTGCAGCAGGTCCCGCATTCACCCAGACCACGCAGGGCGTCGTCCTGCCTGGGGTGCCCGCGCTGACGACCTCGGGACAGGGCGAGGCGAAGGTGGCTCCCGACCGGGCGTCACTCATGGTGAATGTGCAGAGTCGCGGAACGACGGCTGCTGGTGCCGCGTCCGAGAATGCACGGATCACGCGGGCTGTGCTCGACGCACTCGCGAAACTGGGTTTGCCGCGCGATCAACTGGGAACCGAGGGATACACCGTCTATCCCGAAATGCGATACGACAAGGAAGGTGGGTCCCCGAAGGTTACGGGGTACGTCGTCACCAACACCGTGAGGGCGGAAACACATCGCGTGGAGCAGGCCGGCGCAATGATCGACGCCTCGCTGGGTGCCGGCGCGAACTTGATCAACAGCCTGTCGTTCTATGCTTCATCTATCGACGCGCCGCGCCGCGAGGCCATCGCCTCTGCCGTGTTGAGCGCTCGCGCGGATGCCGAGGCCATGGCGCGCGCTGCTGGTGGGACACTGGGCACCCTCATCGAGATGGCGACGCAAGGGCCTACTTCTCCACCGCGCCCCATGTACGACATGGCCATGGCGCGTGGCAAGATTGCGCAGTCGGAACCGACCCCGGTGAATCCCGGCTTGCAGACCGTCAGTGTATTCGTGACGGCGCGGTGGCAGTTCTTCCCCCAACGCTAGTTGATATAAATATTAACTGTTGTGTATATGATAATGAAGAGCCCGCTTGGCGGGCTCTTCGCTTAGGTTCCACGTGGCACGTTGAACCAGGGGTGCCACGTGGCACCTTGTTGAACTCGCCAGAGATGCGCACATGGCGACCGCGATGCATATCTTCCCCCGAAGGAGCGCCGGCGGTGGTGTTACCGCACACTCTGAAGCGTGGCATCCGCACGCGTTGTCGCGATGGGAAGTGCGAACCTCGTGCGCTCGGAATTTACAACGAACTCGACCCAAGAGACCGCCGTGGCCAGCATCATCGCAATCGCGAATCAAAAGGGCGGGGTAGGCAAGACGACGACCGCCGTCAACCTTGCCGCCAGTCTCGCCGTCGCCGAACGCCGCACGCTACTCGTAGACGGTGATCCCCAAGGCAACGCGACGAGTGGCGTTGGAGTCGAACGCGGGAGTTTCGATCGAACGACCTACGATGTGTTGCTGGGAGAGGCGGATATCCGGCAAAGTCGTATTCGTGAAGTCCAGTTTCGCCACCTCGATGTATTGCCCGCAACGCCGGATCTGGCGGGCGCTGAGGTCGAACTGGTCGCACTCGCCGATCGCGAACACCGGATGCGCCGGGCACTGAACGCCGTGCGTGATGAGTACGACTTCATCCTGATCGACTGCCCGCCCTCGCTCGGTCTCATCACGCTCAACATGCTCGCGGCAGCCGACTCCATTCTCATCCCACTCCAGTGTGAGTACTACGCCCTGGAGGGGCTGAGCCAACTCCTCAACACGGTCCATCTGATCCAGCGGGGGGTGAACCCCGAGCTCGGAATCTCCGGCGTTCTGCTGACGATGTACGACGCGCGCCTCAACCTTTCCCGGCAAGTCGCGGCCGACGCTCGCGAGTATTTCGGTGGTCAGGTATTCGATACCGTCGTTCCGCGCAACGTCCGGCTCGCCGAAGCACCGAGCTTCGGCAAGCCGATCGTGCTGTACGACGTGCAAAGCATTGGAGCGCAGGCGTACATGGCCATTGCCGATGAATTGATCGATCGGGAGAAACGTGCGACTTTGGCGAGGACTCGTGTGACGGTCTCGCACACGCGGCAGCCGGCAGCGACGATCGCGAATGAGGCATCGGCATGAGCGCCGATGCCCCGCGGCGCCTCGGCAGGGGGCTCGAAGCCCTGATCTCGGCCGCCAAACAGCAGCGCACTCCCGACTCCGGGGATGGCGAGCAGCACCACACCACGGCGACCTCGGATCTTCGACGTGTTCGACTCGCCGATATCGCGCCGAACCGGTTCCAGCCACGTCGTTCGTTTTCGGAAACGGAGCTGGCCGAGCTCGAGGCATCCATCGGCGTCAGCGGCCTGCTGCAGCCCATCACGGTGCGGAGCCAGCCTGGCGGGGGGTTCGAACTGGTCGCTGGCGAACGACGAATGCGCGCCGCGGGCCGACTCGGCTGGACCGAGATTCCCGCGATCGTTCGCAATTTCGACGATCGAGACATGCTTACCCTCGCGCTCGTCGAAAATCTCCAGCGTGCGGACCTCAATCCATTGGATGAGGCACGGGGCTATCAGCGCCTCATCGAAGAGTTCGGGCTGACGCAGCTTCAGGTTGCGGAGGCGGTGGGAAAGGATCGCACGACCGTCACGAACCTTCTCCGCGTTCTGTCGTTGCCCGCGGGCGTACAGGCGATGCTGGGGCAGGGCCACATCACGGCAGGTCACGCGAGAGCGCTTCTCCCCATCAAGGATGAACGGCGTCAACTCGAGTTGGCCAACGAGATTCTCGCCCGACAGTTGTCGGTGAGGGAGGTGGAAGGCCGAGCGCGAGCGTTCGCAACCGGTCGCGAGAGTCCTTTGCGCACGCGACCGGGCTCGGCCCAATCTCCTGCGAGCGCACGCCTGGCCAACATCGATCCAGCGGTGCGACAAATCGAGGAACAACTTCGGAAGCGGCTTCAAACAGATGTACAGGTGCAACCGCTCGGGAACGATCGGGGCGTCGTACGCATCTCGTATTACAGCGGGGACGATCTGGAGCGTGTACTCGATCTGATCGTTGGAGATCGCGAGGACTTCGGATCGTGAGCGTACGAGAACGCCGAACGAGCAATCATTTGTTTACATGATTGTCCACACCGTTTGTCCACAACAGCGCAAGGCGTTATCAGCAATGAGTTTACGGGGACCATACACGACTAGATTGGTCACACGAAGTGCTGTTATCCACATGCTTGCTGTCTTGGCGGTTGCCGCATGCACGGGTCGTGACCGGGACACCGTGAACCAAGCGGGCAACACAGCTGCTGATCCCGCCAACTTTCGCGTGGCGCTCCTCACACCAGGGCCCATCAGCGATCAGTCCTGGAACGGCGGTGCCTACCAGGGACTCCTGCGCATCAGGGACAGCCTGGGTGCGACGATCAGCCATATCCAGACTAGAACTCCGGCTGAATTTGAGGAGCAGTTTCGCCAATATGGTTCGCAGGGCTACGATCTGGTGTTCGGGCACGGCTTCGAGTTCCAGGACGCTGCCAAACGCGTCGGTCCCGATTTTCCTCGGACGGTCTACGTCACGACCTCGAGCTCGACGAGCGGCGCCAATGTCGCCGGCATCGAGTTCGCTTTCGCCGACGTGTCATACCTCGCCGGCATGGTCGCAGGCCGCATGACGAAGTCGAACGTCCTCGGTGTGATCGGCGGGACGGAACTCCCACCCGTGAAGGAAAGCTTCGATGCCTTCACGCGCGGCGTCATTGCCGTGAATCCACGGGCGACAGTGCTGACCTCTTACGTCGGCAACTGGGACGACGTCAGCGCCGGCAAGGAACAGGCGCTCGCGCAGATCGGGCGCAATGCAGACATCATCTTCCAGAATGCCGATGCCGCGGGACTCGGTGTCTTCCAGGCTGCGCGCGAGACGAAGAAGGCGCTCGTCATCGGCTCGAACTCCAATCAGAACCTGGTCGCCCCCGAGGTCACCATCGGCAGTGTCGTGATCGATCTGCCACACGCATTCCTGACCGTTGCCCGCGAGGTGAAGGACAAGCGCTTCGTCGCTCGAGTGATCAAGCTCGGCCCCCGGAGCAGTGTGATCTCGCTCGTCCTCAACCCGCAATTGCGGGCGCGCATTCCCGCCGCCGCGATTCGCTCGGTGGATTCGGCGCGCACGGAGTTGCTCTCGGGTCGCGACACCGTCGCCGCGACCGCGCCGTAAGCAATCCATGCCGCCAGGGTCCGCCCCGCTCGCGAGCATCGCCCACCATCTGGATACGCTGTTGCGCACGGCGGAGATTCCGGACCACGCGGGCGCGCTGAACGGCGTGCAGGTGGAGCACGATGGGCCGGTGGTGCGATGCGCAGTCGCGGTGGATGCGTCCCTGCACACGATCGAAGGTGCGATTGCCGCCGGCGCAAACCTGCTGGTGGTGCATCACGGCCTGTTCTGGGGCGGCGTGCGGCCCCTGCGTGGCCCCTTCTACGAGCGCATTCGATTGTTGCTTGCCCACGACGTGGCCCTGTATTCCTCGCACCTCCCGCTCGACCTGCACTCGACCCATGGAAACAATCCGCTCCTGGCGCGCGCATTGGGTCTGACACCAACCGATGGGTTCGCGCGCTTTCAGGGGATTGCCGTGGGCGTCATGGGTGATGCGGACATCGAAACCATTGCGCTCGCAGATCGATTGCGGGTCATCGCTGAACGTGAAGGCGGTCACCTCGTCGCCATCGGAGCCGACACCAGTCGCCGTACTCGCCGGTGGGCGATCTGCACCGGTGCCGGCGCGTCCAGCGACACACTGCGCGAAGCCGCCTCGGCCGGCGTGGATACCTTGATCGTCGGCGAGGGTCCGCATCACACCGGTGTCGACGCGCGCGAACTGGGAATCGCGGTGCTCTACGCAGGCCACTACGCCACCGAGACCTTCGGTGTCCGCGCCGTTGGCGCCGAACTGGAGCGCACGTTCGGGCTGCCGTGGGCGTTCGTGGCCGCGCCGACAGGCCTGTGACCGTCGCGGGTGCGCACGATCCGCGAGGCGAGCCCGTTCTCGAACTTGCGAAGGTCACGAAGCGGTTCGGTTCGGTCATCGCGCTCGACGGCGTGTCCTTCACGCTTCGTCCCGGAACCGTGCACGCACTGCTCGGAGAGAACGGCGCGGGAAAGACGACCTTGCTCCGCGTGGCGTTCGGCATGGCCGGTCTCGATGAAGGGACCATGCGACTTCGTGGGCGCGACGCTCGTTTTGCGTCGCCGGCCGATGCGATCGCGGCTGGTGTCGGGATGGTGCATCAGCACTTCTCCCTCGTACCATCGATGACGGTCGCGGAGAACATCGCCCTCGGCGGCCGTGGGAGAGTCCGGCGCGCGGAGATCGTCGCGACAGTTCGGCGGATCGCGGCCTCCACCGGATTCACACTCGACCCCGATGCACGGATCGACGCGCTTTCCGTCGGCGCACAGCAACGGGTCGAGATTGCCAAGGCGCTCGCCCGACAGGCGCGAATCCTCGTGCTGGACGAGCCCACCGCCGTGCTGGCGCCATCCGAAGCGGAGGAGTTGCTGGACTGGCTGCGCGACTTCGCGAAACAGGGGAACGCGGCCGTGCTCATCACGCATCGGCTGCGCGAAGCGCTCTCGGTCGCCGACGACGTGACGGTGCTTCGTCATGGTCGAGTCGTGCACGCAGGGCGCGCGGAGGATGCGTCACAGGCGTCGCTGACATCCGCGATGATCGGTGCGGACGTCACGGCTGTCATTCCTGTATCGACACCGCGGTCGGTGAGCACGACCGACGTCGTTTTCCGGGCCGATGCTCTCTGCGTGGCGGACGAGCATGGAACCGTCCGTGTTCGCAACGCGCACTTCGCCGTGCATGCGGGCGAGATCGTCGGCGTCGTGGGGGTGGAGGGGGCGGGCCAGCGCGAGTTGCTGCGCGCGCTGGCCGGTCGGCGGAGCGCGGCGGGCGGAACGGTCACGCATCCGATCGGCGTCGGATTCGTCCCGGAGGACCGGCATCGGGACGCCGTGTTGCTCGACCGGCCACTCTATGAGAACGTCGCGTTGCGCGGCGCGGGCACTCGGCATGGCATCACCGGATGGGCGGCCGCACGGACGCACGCCGAAGCGCTCATTCACTCGTACGACGTGCGCGCTCCACACGCGCATACCCCGATGCGATCCCTCTCGGGAGGAAATCAGCAGAAGCTGGTGCTCGCGCGCGAGCTCGACGAGTCGCTGCGTCCGTCCGAGGATACGCCAGCCATCGTCGCCGAGAACCCGACACGCGGGCTGGACGTACGCGCCACGATCGACATGCATGCCAGACTGCGCGCGGCGCGCGACCGCGGTGCTGCCGTCATCATGTACTCGAGCGATCTCGACGAAGTGCTGCTCCTGGCGTCTCGGGTGCTCGTCGCTTACGCAGGGTCGATCCGCGAGGTTCCGCCCGACCGCGACGCGGTCGGGCGCGCCATGCTCGGTATCGGCTGACACGACGGACACGCGACACTACGGAGCGAATCGCACGTCGGCACAAAGCCGGACCGTGCCGCTCAGGTGCGCAGCCGACGAATGGCAAGGATGCCGAGGGCGGGTCCAACAGCGAGTACGGGAAACGCATACTGCCACCCTACGTGATCGGACATGAGCGGCACCAGCTGAATGGTGACGGTCGTGAGCAGGAACCCGATCGATGTCTGCAGCGTGAGTGCCGTGCCGATGGCATGCGGTGCGACGACGCTGGTGACGAGTGTGGAGAACTGCGCGCTGTCGGCGATCACGGTGACACTCCAGACGAGCAGCAGTGGGACGAGAAGTGCGGTCGATCGGCCGAATACGAGCGGTGTCAGCAGCGCGCACGCGCCGCTCATCGCCATCGCGCCCACCACGAGGCGGACGTGGCCGACGCGGTCGGCGAGCTCACCACCCAGGACACACCCCACCGACCCCGCCGCGATGACGAGGAATGATGCGACACCGATCCAGGTGGACGATCCAACCGTGGCACCAGCCTGCGCCATCGCACTCGCGGCCAGAAAGCTGGGGAGCCAGACCCAGCACGCATACAGCTCGATCATGTGGCCCGCATACCCACCGAGGACTTGCCGATAGCGTCGGTCGGAAAGTACGGTGCGCACGAGTGCGACGTCGAACGGGCGCGTCGGGAATGGTGCCGGGCCATCCCGGTAGAAGAGGCTCACTAGGAGTGCCGCCATCAGCGCGGCTCCTGACGCGCTGAGCACCACCCGCACGAGACTTGTTCCGGGCACCGCTTGCAGGAGGTAGGGGACAGCTTTCCCGATCGTCAGGGCGCCGACCACGACACCGATTGCCAGCCCGCGGCGGGCACGGAACCATGTCGCCGCCATCTTCATCGCGGGCGGATAGACGCCCGCGAGGCACACGCCCGTGAGTGCGCGGCACAGCAGTGCCGTGCGAAAATCCGGCGCGATGAGCAACGCCGCGTTGGCGGCAGCAGCGGCCACGGCAGCGACGCTGAAATAGACACGCATTGGCACGACATCAGCGAGATTCAGGAACGCGGCGATGGCCGTGCCGACGACGAAGCCCAGTTGGACGGCGGTGCTCAGCCACCCGGTGTCCGTGGACGTCAGCGCCCACCGAAGTGCCAGCTGTGACCCGACTGCGGTCGCCGCGAACCACACGGACATGCCGAGCAGCTCCGCGAGCGCGATGAGCGCAAGCATGCGCCAACGCCCTGGATCCTCTGCTACCGTCGGATGCGTTGGTTCAGCACCTTGTTCGCGGGCGGTCATGGCGCGACAGTCTACACCGCGCCACGCACCCCCGCCCCATCACGACTCGCGATGTCCGCCCTTCGCTTCGCCACCTTTGTCACGCTCGTTCTCTCCGTCGTCGTGCTCGCGACCGCCGGGTTGCTGGCCGTCGGGGGCTTCGACGTGCGCGTGGCGCTGGCGGCGCTCTGGACGGGCTCGATCGGTTCGTGGTACGCCCTCACGTCCGCCACGTTCGTGCGTGCCGTCCCCTTGATGCTGACCGGATGTGCCGTCGCCGTCGCCTTTCGGGCCGGCGTGTTCAACATCGGGGCGGAAGGGCAACTGCTCGCGGGCGCGGCAGCAGCGGCGGCCGTCGTGCTTGCCGCACCGAGTCTGGGCATCGTGTCGTTGCTGCTTGCGCTCGTGATGGGGGCAGTCGGCGGCGGGGTGTGGGCCTCGATCGCCGGAATTCTCCGGTCGCGGTTCGGCGTGCTCGAGGTGATCAGCACCATCATGCTCAACTTCGTCGCGCTCTATGCGGTCTCGTACCTCGTGCGCGGGCCGTTGCAGGAGCCCACGCACGCATATCCGCAATCGCTTCCGATTGCTGAATCGGTGCGGTTGGGCCAGATACCGGGCGCAGGTCGGTTGCACGTCGGGCTGTTACTGGCGGTGGGTATCCTGATGGTGGCGGGATGGATGATGCGCTACACGGCTGGCGGCTTTCGCCTGCTCGTGGTGGGAGAGAACCCCGCCGCCGCGGCGAGCGCTGGGTTGATCGACGTCGGCGCCGTGACGTTTCGCGCGTTTCTGTGCAGTGGCGCCCTCGCGGGACTCGCCGGTGCGGTCGAGGTGCTCGGTGTGACGTTCGCCTTGTATGAAAACATTTCACCAGGGTACGGCTACACGGCGATCGCGGTCGCACTACTCGCCGGCCTCGATCCATGGCGCATCGTGCTCTCGGCGGCGCTCTTCGCCGCGCTCGAGTCGGGGGCTGGCGCCATGCAGCGCGATGCCGGCGTGCCGTCGACCCTCGTGATGATCGTGGAAGCGTTGCTCATTCTCGCCGTAGTGGTCACGCAGGCACTGCGGCGGCGGCGCGTCTCCGCACCGAGTGCGCTCACGCGGGCCGACCTGGTGGCTGGCGCATGAACGAGTTCGAGATCATCGCACCCTTTCTCGCCGCGACCGTTCGGACAGCCACACCGCTCGCGCTGGCCGCGCTCGGCGAGGTGCTCGTCGAGCGAGTCGGGATCATCAACATCGGACTCGAGGGGGCGATCCTTGCTGGCGCGTTTGGAGCGCTCGTCGGTGCGACCGCCGGTGGTCTCGCCGCTGGGTATGTCGCCGCGATCGGCGGAGGATTGCTGATCGGTGCAGTCTTCGCGGTCTGCGTGGTAGGGCTGCGGACGGACCAGATCATCACCGGCACGGCGATCACGCTGCTGAGCGTCGGGGCCACGGGCACCCTCTATCGCGCGCTGTACGGCAGCAGCGGCGCGGCGTTGACACTGCCGACGAGCGCACCCGTGCCGATCCCGGGTCTCTCCTCCATCCCGATCGTCGGCGCGGCATTCTTCGCACAGCCACCCGTCACGTACGCCGCCTACGTACTCGCGCCACTCCTCGCCTGGTGGCTCGTCCGCACGCACGTCGGGCTCGCGGTGCGAGCCATCGGCGAACAACCCGCCGCCGCTGCGGCCGCAGGGATCCGCGTGGACCGTCTTCGAGCGTTGGCGGTGCTGACGGGAGGTGCCCTCGGCGGGCTCGCGGGTGGGACGCTCGTCCTCGCGCAGGCCGGCACTTTTGCCGAGAACATGTCGTCGGGACGAGGCTTCATCGCCATCGCCATCGTGGTGCTGGGACGATGGCGGCCCATGGGCGTCGCGCTCGCCGCGCTGCTCTTCGGTGCAGCCAGCGCACTACAGTTCGCATTTCAAGCCATGGCATGGAACGCGCCCTACCAGCTATTCCTCGTGATGCCATACCTGCTCACCCTGGCGGCGCTGACCGGCGTTGCCGGGCGCGCGAGGGCGCCAGCCTCGCTCGGGAAACCGCTCTCCTAGGCTCCCGCTTCAGCGATGACGGTCAGCTACAACTGATGACACCGCTCGACCATCGGGCCTTCCATCGTCGCGGACCAGTGCGTTCGATCATTCGGTAGGAGATCCCTGCGTCATTGTCGCGCGCCACCACGAGGACGGACGATGTGTTGGCACCGAGACGAACGGCGGCAAGGACTTCCGGCGTGATCACCGCTTCCTCGCGCCCGAAATCGCGCTCGGCGTACGACAGCTGGTACGAACCAGACGTTGCGCCACTGTCACGCTCCGCCACGAGCAACGTCTGCTCTTCGCGGGGATTGGCTTCCTGATTCACTCGCCGGACGAGATGCGCCACGAGTCCCTGTACGCCGGGTGCGACGACGAAGCGCCTGATGTCATGCGCCGTGAAGCGCAGACCCTGAAATGCGGCGTCGGTTGGCAGGGTCACGGTCGACGCGAGTCGTGATGCCTCCGCGGCGAGCGCCATGCTGTCGCGCGGCGACAGGACGTCCACCGAGTCGAGCGAAATCGGCCGGATGCGCACGCCGACGAACCCGATAGCCCACGTCTGCACGGAATCCGGTTGCATGGCCCGCAGTGGCCATCGTTCGCATTCGTCGCTTCCATCGCCGGATGGCGCACCAAGCAAGGCGGTGAGCACGACGCCACCTCGTCCCACCAGCGTAACCGACCGTTGCCGCATGCTCGCCGAATCGAGTTGCGCCACGGCATCGCTGTCGTCGGGGGTCGCGAACAGTGCGATCGCTTCGCTACGCGCCGGTCCCTGGATCAGCAGCGCCGGACCCGCGGCATCGTTCCAGCCGCTGGCGACTCGGCGTTGCGCCATCGAGTTGCCGGTGGCCGGCACCTGCGGAACTGCGGAATCCACGCGCGTGTCGGCTGGCCGACGCTCACAGGCCGCGATCGGTGTGAGGAACAGCAACGCCACGGCAACGCGGCGACATGGGTAACGGACGGAGGCAGAGCGGCTCAGCGGCATGCGCGGTAATTTGGGGCGGCGCGAGGTCACGTCAATCAGACCTGGAGGATTCATGCAGGAGTCTCAGCTGGCGAATGCGTCCCCGGCCGCCGAGGCCCCACGCGCGCCCGTGCGCGAGCGCGCCAGTTGGGCGCTGTACGATTTCGCCAACACCATCTTCTCGATGAACGTGGCGACTCTGTACTTCTCCGTCTGGCTCATCAACGACCTTGGTGCGTCGAACACGGTCTACGCGCTCGGCAACGGTCTTTCCTCGCTGCTCGTCGTGCTGTCCGTCCCCGTGCTGGGCGCGCTGTCGGACGCGCGCCGCCGTCGCAAGCCCTGGGTAGTCGGTTTCACGCTCGCCGCCTGCCTCGCCTGCGCCGCCATCGGCGTCCTCGGCCAGCAGACGCTACCCATCGTGGGTGAAGGAACGTCCGGTGGCGCGCTCCCGGCGGGGTGGAATCCGACTATCGGAACGTTCGGATGGGTGCTGCTGGCATTCGTCATCGCCAACTACTGCTACCAGGCCGCGCAACCGTTCTACAACGCGATGATGCCGGATCTGGTCCCGCCGGCCGAGCGAGGACGACTGTCTGGTATCGGCACGGCGGTCGGGTATGTGGGCACCATCGTGGGCCTTCTCCTCGTCGTTCCCTTCTTCAACGGAGCGTTTCCCCTCCTCGGGGCGATTCCAGCATCCGTCATGGAGGGACTTCGGTCGGTCGTGCCCTTCACGGCGCCCGGTGGTCGTGTCTCGACCTTCGTGCCGACGGCGCTGTTGTTCTTCCTCTTCTCGCTGCCGCTCTTTTTCTTCTGCCGCGACCGGTATCCCCGCGCGGGCCGCGTCGAGTGGCGCCAGGCGTTCGTCAACGTGGCGCATACGCTTCGTGCCGCACGTGATCACAAGGGTGCGCTGCCGTTCATTCTCGCGTCGTTCCTCTATCAGGACGCCATCGGGACGATCGTCTCGTTCATGGCACTGTACGCGGTGAAGGCAATGGGGTTCGCCAGGGGGGCCGAGACGACGCTGTTCCTCGTCCTGACCATCCCCGCCATCTTCGGGAGCTACATCGCCGGACGTCTCGTCGATCGCTTCGGTGCCCGGCGGACACTCATCGTGACGATCGTCGCCTGGATCGTGTTGCTCGTGGCGATGATCCTCGCTCCAACGCAGCAGGCGTTCTGGGTCGTCGGGCTGTTCATCGGACTCATCTTCGGTGCCGTGCCGACGGCCGAGCGACCGATGTTACTGTCCCTCGTGCCGGAGAGCGAGGCGGGACGCTTCTTCAGTCTCATGCTGCTCTCCTCGCGAGCTGCTGCGGTAGCCGGTCCGCTCATCTGGGGGCTGACCGTCGACAGCCTCGAGCCTGGTTTTGGACCGGGTGTGGCTTATCGGTCCGCAGTCGTCACCGTGGTGGTCATGTTCGCCGCATCTCTAGTGCTCATGGCGCGGGTGCCGGATCAGCGCCGGTCGGCCGCACCGATCGGCTGAGAAGATGCTTTATCAGGCGCTGCGCGCCGCAGCCGATGTCGCGCTCCACTGGTATTACTCGGACATCGTGGTGCAGGGCGCGGAGCGCATTCCGTCCGGCGGTCCTCTGGTGATCGCATCGAATCATCCGAACGCGCTGGTCGATGCGTTGCTCGTCAGCACGACCGTTCGCCGGCGCGTGCGGCTCACGGCCAAGGCGACGTTGTTCGAGCATCGCCTGCTCGCGGGATTGTTGCGCACCGTGGGAGTGGTGCCGTTGCGACGTGCGCAGGACGAGCGCGTGGTTCCCGGCGCTTCGTCCGTGGGAACGCGCAACGTCGAGAGCTTTCGTCAGGTGACCGAGACGCTCCTGCAGGGAGGCGCTGTCCTCATCTTTCCGGAAGGCATCAGTCATGACGCGCCGGCGCTCGCCCCACTCAAGTCCGGTGCGGCACGCATGGCACTCGCCGCGGCCGAGGCTGGTGCACGTGACATTCGCCTTCTTCCGCTCGGGTTGATTTTCGAGCGCAAGGAGCAACCACGCAGTCGCGTGTTGATTCGTATTGGCGAGCCAATCGACGTCGACGCCTGGCGCGCGCGGACCGGAACGGACGTCTCGGCCCTGACCGCGACCCTCGATGAGGCGATGCGCCACGTGACGCTCAACTTCGCCAGCGACACGAGAGCCCGACGGGCCGTCGCACTCGCGCGTGCGCTGGCGGCGATCACCGATGCTCCCGGTTCGCTTGGACAGGCCCGTGCCCTCACCTCTGAAACGGAGCTGGCCCTTCGTATCGAGCGCGCCACCGACGCGCTCGACGGCGCGTCACCCGCGCTCGTACGCCAGGCGGATGCATTCATCGCGCGCATCGAGGCGCTGGATGCACGGTTGCACGCTCGCGGCGCCGTGCTTGTCGACGTGCATGTGTCGCCACGGCTTCGCCATGGCGCATGGTTCGTCCTGCGAGAAAGCGTCGTCATCGCTGTCGTGTTGCCCATCGCCCTGCTCGGACGAGTGATGCACTGGCTCCCGCTGCGTCTGGCCCGCGCCCTTGCGATGCGGCCCCTTGTCGCCGACCAGTCGCGCGACCAGCCCGCCATGCGAACCATCGTGCTCGGTCTCGCTTTCGTGCTGATCTGGTATGTGATACAGGCACTACTGGTGAGTCGATGGTTCGGCGGTGGTGTGGCGACGCTGTGGTTGATCGCCCTCGTGCTCGCTGGCCGCAGAGATTTCCTGCTCCGTGATCGTCTCGAGCGGGGTTGGAACCGTGCGCGTACCTACCTCGCGCTACGCGCTGACC